>Ga0207817_1000114_pt1 | contig 11576 bp, 12 predicted proteins | sample LuqExpMetageno13_FD_187771 | JGI IMG/M metagenome (GOLD analysis project Ga0207817, IMG submission 187771) | Tropical forest soil microbial communities from Luquillo Experimental Forest, Puerto Rico - Sample 13 (SPAdes) | ecosystem: Environmental > Terrestrial > Soil > Tropical forest ... | reverse complement strand
CGGACATAAAACAGAGCGGCGCGACGATGCTCATCGTCCAACCGAGCCCGTTCACTTTCGGGCAACGCGGACGCGTTATCGCATCGGCGATGAGGAATGGGCTAGGGACCATTTATGCCTTCCCGGTCGCAGCGAGGGAGGGTTCATTGATGGCGTATGGCCCTGACTATCTACACATGTACAGTCGGGCACCGTTCTATGTTGGCAAAATTCTCAAGGGCACCAAGCCGGCTGATCTCCCGGTCGAGCAACCCACCAAGATTGAGTTGCTCGTAAATCTCAAGACCGCCAAGGCGCTCAGGCTTGAAGTCCCGCTGTCACTTCTTGTTCGCGCCGACGAGTTGGTCGAATGAGCGGCGCGCGGACATTGCTAATCTTTCGAGTTTGACCCAATTGCGATATCAGGCCGGAGCATGCTCAGAGGGATGTCATGACACCGCAAGCGATGATCGATTTGTTTCAGAAGCATGTGAATGCCGAGCTCGCCGGTGACCTGGACATAACCATGGCTACAATGAGCGATAATCCACATCTCAATCATGTGCCGACCATGGCTGGAGGCGTTGGGCGTGATGGCGTGCGCGCATTTTATCGCGATCATCTTGTTGGTAAGTTGTTTCCGCCAGATGTGAAGATGACAAGCGTCTCGTGGACGGTCGGTGATGATCAAATCGTCGAAGAATTGGCGATCAGTTTCACCCATACGCGGGCAATCGATTGGCTATTGCCTGGCGTCGCTCCAACGGGAAAACCAGTTGAAATGGCCGTAGCTGTCATTGTCGGCTTCAAAGACGGTAAGATTTCCCACGAGCATATCTACTGGGATCAAGCCGGCGTCCTTGTGCAAGTGGGACTGCTTGATCCTAAGGGATTACCGGTGACGGGCGTTGAAAGCGCCAGGAAGATCGTAAATCCAAGCCTCCCGCCGCGCCAAATGTGAATGCTAGCTCGGTGTTCAGAACAGGTGTCGGCTCCTGGCCCTAGCTAACGTGTCACTCGCGCCTGCTGATATCTGCTTTCGGGGGTGATGCACGCTTCTGAGCGAAAGCGAACATTCGAGCGTGTTGTTTGCGTCTAAAAATTACCCTTCGCAATGCCGTTAGCGGTAGGGAATATATATTCTAGCGGTGGGGTTTTCCGGGGTGGTCCATTGCGCCATTCACGGAGCCTCTAATGACCAAGGTCGAGTTGTCTCGGCGGTTGTTGCTGCAAAAAGCGGCGGTCACAGTTAGTAGTATCACCGTTCTCGGAACTATCGCGGAGAGCGCGACAGCGCAAGACAGGAGTTCACAGCAAGCTGTCGGCTATCAGGGTGAACCGAATGCTGGTCACCGCTGCGGCACCTGCTTTCAATTCCAGCCCCCTGCAGCATGTAGGATCGTCAACGGTCGCATCAGTCCGCAGGGCTGGTGCACGCGTTATTTTCCGCGCTCTTAGTCTGCACTGCGCGAGGTGTGGGGAGGGCAGACTAACACTCCCGTGATGACCGCTTGGGCTGCAACGCGCGCAACGATGAAATCGATGAAAACGCATGCGCCCGGAGTGCGAAGCGTACGGGGATGCATTTGGCCATCATCCGGCAGTTCAACGTGTTCTGCCAAAAAGGTTGCATGGTTCTGGCCCACAATAAACGCCGAGCTTCTGACCCAAGGCGGACATTCCAATCGAATAGATCTGGTTTGCACTTTTTGTGGAAGTACTACTTCCCTATTTGCTTAAGTTGCTGAATTGCTAGCAGTCACCGCGCAAAGTTTGCGCGCACTGCGCTTGCTGTTTATGTTTGCTGTTTCACACGATTGTTACGCGCGCATTACGAATTGCCGAATACTTTGCACGCCGCAACGCAGGAGTGAGCCATTGATGCTGAAATTTCAAATGTTCGGAACGGCTATTTTCCTCCTGCTGGTTGCCGCTGCTTCGCCGTTACGAGCCGCCGACTGCGAGGATATGGTCGCCCGTCACATGGTGGGCGAAGCGATGCTCGCCGCGCAATTTGTAGCGGCTGCGGAAAGGAACGGGATGACGGCCAGCTCGATCAATGCGGCGCTCAAGGACATCACTGCCAAGTCCGCAATCGAAGAATTCTGGATCACAGATTCGACGGGCCACGCTTATTTGACCAATGCGGAAGTCGATTTCACGTTCAGCCGCGATCCGGCAAAGCAGCCGCAGGCTTCCGCATTCTGGCCGCTCATCGACGGCAGCAAGAAGATCGTCATCCAGGACGCGCGCAAGCGCGAGATCGACGACAAGGTCTTCAAGTATGTCGGTGTTGCCGGAATTGACAAACCGCGCATCGTGCAAGTAGGCGTCAGCGCGGCGAATTTATGCAAGTGATTGTGCCGTAGACTGTGCGAGCGGTTGTGGCGAAGCCCCATGCCAGCAGCAAAAATGCCAGCCTGTACATATGTCCGTGCTTCCGAATGGGACTATTGTTCGATAAGTAAGCTTTCGGACGCCTTGCGGTCACGGAAGATTTCAGCGTCTGAGCTACTTGAACACACGATTGCGCGTAAGCTTTTTGACACTTGACCGACCTCGCCTCTTCAAATGGGCAGATAGAGTCAGTACGATCACATGTTTTCAGGCCCAGGGGGTTGCATGAGACGACGACAGTTCATTGTACTGCTCGGGGGCGCGGCGGTATGGCCGGCCGCCGCCATCGCACAGCAGAACAATAAGAAACGGCTGATCGGTTTCATCGCGGGATTCAACGATAAAGAGATGATGCCACTTTTCACGGCGTTTCGCGCGCGGTTACAGGAGTTGGGCTGGGTCGAAGGTCAAAACGTCAGTTTCGATATTAGAACCGCGAGCGGTGACTACACAAAGTTGGATACGGAAGCAGGCAGCCTGGTCTCCGTCTCGACCGATGTAATTGTTGCCGTGGGAACACCTGCGCTCACCGCCATAAGGCAATATACAAAAATCATACCGGTGGTGTTCACCCAGGTCTCTGATCCTGTCGGCCAGCGATTGATCGACAGCCTAGCTCGTCCCGGTGGCAATATCACCGGCTTGGCCAATTTTGAATTTGTATCCGGGAGCAAGTGGATAGAGCTATTACCGGAGCTCGATTCCAGGATTTCGCACGTGACTCTCATAACAAATCCTGCCAACGAAAATACCGCACAATTTGTAAAAGCAATTACAGCAGCCGGGGATACCAAGAAGGTCGCGGTTCGCGTTGCTTCGGTTCGCGATGCGGCCGACATTCAAGATGCAATTGAGAACAGCAGCAAACGACCCAGAGGGGGTCTGATCATCTTTCCAGATAGCTTGCTGATAAACCATCGTGAGTTGATCGTCGAACTTGCGGCGCGCTACCGGCTGCCAGCGGTGTATCCCTTTCGAATCTTTTCGGAGGTTGGTGGGCTTTTGTCCTATGGACCCAATTTTCCGGCCATTTTTCGTAGGACGGCCGAATATGTAGACAGAATACTCAAAGGCACCAAACCCGCAGATCTGCCGGTTGAGGCGCCAAGCAAATTGGAACTTGTGATCAACCTAAAAACTGCTCAAGCATTGGATCTCAAGATTTCACCACGGCTCCAGATTGCTGCCGATGAGCTGATCCAATAGGTAAGCCGATGTCTGGGAAAAGCAGACACCTTGCGGACATCGATATGAGACATTGACGGCTTAGGGTTTTTGCGGCGCAAATTGATCCGTCTACCCCATTTCGCCGGTCGCCAATCCCTGCTGTAATCACGTCGTCGTAAGCGATAGTCGGCGCAGTCTTGACAGCCTTGAGGAAGGCGATGCGACGGCGTGATTTCTTCAAAGTAATTGGTGCATTGGCCACCGCTTGGCCGCTCGCTGCGCGCGCGCAGCAAGCGGCGATGCCGGTAATTGGATTCCTCTGCGCCACAACGGCAGAGGGATACGCGGCGCCGCTGGCAGCATTTCGGCGAGGCCTGGACCAAGCTGGCTTTATCGAAGGCCGTAACGTGGCGATCGAATACCGCTGGGCCGAGGACCAAAACGATCGATTGCCGGCATTGGCGGCCGACCTAGTTCGTAATCAGGTGACCGTGATTGTTGCAGCCGGCACTCCTGCGGCGCTTGCAGCAAAGGCGGCGACGTCTACGATTCCGATGGTCTTCTACATAGGAGTCGACCCAATCGAGGCTGGCCTTGTGACTAGCCTCGCTCGACCGGGGGGTAACATCACGGGCGTGACCAACTTGAATGCGGATTTAGTGCCGAAGCGGCTCCAACTGGTACACGAGCTGGCCCCCACGGCTACCGTCATTGCCCTGCTCGTCAACCCGACCAGCCCCACACTCGCGGAAACCAGCATGAAAGAGGCGCAGGTCGCAGCGCAGACCCTCGGGCTCCAGCTCCATGTCTTACATGCGAGCACAGAACGCGATCTCGATGAGGCCTTTAGAACCTCGGTCCAATTGCGAGCTGGCGCGCTCGTAATCAGTCCCGACGTGTCGTTCAACAGTCTGAGTAAGCAGTTCGGCGCGCTGACGCTCCGCTACGGTATGCCGACAATCTATCAGTTTCGTGACTTTGCCGCGGCTGGCGGTTTACTGAGCTATGGAGGCGATGTTTCGGAATTTAACCGACAGGTTGGGGTACTCACCGGCCGAATTCTCAAAGGCGAAAAACCCACCGACCTTCCAGTACAGCAATCTGCCAAGATGGAACTGTTTATCAATCTTAAGACCGCCAAGGCGCTCGGCCTCACAATTCCGCAATCAGTGCTCGTCCGTGCCGACGAGTTGATCGAATGAAACGGCGCGAGTTCATCACGCTCATCGGCGGTGCGGTTATCGCATGGCCGCTTGCTGTGCGCGCGCAGCAAGCGGCAGGTATGCGCCGCGTCGGCGTGCTCGTTGGGAATGCATCGAGCGCCGATGATCCGCTGGCTCAGAAGGAACTGAGTCCATTCCGAAACGCTATGCAGCACGCTGGGTGGATCGAGGGGAAGACAATTCAAATTGAATATCGCTACGGCGCAGGCAATCCCGCCAAAATCGAAGTCGCTGCCGCAGAACTGGTGGAACTGACGCCTGACGTGATCTACACGATCACTCTGAAGGCAGTTCAAGCCCTCATCCAGAAGACACGCACCATCCCAATCGTATTCTCCTTGGTTGCCGATCCGGTTGGCATGGGCGTGGTCACGAATCTCCGTCATCCGGGTGGCAATGTCACCGGATTTGATGTCTGGGAGCCATCTGTATCCGGCAAATGGCTGCAACTTCTAAAGGAGATATCGCCGACTGTTAGTCACGTCGGTATTCTCTACAACCCTGATGTCGCCCCCTATGCGGCAACTTTGATATCTGCGGCGAGCGCCGCTAGTCAGGGCTTGAACTTGGTAGAACGTCCAGTCCGTGACGACGCCGACATCGAGAATGCGGCAATGTCGATTGCTCGCGAGTCAAACGGAGCGCTTTGGGTCATTGCGGACCCATTTACTACCGAGCACGGCGACCGCATCAGTGCCGAGGCACTCCGATTTCATCTGCCGTCGATTTTTGGCAATTCCGTCATGGCAGAACGCGGCGGCCTCATAGCGTATAGTAATGACGTAGATGCAAACATGGGACAGCCCGCCGCCTATATCGACCGGATTCTCAAAGGCGAAAAGCCCGGCGACCTGCCTGTGCAGAGACCAGTCAAGTACGAGTTGGTCATCAATCTTAAGACTGCCAAGGCTCTCGGCATTACTGTCCCTACTTCAATGCAATTGCTCGCTGATAAGATGATCGAATAGCTCACCGGATGTCGCCTTTTGGCCGATTGCGTTGAAAAAGTCCGAGCGCCGAGGCACTCAAAAATTTTTAGCCTCGCAGGCGCGTTTTTGAAATGCGAGACCTCATTTTCTGCGGCCGAATGAACGTAGCGAATTCTAATTGGATTTGCGCTAGCAATTTCAGTCAATCTCATTTTGACAGTTTTACGCCACGGTTCGGCTTTCGACTTTTTCAACACAATCGGCCCAGAGATCAGTACATCGCCAGTTGCCGCGCAAAGACCGTCAGGCAATGCGGACGCAAAAGGCTTGGGCTGCGGACGCAGTGAAATGGAAAATTGCCGGTTAGCGAATTATTAGGGTTTATTAAGTACTAATACCCGCAAAGGGTGAGTTATGCGTACTCTCATTAGCGAAGCTGTATTCGTCGTTCTTTACGTCTGCGCTGCTGTTATCGCGGGCGTATGGTGGCTCGCGATAGCGCCACTCTAGGCAGCCACTTGACCAGCAAAGAGAAGCTTTCGTGGATGATCGACGTGCTTCGAGCATCGATCAGCCTCGATTGGACTAAATTAGCCACAGAATTTCTAACTCTAGACGAGAGAAAGACGATCACCCGACGTTTGATGGCATCTAGCAGAGCTTTGAAGGAAATTAAAAAATACACTTTCGGATAGCGCAGAATGACTTATTCGGTGCATGAATTCCGACTTTCATTGTCCGAGCCCCGACCTTGCAACTATCGAAATCTGCAAAGCGGGCTGGGGCCCGGGGCTATGCCGTCGCCGATTTCATAGTGAATGGTGGTTTCAAAGGCATAATCGCACACTTCGCATTTCCAAAGATGCCGCACGGAGTTTTTATCACGATATTCTGACCACTCGGGCAGGAAGAGTACCTCGCCGCATTGGGCGCAGTTGATCATTGGGCGCGGTCGATCATAGGGCGTGAGTGGGTGGTGGTTGGTGCGAAATGGCATGGGGTATTCCTCCGGCGGCGAGGCCGCACATTTCATGCGGGGTGATTTAACGATTTCCGGGTCGGCAAGGACGACCAATCGCATCCCTGCAAAATCTGCCGACGTTCTTCTTCAGCAATAAGCTTGAAGAGGCGACTACGCACTGTTTCGTCTGTCGTCTTTGCCAGCAGTTTGCGAAAACGCCTAAGGTTTTCGCGCCGAACGAAGTTCTGCATGGGCACTCCCGGCTGCGATTTTCTTATTTGTTAGGTTTACGGGCCGACCGCCTCAGAGTACCGGTTGCGGTGGAATTCGGGGGATGGGTTCGCAATCGGTATAGGGGCCCTGCTGAGGCGGCCGGCTTGGAGAAACGCTAGAACGCGCGTGGTCACTCACGCCATCCATACGTTGGGAGGCGCGGACCTATACTTAGGTGCAATACGAGGGAACAGGCACCATCAAACTACAAGGGTAGAAAATCGGTTTTCATTTGAGACACTCAATCCCTTACGGCTGCCGCCTGTTCTGATATGCTTTCGGTCTACTGGCGTAGTCTTGGGCCTTCAGGGGGGATGGTTACGTGCGCCGGCGAGATTTCATCAAAGTTACCGTTGGCTCAGCAGCCGCTTGGCCGCTCACCGCACGCGCGCAGCAGCCGGCGATGCCGGTGGTCGGGTTTCTCGGGAGCCCATCCGCCGCGGAGTGGGTTCCGTTCGTCAGCAGCTTCCGACGCGGTCTTAAAGAAATGGGCTATGTCGAGGGCGAAAATGTCGCCATCGAATACCGTTGGGCGGATGGTCAATATGATCGACTGCCGGCGCTGGCCGCCGATTTGGTTCGCCGACAGGTGGCCGTTATCTTTGCGGCAGGGTCGCCCGCTCCGGCCCTCGCCGCGAAGGCAGCGACGGCGTCTATACCGATCGTCTTTGCGCATGGTATCGACCCGATTCAATTCGGGTTGGTCGCGAGTCTCAACCAGCCTGGAGGTAATGTGACCGGCGTAAACTTTCTCGGTGCGGAGTTAGGGGAGAAAGCGCTTGGGTTAATCCACGAATTGGTCCCCAACGTGACTGTCGGCGCTACCTTCGTTAATCCCAAGAACCCGAACGCAGACGCCGTCACGAGAAAATTACAGGAGACAGCACGTTCGTTCGGGTTACAGCTTCGTTTCTTCAATGGAAGCGCCGCGCCGGAAATCGATACTGCCTTCGCGAGCTTTGCCGAGCAACAGATAAGGGCAGACCCCCATCCCCCGAATTCCCCGGTCTTCCTTATCTAGGCGAGACCGCCAGCCCACCCAGCTTCAGCGGTCTCGTTCTTTATGTGGTGGATGACCTGCGCCGAACTCCTGCGCCACGCGCCTACTGGCCTGAAAAGGCGGCCGACGCAGCGACAAGCCGGTTAGTGTCGCTGTGCCTTGAAACAACACCGGCAGGCCTGCGGTCGATCTCCTCGGCGCGGCAGGCAGAGAGTCCTCTGTCAGGGCGTGCCGACGAGCTGATCGAATGAGTGGTGCGATGTCCGCTCCCATCGCGTCATTTCTGCCGGGCGCTATTGTAGGATAACCGGCCCACTATATTTCGCTCATTTGTGCACCCAGCCCGTTTTGCCGACAAGGCAACGCAGACCAATAGGATTGCCACCGGTACGGCTATCAACCAGCGGTGCGTTTGATCCGGGATATTGTCCTCAATAGACCGTCACGGCATAGCGCACGTTCCGAGCGACTCGATCGTCATAAGGAACTCGCACCCTACTATTCCACGATGGGTTGTCCTTTGATTGATCCGGGGTTGCTTGATCTATCGTGGGTTCACCGATGCTATCGCGCGAACCAGGTGATCGTCCGGCACCACCTCATCAAGACAAAAAGAATAAAACAGCTGGCCTCTGGTCGTGATTGAGCCGCCCCATCATCGCTGCACAATCGCGTGACTCACAGGATCGCCTCGGCACACGCCCTCTAGGCAGGCGCTATTTAATGGCGCCCATCATATGGTTCGGCAACCATGTGGCGATTTCTGGAAAAAAGCACAAAATCACAATGGCCAACATCATACATAGGACGTAGGGCGCCGTGCCCCACATCACTTTTGTGACCGGCACATCGGGTGCGATCGCATTGACGATGTATATGTTGAGGCCAACCGGCGGATGGATCAGGCCGATTTCCATATTGATGGTCAGGATCACGCCGAACCACACCGGATCAAATCCCGCGGCGGTGATGATCGGAAGCAGGATCGGTGAGGTCATCAGGATGATGGCTGCAGGCGGGATGAAAAACCCTGAAACCAGCAGGAAGAGGTTGATCATCCCCATTAGTACCCAGCGATTGAAGTGCGCATCGGCGATCGCCTGCGCCAGCATCTGGGTGAGATAGAGCGAGGTGAGCATGTACCCGAACAAGACGGCAGTGGCGATGATGGTCAGAATCATCACCGATTCCCGCATCGTGTCGCGTAGGATGCGCCAAATCTCGTCAATTTTCCAAAGCCGGTAGATCAAGACCGCCAAAATGAGGCAGAGCGCGGCGCCGATGCCGGCTGCCTCCGATGGTGTCGCCACACCGCCATAGAGCGAGTACATGACGCCAAAAATAATCAGAAGGAACGGCGCGATTTTCGGGATTGATTGGAATTTCTCCCTCCATGAATAACGAAAATCGATCGCATGGGACCGGAAGCCTCGCTTCCAGATGATAAAGATGGTCCACAGCATAAACATGCCGGTCAGCATCAAGCCCGGCACCACGCCGGCGATAAACAGACGACCGATCGAGGTTTCGGTGGCAATGCCGTATAGGATAAAGGTGATCGATGGCGGAATCAGGATACCGAGCGTGCCGCCGGCGCAGATCGAGCCGGTGGCCACGTCGTCCGGATAGCCGCGCCGCCGCATTTCCGGGATTCCCATCTTGCCGATGGCCGCGCAGCAGGCGGGCGAGGAGCCGGTGAGCGCGGCGAAGATGGCGCAGGCGCCGAGATTTGAAATGACTAAACCGCCCGGCAAACGGTAAAGCCAGCGGTCGAGCGCCTCGTAAAGATCCTTGCCGGCCGGCGATGAGCCGATCGCGGCGCCCATCATCACGAACATCGGAATTGCCACGAGCGTAAAATCGTCGAGGCCGGACCAGAACGTCTCGGCGACGACATGCATGCTGTCGAAGCCATGAAAAAGCAAAAGGAAGATGATCGAAATCGCCCCGAGACCGAACGCCACGGGGATTCCCGACATCAGCATCAAAAGGGTTGCAACGAGAACGAGAGTCCCTTGCATATTCGGGCTCATGGGACATCTCCCAGGGCTTGCTTTGCCTGAGCCCGCCCGAACTCCTCGACGTCTTCTTTCGGCGTAAGGCCGAATGGGAGCGCCCTGCCCGTGACCAGGCAGATCAGTTCGGCAAAGTATTGCAAAATCAGCAACCCGAGACCGAAAGGCATCGACAGATAGGGAATCCACAAGCGCGCGCGCCAGACCGTGTTCGAGTGCCAGCCTTCCGACCACGCCTGATACCAATACAGCGTGCAGAGAACGAACAGCACCACGCAGAAGCTCAACGACAGTAAAATCGTGAACAGCGCAAGCCAGTAGCGGCCGCGCAGGCCGAGATAGAGAGGAAGAATCTCGACATTCACATGACCGCGCGTCATCAGCACATAGGCGCTGCCGACGAAGGTCGCTGCGACGATGCTATAGGTCACCACGTCGATCTGCCAGATCGTCGGCACGCTCAAGAAGTAGCGCACTATCACCATGTCGCAGATCACGAACACGGCGAGACCGATCAGAATTGCCGCGAACACGCCGGCGACGCGCGACAGGAAGATGACAGCCCGAATGTATGTGTCCATGAACCTGGCTTGATTGACAGCATTCGTTGCGGAGTGTCCCCCGCAGCGACGACGGGGCGAGACAGCGGCGGCCGACGAACGTACCTGCCGGCCGGCCGCCTTGTCGTGTCTTTCGTTATTTGACGGCGAGGGCCTCGTCGATCAGCTTCTGGCCGTTCGGCACCGCCTTGGCGAAGGTCGCGTAGGAACTCCTTTTCGCCACGTCGAGCCAGGCTTCATAATCGGCGTCGCTGAGAGTCACGACCTTCACCTTGTGATCCTCGAACGCCTTGATCGCATCCTTATTCACCTCGTCGGCCTTGCCTTCATAATAGGCCTGTGCCGCCTTTCCGGCCTTGAGTACGGCATCCTGCTGTGCCTTGTTGAGCTTGTCGAAGCTCTTCTTCGACATCAACACCGGCTCGTACATGAACCACAGCGCATTGTTGCCCGGCGCCGTGAGGCAATTCGTGACTTCATAAAGGCGCATGGACTGGAAGCTTCCGAGGCTAGTGTCGGTCGCGTTGACGACCCCGCTCTGGAACGCATTGTAGATTTCGTTCGACGGCGGACTGACGATGCTGGCGCCGGCTGCCTCCCACATCGCGGCGAAAGTCGGCCCAGCGGCGCGGAATTTCAGGCCTTTCAGGTCGTTCGGATGCACGAGGCAGCCCTTGTTGGCCGCCATGCCGCCGGCAAACCAGGCGTCGGACAGCACGATGACGTCGTGCTTTTCCATCTCGGCACGGATATCCTTCATGAATTGCGAGTCGTTGATCCGCTTGGCGCGGTCCTGACTGCGGATCAGTCCGGGCATCAGTGTCGCGCTGAAGGCGGGCACTTTGCCGCTGGCATAGTCGAGCGGGAACAGCGTGATGTCGAGCTGGCCGTTGACCATGGCATTCCACTGGTCATTCGGCTTGAACAGCGAGGCGCCGGGATAGACCTGGATGTCGAGGCCGACATTGGCGGCCTTGGCCTGTTTGGCGATCATCTGCACCATGTCGTCGCGGACGTCTCCCTTGCCGCCCGGGAATTGGTGCGAGGCCTTGAGCACAGTTTGCGCCTGCGC
>Ga0207817_1000113_pt1 | contig 11811 bp, 8 predicted proteins | sample LuqExpMetageno13_FD_187771 | JGI IMG/M metagenome (GOLD analysis project Ga0207817, IMG submission 187771) | Tropical forest soil microbial communities from Luquillo Experimental Forest, Puerto Rico - Sample 13 (SPAdes) | ecosystem: Environmental > Terrestrial > Soil > Tropical forest ... | reverse complement strand
CGATGGCCTCAGCCATCGCGCGGTCCCAAAACAGCTGAGCGCGAACGAAGCGCTCAAAGCGCCCCATGTCCATGCCACTCGCAGAAGCCATCGGGTGCTGCCCAAACCATTCGAGCAGACGCGCACGATAGGTCGCGGACGCTGGTGCTGGCTCGCCCACCCCTTCGCGCGCCTCCGGCACCAATTGGCCCTCCCCTGCCGCCACGCGCCGGTTCGTCTCCCGGTCGACGTTAAGGGCCATCATCGGCAGCTTGTTGATCCGTGCAAAGTTAAAGAGCGGCAGGTAAAGCTCGGCGTCGAAACCCCAGATTTTTTCCCAGTCGACCTCCCGCAAGAAATCGGCCTCGTTTAGATCGCCTCTACACCAACGGTCGAGAGTCCCCTGGACGCGTCGCGGGAACATCTCGAATCCGATGGCCATGTTGAGTCGGATGGCAAGCAGGTCGTTGAGCGTATTGAGCTGCCATCGATGGTGCTCCGCGTTGTCGTGTACCTCCCCTAATAAAACGACGTCTTTCCGCGCCAGTTGTGCAACTACGTCTTGCCCGACCTCACGACGTCTTACGTCGAACCAGGCGTTCAGCTCTACGCGATCGAGCGATGCATTAGTGTGCTGCAGCGGCATGACCCGCGCCCTCGGTGGCGTTCAACGCTCTGACAATGATCTCAGGTTCAGAGCCTAGGACTAGTCCAGACCGCGAAAAAGTGTTCCTTCCGGTAACTTTGCTCATCGGAGACGATTGCCCAAGCCACCGAACCTTGTCTGCGTTCTTAGGTGAAGCTACAATTTCGTTGAGCTGCTAACGCTTATTATGAATATTCAACTTTTTGACGCCGCGGAAAAATAATGAGAACTAGGATTTGCGTTGCTCTTGTGGGGACTTTGCTTTGTTGCAACACTGCAATTGCACAAAATCAGCCTTTTGTAATCGGACCTGCCGCAAACCCTGCAGCCAAGCTTAGAGCGGCTGAACAAGCCGCCGCCGAAAAGCGGTTGAAGGAAAAGCAGAGGAAAGAGGAATGCAAAAAAAGAGCGGTCGCTGATAAGATTCCGCTGCGAGATAGAAAATCTTTCTTACTGGCTTGCGAAAAAAGTAAATCATAAAATGATTCCGCGCTGTTAAACCCATTAACTACCGCTGGATGTTGGTGGCAAAATACGCATTCTGGTAGACCGGCTGTGACCTCGCGGACAGTCGCCACTCATGGGAGGCCGCCACCAAGGGCGTGGTTCATAGCCGCTACAGCACAGTCGTTTAGCGCCAAGCAAGACCCACGAAAGACAATAGTATTGCTTCCGATAACTCTGCTTATCGGAACTAATCGCGGACAGTGCGGTTTCGGAAGCGAAACTACCGCAGTGCAAAACGAGTCTGCGATAAAACCGCGCAGCATACCGTCGTTATACAATCCTGGCTGCACAGCGGCTTAAAAACCTGCTTAACTTTATTGGCTTGGCCTGCCCCGGTGCATTGCCGGATTCTTGGCGGGGCCCGATTTTGACGTGAGGCAGCGACAAGAGCTCGCGCGCCGACCAACGCGGAAAATCCGCGGATCACAATGAATTTCCCTGGGGAGGGACGAATGACATCGATTGCATTCACGGTAAACGGCAAGGCAGCAACGGTCGAGGCTGAGGCCGACACACCATTGCTTTGGATCGTGCGCGAGCACCTGAAGCTCACCGGCACAAAATTCGGCTGCGGCTCCGGCAAATGCGGCGCCTGCACCGTCCATATCGATGACAAAGCGGTACGCTCCTGCCGGGTCGCTCTCTGGAAAGCGGCGGGCAAGAAGGTCACCACTATCGAGGGCCTCAACGGCAAGCATCCGTTGCAGAAGGCCTGGATTGCCGAGCAGGTGCCGCAATGCGGCTACTGCCAGTCTGGCCAGATCATGCAGGCGGCGACACTGCTCGCCACCAACAAGAAGCCGACGCGCGAGCAGATCGTCGCTCACATGGACGGCAACATCTGTCGATGCGGCACCTATCCGCGCATTGTGCGCGCCATTCAACGCGCCGCTCGGGAGGCTTGAGCCATGACCATTCGCATCAAGAACGGATCGCTCGATACCAGCATCAGCCGGCGAGGCTTCGTATCCGGCGCCGCGGGACTGACCTTCGCCTTCACGCTCGGCGGCCTCGGCCGCGGCGCGATGGCGCTTGGCGCGACGCAACCGACGAAGTTCAACGCCTTTGTCAGCATCGCTGCCGACAATACGATCACGATCGTCTGCCCGGCCGCTGAAATGGGCCAGGGCGTGTTGACTTCCTTGCCATTGATTCTGGCGGAAGAGCTTGACGCCGACTGGTCGAAGGTGACGACCGAGTTCGCGCCGGCCGATCCGAAACTCTACGGCAATCCGCATCGCGTGCTTCACGGCGCCCAGGTCACGGTGGGGAGCGTATCGGTGCCTGGCTATTTCATGCCGTTGCGCATGGCCGGCGCGCAGGCGCGCAAGGTCCTGCTCGATGCGGTGGCGGAAAAATGGAAAGTACCGGTAGCCGAACTGACCACCAGCAACAGCACGGTCATCCACAAGAAATCGAAGCGCCGCATGAGCTATGGCGATGTCGTGACCTTCGCGACGATTCCAGCCGAGCCGCCTAAAGTTAGCGAGGCGGACCTGAAGAAGCCGTCGCAGTTCAAGCTGATCGGCCGCAAGGACATCGGCCGCGTCGACGTGCCTTTGAAGGCAACCGGCACTGCGACATACGGCATCGACGTGCAGGTGCCGGGCATGGTTTACGCCTCCGTACTGCAATTGCCGATGGAAGGCGCCAAGCCGAAGGACGTCAACATTCCTGACGTCATGAAGATTGCGGGGATTACCAAGGTCATCCCGCTGCCGTTTGGTGTTGCCGTGATTGGCGACAGTGTCGAGGCGACACACGCGGGGATGAAAGCGCTCAAGGTAACTTGGGACGAAAGCGGCGCCGAGGCCGCCGGATTCGACTCGGAGAAGGCGAAGGCGGACTACGTCGCCAAGGGTCAGGATCCCAACGCTCAAACGATTGTCGAATATAAGGCGGGCGATGCCGCGGCGGGCATCAGCAGCGCCACCAGGTCGGTGGAAGCGGCTTACTGGTCCGAGTACGCATACCACGCCCAGATGGAGCCCATGAACGCGGTGGCGCAGGTCTCGGAGGATGGCAAATCAGCCGACATCTGGACGGGCACACAAGCCGCTGCGGTCGCGAGCACCATCATTTCCGGCATCCTCAAGACAACGCCGGACAAAATCCGCGTTCACCAGCAGTTCCTGGGTGGCGCCTACGGGCGACGCACCTGGCCCGACGCAGCGATCCAAGCCACCATCTTGTCCAACATCACCAAGAAGCCGGTGAAATTGCTGCTCACGCGCGAGGAGGACCTGGCTGCGGCGCGGCCGCGGCCGATGACTCACCACGCGCTCAAGGCCGGCCTCGATGCCAAAGGCAACCTGGTCGCCTGGCACCACCGCCTGGTGTCGGAGAACGTCGATGCGGTCGCCGTTCCGCCGCGGTTCAAAGCGAGCGGCGGCAAGGACTACATCGGTGCGCGCGGCCTCGATCAGGCCTTCTATGCCATCCCGAACGTTCTGGCCGAGTACACCCGCGAAATCCGCGGCATGCGCGTCCACAACTGGCGCGCCATCGGCTCCGGCTACAATAAGTTCGCCGCCGAGGCCTTTCTTGACGAGGTGGCGGCGGCCGCCGGCAAGGACCCGCTCGCGTTCCGGCTCGAACTGACCAAGGACAAGCCGCGCGCCAACGCGGTGATCAAGGCGGTGGCCGAGATGTCCGACTTCACGCGAAAGCGCTCCGGCCACGGCATGGGAATCGCGTTCTCCGACTATCATGACACCCTGTCGGCGGGCGTGGCAGAAGTCTCGGTCGATACCACGACTGGGAAGATCAAGGTCCACAACTACTGGCTTGTGGTCGATCCTGGCATGGTGATCCAGCCGGATAACGTCCATGCGCAAATGGAAAGCTCGGTGATCTACGGTTTGAGCGCCGCGTTGATCGAGCAATTCGCAGTCAGGGACGGCATCGTACAGGCGTCGAATTTCGACAACTATCCGGTGATCCGCATGAGCGATGTTCCGGAAATCCATACCAAGATCATCGCTTCCGACAATTCACCCACCGGCATGGGCGAGATCGGTGTGATCACGGTAGCGCCGGCGATCGCCAATGCCATGTTCCAGCTCACTGGCAAGAGACTCCGCCACATACCAATGACGGCGGAACGCGTGCAAGCTGCGCTGAAGGCGTAGGGCGCCGTTTTAAAAAACTGCCTTGTTGTGATTGGGCCGCGCCGGGTTTCCTCGGATGGCAAGTATTGTTCCGATAATATCCTTATCGGAGGCAATGTTATCGCAGCTAAGCCAACCTCCCCTTTGTAGCTTCTCTCTCTGAGCGCGCAGAAAGGCGTAAAATCGCCATCGAAGATAAGCCCAGAGATCGCTCGGCACCTGACGGATGTCCGCACAAGGCCACAATCCGACATGGCGGGTAGATCAGATACGCTCTCTGCCTTTGCCGCGAGCGATTATGCGTTAGTTATTTTTTCAAGCTGCTAACCAGCGTCTGCGCAGCTTCAACCGGGCTCGCATCGCCCGCGGCAACCTTCTCCACCCATTCGCCGACCGTGGCCGGCCACTGTGTCGCTCCAGGCGCCCTTAGAAAAGGTGTGAGCAGGCGGGCGCTCAACGCCCGGATGATCTGCGCATAGGCCCGTTCCCGCCTTCGCTCCGCGCGGCGGCTAGTTTGCTCGCTCCATTTGACGAATACGTCGATCTCTCTTGCGAGTTGGTCTACCTGGCGATTTTCCGTCGCGGAGATTTGCATCACCGGCGGCACCCATACCGAAGCATCGACAGAAATGTCGCCGTGACGGCGTCGCAAGGCCACTATGCCCGGTGCCAGGCTAGAGGGCTGCGCCGCAGCGACCGGGTGGCGATCAACGATATTGATGCCGGGTTTGCCCATATACGCGGCCGCCAGCGCATTCTCGATCATATGCGCTGCACTATCGGCGCCGGGCATATCCGCTTTGTTGACGACGAAGATATCGCCGATTTCCATCAACCCGGCCTTCGACGCCTGCACGCTGTCGCCAAGGCCAGGCACCGTCAGCACCACCGTACAATCCGCTGTGTTGTGAATCTCCACATCCGACTGCCCTGCGCCGACCGTCTCGACAATCACTCGCCGAAAATCAAACAAGCTCAATACCGCGACAAGATCCGTCGCCGTTTCGGTCAGGCCACCAACATGGCCACGCGACGACAGACTGCGGAAATAGGTAGTCGCATAGCCAGAACTTCGCGCGCGGCGGATACGATCGCCGAGCACGGCACCGCCCGAATAAGGGCTAGAGGGATCGATCGCCAAGATGCCCACGCGCTCGCCGGCTTCCGCCCAATGCGCCGTCAGAGCGTCCATCAGCGTAGATTTGCCGGCGCCCGGCGGACCGGTGATGCCGATCACATCGGCCCAACGTCCCAGTCGGTAGGCCTGAGCCAGAATTGCCTCGTAGCCTTCCGTCTGATTTTCGACCGTACTGATGGTGCGGGCAATGCGCCGTAACTCTGTCGGCTGCATGACTCAGTTCCGCACTTCGACCAGAACGCTGTCGCCTTGCCCGAAGCCGCCGCAGATTGCCGCCGCGCCCATGCCACCGCCGCGGCGGCGCAAGCCATTGATCAATGTCATTACGATGCGCGCACCGCTCGCGCCGAGCGGATGGCCGATGGCGACCGCACCACCATGCACGTTAACACGCGCGCGTAATTTTTCCGCGGCCGCATGATCCTTGCCTGCCAATCGCAAGCTGCTGACCAATACCGTCGCGGCGAAGGCCTCATTAATCTCGATCAAATCGAGGCGATCCGGTGTCAACTTGTGCCGTTGTAGGAGACGTTCAATCGCGATCGCCGGGGTATAGGAGCCGGACGTCGGCCCTTCGCTTACCTGCGCATAGCCGCGGATGTGGGCGAGAACGGGAAGTGATAACTCGCGTGCTTTCTCTTCCGAGAGCAACATGAGCGCCGCCGCACCATCATTGAGTCCCGGCGCGTTGCCCGGGGTAATAGTCTTGCTGCCGTGCACTGTTTTCAAAGCGGCGAGCTTCTCGACCGAAGTGTCGCGCCGCGGGGACTCGTCCTTGTCGACGACCTGATCGCCGCCTTGGCCATTGGGAACACGGATCGGCACGCGCTCGAAGTCGAAATAGCTGTCCGCATCGGCCGCGAAATAACGGCGGTGGCTTTCGATCGCCCAGGCATCTTGCGCCGTGCGGTCGATACCATGCTTAAGCGCCTCCTCGGCAGTGTAGGTCGAGATTGACCCGCCGATGAATTCGGGGGCGCGCAACAGCAACGGATCCTCAACTATCAACTCCCCTAAGACCCGATCGCGCTTACGCGGCATCAGCAGTGGCGTGCGCGACAGACTCTCGAAGCCACCGCAAATCAGCACATCTGATGTGCCCGCCTTTATGTCCTTGAAGCCGAGACCCACCGCTGTCATGCCGGAACAGCACGCACGATCGACAGCCAGCGACGGCGTCTCATTCGCAAGTTTCGACCGCAATACAGCTTCTCGCGCCGGCGTCAGCACCGCGCTGCCGATCATGCCGACGCCCATGTAGACCGCTTCCACCGCACCCGCAGGAAGTTTCCCCCCGGCACACAGTTCATCAATGATGACGGCGCCGAGCTCCGGCCCGGAGCGCTCGCGCAACGCGCCATTGAAGCGACCGAACGGCGTGCGAGCGACCGCGGTGACGACGACGTTGTCGCCGGCCGTCATGCGCTCGTTTCTCCAGCCATGAGGCGGTCGCGCAGCAGTTTCTTATCGACTTTGCCGTTGGTGGTCTTAGGCAGGTTCGGCATGATCTCGATTCGCTTCGGCGTTCGAATGCCCAAGCGAGGCCGCACACTAGCCCTGAGCGCCTCGGCACCAAGGCCGGAATCATCCACTACCGAAACAAACGCCACCGCAATCTCGCCCCAGTCGGGATCCGGCTGCGCGACGACCGCGGCCTCCAGTACGCCGGGGCAGCTGGTCAGCACTGCCTCGACTTCCTGCGGATAGATGTTGTGCCCACCCGAAATCAGCATTTCCTTGCTGCGGCCGGTGAGCGTAATGAAGCCTTGCTCGTCCATGCGGGCAAGATCGCCGGTCCACAGCCAGCCATCCCGCAGCGCTTTCTCCGTCTCCTCCGGCATGCGCCAGTAACCACGCATAACGTGGTCCGAACGAATGGTGATCTCGCCGATCTCACCGACCGCGACGGGCTGACGATTCGGTCCGCGCAGAATGACTTCGACGAACGTATAAGGGCGGCCGATGCAGGCGACGCGCGGCTCCTTGGTTCCGGGCACGAACAAATCGGCGGCAGGAAGATTGCTCACCGTCATCATTGCTTCCGTCTGTCCGTAATTGTTGACGAGGATCGGCCCGAATTTGCCCAGTGCCTTTTCCAGCGTGTTGCGCGGGATTGGTTCCGCGCCATAGCCGATCATACGCAGGCTGCTTAGATCGAATTTTTCGATCGCGGGATGATTGACGATGCGGGTGAGCACCGTCGGAACACAGGTGAACACCGTGACTTTGTATTTCTCGATCGCTGCGAATAGTCCGTCGACGCTGCCGCCCTCGACGATCACGCTCGTCCCGCCGCGGAGAAACCACGGTACGAAATACGTGCCGCTGGCGTGCGTCAGCGGCCCGATATGCGCGAGCACGTCGTTGCTACGAATGTCGCGGTCGATCAACATGTTGCGGTAGACCGCCGCCCAATTGCGGTGGGTGAGCATGGCGCCTTTCGGGCGCCCCGAGGTGCCGGATGTATAATTGATCGAGCTGAGATCATCGAGACTGGCGCGCTCGAGAAGCGAGCGATCAACCGCTCCGGCGTTCAATTCACGATAAGGCGGCCCGCCCTCCGCAACGTCGCCGTCAACTCGCACACGCCAAAGGGCGTCGACGCCTTTCGCCGCGGCGACGCGGTCGGCGGTCGTGCCGTCGTAAAACAGAGCGGCAGGCTCGCAGTCAGCGACAATAACGCCGAGCTCGTGTGCGGTCGAACGTGCATTGACCGGCACCCGCACCAAGCCGGCGCGCTCGATGGCGCATTGCAGAATGACATAGTCGGAGCGATTAGCCATCAACACGATGACGCGCTCGCCAGGCGCAACTCTGCGGGCCAATCCACTGGCGAGACGATCCGCCGCAGCGTCGAATTCCGCGAAGGTCCAGCTCTGCTGGCCATAACGAAGCGCAATCTTGCTTGCGTAGGCGCGCGCAGCCTGCGCCATCAGTGCGCTCGGGATTGCACCGAACAAGCCCGGTTCAGACATGCTTGGTCTCTTTAACGAGATAATCGACGATTTCGGCGATCGGCGTGCCCGACAAGAAAATTTTATCAACGCCGCACGCCTGCAGCTCCGGGATGTCCTCCTGCGGAATAATTCCGCCTGCCAGGATGCGGATATCGTTGGCGCCGCTCTCGTCGAGCAGCTTGCGCAATCTGGGCAACAGCACCCGGTGCGCGCCCGAGAGAATACTGACTCCGACCCAATCGACGTCCTCTTCAATAGCCGCGCGAACCACGTCCTCGTTGGTGCGGCGCAAGCCGGTGTAGATCACTTCCATGCCCGCATCGAGCAAGCCGCGTGCGACGACGCGGGCGCCGACGTCGTGCCCGTCGAGCCCTACCTTGGCGATCAGCACCCTGATTTTTCGCCGCTGTGGCTGCCCGTTGGTCGGGGGTGACATCAGAAATCCGTCGATGGCACGAAAGCGCCGAATTGGCGGCGCCAGATGTCGACGATTTCTCCGACGGTCGCATAGACGCGCACCGCTTCCAGCACGCTCGGGACCACGTTGCGGTCCTCCGCGGTCGCACGCTCGACTTCCGCCAGCGCCGTCTTGACGCGTTTCTGATCGCGCGTGGATTTAACTTGTGCCAGACGCGCCAATTGCCGTGCCTCTGCCTGCGCGTCGCCCCGGAATGCCGTGTTCGGCACGTCCGGCTTCTCCGGCCACTTATTGACCGTCACCCAGGGCCGATCGCCACTGTCGATCGCCCGCTGCCGGCGGACCGCGCCTTCGGTCATGACGCGCCGGGCAAAACCGGTGCTGATCGCCGCGAGCGCCCCGCCGATCTGCTCGATCTGTGCCATGCCGTCGAGAATCTGCCGCTCGCCTTGCGCGGTGAGCGTCTCGACGTAATAGGAACCGCCGAGCGGATCGATCGCGTCGGTAAAGCCGTGTTCATTGGCGAGGATCTGCAAAGTTCGCAGGGCAACTCGCGCTGAATTCTCGTTCGGCGTCGAAACCGCCTCGTCATAGCCCGCCAGATAGACGTAGCTTGCCCCGCCCAACACATAGGCGAGTGTGCCAAAAGCGGTACGCGGAATATTGTTGAGCGGCTCGGCGAGCGCCTCCTGCCCGTGACCGTAAACGGTGGTCCGGCAAGCCATCGCTTCCGGTTTGGTCGCGCCGTATTGTTCCTTCATCATGCGTGCCCAGATGCGGCGCAGCGCACGCAAGTTAGCGACAGATACGAAGAAGTCGTGGCGCTCGTCGGGGAACATGTGCAGCAGCGGCGCCACCTGATCGATGGTATAACCCTGCGCCAACAGCAAGTTGATGTAATGGCGAGCGTTTGACAGCGCGATCGCCGTGCCCATGCTCGAGCCCGCGCCGCCAGCGTTGATGTGATTGACGCACACCGTCATCGGCGACCAGTTCGGTGCGTGCTCAACACACCAGGCGACCGCATCGGTGGCGAGTTTTGCGGCCGGCGCCGGGGGAAGAATCTGCGTGCCGCGCGCGATATATTCCTTCAGCGGGTCGTTCTGTAGATTGACCGTGTAGCGGCTCCAGGCGATGCCCTGCTTCTCGCCGAGCGCGGCATAGAGCGCAAGCACAATCGGACCAATTGAATTGCCGAGCGTACCAATGCGCTTAATGCTGTCCGCGGGAATACCGTCGAATAGGATTTCCATGTCGGCTAGGGTATCGATGGCGACGCCGACATTGCCAACTTCGGCGGTCGCCATTTCATGGTCCGAGTCGTATCCGCATTGTGTCGGCAGATCGAGCGCCACAAGGATCTGTTCCGTGCCAATTTCGACCAACTTACGAAACCGGCGATTGCAGGCCTCGGCATCACCGAAACCGGAATAGGCCGAGATCACAAATGGATCCGTCCGGTTCATTCCCGGTCGGTCCCCACGCGTGAAGGGATATTCGCCAGGAAATCCCAGATCGCGGAGATAGTCGAAATTGATCTGTTCCAGATGGGCGGGCGTGTAGAGTGGTTCGACCGGAAGGCCGGTGTCGGTGACGAATTTTTTGCGGTCCTTGATGCCGGCTGCGGCAGGGTCGAGCGTCTCCTTCTTCCAACGCATGCTTTCCAAAGCCACGTCTGACGTGGGTTCGGTTTGCGCCGATGCGAAGGTGCCGGGAGGCTTGATGACGTTCATCGCAGTAGTCTCTCCAATCGTGCCGGGTCCCGCGTCGAGCGCGGTGTGCGGCTAATCCAGCTTGAGCCCTAGCTTCTTGATCACTGGTTGCCAGCGAGCAATTTCGCTCGCGACGAAATTTTTTGCTTCCTCGGGGGTCGAACTGATCAACTCGATCCCTGGCAGGCGGTCGCCGAGGTTTGGAATCGCCATCATGCGGCGCACCTCGGCGTTGAGTTTATCAACAATCGGCTTCGGCGTCTTGGCCGGCGCCAGCAGCACGTACCACTCTGAGGCGACCAGGTCGACGCCCTGCTCCTTGAACGTCGGTACTTCCGGAAGTGCGGGGTAGCGCTTGTCCGACGACACCGCTAGCGCGCTTAGCAGACCGCCGTGATATTGCTGTAGCGCCTGCGATACGGTGGCGAAGGTCATGGGAATCTGACCGGCCATGGCGTCATTCATTGCCGGCGTGCCGCCACGATACACGACGTGCGTCATATCGATGCCAGCCTGGATTTTGAGCTGCTCAGCGACCAGATGCGTCATGCTCCCCGGACCGGCCGAGCCGAAGCTGAGCGTGCCGGGTTTCTCCTTGGCATAGGCGATCAGCTCCTTCAGATTGGTTGGCGCAAACTTGGGATACGTGTAGATAACCACCGGAGCACGCGCCAACATGCTGATAAACTCAAAATCCTTCAGCGCGTCGTAGGCCATCGCCATATGCAGGGACGGATTGGTGGCGTGATTACTCACCGCAACCATGAGCGTGTACCCATCCGGATCGGCCTTGGCAGTCGCCTGTGTGCCGATCATTGTGCCGGCGCCCGGCCGCGTCTCGACGATGGTGGGCTGTCCCCAAGCTTCGGTAAACTTCTGTCCGACGATGCGCGCGACGAGGTCGACAGAGCCGCCTGGCGCAAATGGGACGATGATCCTGATCGGCTTTTCGGGATAATTGTCGGCCGAGGATTGCGCCAGCACGACTTCCCCGAAAATTAACGTGGCCACCGCGCCGAGCAACGCGAGTGCAAACGAACGGCCGATCAATCGCGCGGGGCAGCCCTTCACGTCCCTCTCCGTTGGTTTGTGCCCCTTAAGCGAGGTCTTAGGAGTTGCTTGAGCTTTGATCCGGTTGGCCGCAAGTCAAGCACCGGCAAGGGATCTCGCCGCGACCGCGCTCGCATCGCACGTCCAGTCCATTGTTTCGAAAATATCAACCGCCAATTTTGCGCCGTCGCGCATAAGGCAGAAAACCCGCATAATTCCTGTAGCGTTGCCATATATTGAACCTCGGGACCGATTAGGCCAATATTGAAATAGAAAACTTATTGTTTCGATTTC
>Ga0207817_1000105_pt1 | contig 12411 bp, 14 predicted proteins | sample LuqExpMetageno13_FD_187771 | JGI IMG/M metagenome (GOLD analysis project Ga0207817, IMG submission 187771) | Tropical forest soil microbial communities from Luquillo Experimental Forest, Puerto Rico - Sample 13 (SPAdes) | ecosystem: Environmental > Terrestrial > Soil > Tropical forest ... | reverse complement strand
AGCTGGCAACGAAAACGATCCGAAGCTGATCGAGGCAGTTCACTAAATGCTCGAAGAAACTCTCATCCTGAAACGCAATCCCGACGCCGAATATTCGGAAAGCTACAACGTCCTCTTTGAAGGCCGGTATGTCGGCCGCATCTACAAGGCCGTTTCCCACGCGCCGCGCGAAGCCCCGTGTTTCTGGGGCCTCGAATTTCACGAGTGGCAGGGCAGCGATGGACCTCAGTACGGCAACGTCGCAACTTTAGAAGCTGCAAAGCAGGCCTTCCGCGCCGCGTGGGATCGCGGGCCAAAGGCGAGCGGAAAAAGTTAGGCGTGACGTAGCAATTCGGCGCGGGTTCACGCGAGAGCCCTGACACGTCCCGCTTGGTTACTGGACGAACAGGTCAGTCTTGATGATCGTCGTCCATTTCTGAGTGCAGACCGTGCGGCACGTGGTGTCCGTTCCAGCCGGACTTGCGACCTTTAAACCATCCGGGCGGCACGTGGTGTCCGTTCCAGCCGGTCTTGCGGCCTTTAGACCATCCAGGCGGCACCCAACTGCCGTGCCAACCAACTTTCTGGCCTCGGCTAAAACCATGAGGATGCGAACCAACGTCAAAAGAGTCGGGCGGACCGGCGGTCGGGCGGCCGATCACATGAGCCGATCACATTACCCGAACCTTGCTACCCAGGCGGCGTAACGATCCATAAAAGTCTGCAAAAATTTGCGTGTTGCGTCGTTGCTGACATTGCCATCGTCGTCGATCAGTTTCTCAGTGAATTGGATGTACACTTCCGGCTGTCCGAGTAATGGAACATCAAGATAGCCCAACACGCCACGCAGCTGCGCTTGCACCACCGCTGTTCCGACGGCTCCAATGGATGCGCCAGCTAGACCACCTGGTTTTCCCGCCCACAGATTTTTTCCGTAAGGTCGGGACACCCAATCGAGTACGTTCTTGAGGGCGGTTGGTAGAGAACGGTTGTGTTCAGGCGTAACGAACAGAAATGCATTTGAAGCGACGACCTGTGCCTTCACACGATGCACAGACTCTGGCGGGTCTTGATCGTGATCCTGATTGAAAATCGGCAAATCGTCTATTTTGACGAAATCACATTCAAAATCCTTAGGCGCAAGCTTAACTAATGCCTTGGCCAGTTTGCGATTAATCGAATCTTTTCGGATACTTCCGACAACAACTGCGACTTTGCGGCCCTCCCGATTACCCAAAGAATTGAGTCAGCAACGGCAACAATGAGCTTTTTCAATGTACTCATGTTTGCCTTTAAGTTTATTCGCTCTTGGGATAAACAGAAGTAATGTTTGTTTTGATGAATCTCACTCGCGGTGGATTAATTCACCGTACCAGCTTACTTCTTTGCGCCAATGTGGAGGATAAACACTCAATCTTGCCGACCAGATATATGTGACTGGCCACCCCGATGAAAAGATAGCTCATTGCTGAAATTCCCTGTGAAATCGAGCCGGGAATTCTTGTGTCGAAACCGGAAACGAAAGCTGGTAGCCAGCGAATGGGTCGGGCCGTCTCGCCCTCGCTGGTTGCGACCACACCTTCCTCGTCTTGGCCTGCAAGAGTCGTTCTCGGCCGCGATAATCCACAAAACGGAACTCAGTGGGTATGGGCTGCCGTTAACCATATAAGTAACTGCTTTAGCCCAGCGTCTTAGTTTGTTGTTATAAATCTGTTAAGTTTGTTTACCTTTACCGCATTTTAACAACATTCATTTTCTGGGGGATCTTGAAATGCAGGTGAAAAAATCCTCGCTCTCAACTCTCTCAAATGAGGCCCTTTGTAAGCTGCGTGATGAAATTGCGGCGCTACTCAGCAGCCGTGCTGAAGAACTGCAAAAGGAACTTAACCGACTGACTGCCGGTGCCATATCTCACAGAAAGGAAACTAACGGCAGGGCAATTGTATCTAAAGCAAAAAGGAAAAGGGTTGCCCCGAAATATCGAGGACCCGCTGGCGAGACTTGGTGCGGGCGAGGGAAGAAACCCCGATGGCTGGCCGGGGCGCTGAATGAAGGCAAGAATCTGGAAGACTTCCTGATTGTTCCGGCGGAAACAGGCAGTGGAAATTCGCATCGCGAATGAGGGGTGTTATATGGCAAAGACCAGGAAAAAAGTTAGAAGGCGTGCACGATGGACCAAGAAAGACACTCGGATCCTGAAGGCGCACTCAAAAGCAAGGACGCCAGTAGCTAAAATTTCCAAGGAGATGAAGCGGACCGCTGGCGCGCTACGCCAGCGGGCGTTCAAACTAGGTATTCGCCTCGGGCATCAGCGTTGGAAGCGCGATTAAGTTCAGGTTTGCTTAAACGCCCGCCGGCCTTACGCGAGTATGCGCCGGTCAAATGGCGTAGCATTAAGCGCCTCAGGATCGTGGTCTGGAACGATGCTGGCCGCTTGCTGGGCCGCGGCGCAGGTGCACGTCAGTGCTTTTCGGAATTCCAGGTTTGTTCTCTGACCGCCAGGAAACTCGACATAGCGGCGGACAACTGGTCCCCGACTTTCGAGCACATATTTGGTGCCAACTGGAAACTGCGTTGGCAGACGTGCGGATTTACGCATTGAACCCTCCTCAGCTCTAGTCGCCTGAAAGCTGCAACGCACGTTTTCGCGGCAGGTTCGTTAGCTCAAGGGACTTATCCCCGCTCTCCACTGCCTCGGAAAACCGCACAAATCCACTTTGGCCGGGCAGTTACCGGTTTTGGCCCGGCATGGTCACCACGGTAATTGCTGGCCTTGCCGGTTGGTTTCGCTTCTGCCGGTCTCGCCTTTTCTGCAGCGCAAAGTGGTTGCCGACCCAGCGAGGGTAAATTCGTTAAAAAGTAGACGGGCTTGGCCTTTCGTCGGGGTCTTGGGAACTGTAAAAATGTTCCCTGACGCAGAGGACCCGGAAGAATGCGTCAAGAGCTACCCACCGCTGGCCAAGTTGTAGCCGGTGAAAGTGAGGCTACGACGCTATTCGTCCTGACGGACCGGCTATACCGCGCCCGTTCGCTTCAGGATGTGTTTGACGCCGCTTTGGATGCGATTGTCGGCTCCCTTGGGTGCGAGCGGGCCTCCATTTTGCTGTTCGATGATTTTGGCGTGATGCGCTTTGTTGCGTGGCGCGACCTTTCGGAAAACTACAGGAAAACGCTTGAGGGCCACTCGCCATGGAAACCTGGAGAGCGGGACGCTCAACCTATCTTCGTTGAGGACATCGATCAGACAGAGGAATCGGACCGGGTAAAAGATACTGTCAAGAACGAGGGTATACGTGCGCTCGGGTTTATACCGCTCATTTCGGAAGGTGTGGTTGCAGGTAAATTCATGACCTATTACGAAGCCACGCGTGTATTTACTCAACATGAAATCAGGTTAGCCGTCACTATCGCGCGGCAGGTCGGCTTTAGCATCGAACGTGCCCGCGCCGAACGAGCGCGAAAAATATCAGAAGAACGCTTTCGCTACGCCGTGGAAGCCTCACCGAGCGGCATGCTTATGACCGACGGCAACGGCCATATAATGATGGCAAACGCGCAGGCCGAAAAATTGTTTGGATATAGCCGCGACGAAATGGTTGGACAGCCTGTTGAATTTCTCATCCCAGCCCGGTTTCGCAAATCCCATCCTGATTACCGCAATGAATTCAATCAGCAGCCGAGCACCCGACCAATGGGCGTCGGACGCGATCTCTTCGCCCTACGTAAGGATGGAACCGAGGTCCCGATTGAAATCGGTCTCAATCCTATACAGACGAGGGAGGGGATAACGACAATTGCATCCGTCGTAGACATCAGTGCGCGCAAACAAGCCGAGAGGCAGCGAGAAATATTACTTGCCGAACTAAATCATCGGGTGAAGAACACGCTAGCGGTGGTACAGGCCATCGCACAGCAAACATTCAAAGACGAGCACTCGTCGCCAGAAGCGACAAAAGCATTTGAAGGTCGCCTTTGTTCTCTGGCGACCGCGCATGATCTTCTCCTTCATTCCAACTGGGAATACACGTCACTTCATGAATTGGCGTCGAGGGTGTTGCTCGCCGGAGGCGTAGATCAGCAACGAATTACAATCTCCGGTCCTGCTGTCCGAGTTCAATCGCGGCAAGCCGTGGCCATTAGTATGGCTCTACATGAACTATTCACGAATGCCGTTAAGTATGGAGCACTCTCGAACGACGTTGGCAAAGTTCATCTGACATGGCTCACGACTGAGGAGCCTTGGATCAAAATATCTTGGCAAGAAACCGAGGGGCCTGTCGTCCGGCCACCGACGCGGCGCGGGTTCGGCTCTTTACTACTTGAACGAACTCTGGGACACGACCTTGGCGGCGATGTTCAAATCGAATTTAGGCCGGAGGGGCTGCGTTGCTCCATCACAGCGCCTTTAGAAAAACAAATGGCCGATCAATTCAGTACTTAAGCGGTGTCCCGGCGAGGGCCAAATGCGTGACAAAATTCTTCCGCTTGTCATTGCTATTCTTGCGTATTCGGGTGCTGCGGCGGCGGAAGAAGTAACGCTTCGGGCGATATCAGCATTTACCGAAAAAACCACCTATTCTCGCGGGATAGAGCGCTTCATCGAGCGGGTCAACCAGACCGGCAAGGGTATCGTCCAAATCGACTATATTGGTGGGCCGAAGGCGATGCCCCCATTCCAAGTTGGGAATGCATTGAAGAATGGCGTCGTCGATCTGGCGAACTCGACCGGCGCATTCTACACGAATCTGATGCCTGAAGCCGACGCTTGGAAACTCACCCAACGTTCCATGGCCGAGCTGCGCAAAAACGGCGGCTATGATTTCATGGCGCAGCTCTATGAGCAGAAAATGAATGCCATCCTGCTGGCTCGCGTCGTCGACAACAATCCCTTCCATCTCTATCTAAATAAACGCATCGCCGGCCTCGACCTCACCGGCTTAAAGCTGCGTATTACTCCGGTTTATCGCGATTTCTTCCAGGCCCTGGGCGCAACCGTCGTGCAGACTGCGCCGGGTGAAGTCTATACCGCACTCGAGCGCGGCGTAGTCGATGGGTACGGCTGGCCTATCACCGGCATCTTTGATCTCGGATGGAATGAAAAGACCAAATATAGAGTCGACCCTGGTTTCTATTCTGCGGAAGTATCAATTCTCATTAATAAGAAGGTTTGGGACAGACTGAACGATCAACAAAAGGCGGTGCTCAGAAAAGCTGCCGACCAGGGCGAGACTGAGGCGGCATCAGAGTTTCTTGCGGAGGACGCCAGGGAAACTGAGCGTCAGGCTGCTGCGGGCATCGAAACAATCAAATTTGATCCTGTGGTGGCAAAAGCCTATTACGAAAAAGCCTATGAGGCTGGCTGGGCCGGACAGATTCGCCAAAGTCCGGAAAACGGACCAAAACTACGTGAATTTTTTTCGAAGTCAAAATAATCCTCGATCCGAAACTACTCAATTGACCTATGGTTGGTACCGGCAGACATCGTTACCGCAGCAATAGAAGACAGGGCTCAACGTAAACTGGTTTTTTTGATGAGTGAGTTTGTGATGAAATCGATCTCGGAGTTCTACGGCAGTCTTCTCGACAAACTGCTACTTGTAGCGTGTGGTGTGCTTTTTCTCATGATGCTGATGATTTGTGCCGATGTGCTACTGAGGAATGTCGCACTAGTGAAGTCTCTGCACGGTCTGGCGTGGGCGGATGAGATTTCCGAATACATGCTTTACCTAATCACAATGCTCGCTGCACCTTGGCTGCTCCGGCAGAGTCGACACATCCGCGTCGACATCCTGCTGCGCGCAATGCCGCCCAGGCTCGGCTGGTACTGCGAGTGGTTGACCGACGTGGCGGCTCTCGCCTGCTGTGCGATTATGGTTGTTTACGGAGTGAAAGCGACTTATGCCAGCTACTCCTCCGGTATGTTCACGATTAAGACGCTGGTGACGCCGGAATGGTGGTCGCTCGCTCCGCTGCCGATAACCTTCTTCCTTCTCGCGATCGAGGTTCTGTTTCGTATGCAGCGCCTCGCGGAAGGCGAGCAGGCGCCTCGCGACGATGCAATGCAGGCATCGTAGTCAAGATGTCGTGGCAAGCTGCATCTTGGCTACTCCTCGGCGGCTCAACCATGCTGCTGTTCCTCGGCCTGCCAGTCGCATTCAGCTTCTTGGCGATCAACATAGTTGGGGCAATCTTATTCCTCGGCGGCGAACCCGGTTTGGTGCAGCTGGCGCGCAACAGCGTCGATTCGGTAATGAGTTTCTCATTAACGCCCATCCCCATGTTCGTGCTGATGGGCGAGGTGCTGTTTCGTACCGGCCTGGCCGTGAAGGTATTGGACGCTTTCGAGCGTCTGATCACTAAGGTGCCGGGAAGATTGGCAGTGATTGCCGTCATCGCTGGAACCATCTTCTCGGCAATATCGGGCTCAACTATCGCAGTTACGGCAATGCTTGGCAGCCTAATGGTGCCATTGATGCTGGACCGAGGCTACCACCCCTTGCTGGCGACGGGTCCAATCATTGCCGTTGGCGCGTTGGATATGCTGATGCCTGTCTCCGCGTTGGCGGTGCTGCTCGGAAGTCTTTCAGGCATTTCGATCACTAGACTGCTAATGGGAGGATTTGTCCCGGGCATGATATTGAAGGTCGTGTTCGTCGCGTACATCGTCGTTCGCGTCAAACTGAACCCTTCTCTAGCGCCCACCACACAGCTTGCCGTTTATCAAGGCTGGGAAAGGCTTAGGCCCTTGGTAAAATATGTTATCCCCATTCTCTCGATCTTCCTGGTCGTAGTCGCGTCCATGAATGCGGGATGGGCGACCCCGACCGAATCGGCGGCAATCGGCGCGTTCGCCACGATGCTGCTGGCGCTCGCCTACCGAGCGCTTACGGTGGAGAGCCTGCTCGCGGCGCTGCGGGGCACAATAATGATTTCGGGAATGATCCTATTCATCATCGTTGGGGCGACGACCTTCTCGCAGATCCTGTCGTTTTCAGGGGCGAGCAACGGACTAGTGTCGCTGATCACCGGGCACGGCCTGGAGCAAAACGCGATCATCGGCGGCATGATGCTGATTCTGATTTTTCTTGGCATTTTCGTCGATCAGGTGAGCATGATGCTCATCACGCTGCCGATCTTCATGCCAGTGGTGCAGAAGTTTGGCATCGATCTTGTTTGGTTCGGGGTAATGTTCCTTATTTGTATGCAGCTTGGTCTACTGCTGCCGCCGCACGGGTTACTGCTGATGACAATGAAGGGAGTCGCGCCGCCGCAAGTCAGGATGAGCCACATATTCCGTGCGGTCGTGCCTTTTATCATGCTAAGCTTGCTGATGTTGGCGCTCGTGTTCTACATGCCGTCGGTGGCGCTCTGGTTACCGGGCATGGTGCGGTAGGAACGGGCGGCCAGGACCTTTTCACGGACTCTCCTGAACTGGTCTCAACTGCAACGTGTAAAATCGCACGATATATTGACCTCCTGTCTCCTTCATCGAAGCGCTTGATCCTGTGCGTTCCACCAAAACACGGGGAGACCGTGGCGACTCTGACCACCACCGCTTTCGGTGAATCCGTGGTGGCCAGGTGGCCAGTCACATTTATCTAGTCGGCAAAATCTATGTCTCAAACGAACTCCGCTCGATGACAAGGAGAGCTTGCGGCGGCAAAGCACTCGATCAGCTTCCACTGCACTATCTTATGTAGCGTGGCCAACCGCGGCCACTCTGGCCACCGATTCTTCCGTGTCACAAAACTGTTGCTGGTGACGTCGAGCTTTCCATCCTTTGATGACCAGCGTGGTGCTGTCGGCGGTGCCTAAAGTTTTGTTCAATCCCCTTTTTTAGTCTCATAGGCCACGCGGGAGTTGCAAGCGCTGGTGTAGACTCGCGCTTTCAACGCTACAAGAGATCCGCGATCACCGCCTGCGCTGCGTTGTGCCCCGGAGCACCGGTCACGCCACCGCCCGGATGCGCACCTGAGCCACACAGATAGAGCCCGGCGAGTGGCATGCGGTAATCGGCGAATCCGAGCATCGGGCGGGCGGAAAAAAGCTGATCGGGCGTCATTGCGCCGTGGAAGATATCGCCGCTGGGCAAACCGAAAATGCGCTCCAGATCCAACGGCGAGAGACTTTGTCTGGCGATTACGCTCGCTTTGAAGCCGGGCGCGTAGGCTTCGACCGTCTCGATCATCAAGTTGGCGACGGTCTCGCGGTGCTGATCCCATGTTGAGCCGTCGGCGAATTTTGGGTTCACGTGCTGGCAGAATAGGCTCGCTACATGCGCACCCCGCGGCGCGAGGCTGTCGTCGAGTGTCGACGGAATGATCATCTCGATAATTGGCATTCGGCTCCAGCCAGAACGGACGCAATCGCTATACGCTTGCTCCATATATGAAAGGCTTGGCGCAAGAATTATTCCGGCAGTGTGATGATCTCCCATTCCAGGTAGCGCGGTAAAATCTGGGAGTTTCGAAAGCGCCACGTTCATGCGAAAAGTTCCGGAGCCGGCCTTCCATGCCTTCATACGTGCAGCCATGGCCTGTGGTACAGCGTCGGGCGGCACAAGGGCTTGAAACAGCTGTTGCGGATTCACATTGGCAACGACTGCGCGCGCACGAACTGCCGTGCCATCCTTCAGCACAATACCTGTAGCGTGGCTGCCTTCGACCAGAACTTCGCGTACCTCGGAGCACACATCGATGCGGACGCCATGGTCGACGGCAGCGCTGGCAATGGCTTGCGTGATCGCGCCCATGCCGCCGATAGCGTGGCCCCAGACACCAAGTTTACCATTGACCTCGCCGAACGCGTGATGCAGCAGCAGATAGGCAGAACCTGCCGTGTAAGGGCTCGCGAGGTTGCCGACTACGGCATCAAAGCCGAGCACTGCCTTGATGGGATCGGATTCGAACCAGCTGTCGAGCATATCGCCTGCTGATTTCCCGAATAGCCGGAGCGCAACCTCTAGACTCTTGGCTTGCCATAGCCTCCTGCCGATCGCCGCGAGTTTGCCAAGTTCGCGCACAGCCTGACCGAAGTCGCCAAGATTGGGTGGGGCAATGAGCAAAACGCGGCGCAGTACTTCGACTACGCGGCGGATCTCGGCCTGATAGGCGGGGTACCGGGCCGCATCCTTGGCGCTGAATTTCGCGATCTCGCGCTCGGTGCGGCCTTCTCCTGTGAGCAGATAACGCCCGTCCGGCAGCGGCAGAAAATTCTGCGCGCGGCGCTCGACGATGCGCAGCCCGCGCTCATGCAGCTTCAAGTCCCGAATAACCTTAGGCTGCAACAAACTCACGGTATAGGCGGCGGTCGAATTACGGAATCCCGAATGGAATTCCTCTGTCACGCAAGCGCCACCGACCACACTACGTCGCTCAAAAACCCGGACGCGCAATCCCGCCATGCCGAGATAGGCCGCGCAGGTCAGACCATTGTGGCCGGCACCGACTATGATGGCATCGAGATTAGACATGGCTTCACCATCAGGGTGGGATCGGCACGCTAATCCACATGCGGCACTCTGCTAGCGTAAAGCTGACTGTTAGCAGCTCTTTTCTCCGTAGCGGACCTTAGAAAACCGCGACGCTAATCACAATAATCTCATATGAAAATGAAAGCAGCTCGGCATAGTCTCTAAAACGGACTTTGGTTTGCTTCGTGGTTTCTTCGATTTGTTGGCTCAGAACGCGCGCTAAAACATCGGCACTTCCGCCCTGGAGGGGACGGAACGATCCGCACCAGTCGCGCGGTCGTGGTCGTTGCAGTCCTGAAATGCCGATGAAAAGAGGGCGTAGTAGCGTGCGCGGGGCGTAGTGATACAAAACAATTCTTTGTTGTTGTTTGGTTGCACCGTATCGTTGGTCAAAACAAGGTCAACTAACTAGAATTTCTTAAGGCCCGAAACAATTGGGAGGAACGAGCCGCATGTTAGAAAGCATAGATCGTCGTCGCTTGCTTATTCCGATGACGGGAGTGATTTACGACAAATTCGCACCGTTTAGTTACGCCTTAGTGCGCTTCGCTACAGGCGCCATCTTGTTTCCGCACGGCGTACAGAAAGTATTATACGGTTCAATTGAACGGTATGCCGCGAATATCAGCGGGAAAGGTCTGCCGTTCGGTTTGACGCTGGCATATCTAACGTTCTTTGCCGAGTCTATCGGTGCGGCCTGCCTTGCGCTCGGGCTATTCACGCGTATTACTGCCGCAATGATCTTCGTTGAGATGGTGGTTATAGTGATCTATTTTCTTTGGCCGAACGGCTTTTTCTGGACTAATCACGGTATCGAGTTTGCGTTGCTATGGGCGATCTTTTGCCTTGCCATATTTTTCCGAGGCGGCGGGCGCTATTCTATCGATCACTATCTCGCCAAGGAGTTTTGAGAGAAATACAAACCTTTGACTTGTGGCGGCTGACAATGTCGCAGTGGGTTCCACATAAGCTTGGGATTAACAACTATGGCACGGTTTTATGAACCTGATCTCGCCAGCAATGCTGACAGTCCCTTCGTACGGGATGGCGATAACAAACTCGTTCGCCGTTCCTACTGGATGGACATGAACGATCGAACGCTTGTAATGGTGATGACAAAAGGCATTGGCGCGCATCTAACAAACGACGAAAAAAGAGCGCATCTGATCGATTTGCGACGGGCGCACCTAATTGACCAGGTATGCACTCAGGAGGTTCTTCCGCCCGAGAAGAAATAAGAGGTACCTCGGCTAATGCCCGCCCTAAACTAACTGGCGAAATAGGTTGAGGCGCTTGATCACGCCCAGATGAGGCTGAGGTTGTGAGAAATTGTTCACAGGTATCCGATTAGAAATTATGTCACGTTCCGCGGCGCCGGTGCACCCTCCCGTAAAACGCAGCACGAACTAATTCTCGTCAGTGCTGCTGGGCCCAATCACTTCAATCGTGTTGGCGATCGCACATGTCTCCGACTTCCACATGGCTCCCATTTGTGCGTATTTTGATGTTGGTGTTGCTGCTCTTCCAATTGCAATATGCAGCGGCATCGGCACAGACCTTCGTTGTTCAGGGATCGACTACGTTTGCTCAGGTTGTAATGGTTCCCTATCAAAAGGCTATCGAAGCGTCCTCCGGTCACAAGTTGACCGTCGTGCCAAATAAGTCGTCGATCGGTTTACTCGCTCTATTCGAACAGCGCACCAACTTCGCAATGATTTCTGGTCCGCTAGAGAACCAAGTCAGACAGCTAAGACTTAGCCGCCCGGCTCTGCCCTTCGAGCGGCTACAAGTTTTCAAGGTATCGCAAACGCATATGACATTTGCAGTAAATCGACAGAACCCCGTTCACGAGATCACGGATGACAATATGCGTGACATCTTGCTGGGTAAAATCTCAAACTGGCGCGACGTGGGCGGACCTGATCTGCCAATCAAGATCGTGCAAGTCCGCGGAGGCGGCGGTGTTCCGGCCTCCGTCGAGGCCGCGCTTTTGAACGGAAAGAAGATAAATGTCCAAAACCCAATTTCCGTTACCACTAGCGCTCAGATCATCAAAGTCGTGGAGCAGCTACCTGAAGCGTTGGGTTTGGCGCAGCGAAACATCGCGACGCAGTCCAATGTTCGCGAACTAAAGATCGACCATCCTGTTGTACAGGAACTCAGCCTCGTAACACTAGGTGATCCGACACCCGAAATGCGCAAAGTCATTGATGCCGCCCACAGTATCGCAAGCACGGCAAAGCGGATGGAACCGCGATAATTTTTCGTTTGGTTTTCTCCCGAGAATGATAAATTGCCTGTAATGAAGAGACGAACAGGAGAACCGAGCAAAGCTAACTCATACGGGCGCATTCAATATGCGGCGCTTCCGTATAGAGGGAGAACTAAATCCGAATTACAGGTGATGCTGGTGACCTCGCGAGGCACTCGGCGTTGGATCATTCCCAAGGGGTGGCCCAAGAGCGGGATGCCGCCCCATCAGACCGCCGCGGCGGAGGCGTTTGAAGAGGGAGGGGTCGCTGGAAAAGTCACCAAGCGGCCTATTGGGGCATACTCGTACGACAAGCTCTTGAAAAATGGGACCAATACGCGATGCGTTGTGCGAGTATTTGCGTTGCGTGTAGTGCGCGAGCACAAGAAATGGCCAGAAAAACACCAGCGACGGATTGGCTGGTATGCACCTGGCAACGCAGCGCAACAAGTCCGGGAGCCATCTTTGCGGCGCATTATTCGCGGGTTCGCAAAACGCAGTCAAAAGACTGTCTAACTTAGACTCTAGCGCCTCCTCCGCATCAATCGTATGGGATCCCGTTGATCGCCACATAGACCGCGGTCGCGCTCGCGACATGGAAGCGGTATTGCCCGGGCGGCAAGTCGGCTGTCTCGAAGCCATTAGCAGTGAAGGGCGTCGCCGCGGTGAGCCAAGTCGTTTCATCAGCGGCTAGTATTTGCAGGGTCAC
>Ga0207817_1000095_pt1 | contig 13133 bp, 10 predicted proteins | sample LuqExpMetageno13_FD_187771 | JGI IMG/M metagenome (GOLD analysis project Ga0207817, IMG submission 187771) | Tropical forest soil microbial communities from Luquillo Experimental Forest, Puerto Rico - Sample 13 (SPAdes) | ecosystem: Environmental > Terrestrial > Soil > Tropical forest ... | reverse complement strand
GCAAAGCCCATCTGGTCGAGGTTGTCGTTGTCGACGAAATTGATGAAGATCTGCGTGGTGCGCGTGTTCGGTCCGGCCGTGGCGAAGGTGATGTAGCTGCGCTTGTTGCTCTGCGTGACCGGATCGTCTTTGATCGGATTATCCCGCCAGCGGGCCATCACCCCCGGATTACCGTTGATGCCGAACTGAACCATGAAGCCGGAGATCACGCGGAAGAAGCGCACGTCGTCGAAAAAGCCGCCCTTCACCAGATTGTAGAAGCGGTCGGCACCCTGCGGCGCCCAAGCGCGCGTCACCTGCACAACGAAGGTACCCTTATTGGTGTCGAAGCGCACCTTGTAGGTCGGCGGCGCCTGCTCAGTGGTTTGCGCGAACGCGGGTGCCGCGCAGACGAGCACAGCAATGACAGCGAGAATACGGATCATGATGTCTCCCGGTAGAGGTCTTTAGCGTGAGAATTTCTTCTTTAGCCCTACCGCTACAGCGGCCGGCACGAAGGCGGATACGTCGCCGCCCATGCCGGCGATCTGACGCACCAATGTGGCGGTGATCGGGCGCGCCATGGGCGAGGCCGGTAAGAACACGGTCTGGATTTGCGGCGCCATGGCGGCGTTCATGCCTGCCATCTGCATTTCGTAATTGAAGTCGATGCCGTCGCGGAGACCCCGAATCAGGATGGTGGCGCCGACCTTGCGCGCCGCCTCCACCACCAGCCCAGAAAAGGTCACGCAGGAAAGCTCGCAGTTGGCCTCCTCGGCGAGCGGCCCGCAGATCTCCTGCAGCATGGCCAGCCGCTCGTCGGCCGAAAAAAGCGGAGCCTTGTCGGGGTTCACCCCGACCGCCAGCACCAGCTTGTCGGTCAGCGCCACGGCTTGGCGCATCACGTCGAGATGGCCGTTGGTAACGGGATCAAAAGACCCGGCGTAAAGGGCGGTTCTGGACATCTGGCGGGTCTAGCCCGCCACCTGGCTGCTCGCAAGACTGTTACCGGCCGGGGCCTTGGCAGTTGAGAAACGAGTAGTCGCTGCAACCATCGCCGCACCACCCTGTTTGCCACGTCGAAGCCACCCCGTTGGCAAAGCCGGTCGCCGACGCGACGGCCGCCGGCAAGCAGCATTCTAACCCTACCTCGATTGCATCGACGCCCGATGCGCTTCATCGACAGCGACGAATGCGATATCGATACTGTGCGTGCCATGATTGCCGAAGGTTAGCGCCAGATCCTACGGGAGGGTGTCATTCGTTGGCTCGTGTTTCTCGTCTTTCCCTTGTTGACGGCGTCCGCGCTAGCGCAGACTTATCCCGACCACCCAATCCGTATCATCGTGCCAACACCGGCGGGCGGCCCAGTCGACGTAATGGCGCGGCTCTTTGCCGCCGCTCTGCCGGCAAGCCTCGGGCAAAATGTCATCGTTGAGAACAAGCCGGGCGCCGGCAATACGCTCGGCTCGCGCGCGGCGGCCCAAGCGGCGCCAGACGGCTACACGCTCATGGTTTCGGCGGCAAGCGGGCTCATCATCAGCCCGATGATCTACAAGACCGCCGGCTATGACGCATCGAGCTTCGCGCCCATCGCCCTGCTCACCGAGACGCCGCAGCTCTTGGTGATCAACCCGCAGCTGCCGTTCAAATCCGTGGCGGATCTCGTGTCCTATGCCAAGGCCAATCCCGGCAAGCTCAATTATTCGACTGGCGGCAACGGCACGCTGCCGCATCTCGCCGCCGAGCTGTTCAAGAAGATTACGGGCATCAACATCGTGCACCTGCCCTACAAGGGCGGTGGGCCGGCGCTCACCGGCGTTGTTGCCGGCGAGGCGCAGATGACATTCGATCCTGTCGCCACCTCGCTGCCACTGATAAAGGACGGCAAGCTGCGCGCGCTGGCTATCGCCGGCTCCGCGCGCGTGCCGGCACTGCCCAACGTACCGACCATGGGCGAAAGCGGCTATTCGACGTTGCTGGTCGGCGCCTGGACGGCCGTGCTCGCGCCGAAGGCGACGCCTCCTGCGATCGTCGCCAAGCTCAACGCCGCGGCGAATGCGGCGCTGCAGTCCGAACAGATGAGCGTAACGCTCGCCAAAATCGGCGCGCAGGCGCACGGCGGCACACCGCAAGCGCTCGCCGATTACATCGCTGGCGAAAACAAGAAATGGGGGCCGATTGTAAAGGCGCTCGACCTCAAGGTCGAGTAAACGGTGGACCGAACCCAGTCCGTTCGCCGACCGCGCATTAGTCACGTGCTCCTGCATAATCCTGCCAGGTGTCGCGCTGGACATTCCCTTTGTCTGGCGGCCGTAGCTGGCGGAACCAGCAGCAGGATGGCGGCGGCGGAGAAGGTCGTTTTCTTCATCAGAAGAAATCCTTCTTCAGCGCGTTTACTCGTGCGCCCGAGCGGGTATGCGGAAACAATGACGATTGCCGTCGGACATGATTCCTGGCGTGCGGCGCAAGAACTGAGCCTCAGCGAAGCCCAATCTCTATTCTTCGTTTTCGGATTCTTCAGACAACCGCTCGACCGAGACGACGCGCTCGTCTTCGGCAGTGTTGAGCACGATCACGCCCTGCGTCGAGCGTCCGGCGATGCGGATGCCGGCAACCGGCGTGCGGATCAGCTTGCCCTGATCGGTGACCAGCATTACCTGATCGCCCTCTTCGACCGGGAAGGAGCCGACCAGGCGTCCGGTCTTGGCTGTGACGTTCATCGCCACGATGCCTTTGCCGCCGCGCCGCGTGGTACGGTACTCGTAGGACGACGAGCGCTTGCCGTAGCCGCGGTCGGCAACCGTAAGCACGAATTGCTCGGCCGCTGACAATTCGACGTAGCGCTGCTCGCCCAGCTCGATCCCCGCGCCCGTCTCCGTTTCGTCCTCGTGCTCGGCCGCCGGCGCCGCTTCTTCCTCGGCGGTCCCGCGGCGGATGGCGTTAGCGCGCTTGAGATAGGCCACGCGCTCCTCCGAGGCCGTATCCATGTGGCGGAGGATCGACATCGAGATGATCTTGTCTTCCTTAGCGAGCGCTATGCCGCGCACGCCATCTGAAGTGCGGCCGGAGAACACGCGCACTTCCGGAACCGGGAAGCGGATGCATTGCCCGGCCGCGGTGGTAAGTAGCACGTCTTCTTTCTCGGTGCAGATGGCTACGTCGACGATGGCGTCGCCCGTATCGAGCTTCATGGCGATGATGCCAGACGGCCGGATTTTCTCGAAATCGGAGAGCTTGTTGCGCCGCACGTTGCCGCTGGTAGTGGCGAACATCACGTCGAGCTGGCCCCAGGTCGTCTCGTCTTCTGGCAACGGCATGATCGAAGTGATGATCTCGCCCGGATCAAGCGGCAGGATGTTGATCAGCGCTTTGCCTTTTGCCTGCGGCGCCGACAGCGGCAGGCGCCAGACTTTTTCCTTGTAGACCTGGCCCGCCGACGAGAAGAACAGCACCGGCGTATGCGTGGAGGCGACGAACAAGGTGGAGACGAAATCCTCCTCGCGCACCTGCATGCCGCCGCGCCCTTTGCCGCCGCGCTTCTGCGCGCGGTAAGTGGAGAGGGGTACGCGCTTGATGTAGCCGAGGTGCGACACGGTCACCACCATGTCCTCGCGGTGGATCAGGTCCTCGTCCTCGACCTCCGCCTCCTCATTGGCGATCACGGTGCGCCGCGGGGTAGCGAATTCCTTCTTCAACGCGGCGAGCTCGTCCTTGATGATCGACTGAATGCGAACGCGCGAGCGCAGGATTTCCAGGTAGTCGGCGATCTCGGAGGCGAGCTTGTCGAGCTCGTCCTTGATCTCGTCGCGGCCCAGCGCGGTCAATCGCTGCAGGCGCAGATCGAGGATCGCCTTAGCCTGCTCCGCAGACAGCTTAGTGGTGCCCTTGTCCGACACCTTGTGGCGCGGATCGTCAATCAGTGTCACCATGACGGCGACGTCCTTGGCCAGCCAGCCGCGTTCCATCAGGGCTGCGCGCGCCGCGTTCGGATCCTTGGCGGCGCGGATCAGCTTGATCACCTCGTCGATATTGGCAACCGCGATGGCGAGGCCGACCAGCACGTGGGCACGTTCGCGTGCCTTCCCGAGCAGATGCTTGGTTCGCCGCGACACCACCTCTTCGCGAAAAGCGATGAAGGCGGTGAGCAGGTCCTTTAGCGTCATCAGCAGCGGGCGTCCGCCGTCGAGCGCCACCATGTTTGCGCCAAAGGACGACTGCAGCGGCGTGAAGCGGTAGAGCTGGTTCAAGACCACATCGCCTTCGGCGTCGCGTTTGAGCTCGATTACCACGCGGTAGCCTTCGCGATCGGACTCGTCGCGCAGGTCAGCGATACCGTCGATTTTCTTCTCGCGTACCAGTTCGGCAATGCGCTCGACCATACCGGCCTTGTTCACCTGATACGGGATCTCGGTGATAACGATCGCTTCGCGTTCCTTGCGGATAGTTTCGAATGCGACCTTGCCGCGCAGCACGATCGAGCCGCGCCCGGTTTCGTAAGCAGCGCGGATGCCAGAGTGGCCGAGGATGATACCGCCGGTCGGAAAATCCGGCCCCGGCACGATCTTGATCAGATCGTCGATACTCAGACTCGGGTGGCCGATCAGCGCGACGCAGGCGTCGATCAGCTCGCCGAGATTATGCGGCGGGATATTGGTTGCCATGCCTACGGCGATGCCGCCGGCACCGTTGACCAAGAGATTGGGGAAGCGCGCCGGCAGCACAACCGGCTCTTTTTCATTGCCGTCGTAGTTGGGCTGTAAGTCGACGGTGTCCTTGTCGATATCGTTGAGCAACGTCATCGCCGGCCGCGCCAGCCGGCACTCGGTGTAGCGCATCGCCGCCGGTGGATCGCCGTCGACCGAGCCGAAATTGCCCTGCCCGTCGATCAACATCAGGCGCATGGAGAAATCTTGCGCCATGCGCACGAGCGCGTCGTAGATCGCCTGGTCGCCGTGCGGGTGATATTTGCCCATCACGTCGCCGACCACTCGCGCCGACTTGACGTATTTCTTGTCCGGCGTGTGCCCGTTCTCGTTCATCGAGTAGAGGATGCGCCGGTGGACCGGCTTCAAGCCGTCGCGCACGTCCGGCAACGCCCGCGACACGATCACGCTCATCGCGTAATCGAGGTACGAGCGCTTCATCTCCTCGGTAATAGAGACGGGGCGTACGTCGGAAGGACTGCCGTCCCCCGATTTGGAAGTTTCGGTGTCGGCCAAAGAGGGTTTCCCCGCGGATGTTTTTCAGTTGATTTTTCTTAGCCGATTCATCCCCGCTTTGCCACCCGAAAGCAGCTCCATTTCACGCTAATTGTTCCTTTTAAATCAACCGCTTACGATGGTACCGTCTGGCCCGATAAAATTGCCCGAATTGCGCCGCAACCGATGCGAGGCGCGCATGCCGACTGGATTACCTAGCCTCCTCATTCGCACGCTGGTCCTCGTGGTCGATCCCTTGGGTCTGGTGCCAAGTTTCATCTCCATTACGCACGGCCTGCCCGAGCGCGCGCGTCGCTGCGCCGCGTTTATTGCGGCCACCATGCTCGCCGGCAGCGCGCTGATCGGCGACTGGCTGTTGCGCACGCTGGCCATCTCTCTTCCGGCCTTTCGCATCGCCCGGGGCCTGCTGCTGTTTTCGATCGCCTCGGAAATGGTGTTCGGCCTGCGCATCGAACGGCAGTCGCGCCAGGCCGAGGAAGCGCTCGAGGAGCACGTGCGCAACATTGCCGCCTTCCCGCTTGCCATCCCGCTGATGGCTGGCCCCGGCGCGATCACGGCGACGGTCTTGCTCGCGGGCCGCGCCAACGGTGCGCCCGTCAGGATTGCAATCCTTCTGCGGTCATCGCGATCGTGTTGGTGCTGTGCTTCGTGGTGTCCGCGCTCGCAGCACGCATCGCCGGCTTCATCGGTGCCACCGGCAACGTCGTGCTCTCGCGCCTGCTCGGCGTGATTCTGGCGGCGCTCGCCGTGCAGTACATAGTCGATGGCGTGCGCGCAGCGATTTCGGGATAATGCATCGCCCAGGGCAGCGCTTAGAAATCGGAACGATCTGATTCAGCGGCGCCTCGCTAGATGCGGCGCGCCCCGTCCGCGACAAGCGGCGTCAGAACGGGATCTCGTCGTCCATGTCGGTCGACTTATTCGCGCCGGCAAGCGCCGGCTTGCGCTCGCGCGAAGCGCTCGGACCGGACGAGCCAAAGTCATCGCCCGCTCCCGCTCCGCCGCCGGCGCGGTCGAGCATGGTCAACTGCGAATTGAAGCCCTGCAGCACGACCTCGGTGGAGTAGCGCTCCTGCCCGTCCTTGTCTTGCCATTTGCGCGTCTGCAGAGAGCCTTCCAGGTAAACCTTCGAGCCCTTCTTGAGATACTGCTCGGCGATCTTGCAGAGGCCTTCATTGAAGATCACTACGCGATGCCATTCAGTCTTCTCACGCCGCTCGCCGGTCGCCCTGTCACGCCAGCTCTCCGAGGTCGCCACCCGTAGATTCGCGACCGGGCGGCCGTCCTGGGTCCGGCGGATTTCCGGATCGGCGCCGAGATTGCCGATGAGGATCACTTTGTTGACGCTACCTGCCATGACACTCTCCGTGGGCGGCGGTTGCCTGCTCGCCGGTAAGGGGCCGCTTTGTCGCGTCCGGCCCAAAAGTCAACCTTCTCAGCCCTGGGACCTCATGCGGCAAGCGCGTTTGGCTTTAATCCACAAGACTTCTGCGATGTCGCGTCTCCACCCGGAAAACACAACCGTGTTCTTTTTTTACTGTAAAATCTGATGCCTATTTAGGCAACTGATACTACGGAAATTCGCTTTTGGCACAGTTCGAATGAAGCGTCTTACTTAGACCAGCGACTTCGACAGGAGTTGGTTGAAAGGCAACCAACAACCGGCCTCCTGCCCGCGGCCCCGTGGGTATCTCCCTTAAGTCACCAGCGGCTGCTGCCTTATCGGCAATTGCCGGGAATGTGCAGGGGTTTCAAGTGGCCTGGTCAAATCGAGTAACTCTGCGTCGATCTCGGCAACATTGGTGCGACACCGCACCGACGTTACAAGTCCCGCACCAACCTAGCGCACGCCGGTGTGAACTGTCGCTTCTGGTTGCGGTGTCCCATATCAAGATCTGAGCCGGGGCCGGTCTTCGCGCCGGCCTTGTGTTCTCCCGTTATCCCCCGCCCTGGAGTTGGGGCTGGCGAAAGCGCGCTGTTCTCACTACGTTCCTTCCTGTCGCGGCCCTCCAATTGCCGCCGGCAGGATGGCACACGCGCAGAGTTCCATGAGCGAAACTCCGAGGAAAAATGTCGGCGATACCCGCGTTATCGCGATCCGCGGCGCGCGCGAGCACAATCTCAAGAACATCGATGTTCTCATTCCGCGCGACAAGTTAGTGGTGTTCACCGGCCTGTCTGGCTCGGGCAAATCCTCGCTCGCATTCGACACCATTTATGCCGAGGGCCAGCGCCGCTATGTCGAGTCGCTCTCAGCCTACGCCCGCCAGTTCCTCGAGATGATGCAGAAGCCGGACGTCGACCAAATCGACGGTCTGTCACCGGCGATATCCATCGAACAGAAAACCACCTCCAAGAACCCGCGCTCAACGGTCGGCACCGTCACCGAAATCTACGATTACATGCGCCTCCTCTGGGCGCGCGTCGGCCTGCCCTACTCGCCGGCGACCGGCCTGCCGATCGAGAGCCAGACCGTGTCGCAGATGGTCGACCGCGTGCTGGCGCTTCCGGAAGGAACGCGCATTTACGTGCTGGCGCCGGTCGTGCGCGGCCGCAAGGGCGAATACAAGAAGGAGCTCGCCGAGTTCATGCGCAAGGGCTACCAGCGCGTGAAAATCGATGGTGCTTTCTACGAGATCCAAGACATCAAGCCGCTCGACAAGAAATTCACCCACGACATCGACGTGGTGGTCGACCGCCTCGTGGTGAAAAAGGACATCGGCACGCGGCTCGCGGACTCGCTCGAGCAATGCCTCAAACTTGCTGATGGCCTCGCCGTCATCGAATTGGCCGACACGATGGCGACCGGCGCCGCCGCCAACCGCGGCCGCAACGCCAATGCCGAGCGGCTGATCTTCTCCGAGAAATTCGCCTGCCCGGTTTCCGGTTTTACAATTCCGGAGATTGAGCCGCGCCTGTTTTCGTTCAACAACCCATTTGGCGCCTGTCCGGAATGCGGCGGGCTGGGCGTCGAGCAGCACATCGACGCTGACCTCGTCATCCCTGATAAGGACGCCACCTTAAAGCGCGGCGCCATCGCGCCCTGGGCGAAATCGTCTTCGCCATATTACATCCAGACGCTCGACGCTCTCGCCAAGCATTACCGTTTCACGCTCGACACCAAGTGGAAGAACCTGTCGAAAAAGATACAGGACGCCATCCTCTATGGCTCCGGCGACGACGAGATCAAATTCGTCTATGATGATGGGTTGCGCGGCTACACGACCAAAAAGGGGTTCGAGGGCGTCATAACCAATCTCGAGCGCCGCTTCCGCGAGACGGAAAGCGACTGGGCGCGCGAGGACCTGTTGAAATATTTCACCGACGTACCCTGCAAGACCTGCCAGGGCGCGCGGCTCAAGCCGGAAGCGTTGTGCGTGAAGATCGCCGGCAAGAACATCGCCGAAGTCTCCGCGCTTTCCGTCAAGCACGCCGGCGAATGGTTCACCGAGTTGCCGAAAAAGCTCACCGCGAAGCAGAATGAGATCGGAGTGCGCGTGCTCAAGGAGATCCGCGAGCGCCTGAAATTCCTGGTGGATGTCGGCCTCGATTACCTCACCCTCGCGCGAGCCTCGGGCACGCTCTCCGGCGGCGAGAGCCAGCGCATTCGCCTTGCCTCGCAGATCGGCTCCGGTCTCACGGGTGTTCTGTATGTGCTGGACGAGCCGTCGATCGGCCTGCACCAGCGCGACAATGCGCGCCTGCTCGAAACCTTGAAGCGCCTGCGCGACCTTGGCAACACCGTGATCGTGGTCGAGCACGACGAGGATGCCATCCGTGCCGCCGACTACTTGCTCGACATCGGCCCCGGCGCGGGCATCCATGGCGGCCACATCGTCGCGGAAGGCAAGGTCGACGACCTGATCAAGACGCAGGCGTCATGGACCGGGAAATACCTTTCCCGCGAGCTTTCCGTGCCGGTGCCAGATCGCCGTCCGCGCAATCAGCGCCGCCTGCTGCGCGTCGTCAACGCGCGCGGCAACAACCTCAAGAACATCACCGCCGAGATCCCACTCGGACTGTTCACCTGCGTCACCGGCGTTTCCGGCGGCGGCAAGTCTACGCTGCTCGTCGACACGCTGTACAACGCGGTCGCACGCAAACTGAACGGCGCCTCGTTGGTCCCTGCCCCGCACGACAGCATCGAGGGCCTTGAGCACATCGACAAGATCATCGACATAGACCAGGCGCCGATCGGCCGCACGCCACGCTCGAACCCGGCGACCTACACCGGCGCCTTTACGCCGATCCGCGAATGGTTCGCCGCACTGCCAGAGTCGAAAGCACGTGGCTACGAGCCCGGCCGTTTCTCGTTCAACGTCAAGGGCGGCCGCTGCGAGGCCTGCCAGGGCGACGGCGTAATCAAGATCGAGATGCACTTCCTGCCCGACGTTTACGTCACCTGCGACGTCTGCAAGGGCAAGCGGTACAACCGCGAGACACTGGAGGTGCTGTTTAAGGACAAGTCGATCGCCGACGTGCTCGACATGACGGTGGAAGAGGCACTCGAGTTCTTCAAGGCGGTGCCGCGCGTTCGCGACGTGCTGGCGCTGCTGCACCGCGTCGGCCTTGACTACATCCATGTCGGCCAGCAGGCCACCACGCTATCGGGCGGCGAGGCGCAGCGCGTCAAGCTCGCCAAGGAACTGTCGAAACGCGCAACCGGCCGCACGCTCTACATCCTCGACGAACCGACCACCGGCCTGCACTTCCACGACGTGGCGAAGCTCCTCGACGTGCTGCACGAGCTGGTTGAGACCGGCAATTCGGTGGTGGTCATCGAGCACAATCTCGAAGTGATCAAGACCGCCGACTGGATCATCGACCTTGGCCCCGAAGGCGGCGACGGCGGCGGCGAGATCGTCGCGGCCGGCACGCCGGAGGACGTGGTGAGGGTCAAGCGCAGCTATACCGGCGAGTTCTTGAAGCCGGCGCTGGCGCGCGGCTCGGGCCGTGGCAAAAAGCAGGTGGAGGCGGCGGAGTAAGCATTCGTGGTATGTCCGAGATAGGCCCGAACTGTGCTTGCCCGGTTTGTCACTTCAACTTGTAACGGCCAGGTTCTTCAAAGAAATCGATAATCTTCGCGCCAGCGAAAAGCTTGCCGCCGTGTACGACCCCGGCAGGGATATAATACGAATCGCCAGGACGGTATGTTCGAGTCTCACCGCCGATCGTAAGCTCGATCTTGCCGTCAATCACGGTGCCCCATTGGCCCTTGTGGCTATGCGCGGGCAAATCAACATCCTTTAGGATTTGGAAAAATACCAGCAAACCCTTGTCGGATTTCAGCGCGCTGGTCTTCACTATCGTCGGTGGGAACGGTAACTCCACTTCGGGCAGGCCGGTAATGATTTCTGGAAGTTTCATGCTCGCCTCCTAAATTAAGGTAGTGGCAAATTGGGCCGCCCGAAATGCTACTCCGGTCGGACCGCCCTGATCAAAATCTCAAATTTGGTTTGAGGTTCTCATTGGGAAGCCCGTACGTGAGTCAGACAGAGCTCGCAAAACGAAGCCAGACCGGGTTTTCTGAGTCAGCGCGACGCATAAGAGGCGTACTGGGCGGAGCGGCAACAAAAAGCCCCCGCATGGCGTGCCGGGGCTCAGTTGCAAAACCCTCGGAGGAAACGGAGGCAGCAGATAATCTATTAATTTGGACCGATGACGCTTTCTTGACGCGCCACTCGACGGCTTTCTTGTTCTCGGCGCTCAATCGCATCGGCGACGTCATTCCAGGCCTTACGACCCTCTAGATCGCCGTTCAGTTCGTGGGATTTAGCGATTTCCCTTGCCGCACTGCTGGCTCCGCTCCCATGCCTGGTGGTCCAATATGTTGCATAAATTTCAGCTGCCTCGCCCTTCTTCGGCTTCCACATGGCCCCACTCACGCTAACGCGCCCCTGATTTCGTACTGTGAGGCGGTCATCGTGAGTGGGTCAATACGGGTCCAAAAAATGATAAATTTTAAAACGGCTCGAATAGGGAGAGGCAGACAGGCCAGCCGGATCGATGCAGGATCAGGCGTCGGTTAGCTGCTCTGATGGGCATGCCCTATTCTGACGTATCACTGACTCGTAGCCTGGCGTTTCTGGATAATGCAGCCGCATGAGTCACGGGCGCATAACCGGAATTGTGTCGCGATGTTCCGCTTTAGCGGCGGCCCAAGAACCAGCCGATCGCCAGCACGACCAGTCCGGCGACGCCGGAGACGACCCCATGCTTGACGTGCACGCGCGCCAGGTCTGGCTCATACCCCGGCAGGAAGATCGGCAATTGGTCGGCCGGCAGGATGAAATAAATCACGGCGACGCCAAGCAAAATGATTCCGACGACGTTGCAGACAGCCCTCATGACGATAGTCCTGAAGAAGTCAGTGGCGGGGCCGTCATCAGGGCCGATACTGCGTCCGCGCGCAAGCGTCCTTTGGTCGCATCCCGCGTGAAACTTATGCTGCCTTGGCTAACAGCTCCTTGTCTTTCGCCTCGGCGCGTTGCGCCGCCGGGCGCGCCGCAATGCGCGCGGCATAGTCGGTGAACTCTTTGCGCTCCGGGATCATCTTGAACGTCATGCCCCAGCGGATATTGGCCCCGATCACCACGTCGGCGGCGGTGAACTGCTCGCCCATCAGCCAGGGCCCCTTCTCCACCGCCTTGGCCATTACGTTCATGGTGGTGTCGAAATCCCCGTAGCCTAGCATCGCCCGCCGCGCACCCTCCTTACGTGGTGCCGCTCGGTCGATTACCGCTTGTTCGAGGCACCCCGGCCCAAAGAACAGCCACTTGAGATAGACGCCACGGCGTGGCGTGCCGACCGGCACGTTCAGCTTGGCGTCGGGAAATTCGTCCGCCAGATAGGTGCAGATCGCGGCGAGCTCGGTGATGATCGTGTCCCCGTGCTTGAGTGCAGGCACCTTGCCCATCGGATTGATGGCGAGATAATCGGGTTTCAGATTTTCGCCGGCCTGCAAGTTGATCAGTTTAAGGTCGTAAGGATGGCCAAGTTCCTCCAGCATCCAAAGGGTGACCGAAGAGCGCGATGGCGCGGCGTGATAGAGCGTCAGAGTGGCCATGCAAAACCCTCCTCTTTCATAGCCTTCTTGCGTGTCCGAATGGCAAAGCCGGGTCAAGCCGGCTCACAAACAACAAATCGTGAGCTCTTGCTGAAGTTGGCCGCAGATCCTAGATCGAATTCATGTCGGACGTGCGCGACAACACCGAACGCAGTCGCTTCGAGATCAACGTCGACGGGAACATCGCATTTTCCGAGTACTGGCGCACCGGCGATAGGCTCACCATCCGGCACACCGAGGTGCCGAAGGCGCTCGAAGGACGCGGCATCGGTTCGGCACTAGCGCGCGGCCTGCTCGATCTCGCGCGCACGCAGAAGCTGAAAGTGAAACCACTCTGCCCCTTCGTCGCCGGCTATATCAAGAAACACCCGGAATACGCAGATTTGCTGGCCTGAGCGCCATTCGCTTACGTCACGCTGCGATCACCACCGTGATGTTGTTGCTGCATTTTCGTTTCGCCCGCGCATCACCAAGTGCACCATTTCGAGCAATCCGAGGCACTTGCAAGAAGTTCGGTTCGTGCTTGGCGCTGTGGGACTGGATGTTCGACACGCTCTATGTGCGGAGAAGGAGAGCGAGCGACTTACGTTCGGCTTCCCCCGATCATCAAGACGCACACACGTTTAAGGTGAGCTGATATCGACCCAGTGGGCAACGCCGTCGGCCCTCTCAAGCCGCTGCTGTCGTGCAAGCGTGAGCTGGCGCCCGCTACCATTCGAGGGCGACGTTAGCCACGGCCGCACGTTCCGCGTTGACTTGGCGCAAAGGCCTTGCCATGAAGCGCGCCCATGCCGAAGCACACCGTCACTGTCAATGATAAGATGCAAAAGGGCTATCGCTACGTACGGTCCGCTCCGGTTGGACAG
>Ga0207817_1000093_pt1 | contig 13300 bp, 9 predicted proteins | sample LuqExpMetageno13_FD_187771 | JGI IMG/M metagenome (GOLD analysis project Ga0207817, IMG submission 187771) | Tropical forest soil microbial communities from Luquillo Experimental Forest, Puerto Rico - Sample 13 (SPAdes) | ecosystem: Environmental > Terrestrial > Soil > Tropical forest ... | reverse complement strand
ATGCTTTGCTCTTGTGCGGCCCAAGAGTACTGCAGCGCTCGGGCAAGACTGCTAACGGTAAGGTCTGTCGGCGCCGTACCCTCGACAATCGCAGCAATAATTCGCGGCGACACGAACGCGAGAGGGGCGAGGAGCCGGATGTGCCGTTCCCCCAGCGATTCACGCTCGGCAATTTCTGCGAAGGAATTCGCGCGACCAAGCCTAAGGTCCTCGACCCATCGCCGCGCCTTGGCCATGGCATTGAGCAGAGCCTCAACTCTCTGAGGCTTCATTTTAGCTGTGGTGGAGGGCGCATGAACGATGCCCTTGATGACGACATAACTTGGGGCCGACCAAGGCAGCTTGATGGTGGCGGTTCGTGGCAAGTCGGTGGCTCGGTCACCGCTTGCAGACGTCTCGGCTTGAGCCGAGGCTTCGTTTGCATGACCTGCTTCTAATGAGACAATGCTAACTTCCACGGCCCGCGATCTGATGATTACCCTCTCGACATAATGGTCGATCAGGTCGCGATCCGCAGTCGGGAGCTCTGTGGTCGAGGCGAGATGCTTGCGGACGCCGTCAAGCACGAGGGCCTCAATCTCGGGTGCCGGAACCCGCGGGACGCTTCCCGCTTCGCTCTTCCGGTTCTGCAGCAGCATGTGCGAGACGTAGTAGCGGTAGCGAACGCCGCGCTTGTTCGAATGCGTCGGGCTCATGCGATTGCCGCGATCATCGAAGATGCGACCAGTTAGGATGGCAGGTGAACCCTTAATTTGGACCTGGCGGGCGACAGTATTGGCGGCAAGTTTAGCCTGCACCGCCTCGAACAAGGTGCGCTCGAGGATTGCCTCATGCTCGCCGCGATAGACCTCACCGCGATAGACGACCTCGCCGATGTAGAAGCGATTCTTGAGTAGATGGGCGAGCGAGCCCACTCCGAAGCGGATGCCGCCCCGCGCGCGGCTATTTCTGCGACCATTGACCTTGGTGCGAATGTCGCGCCGATCAAGCTCGGTGACCAATGCGCTCAAGGATCCAAGTTCAAGATAGCGAGTGAAAATGGTCCGTACCGTCTCGGCCTCGCTGGGCACGATCACGAGCTTCTTATCCACGCAGCGGTAGCCGAGTGGGACCGGTCCCCCGACCCAGAGTCCCTTACGCTTGGAGGCGGCAATTTTGTCGCGCACTCGTTCCCCGATCACTTCCCGCTCGAACTGGGCAAATGAGAGAAGGACGTTGAGGGTGAGCCGGCCCATGCTGGAGGTGGTGTTGAACGACTGGGTCACCGATACGAACGATACCGCGTGCTGGTCGAACAGCTCCACCAGCTTGGCGAAATCGGCGAGCGACCGGGTCAGCCGGTCAACCTTGTAGACCACGATAATGTCGATCTTGCCCGCCCTGACATCATCCAGGAGCTTCTGCAGGGCAGGGCGGTCGAGGGAAGCGCCCGAAAACGCCCCGTCATCGTAACGGTCACGGACCAGGCGCCAGCCCTCGTGTGCCTGGCTCTTGATATAGGCCTCGCAGGCCTCGCGCTGCGCATCGAGCGAGTTGAATTCGAGATCGAGGTTATGCTCGGTCGATTTGCGGGTGTAGATCGCGCAGCGAAAGACCTTGCGTTCGGTAGGCTTCATTGTGGTGCCTTTGTGGGGATCGCCGCGTCACGGGCGGTAGTGCGTCGACCCGCACCAGAGACCTTGCCAACAGACCGTTCATCGCGCCGCCGCCTTGTCATCTGCTGCGAACGACTGCGTCCGGTCTCCAGGCCAAAGAAGCGATAGCCGTTCCAGCTCGTACCGGTGATGGCACGCGCGACCATGGAGAGGCTCGTGTAAGTAGTGTCGCGCCACGCATAGCCGCCGAGAACCACCGTGACCGTGTGTCGTTCACCCTGATATTCGCGCACCAGCACGGTGCCGACCTTAAGTCGCCGATCCATCGCCGGCTTGTCGCCGCGTGCAACGCCATCCAGGAGCGTTGCAATTTCGAAAGCGAGCTCGCCGAAAGCCTGCTCCTGAATGTGCCAGCACAGAAACCGCGCGACGAGGTCCTTGGTGAACGCCGGTGGCGGAGACGATCGAAAAGTTGCCCGCCACCGGGCACGAAGCTCGTCGAGGCCGAGCGATCGGATTCGTTCGATCTCGGCCTCGATCTCGTCACGATCAGATGAGCAGAGCGTCATGCCGATCACGCCCGCTTTTGATCGAGTCCAGCGCCATGGCTAGGAGCTTGATGGTCGGCGTCGTCAGACTTGGGTTTTGCTTTAGGGGACTTGCCGGCAACGATGCGGTAGATGCGATCGCCGTCGGTCTTCTCGGAGTGTAATGCGAGGCCGAACTTCTTGCGCACGACGCCCGCGAAGAACCCGCGCACCGAGTGCTGCTGCCAGCCGGTCGCTTTCATGATCGCCGCAATTGTCGTTCCAGTCGGCTGACTGAGCAGCGCGAGCACGGTTGCTTGTTTGGAATTCGGACGCATTGTCGCAGCGCGGGCAGTTATCGCCCGAGAAGCTCGCTGCTTGCCGGCCGGGCGCGCTTTGACTTTCTTGATGGCCTTGTTGCTTGGCATGTTGGGATCCTTTCTTCGTTGATCGACGGCATCCTGCGCCGTCACCACCGAAGCCCCGCAGCAGGCCTATAGCCGGCGGGGCAGGATCCCGGGCACTCAGTACCCGAGCGTCATCAGCAGTGACGCTCTGGTCGCGGCCGAAGTCCAGTCATTTCTGCGATAATCTTGTTGCTTGTTTTCGGCCGAGCCGATCATGGAATGATCCGCTCCGCCCGAACGAGTGCGCCGACGAATCTGTCACGCCGTTGGGTCAAAAAATTGAAGCAATAGAAAGAACGGAGAATGTCCCAGTCTGGCGTAGCCTCATCGCCTTGGACCGCGACGGAAGTGACGCAGAAGGGGAGTAAGGCCACGTCCCCATTGGTTGCCGCGATTCACACTCTCAAGAACAGGCGCATCTTAAGGTAGGCACGTTCGAGCAGCAGCCAAGTGATTACCAAGGTTGTCCACCCAGCCTCTGCACATAATAGGCAGAACAGCAGGACACGGCCCCCGTGGTGCGAGGCGATTTAATAAATGCTGCAACCCGTCCAGCCCCTGTGTCTGCACCAGCGTGTGCAGCCCCCTGCCGCATGTCCTTTATGCGTATTGTTTGCTGCCGTTTGTTATTTTCAGTCTGCGCTCCATGGCTGGCAGTTCGACGATAGGGCGCATCGCGGCGTGCGCGCGAGCTATGTGGTTCAACTCCCATTGGCTCGCGCCGGGTCATCCCCTCACGCTGCCTCTCGATGATAATAACGCAGGAGCCCGCCCAGTCGTTCGCGGCATTGAACCGGGCCGGCGCGGCGGATGTTGGTACCCCGCGGGAACAGCAGGACATTGCCCTTCCCTTGGTGATTCCGCTCGGCATGGTAATGCTCGACGTATTCGATCAGGGCTCGCCGCAACGAGCGCTCGCCCAACAGAACCGCCTTGGATAGGCATTCCTCCTTCACCGACCTGACCCAGCGCTCTGCATGGGCATTCAGGTTTGGGCTGCGCGCAGGCAGCACGAGCGGCTCGACCTCACCGGACGCGATGATCGCCCGGAAGGAATGGGTGTACTTGGTGTCGCGATCATGCAGCAGATAGCGGCAGTCCCGCAGCGCCCCGCATCCCTCCATGGTCACGTTCCGAGCGATCTGCCGCATCCACGCTTCGTCCGGGCGATCCGTGATGCCGGCGATCACCACCCGACGGTTCTCCAGCTGGATGAAAAACAGTACGTAGTAGGTCACCAGCCCGCGCAGCGTCAGCACCTCAGCGGTAAAGAAATCACTCCCGGCCAGTAGCGCCCGATGCGTCCGAATGAACGCTGCCCAGCTTGTCGAGTGCCTGCGCTCAGGCGCCGGCGGCAGAGCGTGCCGTCGCAGGACATTGCCGACCGTCTGATCGCAGACACTATGCCCGAGATTAGCCAACGCTCCGGCGATCCGGTCATAACCCCAATCTCGGTTCTCCCTGGCAATGCGAACGATCAGCTGCTCAACCGCTCGGCTGATCCGAGGCCGGCCAAGGCTTCGACGCGCCGTCGAGCCATCGAACTTGCGGGCCACAAGCTTGCGGTACCAGGCCAGGATGGTGTCCGGCCGCGCCACATGGGCCACCTCGGCGAGAAGCTTGCGACCCAACCGATGACCGAGCTCGCCCAGTTCGGATCGCTCAGCGTCCGAGAGCTTCAGCCGCCCCTTCAACTGGGCCTTCAGAATGCGATTTTCGGCGGCCAGATATTCGAGGTGTGCCAACAGCTCCTGATTCACCAACCCGGTGACGAAGGTCAGGATGCGCGCCCAATCCATTGGTCCTCCACGCCAGCCGATTCGCCGTTTGATGACCGCAGAGAGTCGTAGCTAACGCCACCCGCCTGGGCTACGCCGGGAATGGATAACTCACCGTCTTTTCTACACTTTCAATTTTTTGGGGGCCATACGGGATAAGTTGACGTGATCTGCGCATTGACGTCGAGCGCAATTCATCCGCGAATTTCAAACTCCTATTTGGCTAGCCAGCCAAATTGACCCAGCAGTGTCGACAGTCTGGCACGGGAACCTTTAGCGCGCATGTCCGCTTCTCTAATCGGCCGGGTTAGGTCAAGCGCTTTCAGACTATCCACTGGGTTGATGTCGCTTGCGGGCTCGCGCCTCTCTTCGGAATCGAGGGGACCAGTCTAAGGGGCGGCTTCGCTGTTCGATGAACGCCGGCCGATTACCCCATCTAAGGGCCATTATCGGAGATGAGGGTGCAATCCTGGGTTGCTCAGCTTAATTAAGGATTTTTCTGTTCGATCGAGGCGCTTCGCAGGGCAGACCAAAAGTTCAGCCGAAGCGGCCTGACGCGAAGCGCTTAAGCTTGATATCTGGTCCGAAGCCTAGCCCGGCAGGCTTTGCTCACATACCCCACCGTCGCACGAACCATACCTTAACCAAATGGGTGAGAACCGAATAAGTGACGACAAAGGCGGCGACCAGCGGCCAATAGAGCCAGGGAAGGGATGTAAAGCCAAGTGCGCTACCGGCCCACGTCGAGGGAAGCGTGATACCGATGATACAGATAATAATCGTCGTGGTAATGAGTGCCGGACTCGCTCTGCTTTCTAAGAACGGAATTCTGGCTGTCCGAATAATGTGAATGATAAGCGTCTGAGTAAGAAGCGACTCGACAAACCATCCAGTCTGGAAGAGCGAGGGATTGTTCCAGCAATCGAAGACAAAAAGCATGGTCGCATAGGTTGCGTAGTCGAAGATTGAACTGATTGGTCCTATGAAGACCATAAACTTAAAAATATTGCTGATGTCCCAGCGGCGCGGCGATGCGATGTATTCAGCATCGACGTTATCGGTCGGGATTGTCGTTTGCGAAAAATCATAGAGCAGATTGTTGGTGAGCACTTGGATGGGTGCCATAGGGAGGAAGGGCAAGAAAATGCTCGCGCCGAGCACGCTGAACATATTCCCGAAGTTCGAGCTCGCACCCATTTTGATGTATTTAGTGATATTGCCGAAAATCTTGCGTCCTTCGGTTACGCCGTCCTGAAGCACCAGTAGGCTTTTTTCCAACAGGATGATGTCGGCAGACTCCTTCGCAATGTCGACAGCCGTGTCGACGGAGATGCCGACGTCCGCGGCCTTCAGCGCCGGGCTGTCGTTTATACCGTCGCCGAGAAAGCCGACGACCTCCCCCTTGAGGTGTAGAGCGCGAACGATTCGCTCCTTCTGCGCCGGGCTAAGCTTTGCGAATACGGTCGTACGCTCGGCGACATCGGCCAGCTGCTCATCGCTCATGCGTTCCGTCTGACTACCGAGCAGTATCTCACCGGCATCGAGCTTCACTTCGCGGCAAATCTTGCGCGTGATGACTTCGTTATCGCCAGTTAAAATCTTAACTTTCACGCCCTTTTTGGCCAGCGCAGCAATCGCCTCGCGTGCGCTTTCCTTCGGTGGATCGAGGAACGCGACGTAACCAAGCAACGTCAAATCGCTCTCGTCCGCAACCGAGTAGGCCGTCCTAGGGTTGGCGATCTCCTTGTACGCCACTGCCACAACCCGAAAGCCGTCCTCGTTGAGCGCAATCGTTTCGAGCTTTGCAGTTTCAAAGTGGCTCGCATCAAGTGCGGCGGAGATGCCGTCAACTTCGTAACGCGTGCAAACCGCGAATATCTCCTCGACTGCACCTTTGCAAATGAGCAAATGCTTCTCTTGGTCATGCGATATGATGACCGACAAGCGCCGGCGCGAAAAATCGAAGGGAATTTCGTCAATCTTGACGAAGTCAGTGTCGATTCCAAGGATCTTATGGACTTCGACATGTTCAAGTACCGCGACATCAAGAAGATTTTTCAGCCCAGACTGGAAATGACTGTTGAGGTAGGCGCAGTGCAGTACGCGTTCCGACTCCTCACCGCGGATATCGAGGTGTCGCTTTAGAATAATACGGTCCTGCGTCAGCGTTCCGGTCTTATCCGTACACAAGATCGTCATCGCTCCGAAATTTTGAATTGCATTGAGCCGTTTGACGATGACCTTGGCACGCGCCATGGCAGTTGCCCCTTTCGCCAAGTTGACGGTCACGATCATTGGAAGCATTTCGGGGGTAAGTCCGACTGCCACGGCCACCGCGAATAACAGCGCTTCCAGCCAATCGTGTTTGGTGAGGCCATTGATGAAAAATACAAGCGGTCCCATCACGATAATGAAACGGATCATTAGCAACGTAAAACGGTTGACGCCCTGGTCGAAGGCGGTAGGTACCCGCCAACCCACGATCTCATCGGCGAGCTGTCCGAAAAATGTGTGCCCGCCGGTCCGTACAACAACGCCGGTGGCGTAGCCGCTGACGACGTTGGCGCCCATGAAGCAGATGTTCGGCAGTTCAAACGGGTCATCGAAATGCTGTTCACAGGGATGCGCGAATTTTTCCGCCGGCATCGCCTCGCCGGTCAGTGCTGATTGATTGACGAACAAATCCTTTGTTTCAAGCAGGCGTAGATCGGCTGGAATCATGTCACCGGCTGACAATCGTACAATGTCGCCCGGGACCAGCATCTCAATCGGAATCTCCGCGAAATCGACATTCGCTGCATTGCCTGATCTCCTGACGCTTGCTGTCGTCTTCACCATCGCTCGTAACTGCGCCGCCGCATCGTTAGACCGATGTTCTTGGATGAAAGCTGTGACGATCGCGAGCACGACCATAAGGGCGATGACGACCGCGGCCCGCACATCACCAAGGAACCACGAAACCAATGCTAGGGTTAGGAGCAGGGCGTTGAGAGGGTTCTTCGTGCGATTCCAGATTTCCTGAACAATAGTGGGCTTTTGCTCACGTGTGATAAGATTGCGACCATAAGAGTTGAGACGCCGCGCTGCTTTCTTGCTCGTGAGTCCAGCCGCGCTCGATCCGAGTCTTTTGCACGATGCTTCGCCCGTAAGCCGGCTCAGGGCAAAGAATTCATCGGCTCCTGATGGCGTTCGAAGAGCGCTTTTTTGCGCCACAGAGCGTCGCGTGGGAAAATAATGCATAGGCCCGCACCACGATTAAATATCCTCGGGTCAACGAGAGCTGGCGGATGATGCGTAAAACAAGCGTTCATTCCGCAGACCAGACCCTATGCCAGTGCTCAAGCTCATCAAGTTCGGGCGGCCGTTCGGCGACAATGATGCGCTTGCCAAGCGTGATTTCTCCGGTATCGCCGTCGAGCGATAGCCAATCGCCCTCGCAAATTCTTTCATTGCCGATCATCACGTCGCGATATTGCTCGTCGAAGCTGAGGCTCTGACAACCAACGAGACAAGCTTTGCCAAGTTGACGCGCAACGACAGCGGCATGAGCGGTGCGGCCACCGGTCGCGGTCAAGATTCCATCAGCCACCGCATATCCTTCAATGTCCTCGGTCGAGGTTTCCGGTCGCACTAGAATCGCTGGCTCCCCGCCGTCGACAAATTTTTTGGCTCGCGTGCAATCGAAAGCAACACGCCCGCTTGCGACTCCGGACGAGGCCGGGATGGCCCGTGCAATCGGCTGAGCCGGCTCGGCAAATCGAGTAATACCCAAATGTCCGAGATCGATATCGGCGAGACGCGCGAGCGCCTCCTGCGTATCGATCGCACCCTCATGCACTAGTTCGACGGCGATATGCAGGGCGGCACGCGGTGTGCGCTTGGCCGTACGCGTCTGCAAAAAATAGAGTTTGCCGTTCTCGATCGTGAATTCGATATCCTGGGCGTCGTGAAACTCGTAATCAAGGCGGCGAGCGCCTTCTTCTAGCTGCTTTGCGGCCTGGGGCAGGCGCGCCGCCAAGCGTGCAGCATTGCTGGGAGTTCGCCGTCCCGAGACCACGTCCTCTCCCTGAGCATCGAAAAGGAAATCGACGTAGAGTTCGTTTGCCCCGGTCGCCGGATTGCGGCTGAAGGCAACGCCGGCCCCGGAGTTCCCGCCGCAATTGCCGAAGACCATCATCTGAACCGTCACCGCAGTTCCGGCGAGCTCATCTAACTTATTGAGCCGTCTGTATTCGCGGGCGCGGGGGCCTTCCCAAGATCGGTAGACTGCACGTGCCGCGGCGAACAGTTGCTCGAATGGGTCGGCCGGCAACGGGCGTCCGGAAAGCCGCTCGGCAATTTCCCGGAACTCTGCCGTGAGCCGCTCCAGAGCTTCCGGATCAAGCGCGGCAGTGTCGACAATTCCCTCCCGCTTTAGCATGTCGGTCAGACGTTGACCAAAGTCTGCGCCGGAGACGCCCTCGACTACTTCGGCATAGGCTTGAATAAAACGGCGATAACTATCCCAGACCAATCTCGGATTGCCGGCTGCACGGATGAAGCCGTGCACAGTCTCGCCATTGAGACCGAGATTGAGGATTGTTTGCAGCATTCCGGGCATGGATTGCGGAGCGCCCGAACGCACGGAAACAAGGAGTGGGTTGCGAATGTCACCGAACCGCCGACCGGTCACCTGTTCAAGCCAGGCAATCCCTTTCTGCAGACCCTGGCGAAGTCCTTCGAGGGCTTTCGGCTCGTTAGCGTTGACCGGCCCGCAGAAAGTCGTCGGAACGACAAAAGCGGGAGGCACGTTTAGTCCTAGTCGCATCATTTGCGCGAGCTGTGCGGCCTTCGAGCCTGCCACCTCTGTAGTGATCCCTCCCAAACGACCTGATGGCCCGATTAGAATCGGGGCAATATCCTGCCAAGTCATTCGGACAATTCCTCAAGCACCCGATCTCTAAGCGACAGCGCTGCGTGGGCGAGATGGTCGGTCGCCGTTTCGAGGGCATCCGTCACTTTGAGGCTGATGACCAAGTTCCGAGCATCGCCAGTAGGCGCGCGAGTGAGAGCGCTGAAAGCATCGCGTTCCGCCGTATCTGCCTGCCGCTCGGTTGCGACCACTGCGTCAATCGATTGCAGCGCATCGGTGGCGTCTGTACGTTGTCCTTGCGGCAATAGAGTTGCTGCCTCAAGGGCGCGAACGAGATGGCTTATGCTCTCGATAACGATGCCAGAGAGCAGCTCAAAGGGCTCGACATTCGTCATGCCGTCGTTCATCGGCATCAAGCTTAGAAGAAAAGCGCATTCGTCTAAGGCGTCGGTAGCGTTCTCGACTTCGTCAACCACTTGCCGCAGAGTGTCATGCTGAATGCGGGCGCAGATGTCGCGCGCCATGACTGTGAGACGATCGGCTTTCTCTTCTACGCGCTTGGCATTTCGTGCAAGTACCGAGCGGTCCGCATCGCGCATCTGCCCGCTCGAAGCGAGCATTTCGGCGATCGCGCTTGCCAGCATTCGTGTGAGTCCAAGATGACGTACCAACACAATAAACACTGCGGATTCTGCTGTCTCGAACAGTTGTGCGAGCTCAGCCTGCACTTCATCACGGATCAAGCGACCGGACCGACCTGCGCGCAGACCTTCGCTCGTTTGGCGCAATACACTGCGGAGGAAGTCCGAAGTTTCTGACGTCCCTAGCGTCTCATCAAGGCGAGCTCCATAGGGAACGCGGCCGGTTCCACCATGGCGAATGGCTTCGAATATGAGATCGACGCCGCCGAGTTCGAGAAAGGCGCGATGACCGTAATCATGGTTGGCCGCCCATTTCAGGATTTCGATCGCAACGTCCTTGCCGATGAACACTTGCAGCGCCTTGCGGGCCTTATTCCAGTCGATCAAAAAGACGATACGTGAACCAAGGAATTCCAGGAATTTCATGAGATCAGATTCATCATGCGCCGTGAAATGCCCGACAACGAGATAAAAAACATTGCCATCGCTGAGGCCACGCGCTTCTTGCTCCGCTAAAGGACTCCAAGTCATGTCGCGTTCCCCGAATAGCGAAATGAAGAACTTGGCACGCAAGCGGTGAATGTCGGTATAAGTGATGGTCACAACCAACGCTTCAACGTGAACGACGAGCACGTGCGCTTCCGTTGCTCCGATGTCGTTCTGAATAGTCAGGCGTGCACCAACGCGAGCTGCTGTGGTGCCGAGGCCCGGATGACCGAAGGCGAGAGGCGCGGTTCGATTAAGTCCAGCCATGAAAGCCTTGATCCGCGGGCGATCCTCCTTCTCAACGTGGTGAACGTGAGCACCGTCAATGGTTTCGACGGCAATATCTGCTGCAAGTTGGTTGAGAGCCTTATGGGCGTCCATGACCAAGAGATGCACGCTATCCGTGCCGCTGCGACGGGCAGAAGTCATGGCTTCGATGTCGCGCACTGCCAATTCGTCGTCCTTGGCCAACGGAATCGTACCAGCGAGCGCGGCAAGCCGCTCGGCGAAAGGCTTTGCTGCTTTCTCGTCGGCGATTTGGAGCGGCGCCAGCATGGCGGAAAGATCATCTGAGATGCCCGTGACTAGCATCTTGGCGCCAGGCGCAGCGATACGATCGGGAGCAAGTACGCGGGCACCAATTATCAACGAATCATATTGTGCATCGGTAAGACCCACCGCGCGCCGCTCGGTATCGAACGAGCGCGACTTCTGTTCCGGATGCCGGGCATGGCTCACCGCTTCCTGCAACAAAGTGAGCCGTAGCTTGAGACGGTCGTTGGCCGCTAGCGCATTCGCGATCAACGAAGGAAGAAGGACCGCCCTCTCGCCAAGTCGCTGAACAATTTCGCTTTTTTCTGTCATAAACGTATCTGTTCCTCTAAAATCGGCAAGGAATTAAACCGAAATCGACAAATGCGCGCTTTGCGCTAAATCATTCATCGAGTTGTCACATTGCACCAGGAGCTACATACGAAAGCGTCGCGGGGATCTCTGCCCAATCTTACAACCACCACTCACTCACGCCCAATAATCGACCGCGCCCAATGATCTACTGCGCCCAATGCGGCGAGGTACTCTACCTGCCCGAGTGGTCAGAATACTGTGATAAAAACTCCGTGCGTCATCTTTGGAAATGCGAAGCATGCGATTATGCCTTTGAAACCATCATTCGCTATGAAATCGGCGGCGGCAGAACCCCGGGCCCCAGCCCGCTTTGCAGATTTCGATAGTTGCAAGGTCTGGGCTCCGACAATGAAAATCGGAATTCATGCACCGGATAAGCCGCCAGTCGTTGTATCGTTGCTGTTGGCGATCCTCGCGCTGATTGCGTATTTCGTTAACACCCCTGCCGCGTTTTGGATCGCGATGTTTGCATACATCGTTGGAGCAGTCGGCGTCATAACGGAAATCTAAGAAGTTGCAGGGTCCGGGAAGCTCATATCTAATTAGGTTGCATAACTTGGTTCTCTGACCCCGCCGGCTTCCGCACACTCGCGGGGTTATTTTTTTTGGATACTAGATTGCAGGGCCTCGTCGCAGCAGGCTCGGGCCGTGAGACATTGTTCATACGTGTCCGACTAGAAGTCGTGCTATATTCTGCCGCGCTTGCGCCACGATCTCTCACCACCACTAGCAACTGCGCCAGTGCCCCGCTTGACCCAAACACAAGCGGGGAATTTTTATTACGCCGAATTAATTTGCTGTTCCGCGTCGAATCCACGCATCGCTTTAAACAGTCTGGAGGACCCGGCGACTCAACCCCGCTGCCATCCGCCAGCAGCCCCGCGCGTTGGTGCCCCAGGAACCCACCTGTCCCTCCTGAAAATCATATCCGAGCGTAACAATGATGCAATCCGGACAGAATTGGCCTCGCGGCAATGGTTCCGGATCGTTGCACCGCTCGAGGTATCGGTGAGTCTTTGACCAAGCCAAGATGTGTGCGGCCTTCATTATAATAGGATGAGTAAGCGGCTAGAATTCGATGTAGATGCCGCTCGCCAAAGATCAAAACATGATCCAAGCACTCGCGTCGAAGCGTCCCGATCAGGCGTTCAACATATGGGTTTTGCCAAGGCGACCTCGGAGCAATGGGGCGATCGCGAATCCCCATCCTTCTCACTCGGTTGGTAAAGGCTTGTCCGTATGCGCCATCATTGTCGCGGATCAGATAGCTTGGTGCCGTCTCCCACGGAAATGCCTCGACGATTTGCCGCGCCAGCCACTCCGCCGTCGGATGCCGGGTCACAGCGAACCACACCAGCCGTCGTCGACCATGGCCTACGACCAGAAAGGCAAACAGACACTCGAATTTAACAGTCGGAACCAGGCAGAGATCGATCGCCGCGATCACGTCCGCATGGTTGCGCAGAAAGGTCCGCCAACCCTGTGATGGCGGCCCACGACGTTTGGCCATGTACTTGGACACCGTCGACTCGGCGACCTCGAAGCCGAGCTTGAGCAGCTCGCCGTGAATGCGAGGTGCGCCCCATAATCGGTTCTCCTGACTCATTCTCCGGATCAATTCACGCAGCTCACGTTCGATCTTCGGCCTTCCTGGCCGACCCCGCGATTTCCAGCGCCAATAGGTCCGGAATCCCGCTCGGTGCCATCGCAGGATCGTTTCGGGCTGAACAATGCGGCACAATCCAATCAGGCTTGGCCACAGCCACGTCATCAATATCAACAAAGTTCGATCACTCGTACGGAGCCGCAGACGATGTGGCGCGCGCCTCAAGGCAATATTTAGCTGGTGCCGGAGAAACAGGTTCTCGATCTCAAGCCGGCGCCGCGAGCGAAACGGGTTGACGACAAACATCACAAGCAGGTGAAAGAACGCAGGCATCGCGTCGAATGATGCGCTGATTCTGCTTCATTGCGCGAATCCGCCCCGGATGAGATTTTCGGGATGGACAGGCCAACCGTTTCTTACCCGCCTCCAGAAACTCCTTGGACCACCGATAATAGAGGTTCTGGTTGATCCCTTCCTTGCGACAAAGCTCAGCAATGCTGAC
>Ga0207817_1000089_pt1 | contig 13652 bp, 13 predicted proteins | sample LuqExpMetageno13_FD_187771 | JGI IMG/M metagenome (GOLD analysis project Ga0207817, IMG submission 187771) | Tropical forest soil microbial communities from Luquillo Experimental Forest, Puerto Rico - Sample 13 (SPAdes) | ecosystem: Environmental > Terrestrial > Soil > Tropical forest ... | reverse complement strand
TGAAGTCGTTGCCGTTCTTTCACCCACAAAAAAACACTAATGAGCAAGCTATCAAGCACAATTTGCGCCGAGGAGACGTCCGACCCAGCTTCTGCTAAATCCCAAATAAGCTGCCGTTGACGGTCGACACAGGCAACCATTTCCCGCACTTGGCCGTCTGCCTTGGCCAATTCGGCAACGAGAGAACTGTCGGTGTTGTCTTCAGGTTGCATGCTGTAGATGCCGGCGGATATGAAATCATAGATTCTCACTGCTTAACTGTCTGTGACAGCCATGCAACACCGGACAAATTTTGGATGAGGTTGAATTCCCTTACGTTCTTTCACACACGAGGTAAGCCGATAGGCACGCTATCGAGCATGGTATGGTTAATGCTTATGGTTAATGAGCATGTTCCTGTGGCACCACTATCCGGTCCTAGGCTATGCCTGCTGGGATTCTCAGAAACAATGACGGCGAGATAAGGATTGAAGTAAAACAATGCATCTGCAGCAGCGAATATTGGTGACCGGCGGTTCTGGTTTCCTCGGCTCACACCTCTGTGAGCGTCTCTTGGCCGAGGGAGCGGAAGCAATTTGTCTCGATAATTTTTTCACTGGAGCGCGGCGCAATATAGAACACCTGATCGGCCACAAACGGTTCGAAATCATTCGGCACGACGTAACCTTCCCAATCTATATCGAAATTGACCAAATTTATAACTTGGCGTGCCCAGCATCCCCGATTCACTATCAGCGCGACCCGGTTCAGACGACGAAAACCAGCGTGCATGGCGCGATCAATATGCTCGGACTGGCCAAGCGGGTGAAGGCAAAAATCCTCCAGGCCTCCACGTCGGAAGTTTATGGTGATCCCAATGTACATCCCCAATCCGAGGATTATTGGGGACATGTCAATCCGATCGGGCCGCGTTCGTGCTACGATGAAGGAAAGCGTTGTGCTGAAACCCTGTTCTTCGATTATTGGCGCCAACACAAATTGCGAATCAAGGTGGCCCGTATCTTCAATACTTACGGTCCGCGTATGCACCCAAACGATGGGCGGGTTGTGTCAAACTTTATAGTCCAGGCATTACAGGGACGCGATATCACGATTTACGGTGACGGTTCTCAGACGCGCTCATTCTGTTACGTTGATGATCTTATTGACGGATTGGTCCGCCTTATGGCGTCGCCCGATTCGGTCGTTGGTCCTATCAATATGGGAAACCCGGTTGAGTTTTCGATGCTGCAGCTTGCAAAAACGATTTTGGACCTAACAGGATCGCGCTCGAAGATTATTCATCGACCATTGCCGCAGGACGATCCACGACAGCGGCAACCAAACATCGAAAAGGCGCAAGAACTGTTGGATTGGAGGCCTGCGATCCCTCTGAAGGAGGGTCTGATCAAGACAATAGCCTATTTTGAAGACCTTATCCGTGAACCAGGGCTTGCGGAGTTATTTCGCTAGCGGCTCGGAAGCTCGAGAGTTGAATGGTTCCTGTCTGCTCAGCTGCGGAGTAACTGCAGTTGCCTAGTTGCATCCTCCGGATCTCCCAGCAAGTTGGCGCAATAGATTGGTCACACCACGACTGCCAAGTCCGGCCGCAAGGATGTGCCCCGCGCTCCTATTAAGCTTGACGCTTTAGCTTACTTCATGAATTCCGTACGGTTCTGTGTCAAAGAAAATAACATTGCCGCGCACACAACTTCCATATGAGGGCGTGGGCTCGATTGCTTTCGTTGCAATAAAGTCGAAGTCGATTCGGTCTTCTAAGGGATCAGTCGCGAATACAGAACGGCGCTGGAGAAATGTGATGTCGAAAATTCTGTGTACGGTCGTTGCGCTATTGATTTTGGTGGCAGTCTATCCCGTTTCGGCGCAGGCACGCGGCGGCCATTTCGGTGGCGCTTGGCACGGGGGTTCACACGGAGCTTTTTTTGGGGGTGCTTGGAACGGAGGTTCACACGGAGCTTTTTTTGGTGACGCTCGTTTTGGTGCTGCGCCATGGGGTGCTCGTTACTATGGCGGAGTCTATCGTCGGGTTCGACCGGCCTGGGGCGGCGTCTATCGCGGCGGTGTTTGGCCAGGCCGATACTATGGGCACTACCACGGTAATTGGCGCGAAAGCTATTCGCCCAATTGGGGCTGGGGTGTCGCTGCAGGTCTTTTGGCTACGGCGCCAGCTTATTCCTATTATGATGTTGGGTTCGGCGACGATTACGGATTCGAAGTGCCTGCGTATAATAGTGCTGTTGCCAACTGCATGCAGCGCTTTCGGTCTTTTGATCCAGCCTCGGGCACCTATATCGGCCGTGATGGGAATCCCTATCCGTGCCCGTGAGCGCTGGACCTAAATATTCGAGCCGCCGGGGCCCATCACCAATCTAGCCAGGTCTGTTAATTCGCTGGCGGCAGTGGAAGCTCAAGAATCGCGGTTGTTTGCTCTTTCTGCAGTGTAGCTTCTCGTCCTTTCAGCGATTTAAGCATCCAGCCCAAATGGCTCTCGCCTACTTTCAAACGAACGGCGTCCTTTGTCGGTCCATCTAATAAAATAGCGACCCCATCATCGTTTCCAGCGATAATTCCAATCAAGGTGAGGGGTGGCCGATTTGAGAAGGGCAACGAATTTGACTGGATCGGCAGTGGCTCGGTGGCAGGCAGTGGGTGCCGCGAAGGAGAAAAAATTGGCCGTTCCCTGGTGGCGGTTAATGAGGTCAACGGAATAGCCCACAATGGATTGGCGGCACTTGCAGCTGCCGATGCGGGATCGGCAGCAGATTTCGCAACGCTACGATGGGACGACGTATTAATCAGGTTTGTCATTAATCCGCCATCAGTCAAATGTTGCGAGACGGCGATGACAAGCCCAACAACGGTCGTCAGCCCAAGGACAACGGCTGATTTAGCCTGTAATGGTGCGCGTAAAGATATCACTTCGTAGCCCCCCATAGTCCGGACACCGTCAGCACTACATGCATGCGTGCATTATCTCCCGGTTCTGCCGGCGCCTGCGCATCCAACCTGTCGATAAACAAAAACGGCATCCCCGCCTCGATATCATAAAGGACCCGCTGCAGCACGGCCTGCTCAAGCTCACAAGTGGCCATCACGGTCACATAGCCGTCCTTGGATGGTGCCCCCTGCCGCTCGATTTCGGACGAGATCACTGTGCCGCCAGCACGCGTGACTACGTCGGTAATTCCCTGCAATAGTGTTGCGCTTGCAACCGTTGCAGTTTTGCCGTCCAAAACTGGCGATCCTGCGGGCCAGGGTGCTGTCAGCGCGCCATGATCTCCAGACGAAGCGCGGTTACGGCCATCGAATCGCGCAAGCATTTCAAGAGCGGTATTTCGGATTCGATACTGCTCCACAATGTCCGTCACCATAAAAATGCTGGTCAGACACAAGACGAGGACGAGCACGAGATAGATCAGCGCGGAAAGACTGGGGGAGCGTGTGAAGTAACGCTCTACAGAATGAGCGGAAATCATGACAATGGTCCAAAGGGTTGCACAATCGCTTCGATGTTGAAGTGCTCGTCATCCGAGTTCGGCGATCGTGTTGTTGGCGCGAAGAAACTTGCGCGTGTGAAGCGACCCGATTGCTCGATTAGCCCAACGAGCGCGGCGGCATTCCGAGTAATCCCTGTCAGACGCAGCTTGTTGCCTTCCACGTGCACCTCGGTCACGTACGTATCGTCGGGAAGAATTTTTGAGAGGGTTTCCACGGCAAGTACGGTCAAAGGCGCCTCGTGTTTGCGCCGCTCAAGCTCCCGCTTAACCGTTGCAGGTGACGGCGATCCACTTGTGCGTGCGAGACCCGCAGCAGCGCGGACCTGAGAAATCTGGCGTGCAAGTTCTTCTTGTTGTCCCGAAAGGCTCGTAGTTAGGATTGTATCGGCGCCAAGCGCAACGCCGGCGATGATGCCTACGGCAGCGAGAGTAGCAACAAGTGTCTTGCGGATTTGGCTAACATTCTTTGCTCCGCGGCCTCTTTCCTCCCAGACTTTAATTAATTCCGCGTTGGGATAATCCTCTGGCGCAGTCGTAAAAACGGCGATTGACTGCGCGCCGAAGTCGACAATTGCCCGCACGTAAGGCTTGATCAAACTGAGCGCTGTTGCCGCGATGGTGACGGCCATCTTTTCTGCGTCGGTTTCGATTGGTTGGCTCCAGCCGAATGCGGCATTGTCAGCATCCCAAGGCGTTAACCGATCGATCTGAGAGCGCACGATGCCCGGCATAAATTCACTGGCACGATTGGGAAGCTCGAGCGGCCGGAAGATAAATCGGTCGGAGCGCAGTACCAATTCGATTTGGCTGTTTGAGAAAGTCTCTGCCAGTGTTCCCAATTCTGAATTATCAAATCGGCCGTCAACAACTCGAATTTGGTCGCGGGTCACCTGTAAGTCGCTCGATTGCTGATTTACTTGTGGTACGAACTCGCCATTTTCATTTTCGACCAGACGAATTGTACGTTGCAAGGCAAACCGGCCGACCATATCCGAGACAAAGTTAGCGACAGAATCAATCCAGCGGGAACACGCGTCCCTGGTCGCAATGAGGGTCATTGTCACAGTTTTGTTCATAGGCCGGCATCCGCAATTGTCTGGTCGAATCCATCACGCCAAGCCAAGACGGCATATGGTTGATCGCCGTCATCAAAGAGCAGGACAACGACTTCGGCGTTTTCTGAGTGGCCGTTGTCAAAGGCGACGCGAACCGTGACGCGAAACGTCTTACCAGCCTCCGCGGTTACGTATTGCTGTGCGTCCTTCAGCAGTGGCAATAGGGCGTCTGCATTTTCTGGCGCGGCTTGCCGCTGCGCCAAGAATGTATTCAAAAGGTCCGCGGTCATTCCCGGCAAAGCCGCAATTACTTCCGGCCTGGCGTCGAGCACGTTCACTTGTGGGCGACCGCTGTATACCGTGACGAACGGCAAAGCGCGTTCGACGAGGGGCGCCGGCAGATCACGGACCAAAGACAGTTCATTGGCGTGAGGAAATGCGGCTCCTCGTGGCTGGTAGCCAAGGTTAGCGAATTGGTATGCCGAAGTTTCTGAATCCACACCTTTCGATGGGGGAGTTCGCCACCCGACGATCCGGTCGCCATAGAGGTTAGCCTCATCCGGAGAGGCCCCGAGACTGACAAAAAGTGCGGCTAACAGCTCCTTTGGTGCTTTATTGAGATCAATCCGAGCGGCCTCCGACCGGAATTCGACCGCAACATTTGCTTCTCCCAAGCGAAACTCAAACTGCCCATGTGGCGGGCGTGCTTGTGAGCCCGCCGTCTGCTGCCGATAGGCCGTAAGCTCGAGCGCGGCTGACACCAGCGCCTCTGTCTTCAAGTGATTATCATAGGCAGCAAAAGCTGACGCAGTGTTGATGACGTAAACGGCGTATATCGAGGCCAACACACTCAGTGCACCGAGAATCCACAAGACGGCGATCAGAATGAAGCCATCTGCGTCGGTCCGCTGCAGCTTAAGAATGAATTTCGATGCGTTCATCGTTGTCACTGCGCTGGCGCTGCGGCCGACTGTTCGGCCCGTAGACATTCGGCGTAGGAATTCGCCGAGATACACGCAACAGGTACGCTGGCGTGAATGAGGGTGGCAGTCGATATCGGAAGTGTTTGTTGTGTATTAGCGTCACGCACGGTCATCTTGATGGATTGGGGTAATTGAATGTGCTGCCGCCACTCCGGTTGCCAAACCCGATCAGCGGCCGCATAGGAAAAGGAAAGCCGGTAGGGTGCCCGCAGCAGCACGACGGGGTCGGTGAAGGCCGGTTTAATACGATCATCCGGCACAAACCGCGCTTGCGTTCTAACCAGAATCGGACCCTCTTTACTGTCGACCTCGGCGATGCGGACAAAGTGCAGGCCGGGCGACTGATTTGGGCCAATCGCCGTACGCACAAATGTGACAGAACGATTTGTGCCATCAAAGAACGGTGTCTGGGTGGGGCCGTTCATTGGGATAAATTGTGCGGCGGCGAGATCGGCGGAAAGCCGGTCGAGCCCGAGCGCGATTTGCTCATCGCGCTGAACGCCGACAACGCCACGATTCCAGTTCGGCAACCACTGAGCGGTGATCGTGGCGAGCGCGGCCAGGATCAGACCCATGAGCGCGGTCGCGACTAGGGCTTCAAGCAAGGTAAAGCCGGCTCTTGCGTCCTTATCGCATGGTTGCTGCACAGTCATTGGGCTGCGGTCCGCTGTAGGCGGATCGTGCTGATCCGCATCGCAGCCCCGCTAGGCGACCCAACGTTCACAACGACGGCTTGTGGCACCCAGCGCGCGGAAGGTTCTTGAGCGACGCTATCGGTAGCGAATGGTAATACCGCGACGCGCCAGGGATGATTGGCAATCGTTCCCGAGAAGGCACCCCGCGCCAGCTGATCACGGTCCGGAAGTGCGGTGATGACCGCACGTGCAGTTTGCAATCGGGTCAAATGTACGTCGATTGAACGGGCGCCGCGCGCAGTGCTGGCAATCAAGCTGCCGATCGCCGCCATTACGATGGCGACAATCGACAGTGCAACAAGCGCTTCGATCAGCGTGAAGCCGGCGACGGCGTCGTCAGGTAGGATTGAACGGGACAATCTCGACCCCTCCTGTCAGCCAATTGACGCGTACCTGATAACCAACTCCCAGGTGCGTTAGTGAAATGACGCCACCACACGACATTCCGGAGGAAAAGAAGCGGATTGTGGAGCCGGCTGGGTGATGTCCACAGCGGGCGGGCAGCAGGGCATCGAATGCGACATCATCCGGCACGCGTATGATGTCACCGGTGGCGCCGGAGCGAACTAATCGGGAGCTTGCGTCAACGTCGGTGGTGATATTCGCCTGGCGGCGCAAGGCTGCTTGATGATCGGCCTTAAGCAACGCCGCTGTTGCTAAGGCATAGGACTCAAGTCGGGCCCTGGACGTACCGTGCGGCAGCAGGGGTATGGCGAATGCAGCAAGGATCGCCAGGATGGCGATGACACAAACGACCTCGAGGAGCGTAAATCCATCCTCCCTGTCGAGGCCGTCACCGCGACCAGCTGTTGATTTCAGCTGTGCCCCCTTCTTGTCCCTTGGGGCCATAAGACACGATGTCATAGGGTCCATGCTCTCCGGGCGAGCGGTAGATGTACGGCTTTCCCCAGGGGTCATTCGGCACCTCGTTCCCCTTCAAATAAGGGCCACTCCAACTTGTCACGCCGCCGGGGCGATGCATCAGTGCGTCGAGACCGTCTGAACTCGATGGATACTGTCCTGTGTCGAGGGCATAGAGATCGAGGGCGCTCTCTAAGCTTGCGATTTGAATCTTTGCGGCCTTCACTTTGGATTCGCCAAGAAAGTTGAGAACACGCGGGCCAACCAAAGCCATGATGAGCGCGATGATCGAAATGACCACGAGCATCTCAACCAGCGTAAATCCCCTTTCCAGGGTACGCCGGAAGGAGCTTCTCCGGTTTCGGGTTAACAACTGGTTAACCATGACCAAGGCCCTCCATCGTTCATCCGATCGATTGGCTAACAGATAGCAGCGCGGTCATTACTGATACGATAAGGCCGCCGACAATCGTGCTGATGCCAATGACCGCCAGGGGACCGACGAGTCCGACGGCGCGATCGAGGCTGCGCTGCAATTTGGACTCATAAAACTCAGCCACGCGTCCAGCGAGCAACGGCAACTGACCAGCTTCCTCACCGAGGCGTAACAAGCGCACTGCCAGCGGTGGTAATGTTCCCGTCTCCTCAAGGGCCTCGGATAGTTTGTTGCCCTGCCGAACGCGTTCCACGACGCGAGTCCAAACGGCGGAATCACCCACGGCCGCCATCATATTGGTGAGAATGCGCAACGTTGTGGTGAGCGGAACTGCCGCAGTGAGCAGGACCGCGAGATTGCGGCAGAACAAAGCAGTCTGGTGCAACGCCAAGATCGAGCGAAGCACTGGTAACCGTGCCAGCCGTATAATGACCGCCGCGCGAAATTTTTGTTGGCGTGCGAAAAAAAGCGCGCTCGCCAGCATAACGATTGCTGTTGAACCGACCAAATTCTTATGCGTTGTTATGAAATCCGAAAGCCCCAGAAAGATCCCAGCTATCGGGTCAATCTTGGCACCCATGTCGCGCAAAACCGCGCCCAACTGCGGCAACACAAACGTGAGAAAAAATACGAGGACGCAGGTTGCGGCGAATAGCAGAAAGGCCGGATAGCGCACTGCGTCGGTGATCTTGCGCCGCAATGCTTCGGCGCGGCTGCGATCGCTGGCAAGCACCTGGAGAATCTGTTCAAGCGTTCCCGAGGCTTCGCCGACCCGGACCAGGGCTACATACATGGGGGGAAACAGGGCAGGGTGGTGTGCAAGCGCATCGGCGAAACTTTCGCCGGCTAGGACACTCGAGCGAATAGCGGAGACGGTAGAACGCAATCGGCCAATGTCGACATCGGCTGCGAGCAGTTCGAGCGCCCGGTCGAGCCGCGCACCCGCTTTAAGTAATAGCGCAAGATCGAGGGTGAAGATTGTGACATCCTCAGTGCGAGCACGCTTTTCAAATCTGAAATTGAATCGGGAGCCTTGTGTCGCGCTTTCTTCGACAATGCTATCAATGGGAACCAGACGAAGATAATCAATGCGGCGAGCCACCTCTGCCGCGGTCGGCGCCGCAATCAATCCGCTGACGATTTCGCCATTCGCGGTCAGGGCTCGATAACGGAAGTTCGGCATGGCTTATCCGATGGTGGTGACCCGGAAGACCTCCGCCGCAGAGGTTATGCCGGCAAGGGATTTGGCCGCTCCGTCCTCGAACATGGTCGTCATACCTGCGTCCATCGCAGCACGCCTGATCGTTCCTGAATCTGGCGTCGTCTTTATGAGTCTGCGTACTGCATCGGTGATCTCGAGAATTTCAAAGACACCGGTGCGGCCTCGATACCCGGTGCCATTACAGCGCTCGCATCCGCCGGGGACGTACACGGAATCACCTTCTCTTAAACGAAGCATGGCGTAGCGCGGGTCGGCTGCAAGCGATGCTGCGGAAAGCTTTTGCTCAATCTTGCAGCGGTCGCAGAGGACGCGGACTAGCCGTTGCGCGATGACGGCCCGTAACGTCGACTGCATCAAGAAATTTTCGACACCGAGATCGAGCAGTCGCGGTACCGCGGTAGCCGCGGTTTCGGTGTGCAATGTGGTGAGTACCAGATGGCCGGTGAGTGCGGCATGAATGGCAATGTTGGCGGTTTCGGGATCGCGTACCTCGCCGACCATGATGACGTCGGGATCTTGCCGAACAAAGGCACGTAGAGCTGCAGCGAAAGTGAGTCCAATCTCCGGTTTTACTTGTGACTGGTTAATCCCGCGAATTTCGTATTCGATCGGATCTTCAATCGTGAGAATCTTCCGCGTTTTGTCATTGAGCGCGGTGAGCATGGTTGCGAGTGTCGTAGTTTTGCCGCTGCCAGTTGGGCCGGTGACCACGATGATGCCATGTGGAAGTTCAAGCAGACGACGCAGCGTCTGTTGGTCGGGACTGGACAGGCCGAGCTTTGGGATTTCCAGGATGCCGCGGTCCTTTGGCAGCAACCTTATGACCGCGGACTCGCCATAGCGCGTCGGCATGGTTGCCACACGAATATCGATATCAGATCGGGCAACGCGCAGATGGGCTGCGCCGTCCTGCGGCAACCGACGCTCGGCGATATTCAGCCCGGCAAGAATCTTGATTCGTGAGATCAATGCTTGCGGCAATACGTCGGCCGGCGTTGGCACAACTTGTAACAATCCGTCGATGCGCATGCGCAAAACCACGCCGCTGCGAAACGGCTCGACATGGATATCGGTTGCGCGCAATTCGACCGCCTTCTCCAGCAGATCGTTGACGGCGCGAACGACGGGAGCGCCACTGGCAAGATCGCGGAGACTATCAATGTCATCGTTGGCCTGGACCCGCGCCGTTTCGGCGCCCTCGGGCGTGGTCAGCGCGTCCTCGCCAAGCCGCTGCGTCAGCGCGGTAGCGATCTCCTCAAAGGAGGCGACGGCAAGTGCGACTGGCCCGCCAAGAGTGAATTCGGCGGCGCGAATCGTGGCTGCGTCGCTGGGATCGGCGACAACCAGAGTATTTCCGCCGCCTTCCGCTAGTTGGCACGGGAACACCGCCATTTCGTTCAAGAAGCGGTGAGAAAACGGTCCGGTTTGTGCGGAGGCGGCGAGTAGCTGGGGTAGGTTGAGCCGCGGCAGCTTGTAAAATTGGGCGACCTCGTCGGCAAATGCGTCTGCCGAGAGGTCGGTGAGCTCCCAGAGTTCCCGCAATTTTCTTTCTTGGCCGGGGCGGTCTGCCGAGGCAAATTTAGACAATACGTCTCCGGTGACGACGTTTTTTCTGGCCAGACACGCCATGAATTCGAGCGACCGCCCGGCGGGCACCAGGAAATGCCCCTCAGGGCCTTTCGCGCGCGCAGGGGCGCTGTGGCTGACTTCGGCTAGCTTCAGATTGCTGGGACCCACGCAAAGCACTCCTTTGTGGTCCCAAAAGGCTAGGTCATGGACGTTAACGAAATGGCAACGATACCCGGCATTTTGCGCTCATCGATCAACAACCAATGCGTGTCTAGAGTGAGGAAACTCGCCAAAAACTCGAAACAGCGCGCCGGGTTTCCCTCCTAAGTCTCTGAAGATGGACCCTAAGTCTCTGAAGATGGGCAAATTAGGCGGTTGTTAACCATAGCCGGGCGAATCTCCCCGCTTAGTGACGCTGCATTAACCAAGTATCGGGGCGGCACCAAATTCGGGGACAGAGCGTCCATTATGAAGGTTTGGTTGAAGCCCAACTCGGGGCTGGCATCCGGCACATCAGCGTTGATGGTGTTCGCCTTGCTCGCGGTGCTCCTTGCCGGCTGCATGACCAATGGCGGCAAGGACGCGCAAGCATCCGCGCACGGCGACATCGCTGATCTGATTCGCGAAGTCGATTTGACTCCCCCGCGGCCGGCACGCGTGCAAGCGGGCACACTGACAGGCTCCAGGTCAGAACCGCGCGCCGCGACCTACAATGGTGACGGCAGCATCGCGACCGCAGGCGCCCAGCCAGGCGCGGGCGCAAACCGCTTAGAACCCGATCGCACTCCGACCGGCTCGCTTCCCCGGCTCGCTTCGCTTTCCGATGGTGCAACCGAGGGAACCAGCAACAAGGGTTATGAAATAAATTTTGAGAACACGCCTATCGAAACGGTCGCGAAGGCTATCCTTGGGGACATTTTGGGCGCCGGCTACACGATCGATCCGCGGGTGAAGGGTACAGTGAGCCTTTCGTCGGGACGAGCCGTGCCGAGAAGGGACCTGGTCTTTGTGCTCGAGAGCGCGCTGCGGATGAGCAATGTTGCGCTCGTGCATGGCCCGCAAGGATATCGCCTCATTCCGACGACTGAGGCGCTCGCTGCGGGTTCAGCCGACTGGGCAAACAATCCTTCGGCAGGCTATGGAATCAGCGTAATTCCCTTGCAATTTGTGTCGGTGCAGACGCTGATTAAGTTGCTTGACAATTACGCAGCTAAACCGGGCATGGTTCGTGCAGAGCCTGTGCGCAACCTGATTATTATCCAGGGAAGCAGTGAGGATCGTCGCGCCGCCATCCAGACCGTGCTGAGTTTCGATGCTGACTGGATGCTCGGGCAAACGGTTGGAATCTATCCCGTCACCAACAGCACCCCTGAACCAATCATTGCCGAGCTCAATCGGATCATTGACTCGGGGCAGGGCGGTCTCAGTCAAGATCTCGTCAAGTTGGAGCCGATCGCTAGACAGAACGCGATTCTTGTCGTCGCTCGCAAGCAGGAACTACTGAAGAGGGTGGCGACCTGGATTGAGCGGTTAGACAAATCAGGCGGTGCGGGCACCGACGTCAAAGTATACCGCATGCGTTACGGTGATGCGCGCCAAGTGGCAGCGCTCCTCAATGAGATGTTCCTTGGCTCGAGCGCGAGTGGATTGGATTCTCCGACCAATGAATTAAGTCCAGGTGGAGGAATGGTTGCCTCGAGTAGCGCTAAGTCAACCTTTGGCAGCGCGCAACAGGGCACCGCGCTTGCGCAGACGCCTTCAGCCGGCGGGCTGCAACAGACATCAACATCAGCAACATCAAATTCGGCTTCGCAACCGAATACTTTTGATGCCCGCTTCAGCGGCCAACGCGTTGCCGGTCCACCAACTTGGGCGAGCGGCAGCGCTACTTCAAGCGCTGCAGCGTCCGGCGCAGCCACACCACTTCTTCCCAATGTGAGAATTTCCGCAGATGCCGTCAACAACGACTTGTTGATCTATGCCAACCAGGAAAGCTACGGCATCATCAAGCGAGCACTGGATCAGATCGATCGGCCGCAGCTGCAAGTAGCGATCGATGCCACCATTGCCGAGGTTACGCTCAACGATAACCTGCAATATGGCGTGCAGTTCTTTATCAAGAGCACCAACCTCGGCGCTCCCCCCGATACCGGTTCAATCGTCAATACAGCAGCCAGTGTGGCTCTTAACCGCGTTCTTCCCGGGTTCAATTTCTTGATGGGAACGGAGGCGCAACCGCAGTTTATCCTCAATGCACTGCATGCAGTCACGGATGTAAAAATTCTGTCCAATCCTTCGTTAGTTGTGATCGACAATCAAACTGCGACCCTACAAGTCGGTGATTCGATCCCGGTCACCACTCAGTCCGCCCAATCGGTGATCGCGCCAGGCGCGCCGATCGTGAATAATATTGATTATCGCAACACTGGTATCATTCTGAAGGTCGCACCGCGGATCAATGCCAACGGCAACGTGCTCTTGCACATTGGGCAAGAAATCAGTGCGGTCGCCGATAATGCAAACGCAAATACACTAACGCCGACAGTGTCGGAACGCAGGGTGGAAAGCTCGATTGCGGTTGCAAGCGGGCAGACGGTGCTCTTGGCGGGATTGGTCAGCGAAAACCAAAACCGCACCCGCAATGGCATCCCCGGCTTGGACAAGCTGCCCGGCATTGGACCGTTGTTTTCGACGGGCACCAGCGGGACCCTTCAGCGAACCGAGCTGATTATTTTCATCCGGCCGCAAATCATCCGGAATGGCATCGACGCCTATCACGTGGCGGCGGAGTTGCGCGACAAAATGATCAGGAGCCGCTATCGAATGGGTGGCGGACCCAGTGAAATATTGCCGAGATGACGCGCCTTAAAAAGGTGGCCCCGCTTGGGCCCATGGACAAATGGTTCCGAGCGCGTGTCTTCAATAAGGACATCCGGGATCTTGCCACTCCGGCGATGGGAGCAAAATTACTGCTTGCGTTCATCGCGGCGGGTGCGGTCTATGTGAGTATCATCAGCGCGCCTGGCGCGATCGGATTTTTGGCGGCTGGCTTTGCGTTGGTAATGTTGGCGATCGCAGTTATCGACCAGCGCAGCTTCATTATTCCTAATTGGTTGAATGCTCTTGGGTTCGGCCTTGCGCTCGTGCATGCGGCCGCGCAAGAGCCAAATAGGATTGCGCAAGCCGTGGCGATCGCCGCATTGCGCGGTTTGGCGCTTGCGCTCTTTTTATTCACGGTCCGCGTGCTCTATGCACGGGTGCGCGGGCGACAGGGACTTGGCCTGGGAGACGTGAAACTTGCGTTTGTCGCTGGCGCGTGGCTTGACTGGCTAAT
>Ga0207817_1000065_pt1 | contig 15998 bp, 16 predicted proteins | sample LuqExpMetageno13_FD_187771 | JGI IMG/M metagenome (GOLD analysis project Ga0207817, IMG submission 187771) | Tropical forest soil microbial communities from Luquillo Experimental Forest, Puerto Rico - Sample 13 (SPAdes) | ecosystem: Environmental > Terrestrial > Soil > Tropical forest ... | reverse complement strand
CGATCGTCTGTGTGTCCTTGTTGGCCACCTTCGCTAACATGACATAGCGCGTATGACGTTCGACCAAGGTCGCGATGTAGCTGTTCTTTGACCCGGACGAGCACCGCTGACGCGGCAATGTGTTCCAGCCCTGCGCCCGCGGCGCAGTGCAGCTGGTGCGCCGGCCTCGCGTGATGCGGATCGACACAGCGTACCCACGGATGATTGCCACAATCCGGTCTCGAGCACGGCGGGTCCGTTTTCTAAATAGCCGGATGCCATCGACTTGATAGCGAGCCGGCATTTCAAGCCCGGCACTGCTGCGGACTAAGATGTTTTCATGATTCCGATCCGCGGAGGCCGGGCGACGCTACGCAGGCTCTCGACGCGCGATCACGAACGCGTGAGCGCGTAACAAAGCGCAGAGGGGTTTATCGGATGGACGAGCGGACGTTCTTTCCCTTGTCGTTGCGGACCGTCGCGGCCACCGCGCTCGGCGCCATCGAGCCCACAACGCGCGCGCTCGCCCAGCCGATCCATATCGCGACGACCTACGTCCGGGATGCGGATAACGGCTACAGCACCGGCTTCGTCTACGGGCGGCCCGATAACGTCACCATCCATCAGGCCGAAGCCCTCCTCGCCGAGCTTGAATATGCCGATGGCGCCATGATGTTCGGCTCGGGCACGGCGGCCGCCGCGGCAGTCCTCCTCTCGCTTCCACCGACCCATGTGGTTGCTCCGCGGGTCATGTATTGGGGCTTGCGGCAGTGGCTGCGTGGGCTTTCGCGCTACGGTCACGATGTCACCTTCGTCGACATGGAGGACCTCGACGCGGTCCGTTCCGCAATCACTCGCGGCAGAACCCGGCTCGTGTGGATCGAGACGCCGAGCAACCCGCTTTGGACGATCACCGACATCGAGGCGGTGTGCGACCTCGCCCATCGCGCGGGCGCGATCGTCTGCGCCGACTCCACAGTGGCAACGCCCGTCCTCTGCAAGCCCCTCGATTTCGGATGCGACCTCGTCGTGCATTCGGCAACCAAGTACCTGAACGGCCACTCGGACGTGGTCGCCGGGGCGATCGCAACCGCCCGGGTGGATGCGGCCTGGCAGCGGATCAGGGACATCCGGCTGCAGCATGGAGGTTTCCTCAGCCCATTCGACGCGTTCCTGCTCTTGCGCGGACTGCGCACGCTGGACTTGCGGGTCACCGCCCAGAGCCGGTCGGCTCATCTGCTCGCGGAGCGGCTCGCGCGTCACCCGGCGATTCGCCAGGTGCTCTATCCGGGGCTTCTCGGCCATCCCGGCCACAGCATCGCGGCACGACAGATGACGGGCGGGTTCGGCGGGATGCTGTCGATCCGGCTGGGCAGTCGCGCCAGCGCAATCGCGGTCGCTGCGAACGTTCAATTGTGGCGCCGGGCCACGTCGTTCGGCGGCACCGAGAGCCTGATCGAGCATCGTGCGTCCATCGAAGGCGAAGGGTCTCCATGTCCGGACGATCTCCTGCGCCTGTCCGTCGGCCTCGAGGACCCGGAAGACCTCCACCGCGACCTCACCCAAGCCCTCAACGTCCTCACCTGAGCGATGAAACGAGACGCCTCATGAACACCGTCGCCGTCGCTATCATCTGCAAGACCCCGCGCGCCGGATATTCGAAGACGCGCCTGTCCCCTCCCTTGAAGCCCGAGGAGTGCGCGCACCTCTCCGGCTGTTTCATCGCGGATTTGTCCGCCACAATCGTGCGTGTTGCCAGGAACGGGAAGGCCGATGGCTACGTCGTCTATACGCCGGCCGGCTCCGAAGCCGATCTGCGTCGGCTGCTGCCACGCAATTTCGGCCTCGTGCTGCAAGGTGGCGGCGATCTCGGTGACCGTCTCCACAAAGGCATCGGCGATCTCATCGCGGCAGGCCACGCGGGCGCCATCCTGATCAACTCCGACAGCCCGACCTTGCCACGGACTGTTCTCGAGGCGGCCGTGACGGCCGTGTCGACTGGCGACCGCCTCGTGATCAGTCCGGCTCTCGACGGCGGCTATACGCTGATCGGCCTCTCCAGGCCGCATGCCCACCTGTTCACGGACATTCCGTGGAGCACCGACGTCGTCTACGAGCGGACGCTCGAGCGGGCGTGCGAGATCGGGCTTCCGGTGGTGTCGCTCGACCCCTGGTACGACATCGACGATCACGTCTCCTATTCCATGCTTGAACGCGAACTCGATGGAATCCGCCCTGCCTTTGCGAAGGGGCTGCTCGAGGATGCGCCGCGCACCCGTGCGTTCATGCATCACCGACGCGGAGCGGAGGCATGAATTCCGCATCGTCCAACCTCCCGTCAACGGCAGTGATCATTCCCTGCCTCAACGAGGAAGAACCGATCGCCGCGGTCGTGCGCGAGGTGCTCGCCACCGGCTTCGACGATGTCATCGTCGTCGACAACGGATCAAGCGACCGCACCACCGAGCGGGCGTTGGCGGCCGGCGCCCGCGTCGTCCATGCACCGGAGCGCGGCTACGGTCGGGCGTGTGCGGCGGGCATCGCCGCGGTGAGTCCCGGCACCGAGATCGTCTGTTTCCTGGACGGCGACGGCAGCGACGTTCCCGCATTCCTGCCTCTAATCGTCGAGCCGCTGGCGCGCAACGAGGCGGATTTCGTGATGGGGTCCCGCCTGCGCGGCAAGCGCGAGGCGGGCAGCATGACGCCGCAGCAGATCGCCGCCGGCTGGCTGGCGGGCCGGCTTCTGCGCCTCGCCTACGGCGTGCGTTTCACCGACATGTCGCCGCTGCGGGCCATGCGAACGGACACGCTCGAGGCCCTGGGCATGAGCGAACGGACCTACGGCTGGAACCTGGAGATGCAGATGCGCGTCGCGGCTTTGGGCCTGCGGAGCCGCGAGCTGCCCGTCGATCACCGGTGCCGCCGCGGCGGCGAATCGAAAGTCTCCGGCAATCTTGCCGCCGGGCTCAAGGCGGCCTGGAAGATCACCACCACCTTCGTGCGTCTGGCGATGACGCTGCGCCGCCCTGTGGCGGCAGGCCCGTCACTGCGACTGCAGACCGGAGGACAATAACATGCATGTTCTTCTAACCGGTGGAGCGGGTTTCATTGGCCAACATGTTCTCGCCCGCGTGCGTGCCAAAGGGCACAAGGTCAGGGTGATGGACTCGCTGCGCCCCGACGTGCACCGCGGAAAGAATTGGACACCCCCGGACGGCGTCGAATTTCACCACGCCGATGTGCGTGATCCGGATGCAGTGGCCAAGGCCGTGAAGGGTGTCGACGCCGTGCTGCACCTCGCCGCCAAGGTGGGTCTCGGCGTCGATGTCGGCGACCTGCCGGACTATGCCTCCTCCAACGACTACGGCACCGCCGTGCTGCTCTCCGCCATGGCGCGCGCCGGCGTGCCGCGCCTGACGCTCGCAAGCTCGATGGTTGTCTATGGAGAGGGCATTGGGCTGTGTCCCGAGCATGGTCCGGTGACACCGAGCCCCCGTCTTAAGTCGGCGCTCGCCGCCGGCAACTTCGAGCCGCCATGTCCCCACTGCGGCAGGCCGCTCGGAACCGCCCTGGTCAGCGAGAAGGCGCCGCACGATCCGCGCAACGCCTACGCCAGCAGCAAGGTTGCGCAGGAGTTCTACGCCTCCAACTGGGTGCGGGCGACCGGAGGCTCGGCGGCGATGCTGCGCTATCACAATGTCTACGGGCCGGGCATGCCGCGCGATACGCCCTATGCCGGTGTTGCGGCGATCTTCACCTCGGCGCTCCGAAACGGGCATCCGCCGCAAGTGTTCGAGGACGGCGGGCAGCGACGCGACTTCGTTCATGTGCGGGATGTCGCCGCCGCAACGGTGCTCGCGTGCGAGACTCATACCGACGGCGTCAAGGCCTTCAACGTCGGCTCCGGCACGCCGCGCACGGTGGGCGAGATGGCCCGGCAGCTTGCAAAGTCTCTCAAAGGACCGTCGCCGGTCGTCACCGGGCGATTCAGGCTCGGCGACGTGCGTCACATCACGGCGGATTCGTCCCGGCTGCGATCGGAACTGGGCTGGCAACCGTCGGTCGCCTTTGACGACGGCATGGCCGAGCTCGCGAGGGCCTGAGACCATGGACCGTCTGCATCTCATCGGGATCATACAGGTCAGCGTGGCGCTGAACGCCTCCGCCCAGATCCTCCTGCGATGGGGTGCCCGGCGCGGCTTCGCGGCCACCAACGGCGCAACCTTGAGTGCGCAGATCGCAACGCTGTTGCGTCCGGGCGTGATCGGCGGGCTGGCGTGCTACGCGATCCATGTCCTGAGCCGTGCGGAAGCGTCGTTCGCCTATCCGTTCCTCGGGCTCGGCTTCGTTCTCGTGTCGCTCGCCGGCTGGCAGTTCCTGGGTGAGCCTCTCACGATCCAGCGCGTTGCCGGCACTTTGCTCGTGAGTGTCGGCGTGTTCGTCCTCGCGACCAGTTGAAAGCATGGGAGACGAAAGTGCTTGTCGAGCCTGGAATGAAATGGATCGCCGCGGGCTTCGTCGCAGTGCTGCTCGCGACCGTGCCTGCCCATGGCGCGAGTCCTGTCGAGGGCGGCGCGCACAGCCAGGCTCGCGAGGCGCCCCCCGACAACAGGACGCCGGAGGAGCGGATGGCGGCCCGCTTTCCGCAGAAAGTCCGCGTGGGGGATCTCATCGGCATTCCGGTCCAGGACTATGACGATCGCATCCTCGGCTACGTCACCGACGTGGCGCGGACCCCCGAGGGCAAGATCGTCCTCGTCATGCCGGAAGGCGGATGGTTCGGCCGTCGCGGCCGGCCGCTCCCGATCCCCATCGAGACCGTCGCCATCCTCGCGCGGCACCTCAACCTTCTCGACATTCCGCGCGACGACGTCCCCAAGCTATCCACCTGGAACATGGCCGACGGCCGCTCCATCGACCGCAACGAGATCATCCGCATCGCTATCGGACGGCGCTGATCATGCGAAAGGCAACCCACGGACGCACCGCCATGAACAGAAAGATGCATCCCACCATCATCCGCTTCGCCCATTGGACCAATGCCGTCGCGATGATCACCCTGATCATGAGCGGATGGAAGATCTACAATGACGAGGTCCTGTTCGGCGTACTGCATTTCCCGGAGTCGATCGTGCTCGGCATCTGGGCGCAGCATGCGCTGCAGTGGCACTTCTTCGCCATGTGGGTGCTCGTCCTCAACGGCCTCGTCTATCTCGTCTATGGACTGTTCTCCGGCCGGTTCCTGCGGATGCTGTGGCCGATCCGCCCGCGCGAAGTGATCGCCGAGATGGTCCAGGCTCTGACATTCCGCCTGAAGCACGCCGACCTCACGCATTACAATGCCGTGCAGAAGCTGCTCTATGTCGGCATCATTCTCGTCATCATCATGCAGGTCGTCTCCGGTCTTGCGATCTGGAAGCCGGTGCAATTCTCGAACCTGGTTTTGCTCTTCTACGATTTCCAGGGCGCCCGCCTCGCCCACTTCATCGGTATGGCCGCGATCTGCCTGTTCATCATGGTTCATGTGACGCTGGCGCTACTGGTCCCGCGGACCATCCTCGGCATGCTGACCGGCGGACCGCGCGTCCTGACCGGCGGGGCTCGCGTCACGCCCGCGCCGCACGCTTCCAACCCGGCCCACTGAGCTTCGGAGCCTGACCATGATCCGCCCTCGTACCACCTCGCGCTTCCGCCCGAAGATCGTTCCCGACCAGTCGCTGTTGGTGGAGAACCGCAAGCTGATCGCCGACATCGACCGGCGCAAGCTGTTGCGCGGCACGCTGAGCCTCGGCGCGCTGACCTTTCTGACCGGCTGCAACGTCTCCGACCGCGCGTCGGTCCAGGATGTGCTCAGGACGGTGTCGGCCTTCAATGACCGGGTCCAGGCCCTGTTGTTTGATCCGACCCGGCTCGCGACCACCTATTCCCCGGACCAGGTGGTGAAGCCGCCCCGGTTCAACGCCTATTACGAGATCGAGGACGTCAGGCCGATCGATCTTGCGACCTGGAAGCTCGAGTTCGCCGGCCTGATCGCCGACAAGCGCCCCTGGACCCTCGATGACATCTATCGATTCCCGGAGCAGGAGATCATCATCAAGCACATCTGCGTCGAGGGATGGGACTACATCGGCCAGTGGTCGGGGCCGAACCTGCGCCAGTTTCTCACGCGCATCGGTGCCGACCTGACCGCGAAATACGTCGCCTTCCATGGCAACGACGACTACATGGAGTGCATCGACATGGCCTCCGCCCTGCATCCGCAGACCATCCTGGCCACCAAATATGCCGGGGAGCCCATCACCGATCCCTATGGCGCTCCGCTGCGGCTGCGCACGGCGGTGAAGCTCGGCTACAAGAACGCCAAATGGGTCCGCGCCATCGAGGTCACGAATACGTATCCGGGCGGTTTCTGGGAGAAGCAGGGGTTCAACTGGTTCGCCGGACTGTAGAACATGCCCGCCTGCGTCCATCGTCTGAGGCGGCCGGAGCTTGCCGAGTAACATGGCTACGCCATCCGCCGCGACCTTGTGCGCCGTCATCGCGCTCGTCCTGTGGCTGCCATCCGGCTGGCTGATCGCACGGCGGCTTCCGCTCGGAGCGGATCTGCGTCTGGCGGCGGCGCCGATCCTGGGATGGGGCGTGCAGTGTGTCGTCGTCTTGCAGGTTTCCATGCTGGGCGGATTTTCGGCGACCTCGGTTGTCGCGGCGACGGCAGCGCTCGGCCTGGCCGCAATCTTCGCTCCTCCGCCGGCCGAGCCGTCGGCACGTCCCATGCCGCTGTGGATCTTCGCGGCGGCCGCCCTGATGGCGGTCGGCCCCGCGATCGCGCTCGTGCCGAAGGCCGCACCGGACGGCATCGCACTCGCTACGCCGATTTTCGACCATGCCAAGATTGCGTTGGTGGACGAGATGGTGCGATCCGGCGTGCCGCCCACCAATCCCTTCATCGGCGGAGCAAGCGAGCCCGGACGGATCGCCTACTATTATTTCTGGCTGTTCGGCGCTGCGCAGCTGGCGCTCGTGTCGGGCGAGAGCGGATGGGAGGCGGACATCGCCGCCACCTGGTTCACCGCTTTTGCGACCCTCGTGCTGATGTGCGGCCTTGCCTTCCATCTTTCCGGTCAACGCCGGGCCGGGGCGGCGTTCGTGCTTGTCGCGGCACTCGGCGGCTCGCTGCGCCCGGTGCTGTCCGCGCTTGTCGGCCCGGACCGGATGAAGGCCGTCCTCGAACCTGCGACGGGGCTTGCGGGTTGGTTGTTCCAGGCGAGTTGGAGCCCACATCACGTTGCCGCAGCCGCGACAGGTGTTCTGGCAATCCTGCTCGTGGAACGGCTCGCGCGCCGACCCGAGCCCGTGGCCGTTGTGATCTTGGGCGTGCTCGCCGCGGCAGGCTTCGGCAGTTCGCTGTGGGTCGGCGGCGTCACTTTTGGGCTTTGCGCCATGGCGGCGGGAGTGGTTCTGCTGGCGAGGGCTTCCCCATCAGGACGGACGGCGTTCCTCATCGCCGTCGCGACGGCGGCGGCGATCTCGGTCGTGCTCGTCCTTCCCCTGCTCATAGAGCAGCTGCGCTCCGCAATGAGCCGCGGCGACATGGCTCCGATCGTCGTCAGTCCGTATCCGGTGCTGGCAGCGGCGCTTCCCGAGAGCGCGCGCCGTCTGCTCGATGTACCGGCTTATTGGCTGATCCTTCTTCCACTCGAATTTCCTGCCGTCTGCCTGCTCGGCGCGATCGCGCTCTTTCGGTTGAAGAGCGTCCTCACGGCGCCGCTCTCGGCTGCTGCTCTCGTGAGCCTGTGCGCCGGCGGTCTCCTGACGAGCACTGTCGGCGAGAACAATGATCTCGGCTGGCGCGCGGTGCTCCCCGCTCTGATGATTCTCTTCGGATTCGCGGGCGCCTGCTTTGCTCGCAGCCTGGAGCGGCGAGACGTGGGCGTGATCACAGCCGGGATCATATTCTTGGCCCTCGCCCTGCCCGATGGCCTCGCCCTGCTGCAAAGGAATGCCGCCGGCGAGATATCCACGGATGCTGCCCGGTTCCGCGACGCGCCTGCGCTCTGGGCCGCCGTCCGGCAGTATACGGCGTCGGACGAGCGCATCGCCAGCAATCCACGCATGACGCGCCGCCTCGTGCCCTGGGACATCAGCCTGTCGTGGGCCCTGCTCGCGGACCGCCGTTCCTGCTTCGCCGGCACGGAGCTCGCTCTCGCCTTCACGCCGCTCTCGCCCCGCAAACGCGAGTCGGTGTCCGATTTGTTCGACCGGGTGTTCGCCGGCGCCGCCACCGCTGCCGACGTCGCCGCGCTGAAACGCGATTTCGACTGCCGAATCGTCGTGCTCACCCCCGAGGATGGAGCCTGGTATCGCGATCCATTCACCGCCGACCCTGCTTTTACCCGCGTTGCGGAAGCGCGCGACAAATGGCGAATCTATCGTGTCATTCCCTGGACGCGCGAGGCCGCTGCTCGTCGCCTTCCACCCGCTGCTCGTCTCGCCCGGCAACTTTGCGCAGTTCAATCCGTTCAATGGTGCGCCGATGAGCCGCTACGGCGCGTTGGCGTTCTGGTTACTCGTCACGCTGACGCTGACGTCACTACCGATGGCGCTCTGTTTGGAAACAAGAGATTGCCCCTCGAGCTCTTTGGTAACTAGACATGGTCAGTCGTACTAGCCGGTTTGTCAGTATCGCTCCGCTTATTTCGCTTGCGATAACATTTCCGACCGCTCGTTTTTCTGCTGGAACGCCTGCACAACGCCGCGCGTGCGAATTCCGCGACGCTGCCCATCCTGATAGGATGGGAACGGAAAAAGGCCGAGGTAGCCTTTGCGGCGGCCACCACACGCTTTTTGGAGAACTTGAATGACGTCGAAACCATTGGCGGAAGCTCTCGAAGAAGCGTTTCAGCATTGTCGCGACATGGACGCATCGTTGAGCGAGCGCCTCGATAGCCTTGCTCAGGCGGTACGGAAATTAAGCCCACCCTTTGCCGATGCTGTTGATCGTTTGGTGACGCGGCTGCAACAAAGTGGCGTCGGGGAAACCGCCCCTCAGGTCGGCGAGCCCCTGCCGCCCTTTCATCTGCCTGATGAGGCGGGACGCATCGTCAGCCTTAACGAACTGCTGAGCAAAGGACCTGTCGCCGTCACGTTCCACCGCGGGCATTGGTGTCCTTATTGCCGTCTAAACACCAACGTCTTGGCGCAGGCGCAGAAAGAAGTGGAGCGCGAGGGCTGTCAGATCGTCGCGATCATGCCCGACCGTCAACAATTTACTGAAGAATTCAAAAATGAATCTAAGGCCCGATTTCCAATTCTAACAGATATGGACAATGGTTACGCACTTTCCTTGAATCTGGTGTTTTGGGTCGGTATGGAAATGGAGCGGATGATTTCAGCGGCCGGTTGGGATATTCCGAATTATCAAGGCAATACCTCCTGGTTGCTTCCCATCCCGGCTACCTTTGTCGTGGACCAGGATAGAAGGGTCAAGGCGCGCTTTGTCGATCCGGACTATCGCAAGCGCATGGCGGTTGAGAACATGCTTGCTGCGCTGCGAAGCGCACGCTAAGCCCTAAATCTAGTTCCAATCGGCCGCACGCAACATCTTCAGCACTGCGGATGCCGCCGCAGTGCGTTGGCGGCCGGCTACACCATAGAGATAGATTGTGCGTCGGAGCTCCAGGCCTTTTACTGGTAATAGCTTCAGCGTTTCAGGGCACGAAGTGCTGCGAGGGGCAAACGCAATGCCCAAATCAGCTTCAAGCAAAGTGATCAGATCGCTTTCTGAGGTCAGCTCGTAGCCCTGATCGACGTCGAGGTCATGGCTCTGAATCAACGACATGGCCTGCTCGAAGTGCTCACAATAAATACGTCGCAGCCAGCGCTCTCGTCGCAACGCATCGATGTCAATATCGGAACGTGATGCAAGCGGATGCTTGGAGTTGAGCATCAACCCGAATTCCTCGGTAAAAAGAGCCCAGCGATCGAGGCGCTCCCATCCCTCAAGCTCAGCGGCAATAGCCAGATCGGCCTCGCCTGACTTGAGCAGCCCGACAATCTCAGGCGAAGTGCCGCGTAGCAATTTCACCTCTATCCGTTTGAACAGACGACTAAGCTCGGCGAAATGCGGCGTTAGCAGGTCAAGATTGATCGTGCGCGACAAGGCGAGCTTGAGCGAACCAATTTCACCACTATTTATGGCAGCAGCAAGCGATCTCACTCCGAGCGCACTCTCGTAGCATTGCTTTAGCATCGGATGCATGCGCTGGCCAAGCTCGGTCAGCTGAGCTTGCGGACGCTCGCGCCGAAACAGGTCGCCGCCGAGCTCGTCTTCGAGGTGTCTAATGGCGCGAGTGAGCGACGGCTGCGTCACATTGCACCTTTCGGCAGCCCTGGTGAAATTCAGCTCACTGGCCGTCGCCAGGAAATATCTGACGTGTTGCATTTCCATAGCTGCAGTCTACCTGTCCCTTCCGAAATTTAAATACGGACGTATTTGTGATGCAGGCCGGCCAGCCCGAGCCGTTGGACCGTCCGTTGTAACGGCGCATTTTTGTTCAAAGCCAGATGCGTGCGCGTTTGATTGTAATACGTCGCATAGGCGGAAAGAATTCGTCGCAGGTGCGCCTCGCCACAAACAACTACATGATCAAGGCACTCGCGACGCAGCGTACCGATCAGACGTTCGACAATGCCATTTTGGCATGGCGATCTAGGAGAGATCGGGGGTCGCGGATACCTATCGCCCGGACCCTTTCGGTGAAGACATGCCCATAGGCGCGGTCATTGTCGCGTACCAGGTAGGCGGGCGCAGATGCCCAGGGGGTGGCTTCTTTGGTTTGCCCCTTTTGAGCCGATACCGCACGGGGAACCCCGGCTGATGCCATAACCAGCCGGGGTTCTCTCCCACATTGGACGCGAAAAATATCCGCGTGCCACCGACTTGGCGTCGTGGCATTATTAAGATTATTGCGTTCTTGGTGGTTGCGCGCGGAGCGCACGCAATGGCCGATATTATGACCAGCTGCCCGTTCCTAAAAATGCCAGTCAAGACAGGACTGACTACGGAAACGATAGTGTTCGAGTCTTTGTCGCCGTCGATAGAGGTGCCGTTCCGTTGTCCGGCCTGTCGAGAGGTTCACAGGTGGACGCGCATTGACGCCTGGGTGGATAAGAGTTCTAACGGTCAAGGGTCGGCGGCTCAAAAGGGCCTCCGCGTAGTTAGTGAAATGCCCCATTAGGTGGGCGCTGGCAGTTGCTCAACTTTTATCGCTCTGACGTCGCCACATTCCGTGCAGATGAAGGTTTGCAACGCGGGAAGGGCTCCAAGTTTCGGCGTTGTTCGCACAAATGTCATCGGCTCACCGCAAATTTCGCACGGCAAGCCGTCAGCATCCTCTGAGTTTTCCGACCTAATCGTGTTAGGCACCGTTGCCCAAAAAGATGGCCAAGCCTAAGTGATGGGCTGTCAAATTTCCTTTGATCTACATCAAGGCGAAGTTGCTTGGGTAGCAACGCGATAGCGCATGGAACAATCTCCCGCGCCTCCAAAGCCGCCAAAGGTTTGCCCGGTCTGTTACGTCGCAATGCAGGCGACTAAAACAGGGGAGACGGTCGTCCATCTGTGCCAGCGTTGCGGTCTTACCATCACGATCGGGCCACCACAGGCAAAGACTAGAGAGCCCCACTGATTTGCGTCCTCGCGATTGATCGCGCAGTTTCTCCGCGTACCAGCGATGATCCGCTGCACGGAAGTCCTACACCAGGGAAGCCCTACACGGCGATTGCAGAGAGCTGATCGGTTCTTACGCAGCCTTGGCGAATTCTGCGAGTACGGTTTTCTCATAGGCGAGGCATCGCTGAATGCTCGGCCGTTGTTCAAGACGGGCAAAGTGTGCCTGACAATTTGTGAACCTGGCCAGATCGAGTTCGAACTGTTTGCCACGACGGAAGCACCAGAAGAAATGTGCGTCCGCTGCGGTAAATTGATCAAAGAAGTACTCGCGACCAGCGAGCCAATCGTCAGCAATCTGATAATTTTCGTAGAGTTGCGCGGCGGCGAGCCTTCGCACGCTCTCGTCGGCACCCGGTAGGTCGCAAACGCGTCGCGGCGCATTGATCCGAGCCAGGAACGGGTGAATGCCGGACGCGCACCATGACATGATCGAGAGCGCCTTGAGTTCCGCCCATGGCTCAGTTGGTAAGAGCTTCGCCTGTGGGAAGTGGCGAGCGATCCAAATTTGAATGGCAACGTTTTCGGTAAGTGTTTGTCCGTCGACGACTAACAGCGGCACTTTGTGTTTGGGGTTGAGCTTGAGGTAATCCGGCGAGCTCTGTTGGCCCTTCCGTAAATTGATGTTTCGCACCTCGAAGTTAGCCCCCGCCTCTGTTAGCGTCACGTAGGGAACTAGCGAACAGGCGATCGGTGCATAGTAGAGAACAATATGCATTTAGGTCCCTCCCAGGTGTCGCTGATCGAAGTCGGGTTATCATATTAGCCGTCAAGCTACCTCGAAAGTGCCCTCCGGGCACTCGAAATTCTCAAGCGGCGTCTCGCATCGGGCGATATCACCCGCGAGCAATTCAAGAGCTGCGTTAACCGGCGGCAAGGAGGGCGTTCCGGAACCTGGGTATCAGATCGGGGATAGCGCGCGTCAGATCGCGTTGGGCGTTAGTTTGTGTCGTTATCCAGATAGCAAGATGTCGTGGATTGATGTGAGTAGCCCCGAAACTGAAAACTTTCGCTCGGCGGCAATACTGTCGCGCAATCTGGCGAATCTTTCGCCTTGCACGCCGAATCGTGACGAACAGCATCAGGACGCACCAGCGCCGGCAACGATGCATCAGTTCATTCGTTCATGATGAACCTAATTTGAGCGGCTCCCTTTCGGAACTCCGTTAACGCGACATCAAGATCATTTGCCGCCTGAGACGACCAAGATGGTTGTCGTGCCGTGTGCCAGCACCTTGCCGTCCCGACTCAGCACTCTGGCTTCGCTCGAGATCACCTGTCGGCCCTGCGAGACGACGCGTGCTTCGGCACGAACGCGACCGGTGTCCTTGGTGATGGGCCGCGCAAAATTGCCCTTGGTCTCAATCGTAGTGTAGCCCGAGCCTGCCGGCAGCAGGGAATGCCCGGCGCAGCCTCCGACGCTGTCGATCAAAGTCAGCGCCCAGCCACCGTGCACGCTGCCCATCGGGTTGAGCAGATGCTGCCCGGGCTCGCCTTCAAAAACGGCGAAGCCGTCGCCAACCTCTGTGATCCAGAACGACATGGTTTGCGAGATCGGCGGCTGCGGCAGCTTGCCGTCTATGATGGCCTGAAGGATCTCCTTGCCCGTCTTGCCTGCGACCTCGGCCGGGGCTGGCAAGCCATACTTGAAGCTCGTCGTCAGTTGCATGGGTTCCTTTTGCTTGTTTTTACAAACTATGTACATGGCCAAGCGAGTCGAACATGGCGGGACGTTACCCCTATTGCTACCCGGAACGCTTATGGACGCCACGAGTCTTGGCTACATCTTTAGTTAAGTTATTGAATTTATTGGTGGGCGCACCAGGGCTCGAACCTGGGACCCGCTGATTAAGAGTCAGCTTGTCTATCAGAACATCTGCGAACAAATCGGTTTAAATCGGTCAGCGTCAAACATAAGATCGATCGGTTCGAAGACAACTTCTTTTGGCGACGGACCAAATCCGCGTCGGTGTGCCGTACGTCACGCCATCCTCATGGAGCGGTGAGATGTGCAAGTCGTCGGCGTCATCAATCTTTTGCAGTTCGTCTTTCGACCAAGTACTTTTACGAAGGTAATTTTGTCTAAATGGTGGGTCAATCAGCGATATCTCGCAAACGCACTAAGTAAACATCCGGATTTTACCGGCGGTCTGTGAAATTCTTAATTAGCTCCATGGATCAGCCGGCAAAGCCCATACCACCTAAATCGTGCCCCATTTGTAAGGTGGCAATGCAAACTACAATCTCTGAAAAATATGTCGTCCAACGATGCGAGCGGTGCGGTACAACCATCACAATCGGCAAGTCGTCAGACGGGACTCGCAAAAACAACTGGACGGAGTATTCGTAAGTCAACCGTGTAACGACGTATTTGGAGACGCGGACCCAAAAGGCTCACTTGGCAGGACTCTTGTTTTCATCTTTCCGTGTCAGTGCGGCGTTCAATTTTGCTTCCGCCTCCGCGAGTAAGTGAGCAATCATTTCGCGTTTTGTCTCGTCACATTCGCGTTCCAAGGCGCCGCGCAAATGTTCGACGTTGCGGCGAGCAACAAATTTGTCCATAAGGCTCAACTCTCGATACGGAGCGGTGAGGTTACGTTCGCGAACGCGTAGGTTCCGTTTATAGAAGGATCCTTAGCATGGCTCCACTGCGGCACGCTGCTCAAGTGTGGATGCTGCCCCTCAGCATTGCCAAAGCTCCTCTATGAATGGTTCAAGTCTGAAAAAATCTATTTTAGGGCCGAGTCAAAGGTCAGCCCATCCTTTGGGCCGAGCGGCTGAACCTATCTCTTATGCAGTCTGGATGTACTCACGCAGCGTTTGGGCCTCCTGGTTGATCTCTTCAACGCGGCTTTTGACCACGTCGCCAATCGATACGATGCCGATGAGCTTTTCTCGTTGCATGACGGGCAGGTGACGGAATTTTCCCACTGTCATGCGGCTCATCAAATCGCCTATGTTCTCATCCTCGGAACATGTTTTCACGTCACGGGTCATAACCTGGCTGACCGGCTCACTAAGCACTTTTGGCCCCTGCTCGGCGAGCACACGCACGATGTCGCGCTCAGACAAGATGCCCACAATGCGGTCGTCCGCACCGAGTATGACGATCGCGCCGATACGTCTTTCAGCCATCAACTTCGTCGCCTCAGTCAGCCCGGCAGTCGGATTGATCGTGACGACATTCGTACCCTTGGAAGACAGAATATCCTTTACAAGCATGGCAACCTCCCTAGAGGGCGCTTGCGATTTTCGATTGGAAACGATCTGCTCCAAGTTGAGTTCCGTCAAGGGAGTGGCGGTGCGGTGCAAAAAAAACAATAAATGCGCAACGCAAACCACGAGCCGTCGAGGCGGACCTTTTTGCTAGTCCTCGCGCCAGCGGCATTGATGTCCAATACATCCGTATGTCCACGCTCATCAAAATAAGGGATAAAATTCCCACTCGGATCTAGGTCGAACTTCCCTAGCTATTCCCGGAGTGCTGCCGATCGCGGACCCTGGACCAGTTATTTTGCCTGTCGGAGCGCGACCCTATCCTCCTGCCGCAACGCCTCAACCCTGCAAGCGACAGCGGTCCAAATCTTGTGGCCTTCGTGATCGCCTTTGGCTGCGAGGGAAGAGGCCCGCTGTTTTGCTCGCTCGACGGCGCCGCTTCTGTGGCGGGCCTCGAAGTAGCGCGCAAACATCTCAATTGCTTCTTCTCTTGTTGGAAACATGTGCGGTGCCCGTCAAAAATCGTGGCTATGAAAAGCTAACAGCCTCCAGATGACAGATTTTTGAAAGCTTGCCGCCGTCTATGACGAGGCATCACCATTAGCCAAACTCGCAAAACGGCCTGTCATTTCAGTGCAGTATCGAACCGGTCGGTAACCGCCTGGTGCCGTTTTGTAGCTTGTGACGCTGGTTTTATCCTCAGCTTATCCCCAGTCGCCTTTTGGCATGTTCCGTCAAATTCCTGGCACAAAATAACAAGACGATGACGGTCGCCGACGTATAAGGGAACGCATCAGGGGGCGCGTTCTATTTTTGCTTGAATATTCGCAATGACACCGAGACGACGCCCCACGCGATCTCTGTCCCGACACGACAAACGGCTCACCAGCGAGGAATTTGCCTCGCTAAAACAAGTAGCTAATAAGCGGGTAACGATCCCGGATGCGCACCGAGAAAGTCTAATCGCAGCCGGATATGTTCGCGAGGTGTTGCCCCGCTTGGGTAGCATATCCGCTCTTGTGCTAACAGGGGCTGGTCTCCGACGTTTGGAATCCGGTGAACAGGCGAAGTAAAC
>Ga0207817_1000060_pt1 | contig 16251 bp, 18 predicted proteins | sample LuqExpMetageno13_FD_187771 | JGI IMG/M metagenome (GOLD analysis project Ga0207817, IMG submission 187771) | Tropical forest soil microbial communities from Luquillo Experimental Forest, Puerto Rico - Sample 13 (SPAdes) | ecosystem: Environmental > Terrestrial > Soil > Tropical forest ... | reverse complement strand
ACCAAATCACCACGAGTAACCGAAAACTCCGTTCGCATTGAGCCGGTTGAATTTGAGAGGACTTCCGGATACGTTGTGGACGATTGATCCCCTTTCACGGTGACGCCGGTCTGTTTGAAGTGCAGCCTACGATGTTCACTCTGAACCCACCGTTTGGCGAGACTCACGACCACGAATTGCATCTTGTCTACCACCTCACGGATGCGAACTTCGACGTATGGGGCGGTGAGCAGAACCGTCGGTCAAGTGAAGCAGTATCTTCAGGGCTTGCAAGGTTCGGCGGAGCAACTCAAGAGTGACATCCAGCAGCTTGTGAACGCGATGATCGCCAAGCGTAAGCAGGAACGGGGAACACATTCGCAGATCGTGGCTGGTTTGAAGATACCCATCAGACAGGCTCCGCCTCCAGCGGCAGCCAGTAGTGTGACGAGTGCTCCAACAAAAAAGCAGGAAGAAGAGTGGGACGTGTTCATTTCACACGCCGGCCGTCCTCGTCATCATCGTCCTCATCGGACGGTGCTTCCGCCATGGCCAACGCCTCATGGACCGCCTCGACGATGTCCTCGTCGTCGGACTCGATGAGACGACTCAGGACTTCGCTGGCTTCTTGTGGACGAATGCTGGGTACTGCCCCAATCGCGGCCAGAAGCAGGGGCTTGGGCGTTCTGCGTGAATGGATAAGGGCAGCGATGTGTGGCCACGCGGCTTCGACGCCCCAGCTTCCTGCGGCAAGGGCAGCCTCGAGGTGAATGTCTGGATTTTTGTTGTCGAGCTCTTCAACAATCTGCTCATCGAAGCCGCGGAGGAAGCGCATGCAGAAGACCGCGGTAAGTTTCCACAGGTGATCGCCACTCGAGTAAGCGGAACGGACGGCATTCTCGTGCCACTCCTGGGGAGCACGTACGGATGCCTCAAGGATTCGCCGTCGGACTTCCTTGGGAATGTCCGCGTCCCGGTAGAGCTGGTGAAGCGACTCCTGAATTCCCTGGAGAGTCCGTTTCGAAATCGGGGCATCACCTGCATCGTCAAAGCCTTCGGTGTCGGCATACTCCAGAATCGGCCCCAGCGAAATCGCCGCTCGGGCCCGCACCTGTTTGGATTCCTGGCTGTTCCGTAGGATGGCGAGCAGGGCTTCAACCAATTCATCGTTGACCACGGTGAAATCGCCGGCCATCTCCGTGGCCAGGAGGCGATCTGACTCAATCGCTTGCTCATCCCGAAGAACATTGACCAGTTTTTCTGCTGTGCCGGCCGGCCAGTCCCAAGGTGGAGTGTCCTTCAAAGCTTTCAAATCCATTTCCATCCCCCGGAGCGGTCAAGAGCGCGCCGTAAAGACGTTACCCTTCTCTGACTGCACCCAATCCTGTACCCAACCGCGAATCGTTTGTAGAAGGAGTGAAAGGATCCCACGATCGCGACACGTGCTGACCTCCACCCCTCGACGAAGTGGCGTTAGTCTGTTCCGGACCCAAGTACAAGATCGAGGCCTGCAGCTTCTGCGAACGTTCGGAAGTCCCGGTCTCGCGTGAGGAGAGGAACGCCTCCGTCGATGCAGCTCTGGGCGATCAGCGCGTCGCCGAAGCGCGCCTTGCGGCGCTTTGCGAGTACCTTCGCTCGCAAAGCGCCTGCCCTTTGCCAATAGCCAGATGCGATCTCGACCAAAGGTACCTCTGAGAGCGTTTCGGCAACACCTGAAGGGAGCTTCGGGTCGCTTAGGAGCTCGGTGAGGACAACGGGCACCATAAGCACCTGCCGGTCTTTCAGCGCCCTATCGAGTAGCTGTGCATCCTCCCCTGCGCCGCCTTCTAGAAAGACAACCCATGTGCCTGTATCCGCCGCGATCATCGGTCGGCCTTCAGCTCTGACAACGTACGCGAGAAGCGAACCTTGCCTCGGAGGTGGCGTAGGCGAGCGTATGTCCGCGATGCCGCAACTAGCTGCAGCCCGGCGCGGACGGTCTGAGTGATGCCGGTACCGCTGGCTAATTGCGCCTTCTCGAGAAGGTCCGGCGGTACCTCCACGGTGATTTTGCGCGCTGTCTCCATAATACCTCCTTTATACCATACTCAAGACCAGCATTGAATATGGTATCTCCAGCTCGGACAAGCTAACAAGGTGGGCAAGACATCCCGTGTCAAAGCCCTTACATTTGACTTCATACGCTAATAGCGTATACTTACGGAGTGTACGCTAGTGGCGTACTGGAAACAGGATGGAATTCCTTGAAGCTCCGGCTTTCACTCGCTACGTCTCCGGCTACTTGACTGACGACGAGTACCGGGAGCTGCAAAGTCGGCTTGCCGCCGCACCGCGTGATCTACTACTACTTCGTGGGTGAACAACAAATCTGGCTGATGACGTTTTACGACAAGGACGAAGCTTCGGACCTTAGGCCCAAAGAAAAGCAGATCTTAAAGAGCGCGATTGAAGCTGAACTTCGGGCTCGTCAGTCAGCGAAGCTTGCAAAACAAAGGAAATCGCGGAGGTAAAAACGATGAGCAAGAGAAGGATTTTCGACGAATTGATGGAAGGCGTCGCAGCGATGAAGAGTCATCGCGCGGGCAAAATCACGCTCCGCACCTATAAGGCCGAAGCGGCACCGCTCCCTAGGGTAGACTCGAAGCTGATTCGGGACACGCGGAAGAGGTTGCGCTGTTCACGAGCTGTTTTTGCCCGCAAGCTTCGGATCAACGAACGAACCTTGGAGAAATGGGAACAGGGTCGGGCCAAGCCGAATCCTCAAGCCGCAGCGCTCGTCCTTTTGGTTCGCAAATACCCTGACACTCTCGAACGATTGGAACGAGTCGCTGCAGGTTAGAAAGTATTCCCTCCGAGACACATTTAGAGCCGCTTCCGGTATAGACTCGTAGTAATATGAACTAACTAAGTAACACGAGGAGTTCCCGAGCTCGTTGGAGCGACCCGGACAGCGGGAATTATGGAATTATGGGCACCATTCCGCAAGGAATCACTAATGGAGACGTCCATGGTCCGACTTGGCCCTCAGCCGCAGTTGGACTTTCCAGTTTTGGGGCAAGGCACTTACATTGGTTGCGCGCTCAAGCAGGTCTGGTTCGTGCGTTTCGTTCAGGAAAAGCGCGGAGATGTCCGCGATGGTGACGCGATGGCGATCACGGCTCAGGACCTCGATACTCGACCCTGCATGAACCTCGCCGGGCTCGATAACAGAAAGATAGAACCCGCTTCGGCCACTGGCCAAAAAGCGCTTGATCATGTCGTCTTGCCCGAACCTGAGAGCCAACTTATAGCAGGGCATCCGGGGTTGCGTGACCATTAGAACGGCGGACCCAGCCCTCAAACGGTCGCCGATACATAGACTATTTTCGAGGAGCCCTTCGGTGGTCAGATTCTCGCCGAACATGCCGAAGGAAAATGACAGGGCTGGGAGTTCTTGGTGCCAGTAGTTGTAGTGCTCGTGAGGATATGCGTACACCGCCTTTTCCTCTCCGCCGTGTACCGTAAGGTCCGCCTGACCGTCCCCCTCGAGATTTGGCTTGTTTATTACAACGGGGCCATCAACAGGCTCCTTGAAGATCCCTGTGCGAACGACCATATCCTTCCAAACGGTTTCCCGCGGCATCCCGACGTTTACGGAAACAACCTTCATCGGCCTTCTCAGACTCTCGAGATTCACGGGAATGAAGTTTGGTCACTCACTTCTGTGATTGAATCGCGCGGACGTCCTCAAGACCGAACGCTTGACCACCAATCCCCCAAGACCCACTGGCAATTTCCTCAATCAGAACCCAGGCGTTAGCCCGCAGTTTTTCCCCGGCAAAAGGGATAATTGCTTCCGTAACCTTGCGAATCAGATCCTGGCTCTGCGCATCGGAGAGCTCCTCTTCAAACACCTTGATAGTGACGAGGGGCATAGCCTCTTGCTCCTTTGCGCGCTATCTGTTTCGATTTAGCTTAAAATACTGCTGCTTACAGGCCCCAGTTCGGAGCCGCGCGAATCGACTTAGATTTGTCCAAGCCCTCCGTCGACATTCAACTCTACGCCCGTGACATACGAAGAAGCGCTGCTGGCGAGGAATAGCGCGGATTCTGCCACTTCCTCGGGCTTGCCAAAGCGCTTGAGAGGGACCTGAGACACGATTTTTGCAGCGAACGCCTCCACGGCTTCCTGCGGCAATCCCAATTTTTGATAGATCGGCGTGGAGATGGGGCCAGGGCTGACCACGTTTACGCGGATTCCTCTGGGGGCGAGTTCGGAAGCAATGCCCCGCGCCAGCGAGCGGACCGCTGCCTTACTCGCCGCATAGATGCTGGTTGTGGGCACACCAGCCTGATTGACGAACGACGTGTTCAGAATGATCGAGGCGTTGTCGTTTAGGTGGGGTATGGCCTTCTGGATCGTAAAGAACACTCCCTTGACGTTGATGTCGAATGTCTCGTCGTAGAGCCCTTCTGAGACATCGTCCACCGCCGCAAACCGTGCGATTCCTGCGTTGGCAAACAGCACATCGATTCGACCGAGTTTTTTGGCGACCACGTCGAACAGGGTGTCCAGGTCCCGGAGCTTGCTGACGTCCGAACGCGCAGCGACTGCGCCGCTGCCAAGTTCCTTCACGGCATCGTCGAGCGACTTCTGATTCCGTCCAGAGATGGCCACCTTGGCGCCGGCTTGCTCGAACAGCTTGGCTGTAGCCAACCCGATTCCGCTGCTTCCACCCGTAATCACTGCTACTTTTCCTTCTAATGCCTTCATGGTTTTTTCCTTTCGTATTATCCGAAAACTCTAGAAGCCTTTGATGGAACTGGAACGTGTCAGGAAGCACTGGCCTGCTTGGCCAGCTTGCGGGCCAGGAAATCCAGAATGGCATCGCCAATTTCCCGATAGTGGGTTTCCAGAGCGAAGTGTCCAGTGTTGTAGAAATGCACTTCCGCGCCTGGGATGTCCCTCTTGAACGCCTCTGCGCCTGGAGGCAAAAAGAACGGATCGTTCTTGCCCCAGACAGCCAGCACCGGCGGTTGCTTCACGCGGAAATATTCTTGGAACTTGGGATAGAGCGCCACGTTACTGGCGTAGTCCAAAAACAGGTCCAGCTGGATTTCGTCATTGGCCGGCCGTCTTAGAAGCGCGGAGTCCAGTTGGTAAGCCTCTGGGGCTACCAGAGTTTCATCCTGGACGCCATGGACGTATTGCCACTTGGTCGCTTCCGGCTTCAGAAAATCGCGCAGGGCCGTGCGGTTCGCCTCGCTCGGCTCCTTCCAGTATCTCTGGATCGGGTTCCAACCTTCGCTCAATCCCTGCTCATACGCATTGCCGTTCTGCGAAATGATAGCCGTGATACGCTCCGGGTGAGCCAGGGCGAGCCGGAGCCCCACGGGCGCTCCGTAATCGAACACGTAGATCGCGTGACGCTTAAGGCCAATCGACTGGACAAAGCCGTCGATGACGTTCGCTAGGTTCTCAAACGTATAGCGGAACCGTTGGCGGTCGGGTGCATCGGAAAAGCCAAAACCGGGCAGGTCCGGCGCGACCACATGGCAATGGTCAGCCAAGGCCGGAATGAGGTTGCGGAACATATGCGATGAGGTCGGGAAACCGTGCAGCAAGAGAATAGCTGCGGCCTTCTCCGGGCCGGCTTCCCGGTAAAAGATCTTGTTGCCATCGACGGTGGCTTGTTTGTATCGGGTCACTCCGTGTCTCCTCACGAGATTGGGAAGCCGGGGCTGACAAGGTCCCCTTTTACGCTTCCTGCCCATTGGACGCGCTAACCGATAAAAGGTTTCATTATCGGTGTTAGATTTTTGTGGATGGAGCATGAGCACCAATAGTACAGGACGCCAATCGGACGGCAAGGATGGTTTCCTCTTCCTTGGAAACCAGCTGATCTTGGATTTCGTCAATACTCGCCCCGTCCAGAACGGACAGCCCATCGAGTTGCTCCCGAATTTCGTCGCCCTCTTGCGCTGGTTTAACGCGGCTGGTCTCCTGAATTTCGGTCAAGTTGCGGCTCTGAGGCGAAAATGGGATGGTTCGAAGCGTGCCCGTGGAATTGCTGAAGCCATGCGGGTGCTACGTGAGAAGCTTCGGAAGCAACTTCTTACCTGGGAGCGAGGTGTGTCGGTTCAACAGACCATTCTGGACGAACTCAATAGCCTGATGGCCAAGCACCCAATGCGCACCCGACTGAAGGCCAAAGGAAAATCATGCCTAACGGAGCTGTGGTTTGAACCGCGCGAACCGGAAGACCTGTTCGCTCCACTGGCACACAGCGCCGCGATATTGCTGGCGGATTTAGATCGCAAGCGCGTGCGCAAATGTGCCCGTTGCGTGCTGCATTTCCATGACACAAGTAAAAAGGGGACGCGACGCTGGTGCAGCATGCAGCTATGCGGTAATCGCCTGAAGGTTGCTGCGTACGCGGCTCGCCGACGTAAACGCACCCACAAATGAGCAGTTGATCGTTGCGGCCAACCGCAAGCTATGCAACAGCAGCCCGATTTAGCGCTGAGCAGTCCAATGACACTGCGAGAAGGAATCTATCCTCGGAGGGACGTGGTCTTCACGCTTCCTTCCGATAAAGCGGTGTTGCCCAGGATGAACTGCGCGATTAAGCGCATCCAAGAGCTATTAATTTCAATCGTTGGGTCGAGTCGCCGGCGGCTCCGTCGAAGATCACCGTCGAGATCAACACTGATATACGATGGTCCGTGTGGATAATGTTCAGATCAGACCCGCTCGAGCATCCGATCTCGACCAACTGTCACGTCTGTGCGAGGCCCTATGGCCTGAACAGTTTCAATGAAAATGCGAAGGAACGGATTTGGGAATAGGGGCAAATGCTTTAGAATGAAAGGGACTCCTACTGTGGGCGTGTAGCTCAGCTGGGAGAGCACCTGCTTTGCAAGCACGAACCCTCGTTCCAACGATTCCTTCCTTCACTCTCGCTTTCTAATGATTCCAACAATTTCGGGGAATCTGCTTCTCGCTCGAAGTAAGCCTCGAAATCAGAATGACATAGGGTTTTGGAACAAAAGAACAGGTATATGGTGGTCATATTGGCTAACTCAGTAACAAGAGGAGCTCGCTGGAGCCGAGTTTAGTACATCCCGCTCATGCCGCCGCCATGGCCTGCCTCAGCCGCGGCCATCTTTTCCTCTCCCTTGACCTCGGCAATCAGGACTTCGGTGGTTAGCATCAGTGAGACGATGGACGCGGCATTCTGCAGTGCCAGGCGGGTGACCTTGGCCGGATCAATTACGCCAGCCTTGACCAAGTCGCCAAACTCGCCGGTCTCTGCGTTGAAGCCGAAGTTTTCATCTCTCGAGTCGCGCACCCGCCCTACGACCAACGCGCCTTCGTGCCCGGCGTTCTGAGCGATCTGGCGCAAGGGTTCTTCGACCGCGCGCTTTACGATGTTCACCCCGATGGCTTCATCGTCATGGATTTTGAGCTTCTCTAAGGCCGGCAAGCAGCGCAAAAGAGCAGTACCGCCGCCGGAGACAATGCCTTCCTCCACCGCTGCGCGGGTGGCATGCATGGCGTCCTCGACGCGAGCCTTCTTCTCTTTTAGCTCGGTTTCGGTGGCTGCGCCGACCTTAATTACCGCGACACCGCCAACCAGCTTGGCAAGGCGCTCCTGGAGCTTCTCCTTGTCATAGTCCGATGTGGTCTCTTCAATCTGCACACGAAGCTGCTTGATTCGGCCTTCGATCTCGCTGGCCTTTCCGGCTCCCGCGACGATCGTGGTGTTGTCCTTGTCGATGGTAATCTTCTTGGCGCGGCCCAGGTCTTCAACCTTCACATTCTCAAGTTTGATGCCTAGGTCTTCTGTAATAGCCTTGCCACCGGTGAGGACGGCAATATCTTCCAGCATGGCCTTACGGCGGTCCCCAAAGCCCGGGGCTTTGACCGCGGCGCACTGTAGCGTCCCGCGCAGCTTGTTCACCACCAGGGTCGCCAGGGCTTCGCCCTCGACGTCCTCAGCGATGATCATTAGAGGCTTACTCATCTTGGCGATTTGTTCGAGCAAGGGCAGCAGGGCCTTCATCGAGCTGATCTTTTTTTCGTGGATCAGGATGTAAACGTCTTCGAGTACGCACTCCATTCGCTCCGGGTCAGTGACGAAGTACGGCGAGAGGTATCCGCGATCGAATTGCATGCCTTCGACCACTTCGAGCGTGGTTTCCATCGTCTTCGATTCCTCGACTGTGATGACACCGTCCTTCCCGACCTTCTTCATCGCCTCGGCAATGATCCTGCCGACCTGCTTGTCAGTGTTGGCGCTGATGGTGCCCACCTGCGCGATCATGTCGCCGTTCACATCCCGGGATAGCCTCTTGATCTCAGCCACGGCGACTTCAACAGCCTTATCGATGCCGCGCTTCAGTGCCATCGGGCTTGCGCCAGCCGCTACCGTTCGCACGCCTTCGCGAAAGATCGACTGGGCTAACAAGGTCGCGGTGGTGGTGCCGTCGCCGGCCACATCCGAGGTCTTGGACGCAACCTCGCGCACCATCTGTGCACCCAAGTTTTCAAGTGGGTCCTGCAGCTCGATTTCTTTCGCCACCGTCACGCCGTCCTTAGTGATGATCGGCGCGCCAAACTTCTTCTCGATCACCGCATTACGCCCTTTCGGGCCGAGCGTGATCTTCACAGCGTCGGCCAGAATGTTGACGCCGCGCAGAATCGACTGACGTGAGTTCTCACCCGTTACAATTTGCTTTGCCATTGGACTTCACCGTCCTGGGTGATTGAGAATTGCTGCCCCGTCCAAAACCTTCGGATCGGGCGAAACTACTTCTTGCCGGAAGCCGCCTTGGCGATCCCGCTAACCTTTGCCAGAATTTCGTCCTCGCGGAGGATTAGGTACTCCTGGTCATCGATCTTGATGTCGCTGCCGGTGTATTTGCCAAACAAGATCCGGTCGCCGACCTTCACATCAACCGGGATTCGTTTGCCCTTTTCGATCTTGCCGGCGCCCACGGCCATCACTTCGGCCTCTTGAGGCTTTTCCTTGGCCGTGTCGGGGATGATGATGCCGCCCTTCGCGGTCTCTTTCTCTTCCAGTCTCCGCACGAGCACGCGGTCATGCAACGGGGTAACGTTTACAGCCATTTTTAGCCTCCAAGTCAATTAAGATTCCTGTCCCCACCCGAAAATGCTACGCGGCGCGAATGCCTTGATGCGCATGAATCTTCTCCTTCAGATTGAGTCAGAGCACACGAACCGAGCGCGTGACCGATCGGGCACCTGAGACTGTCATCCTCAAACCGCTGACCTGCTGTGTTCCAGACAGAGAGCCACCAGATCGGTGAGATTCGCCTCGCCCACACACATGACCGTGTCGGCGCCCCCCCAATAAATCTTCACCGTCCCATCGGACTCGGGGACCGCGCCACAGGTAAAGACCACATTGTGGACATATCCGGTAATTTCCCATGGGTCCTCCGGCTGGAGAATCCATGAGTCGCTCACCCCCAGGATCTTCGCCGGGTTCTGCAGGTCATGAAGGGCGACCCCCAAACGATAGACCGATCCATCCATCGTTCGGAATACACCGTGGTAGATGGAAAGCCATCCTTGGTCCGTTTTGATTGGCGGCGCTCCGGGGCCGATCTTCATTTCGTCCCAATGATACGGTTCCGGTTTCATGACGAGCTGGGACTCGCCCCAGAAGCGAAGATCCGGCGAATAGGAAATCCAGATGGACCATGGCAACATTTCCGAATGGGGACGGTCCAGCCGGGCATAGAGGCCGTCGAACTTCTCGGGAAAAATCACGACGTTGCGATAGTCCGCCTGCGTGATGAGCGAAAGCCTCTCCACTTCAGCGAAGTTCGAGGTCTTGGCGAGGGCCACCCGGACTCCACTTCGAGAGTAGGCGCTGTAGGTGATGATGTACTCCCCTTCCAGCAGGGTCACGCGTGGATCCTCGACGCCGAACTCTTCATAGACCGCAAAAGGCCCGTCCCGTGCGGGGGTCAGGAATGGCTGCGAATCGGCGGTAAAGTGGAATCCGTCCGGGCTTCGCGCCAAGCCAATGATGGACCGTCCCGTGCGGAGGTGAGAGCGGAAGAGCATGACGTAACCGCCACCGTGCTTCACCACTGCCGCGTTGTGAACCGTCTCAACCGGGTAGGGGATTGCATCCCGAGTGAGAATCGGGTTGCCGATGTATCGTGTGACGAGGTCCACCTTCACGTTTGCCTCCTCGCCTCCAGATCGAATATCGTTTGGTAAACGCGCTCGTAGGACTCCACCATCGTTTCGACAGAGAAGCGTTGCCGGACACGCTTTCGACACGCCGTGCGATCGATCTCCGGCAGACGCTGCAAGCGCTGCACGGCTTCATCAACGCTGTTGACGAGGAACCCCGTTTGCCCGTCTTCGATCACCTCACGGCAGGAGCCGAGATCAGTGGCGATTACAGGCACGCCGGCTGCATTCGCTTCAGCCAGAACGAGTCCAAAACGCTCCGGGATGGCGTTCAGATGCAGCAACGCCTTGGCGCGCGCGAAAAGTGCATTCTTACCCGGCACGTCCACGGGTCCGATGTAGCGGATTGACTCGTCAAGGTAGGGCTCCACCTGCTCGCGAAAGTATGCCCGATCCTGAATTATCCCCGCGATGATCAGCGGCAACCCAGTGAGGCGGGAAACTTTGACGGCCCGATGAACTCCTTTGTCAGGATGGATCCGGCCGAGGAAGATCAAGTGATCGCCGGCATGCTCTGTTAGCGGGTATAACGAGAGATCGATTCCGTTATAAACAGTTGCCAGATAGTTCAGCCCCGGCATCCGATCGGAGTCGCTGATGGAAACGAAGTATCCATCAGCATACTTCCGATAAACCGGCACGATTTGTGGGGACGAGAATCCATGGATGGTAGTCACCACCGGTGTACTGACCAACCGCGTGTACGTCAAGGCCATGAAATCGTAATGGCTGTGGATCAGATCGAAATCAGCAGCGCGTTCGAACACCTCTGAAATGTGACGGTACTCGGCCACTTTAGGATCGATCGTGGAATCCTCTTCGTACCCCTTATCAACGACCGCGTGGAGGCGAGCACGAGTCACCGAGTCCCCGGTGGCGAACAGCGTCACATCCCAGCCGCGGGCGACAAGTCCTTCGGTGATGTTGCTCGCGACGGTCTCCCAGGCACCGTAATGGCGGGGAGGCGTTCGCCACGCGACGGGTGAGAGCATGGCAACTCTTTTCTTGCGAATCACCATAGTTAGCCGTGTGAGGAGTCCATCGCACTCAGGACATCATTGACGGGGACAGTTGCAAAACCGGTGGCGTGATCCGCCAGACCGTAAGGAATGACCAAACATCCTTCGTGGAGTAAGGCGCCGCAGGTATAGACCACGTTCGGCACGTAACCTTCTCGTTCACTCTGGTTGGGTTCGAGCAACGGTTCACGGAGGCGGCCGATCACCTTTGCGGGTTCTTTGCGATCCAAAAGAAAGGCGCCAATGCAGTAGCGTCGCAAAGGGCCCACACCGTGGCTGAGAACCAGCCAGCCAGCTTCCGTCTCAATGGGAGATCCGCAGTTGCCAAGCTGGACCAATTCCCACGGGAAAGTGGGTTTGAGGAGGATTTCGCGCTCATTCCAAAAGTGGACGTTGTCGGAGAACATGAGATAAATGCTCTCGTTGTCCTGGCGCGAGAGCATGGCATAGTGCCCATTGATTCTTCGGGGGAAGATGGCCATGCCTTTGTTCTGGGCGGCAGGACCGTTCAAAGTAATGAAGCGAAATCGAAGAAAATCGACTGTCTCCACCAATTCCGGCATCACAACCTTGCCATCGAAGGCCGTGAACGTCGCATAGTAGATGTGGCTGCCGTCGTCGTTCTGAAAACGGACGAACCGCGCGTCCTCTATGCCATTGCGTTGCGAGGGCGTAGCCGGGAAAATGATGCGCTCAGAAAGCTGCTGATCGGGCTGGAACTGGACCTCGTAGTTCGATCGAGCCGTCATCCAAATCCCCTGTGCAGTCTTCTGATCTTCCTGGAGAATCCCCTCCGCCTGTCGCTCTTTGTCCAGCCCAGCGTCGATGCTGCCCCGAAGCTCCTGCAATGAGAACGAATCGTCGAGCCTATTCGTGACCCGGAGGGCGAAGTCGCCGATCAATCCGAGTTCAAGGAGTTTCCGCGCGAAGAGTGATTTTTCATACAGGGGGTTGGGGATTTGACGGGGCTCGGTGAGGAAGCCGGTAGGGGGCATTACCTCGATCCGATGATCAGGATGAAGGATACCGGTTCGAAAGGTGATGGAAGAAATGTGACCTTCCCCGGTAGCACGGAGGCTGAGAATAAAACGTAGTGCACCAGCCGGCACGTCGGTTTGATCGGGGTGTGGCACGAGGGAGGGATTGAAGAGGGCGGCGGACTCCAGAGAGTATTCGGCCAGGAAATAGGAGCCGATCAACAGGCATCGTTGTTCGGAAACTTCCGCATCAGTCAACAGCATCTCGCGAACATGCTCAAAGCGTTCCAGAAAACGCTTGTGGATCTGCTGATGTCGTTGGGAAAACTCGGCGGAGATCTGATCCAGAAGAGGGCCGACCAGTTCTTCCGGAAGTGACATGATCCTGGCGATGATCCGGCCGACCCGCTGTGAATCTCCCGGATCGAATGGCCGTAAAAGGACGCGCGACTGATCGGGCTTGAGGACCGGGCCGGTGCGCGTGACGTGAATTGAGTTCGCGTTCATGGGGGGTTACGCTCCGATGGCGATCGGCTCCTTAAAACTTGTCACCATGTTCTGGGCGAGCCGCATTTCCGCTAACGAAAGCAGGAAGGCCAGCGTGGACTCCGCTCCCTGGTTCCCATTGACTCGATCCACGTGCAATCCATCGCCGCAGCCACCGCTCTCGGGAGAGTAGAGTTCTAGGCCAAGATCGTTCCAGCCGATGAACCAGTCAAAGGCTCGTTGAGCCTGTTCGTACCACCAGAAGTCCGAAGTGGCGCGATAGGCTTCCAGACAGGCGGAGACCATTGCTTGCGCCTCAATGGGCTGCTGGTCAAAATTGGCGCGCACCCCACCACGACGGTAGAAACCATTGCTGCCAATCGGCCGAAAGTAACCTTTCTCAGAGACCTGCGACTCGGTCAGCCAGCGTAACGCCTGTAAGCCCCGCTCGAACACCGCCGGCTGTCCCGTCGCCCGCCCGGACAGAATCAAGGCATGTGCGAGCTTTGCGTTGTCGTACGATAACTCCTCCTCGAACCAGCACCAATCCGGCTTGGCGCTCCGCTGGAAAAGTTCCATTAGTTTGGATGTGAGCATCTCCCGGGTCTGACTGGCTCCGCTGTCACCGCTCAGCCGGCGCAGGTATTCGTGGATGCCGATCAGTCCAAATGCCCAAGCACGTGGCGACGTGAACTCCGTCAACACCGGAAATGCCAGTGCAAAGAGTTGTCCCGCCATCATCTGGAAACCTCGGAATGGCGAACGTCCCACGCCTATGCCGAGGGCCCACAGTGCTCGACCGTGACAGTCCTCAGATCCATGGTCGTCGAGCCACCGCCGGTCGAAACTCATGTGATTATGAAAGCGCTTCGTGTTTGGGTCGAACGCGTGATGAAGAAAGGCGGCGCATGTGGTGGCGATGGTTCGCACTCGTTCCGGCTCCTCTCCCAGTTCGCCGAGCAGGGCCGCTAGAATAAACGCGCGCGCATTGTCGTCGGTACAATAGCCCTCAGAAAAATTCGGCACACAGAGAACCGCATGTTGGAAGACGCCGGTCGAATCAGTCATCCGCGAGAGATGATTCAGCCTCAGTTCCGGCAGCTCTCGCGGCCTCTGGTCGAGTGTCCTCGTGAGCAGAGATTTCCGGGAGTGCACAGCTCCCTCCAGCCGCGATAGTTCAAACGAATGCATATAGAGCTGCGCGACGTTGCTCCAAATCATCTCGCGCCCGATCCTGTACGCATTCTTACGAATGGCATGACGCCTTCTGTCGTCCCTCAGCAAGCCGGTCACTTCCCGGGCGATCGCCTGCGAATCGCCGAATGGCACCAACACTCCACGGTCCTCCGCCAAGAGCTCTGCTGCGTGCCAGTAGGGCGTCGAGATTACAGCTTTGCCAGCGCCAAAAGTGTATGCGAGCGTTCCTGACGTGATCTGCGCTTCGTTGAGATAAGGCGTTATATAAAGGTCCGCAGCGCCGATAAACTCCTTTAGGTTTTCAAGATCGACGAACCGGTTGTAGAAGATGACGTTTTTCTCTACTTTGTTCTTCTTGGCAAGAATCTCCAGGCTTAGCCGATAGGCTTCCCCGTGTTCGCGCAGTTCGTTTGGATGCGTGGCGCCCAAAACAATGTAAACAACATCGGGGAATTGAGCCAGAATACTGGGCAGCGCGTTGAGCACGCACTCGATTCCCTTGTTGGGCGAAAGTAGGCCGAACGTAAGCAGCACTAGCTTTCCTTCCACGCCAAACTGATCTTTGAAGTACGTCGGATCGACGAATCCCATGTCTGGAATCCCATGCGCGATCAGATCGATCTTAGCCGGCGGCGCCCCGTAAATGTCCTGCAGCATCCGCCGTCCACACTCTGTCATGACAACCACACGAGTTGAGAGCGAGATCAACTCCCCCATGACTCGGCGTTGGTCAGGCCTAGGCTCACGCAGAACGGTATGGAGCGTCGTGACAACCGGCACCCTTAATTCGCGCAGAAATGCCAGAATGTGACCGCCGGCAGCCCCGCCGAAAATGCCGAACTCATGCTGCAGGCACACGATGTCGACGTTGCTGATGTTGAGGAAGTCCGCCGCACGCAGGTACGATGACAGGTCCTGCTCTTCAATCTCAAAGCGGACAACCTCCGGGTATTCATAGCCGCCTTTGATGTCGTTCACCGAAACCGAAAAACACTGGCTTTGCGGATTCGCACTCGCGACGGCGGCAAGCAGGTCGGACGTGAACGTGGCAATCCCGCATTTGCGCGGCAAGTGGTCGCCGACGAAAGCGATCTGGCGTACTTTCGAATCTTCTTTCATGGGTAGCACCTTGGCCAGACGCACTGGCACTGTTCTGATCAATCCGAGCCCGTCGGTTGCTCCGGAGCCGGGAAATGAAGAGGATCTCTCAGGCTTTGCAGCTCCCGATAGTAGCAGAGCGGAGACGGTCGCCTTCTCTTGAACTTCAGCATCTTTAAAAACTCGATTTCCTCTTCCGTCGCATCCCCGCTTAGAGATCTGTCTTTTAGGAACTGCTCAAAGCCTGGCTCGATGCCGGAGCGCTCTTCCGCCGTTATTTCGCCAAACTCAAAGCGCTTCACGGTGCCTGGCGCCAGCCGGCGGTTTAGGACGACCTCGATCCCAAAAGTCTTAAGGTCCATGAATTGCTGTAGCGAGGTCATTGTTGTTCAGCGCAAACTCCGCTGTCTGGAAGACTTTCTCCGCTTGCTGATCCGGAGTCAGTGTGGGCTCCGGGCCCACTTGGATGATTTACATTTCGGAGTGCCGTGAGGAAGGATAGCGGCTGGGCTTTACGGCGCGGGATATGCGATAGGAGTCTAGCTCGGCGGAAGTGATCACGTACTCCGTTTGTAATGGATGATTCGCGTGCGCGGCCAGCTCGGCCTGGAGTCTTTGGGCGCAGATGTCCGGCCCATCCTGATAGCGGACAAGGTGGGACACGAAGGCCTCATTTGCAATGTTCAGAGTGAATTCGCGTTCCGCGCCCGCCTCGCGCACTTGAAAAGAGTACTCACGCACCAACTGTTTTGCCTGGAAGCCGAGGTACTGGATGATAATCCTGTCGTTCATTTGGCACCCGGCACGAAAACGCGGGAAGCGAGCACAGGCTCCGGTTTTGCGGGCTTCACGCGCTTGACGCGTCGCCGTTTGGGAGGAACCCCCTCCGCTGGCTCAATGGCCATCAGGCTAGTGACAAAGATCTTGAGGCCGTGCTCGTCGAAGTCAATGGTCGTGCGCTCGGAGTCGCGCTTCACGATGACTCCACAGCCATATTGAAAATGCTTAATGTAGTGGCCCGCTTCAAGAATCGCCAAGAACCCCCCCTACGAATTTCCACCTCGCCAGATGGCCCTTCCCCGCGCTGGCCACGAGGCAATTAGTAGCTCCGGCGGCCGCCCCCTCCGCCTCCACGCCCCGACCGACCTCCGGAATATCCCCCCCGGCCTCCTCCAGAACGATCGCCACCGCCGCCGCTGCGGAATTCCTGCGGACGCGCTTCGTTGACCTGGAGTGCGCGACCCTCAAAATCGAGGCCGTTGAGTTCCCCGATGGCCTTGGC
>Ga0207817_1000058_pt1 | contig 16293 bp, 12 predicted proteins | sample LuqExpMetageno13_FD_187771 | JGI IMG/M metagenome (GOLD analysis project Ga0207817, IMG submission 187771) | Tropical forest soil microbial communities from Luquillo Experimental Forest, Puerto Rico - Sample 13 (SPAdes) | ecosystem: Environmental > Terrestrial > Soil > Tropical forest ... | reverse complement strand
AAAGCGTTGAAAGGGCTCATGCACATGCCCATGTCCCGCAGCAGCACGACCCGCGCCCGGATGATGTAGGCGATGGGTCCCAGTGGCTTCACCTCCTCGGTCCATATCGCGCCGTGATAGCTGGGGTCGGGTTCGTTGAGCGTCGGGAAGCGCTCTCTGTGTGCCGTCCAATCGAAATTGCCGCCATCGATAATCATGCCGCCAATCGATGTGCCATGGCCGCCGATATACTTGGTCATCGAATGAACCACGATGGCTGCGCCGTGATCGAGTGGCCGGCAGATCAGGGGCGCGGCGGTGTTGTCCATGATCAGCGGCACGCCGAGGGCTCGCCCTATTGCTGCTACCTCGCCGATCGGAAACACGGTGAGCTTCGGGTTGGGTAGTGTTTCGGCATAATATGCACGGGTGCGGCTGTCAGTGGCTCGTCGGAAATTATCGGGATTGACCGGATCGACGAAGCGCACGGTGATACCGATGGAAGACAGCGTGTTGGCGAACAGATTCCAGGTCCCGCCATATAGATCGGTAGAACTCACCACATTATCGCCTGGCCGGCACAGGTTCTGGAGCGCCATGGCCGATGCGGCCTGACCGGAACTGACAGCCAAGGCCGCGATGCCACCTTCGAGGGCGGCCATCTTCTGCTCCAGCGCGTCACAGGTCGGAGGACCGAGGCGGTGAAGCCACTGGGACCCATCGCCTACATCATCCGGGCGCGGGTCGTGCTGCTGCGGGACATGGGCATGTGCATGAGCCCTTTCAACGCTTTCCAGTTTATCCAAGGCGTAGAAACACTTCCTCTAAGGATGCGTGCGCACTGTCGCAATGCAATTGATGTCGCACTCTATCTGCGAAAAAATCCGCAGGTGGCGCGGGTTATCTACCCGGGTTTGCATGACGACATCGAACAACGGCGGCGCGCAAAAATTTATCTTAGTGGCTTCGGAGGCATCGTTGGCTTCGAGCTAAAGCAGGGCCGCGAGGCAGGAGAACGCTTTATCGATGCGCTCAAGCTCTTTTATCACGTTGCCAACATTGGTGACGCACGGTCGCTAGCCATCCATCCAGCCAGCACGACACACTCGCAGCTAAGCGCAAACGATCAGCTGGCCAGCGGTGTGACGCCCGGCTACGTCCGTCTCTCGGTTGGTATCGAGCACATCGACGACATCATCGCTGACCTTGCCCAGGCACTGGCGGCAGCCACAGCGAGAGCAAATGCAGAGGCGGCGTGACCGTGCGAGTAGTGTTTGGACATCGGATGCCTCTGGTAGGCATTAGCTATCAATAGCTACGGACGGGGGATTAGGTCGGCCCCCTTTTTCTGATGGCGATGTCAGCCTAATTCACCGCAACCGTCACGCGCAGGAAAGTCGCCGGGATCGAGGCGGCGTCCTTGCGTGGACTGGTGTTCTGACTCTCGAACAGCGCGTCCAATTCCTTTAGCAGATCGTCGACGCGGCCATTTTTTCCCGCCGCCTCGAACGCGTTTATGGTGGGGCCCGCTTCCGTAGGTACGTCACCTTTTGACCGCCTCGTGCGGCGCCATTTAGCGCTGCTTTGTTTCCCGCCCCTTGCAAATCCGCGCCAATATCGCAAGCTTGGCCAGCCTCTTCGGGTAAAACATGTCCCCTAGACGAAAATTACCGCTAGCGGTAACTGCGCTGCTCACCGCAGGGACCGTCGCGGCTTGCGACAATCGCAATGCCTATGTACCGCCGCCGCCGCCAAAAGTGACGGTGGCAACGCCAAACCAGCGCAATGTCACGCTCTTTCTCCAAGCGACCGGCAATGCCGCGGCGGTCAATAGCGCCAATCTTGTCGCACGGGTGTCCGGCTTCGTCGAAACCATCAATTACAAGGACGGGGACATCGTCAAAAAAGGGACCTTGCTGTTCACCATCGAACCTGAAACCTACAAGCTCAAACTCGAGCAGGCGAAGGCGGCCGAAGAGAGCGCGCAGGCCACGGTCACACAGACCGATGCCGATTACGAGCGGCAGGCGTTTCTCGCCAAAACCAGCACGGCGTCAAAAGCCACCCTGGAGAACGCGACCGCCGCACGCGACACCGCGCACGCCAATCTGACGCAAGCCCATGTCAACACGCAGCTTGCCGAGATGAACTACGGCTACGCTAGCGTGAGCGCGCCGTTCGACGGCTACGTCACCGCGCGCACGGTTTCCGTCGGAGAATACGTCGGAGGTGCGGGTACGCCGACGGTGCTTGCGACCATCGTCCAGATCACTCCGATTTACGTGAATTTTAACGTCAGCGAGGACGACGTCATTCGCATCCGCGAGGACATGCGTAGGCGCAATTTGACGCCGCAGGATCTCAAGAAGATTCCGATCGAAGTCGGGCTACAGACCGAGCAGGGTTATCCTCATAAAGGCATGCTCGATTACGCCGCGCCATCAATCAATGCATCGACCGGAACGCTAGCCGTGCGCGGCATTCTGGAAAATGCCGACCGCGCTTTGTTGCCGGGCAATTTCGTGCGGGTGCGTGTACCTACTATCAGCTCGCTCGAGAACGCGCTGCTGGTGCCGGAAACTGCACTCGGGACCGATCAAGGCGGCCGCTATTTGCTGGTTGTCGGCAAGGATGATGTGGCCGAGCAGCGCGAGGTTGAGGTCGGCCCGCTCGACGGGACCGAACGCGTGATCATGAAAGGCCTTGCCGCGGACGACCGCGTCATCGTCGAAGGCCTACTGCGCGCAATTCCTGGCGAAAAAGTCGACCCGCACACCGCGTCAACCGCGGCGAAGTGAGAGTCTGCCCTTGCTCTCGAAATTTTTCATCGAGCGACCTGTTCTCGCCAACGTCATCGCAATCCTAACGATCGTGATCGGCGCCGTAGCGATGTTGGTGCTGCCCGTCGCGCAATATCCCAACGTAGTGCCGCCGACTGTGCAGGTGACCACGCGCTACCCGGGCGCCAGCGCCCGCACGGTTATCGACACCGTGGCCCTGCCTATCGAGCAGCAGGTGAATGGCGTCGAAGATATGATCTACATGCAATCGTACGCCTCGGACGACGGCTCCTATTCTCTGACAGTAACTTTCAAGATCGGAGTCGATTTGAATTTTGCGCAGGTACTCGTTCAGAATCGCGTACAGGCGGCACTCGCCTCGCTGCCACAGGCCGTTCAGGCGCAAGGCGTCGTGGTACAGAAGAAGTCAACCGCAATCCTGCAGTTTGTGACACTGTCGGCACCTGATGGACGGTTCGACAGTCTTTATCTCGCGAACTATGCCACGATCAATCTGAAGGACGAGCTCTCGCGCCTGCCCGGTGTGGGCAACGTGAACGTCTTCGGTGCCGGCCTGTATGCCATGCGTATCTGGCTCGATCCGGAAAAGATGAAAGCGCGCGGGTTGGTAGTCCAGGACATAGTCAACTCCCTGCAACAGCAGAATACGGAAGTCGCTTCGGGTCAAATTGGTGCGCCGCCCACGCCAAGCAGCGTACCATTCCAATACACCTTAAATGTTTCAGGCCGTCTCGACGATCCGGTCGAATTTGCCAATATCATCGTTAAGACTGGCTCGAATGGCGAGATTACGCGCGTGCGCGATGTCGGACATGTCGAGCTCGGAGCGAAGACCTATGGTCAGGTCTTCTCACTCGATCGGAAACAGGCCGCTGGTATCGCCATCTTTCAGTCGCCCGGTGCCAATGCGCTGGACGTCGCGACCGCGGTTAAGAAACGCATGACGGAGCTGTCGCAAACGTTTCCACAGGGCCTCGTTTACGGCGTCCCCTTCGACATTACAGTCTTTGTAAAGGCCTCGATTGATGAGGTTTATAAAACGCTTTTGGAAGCCGCCGTTCTGGTGCTGATCGTCATCCTAGTATTCCTGCAGGATTGGCGCGCCATGCTGGTACCGATGACCACGGTGCCGGTCACCATCATCGGCGCCTTTGCCGCCATGGCGGCACTTGGTTTCACCGTCAACTTCGCCACGCTGTTCGCGCTCGTGCTGGCCATCGGCATCGTCGTCGACGACGCCATCATCGTGGTCGAGGGTGCTGCCCACAATATTGACAAGGGCATGAGCGGACCACAGGCGGCAATCGAAGCCATGCGTGTGCTGCTCGGGCCCATCATCGGCATCACACTGGTGTTGTTGGCGGTATTTCTGCCTGCCGCCTTCCTGCCAGGCCTTACCGGCCAGATGTACGCGCAATTCGCGCTGGTGATTGCGGCAACCGCGCTGATCAGCGCGGTCAATGCGGTGACACTCAAGCCGACACAATGCGCATTGTGGCTGCGCACGTCGGTGCCGATGCAACAGCGCAACGCGTTCTATCGCGGTTTCAATGCGCTCTATAGCAAGCTGGAGTACGCCTATACGACGCTGATGCGTCGCTTGGTTGGGTTCTCCGGTATTGTGGTAATCGTGGCGATCGCGGTAATTGCAATCACTTCGTTCGCCTTTTCAACTATACCGAGGGGTTTCATTCCAATCGAGGATCAAGGCTACATGCTAGCGACTGTCCAGTTACCCGATGGCTCTTCACTCGGCCGCACGCAGCAAGTGCTCGACCGCGTGAGCGAACTCGCCGAACAAAACCCCGGCGTCGATAAAGTCATCACTATCGCTGGCATATCGGCATTAGATAACAATGCCCCACTTTCCAACGCTGGCATTGCCTACATCATGCTTAAGGACTGGGGAGTGCGGGGTAAAGCGCTCGGCTTGTTGCCGATGCTCACAAGGCTCAATAGCGCGATGAGCACGATCGAGCAGGCGAATGTTCGTGTGCTGCCCCCGCCGCCGATCCAGGGCATCGGCTTCGCTGCGGGTTTCACCATGCAGGTTGAGATGCAAGACAACAGCTTCGACTTCACCAAGCTTGGCAGCATCGTCAATACGATGCTCATCAATGCCGGCTCACAGTCGAGCCTGCAACTGGTATTGAGCCCTTTTCGGGCTAACGCGCCGCAATATGCGATCAATGTTGATCGTGTGAAGGCGCAATCGCTGGGACTGACAGTCGATCAAGTGTTCAATGCGTTCGCCGGCTACCTAGGCTCCTCTTACGTCAATCAGTTCACAAAATTCGGCCGCACTTTTCAGGTCTTCGTGCAGGCGGACGCCGAATTCCGACTGCGCCTAAGTGACGTTCTCAATCTGAATGTGCGGAATTCATCGGGCAGCATGATCCCGCTCGGCACGCTAATCGAAATTACGCCGGTCTCGGGTCCTTCGCTGATCAGCCTCTATAATCTTTATCCCTCTGCCAGCATCATTGGCATCCCGGCGCGCGGTACTTCCAGCGATCAGTCAATAGCGCTGATGGAGCAGATAGCCGCAAAGAGCTTGCCGCCGCATGTTGGCTACGAGTGGTCCGCCATGTCGTACCAGGAGAAGCTGCTCGGCAATCAGATGTTCTTGGTATTCGCGATGAGCCTGCTGCTCGTGTATCTTGTGCTCGCGGGCCAGTACGAGAGCTGGTACCGGCCGCTGGCAGTGATTTTCGCAGTGCCGATCTCACTAATCGGGCCGGTCTCTATACTGAGTGCGCTGCATATCGACAACAATCTCTACACCCAGATCGGCATCGTTCTTTTGATTGCACTGTCGGCAAAAAACGCGATCCTCATCGTTGAATTCGCGTACGAAAGGCGTGCCGAAGGAAAGCAGATTGCGGAAGCGGCGGTGGAAGCCGCGCGTGCGCGCTTCAGGCCGATCCTGATGACGTCATTTGCTTTCATTCTCGGCGTGGTGCCGCTAGTGCTAGCGACCGGAGCCGGTGCTAATGCGCGTGCCTCCATCGGGATTACGGTATTCACCGGCATGCTCGCCTCGACCTGCCTGGCGATTCTATTCGTTCCATCACTTTTTGTGATCGTGCAGCGTTTCGAGGAATGGCTGACCGCTCGCAAGCAGCGACGCGCGGCCCAGGTGGCCGCTGAATAGCGCAAACGCGTCGCCCGATCGGATGACGGGGGCACGCTGCATGATTGTCTCGATATTGATTCTAGGGGTGTCCGCTTTACACAATCGATTAGCAGTGCTCCGATCGGAGACAATCTCTGCATCTGAATCTCATCGTCCAACCGAAGGCGTTCATCCAAAGACGGCAGTAATGATCAACAATGTCGGCGAAAAGCTGAAGAACACGGGTGTCCGAACGGCGTCAGCGAAGCCGTCGCCTATAGCCTAAACCCTGCCCGTTACGAACACCGGCTGCCAGCAAGAGAGGGGGCAAGGCACTCGGACCTCTCGATAAACGCCGCCATCCAAGTCCTGCGAGACTTGGCAACCCATCGATGTTGCACCGGCGAAGGCTCACGCACGGGTGAGCGCGTATCTTTCTTCGGCAGCACGTTTTAGCCTTCGCAGAGAGTCAGCAGGGCCCGTATTGAACTTTCGACGCAGCGCGACACGTATGAAGACGCCGCGCCAACCCGGCGGCAGAGAAAAGTCGCAGCGATAATTCACGAGCGTCTGCTCGACGCTGAGCGGTACGCAACTCAGAGATTCGTAAACCATCAGCTGAAATGGTAATCGAACGTTGAGATCAAGCGCATAGTGAGCCGAATCGATTTTAAAGAACTGGATTTCCACCTTCAGGTGCAAAAAAGAGGGTCCTGATTCTGCGTAGACTGTCTGAGCGACCGCGGCAGGACCTCGCGGTCGTATTTCAACGATTCGAACATCAAAGACCTTTTCCCAGCCGGCTGGATCGGTGAGGAGCGACCACACAACATTCACTGGCGCATTAACGATGTCGGTCGGGCAACTCGAATAGGTCATCTGACGATGCTATAACGACCAAAGAGGCACACGGACGCCGCATGAAAGCGATGGCCGGGTTGCTCAGTGCAATTTCTGCAGGTCCTCTGCTTGGGCACAGCTTGTTAAGAAAGCGTCATGCTCCCGTCGCAACGCTGTTCTTAAATATTTTTGTTCCGATCCTCAATCAGGACCCTGTTCCCTCCTAGTCCCCCGTCAGGGTTCGTCCTAGTCCCGCCGAGCTGCCGGGGCTTCTTGTGGTCGGTCGCGCGGGCACTGGATCACAAGTGCGCCTTTGGAAGGCGCACCTGGGTTATAGGTGTACCGGGTGGCTCGTGTGGCGTATTGGGCCAATACCGGGACGAGGAACCTCGGCTGGCAGCAGGTAGGGCGAACCAGCCGAGGTTCTTAATGACGTTAAGCGCAACAATCTTAGCGTGCCCGGGTATTTGAATTGCCCCCAGTGGTCGCTGGCTGCTCTTCTATTTCTATCGCTGTAGCATCGCCGCACTCGGTTCAAATAAGGTCTGTAATTCGGGATGGGCTCCGACTGTCGGCATTACTGACAGAAATGTCATTAGTTGTACAAAATTTACGGGAGCCAATGAGCGTGAATAGTTCACACGCGCCCAGTAACGATCCTACATTGATTGATCGTTTCCTGTTTAACTGTCGCAGGTAACAAATGGCGTTTTTGCACTCCTTCACTCTCGGTGATTTCGTCGATTCGCTTGTCAGTCTCTTAGCGGCATTCATCCTCGGCACGCTAATTGGCGCTGAGCGTCAATATCGCCAACGAAGTGGTGGATTGCGAACCAATGCATTGGTTGCCGTCGGTGCCGCTACATTCGTGGATATCGGCATGCACCTCAATGGTAGCGCTGGTGCCACACAGGTCACCGCATATGTCGTTTCCGGCGTTGGTTTTCTTGGTGCTGGCATTATTATGAAAGAGGGCAAAAATGTATGGGGTCTAAACACAGCTGCAACGTTGTGGTGCTCAGCAGCGGTTGGAGCTTGTGCGGGCACGCACCTAGCCTTGGAGGCTGTCGCTCTGACAGCCTTCGTACTTGCTGGCAATACGCTGCTGCGCCCCCTGGTAAATGCGATTAACCGCGCGCCGATCAGCGAGCAAGTAATGGAGGCTACATACGAAGTGCGCGTCACGACTGGTACAGATCACTTGGAGGCTGCGCGCGAGTTGCTGGAGACTAATCTCGAGACCGCAAATTATCCGGTGCGCGAGGTTGAAGCTGTAGACCGCGACCCAGACTCGGTCGAGCTTGTCGCAACCCTTGTTGCAACCTCTGTCGAACCAGCCGAGCTTGATCAGCTGGTTGCTGGGTTCTCTAAGTCGCCCTTAATCGAGCACGCTAGTTGGACCGTAAATCATTCGTCTGGCTAGGTGTAATTTTGCTGAGCTATTACGGCCTGACGCAACTGGTCCAGATGCCCTATATCCGTTCTTTTAGGCAGTGGCTGTAGGACTGCATGGCAGGTGCGCCGTCACTGAATGGACGACGATGCTAGCAGGCCCATTGAAGTCCGCCAGTTTCGTCCATCCTGGTGCCAACTTGCAGCTAGGGTACTGAGCATCGGGTTACCGTTGCAGCAAACCCGCCAACTAGTTTCACACGACGCCCGGATATCCGGATATCATGGGTCAGTTCGCGAACGGCTGCCCTGTGCCGATGTCAACAGAAGGTTCTGTGACACTTATGTGAATGATCTAGCTCAATAAGAGCATTACGGCGGCATGAGTAATAGACCGGCGTCACGGTGTCTGCATATGAAATCGGAAATCATCGAACGGCTTGGGCAGTCCGATATTCTGTTGCCCGCATTGATTGCGGAAGGTCTCGCTTCCAATAACCGGGTGAAAGTGCGCTTGAGCGTTTTACAGGCCGCTGCACGTCATGCTCGCGAGCCGCACGGTACATCCTTTGATCTGGATAGCGAGTGCCGCGCCGTCGGTCTCGATGCCACTGCGATGCAAGCTTTGGTCAACGGCGCCGGCCAATTATCCGCCGAACAGATTACGGCACCTGGGCTTGGTGGTTTGCTGACGGCTATCTGCGACGACGTCACTACCATGACGCGCGCGGTCAAAGCGGCCAATAAGGCCGACGGTGATTTCGCGCTAGCGAGGTTGTCCGCATTTCAAGACGGAGGCTTGTCCGACAAGACTGATACGATTGCCTATGCGCAAATCGCTCGGTTGACAGGCCTTTCCGACAGCAAGAGCGATAGCCTGCACCGCCTAGTCATGGACTTGCACAAAGCCCTCAACCGGCTCTCGGCACTCCATGCTGAAGAGATTTTGTCCGGCGCCCATGCGCACGGCTTGCTGCCCAAAGACCGGCCCGCCGTTGAAGCCTTTATGCGCGGCGTCGAATCGACGCGCAAACTCAAATTCGATCATCCCGGCTTGGCGACCACGGCAACACGATCGGGAGCGCGGCTTACGATCCAAAACGACATTGGAGAAACCGAGGCGCACGTAGTCGTGGTCACAGTGGAAGCCGATGTGGTGACGGTGACTTATACGGATGTGCACCTAGCCCGTGCGAAGTTCTTCACCGGCCTGTTGCGCAAGTTTCCTGTGCAATGGAGTGGGCTGGAGCGCAAAAGCGCGGCCGGGCTCGGTGACGAGGAGGTCTTCTATCTGGTCAGCGGACGCTACCCGACCAGCTGCGACAAGGACCGCAACGCCTTTCTTGAAGCGATTGGCGCCTCGCTGGTGTTCCTGATCGACTGGAACAAGGCGCGCAAGATTCTGCAAACCTGGATCTCTAAGGCCGATGCGATCCGCGTCCTCGACTGGGCTGCGCGCCATCGCTTCGGCCACCGCGCTTTCCTTGCGTTGGGCGGTAGCGAATTGGTTGCCTCGGCCGTACATCACGCTACTCCGACGCGGATCGGCTTCGGCGAACGATTGGACCGCGCGCTGGGGCGAGACGCGGCGGTTGATTTCCTCAAGGCAGTGCTGCGCGTTTCTGCCGAGGCTTTGCTGCAAGGCGGCTCCACTCGCCTGGCGCGAGATCGCATCGAGGCCGAGCTTGTCCGGCATTTGCAACGCGTGGACGGTGCGCTATTGGCGATCGTGGTGCGCCAAGCCGGGTTGGCGCGGGATATCGCAATTGGCCTCGCAGATTATGTTGCTAAACGGCAGGCGGGGCAGCCAATTGACCGCGAGGCCCTTGCGGCCGCCGCCCGGCGTATCGAGGAGAAGGCCGACAAGATCGTCATCAGTGCGCGCGACGAGATAGCCCGTTTCGACGCCGACCCGATGGTCGAACTACTGGTCAACCGGATCGAGGAAGCAATTGACGAACTTGAGCAGGCGGCATTCCTTTCGTCGCTGCTGCCGGGCGATGTCGCGCCGGAACTGCTTAAGCCGCTGGCCGAACTGTGCTCGGTTGCGGTTTCCGGTGCGGAAGCCGCCGCCTCGGGTGCCGCGGCCGCTGGCAACATCCCGGATGGGCAACGCGTAGATATGGAAGACGCGTTGGCGGCGGTCGACCGCCTGATCGAGGCCGAACACAACGGCGATTCCGCCGAACGCGCGCTCACCGCGCTTGTCTTGCGCAGCGAATTCGATCTGAAAACATCGCTGGCGGTAATCGAACTTGCCCGTGCGGTCGAGCGGTCGACCGACCGACTGGCCGGCTTCGGACACCTGTTGCGTAGGCGCGTCCTCGCTAATCTGTCGGCTTGAAGGTGATGTCATGCAGGTTGTGCGTATCGGGGATGGATCGGGGAAGCGGCACTCCGCCGATGTGGTGGGCGCCAAGGCGGCCAATCTCGCGCGCATGACCGCCCTCGGCCTGCCGGTGCCGCCTGCCTTTGTACTGCCGGTCGACCTGTGCGCCGCCATCGTAAGCGGCGAAGGCCGCGCGATGGAAAAATTGTCCGAGGGCTTGGCCGAAGGAATTGAGTTCCTCGAAGCCACCACCGGCAAAGAATTCGGTGACCGGCGGCGACCGTTACTGGTGTCGGTGCGATCGGGCGCCGCACGTTCAATGCCCGGGATGCTCGACACGGTGCTTAATGTCGGCTGTACCATGGCCGCAGCGCATGGTCTTGTGCGGGCGACCGGGAATCCACGATTTGCCTGGGATTGCCGGCGCCGCTTCATCGAGAGCTATGGAACGGTGGTGCTTGGCCTCGACGACGCGAGTTTCCGGGAGCAGCGAGTTAAATTGCTGGTGGCTGAAGGCGTCGCCAGCGAGCAGGCGCTTGACGGCGAAGCGGTTGAGCGCCTCGCCAAGTCCTATCAGGATAAAATTGAGGATGACGATCTCACCATACCGGAAGATCCGATGGAGCAACTCGAAAGTGCTGCCAAAGCAGTCTACCGATCTTGGATGAGCGATCGCGCCCGCACTTATCGACAAGTTGCCAAGCTTGAAGACTTGGTCGGTACAGCCGTGACCGTACAGGCGATGGTCTATGGCAATTGCAGCCTTACCTCGGGTGCCGGTGTTGCCTTTTCGCGCGATCCGTCGACCGGCGCGGCACAGCCGGTGATCGACATCCTGTTCGGCTCGCAAGGCGAGGACGTGGTCTCCGGCAGCCGCACGCCGGAATCGGAGACAGCGATCGCCCAGTCGTTGCCCGCGGTCGCGGCGCAGCTGCGCGAAATCCTGATGCGGCTCGAACGTGAATTTGCCGACGTGCAGGACGTTGAGTTCACCGTCGAAGATGGCAGACTGTGGATTCTACAAACGCGCGCGGCCAAGCGCACGCCACAGGCTGCGCTGCGGTTTGCCATCGACTTCGTCAAAGAAGGCTTGATCCCGCCAGCTAACGGCTTGCGTCGATTGAAAGACTTAGACTTCAAAATGCTCGCGCACAAACGACTGCTTGATGTGCCGCCACCTATCGCGCGCGGTACTGGAGCATCGGCTGGAATCGCTGTTGGACGCATTGCTCTCGATTCCACCACTGCCGAACGAATGGCGGCCGGCGGCGATCCGGTGATTCTGGCCCGGCCCGACACCAGCACTGCCGACGTTGCCGGTTTTGCTGCGGCGGCGGGTATTATTACGGCGGTCGGTGGCCGCACCGCTCATGCTGCGCTGGTGGCGCGCCAGATGGGCAAACCCTGTATCGTTGGCTGCGCGATACTTGCCATCGATATTGCAAGCCGCCGCGCGAGGTTCGCGGGCACCGCCGTCGAAGAGGGCACTTGGCTGTCGATCGACGGCGAGACGGGTGCGATCTATCGCGGGCGTCACAAAGTCGTCTCGGAACTGCCGGAAGCGGACTTGGCGGAAATCGAAACCTGGCGAAAAAAAGAACCGGCCGCCGTGTAACCGTGGGCCTCTAACGGACCTATCGAGCAACGTCTTAACCTTGTGACAGGGGCGAGCCAACCTATTCACTTCCTTATTTTATTCCCATCAGTGATAGGATTGCAGTGACCATAAGGAAACCAAGGATCATCAGGCTCGTCGCAGGCATTGCAGCCGATGAGGACCTTCGAACCTCGTATGAATGCTACGATTAAACCGAGTACCAAAGATCGAAAGGCGGTCCCAGCATAAGCTCTATTTTCTCAATCGATGTTGTAGTGGGCAGCTTCTTTGAGCCGTAACAATCTTTGTTATGAAAAGGCACTCATCGTGCTTATCGGCGGGCGCCGGTGTGAGCAGCTACAAACCAAACTCTGAGCCAGGCGGACAAAAGATTTAGGGGCACATTTTTTCAAGACCGCCGCCTCCGTATCAAACGACACCGAACACAATTCCTCCCGGGCAAAGCAACTGTGGCAAGCCCAACTATGCGTTTAGGGGATAGAAATTTGTGGTATCGCCCTTTGGGCGCTCGCTTTCGGGGACGTAACCGCAAATAATGTAGTGGACGGCCTCTGCTATATTGGTCGAGTGATCGCCAATCCTTTCAAGGTTTTTAACACAGAACAAGATTTGGGTACTTGCAACTAGATTTTCCGGATCTTCATTCATGTAGACCATCGTTTCATGAAACAAAGCGTTGTTAAACGCATCAATCTCTAAATCTCCATTTCTAACTGCGAGTGCTTTGTCAACGTCTCGCTGAACGTAACTATCAAGTGCAGTTTTGAACTGCCCCATTACCATATGCGTCATATGTTCGAACCCGGAAATAAGAGACGTTGGCATAGTTGCATCTTCAATGGCAATTGTCCGCTTGCTGATGTTCTTTGCGAGATCGCCGATGCGTTCAAGATCGTTAGAAATGTGCAAGGCTGAAATTATTTCCCTAAGATCGATCGCCAGTGGTTGACGCTGGGCGATTATATTGATCGCTTTATCTTCTATCTCGGATTGCAGTGCGTCGATGGCGCTATCTCGGTTGATAACCTGATAAGCGAGTGCTGCATTTTTGTGGGCGAGAGCGTCAAAAGCATGCGCAATTTGCTGTTCTACTAGCCCGCCCATTTCCGCGACCATGCGCATGAGATCGTGCAGGTCGGCATCAAATACTGTTCGCGTGTGCGGAAGATTTATCACTCTCTCATTGCCGAATCTTCGTTCGCGACCAACCCAGTATATCACATCGGTCTAGAGGAGAGCAGCGGCGATTATTCAATCGCTGAAATAATCACTGCCGGCCAGTATACTAACAGTCAGTGACAAAGGGATGACACCCTTTTCTGATCCGCAAACGACGCTGTCACATAATTCGGTTAGTTCTGTTAGTTCCGTTGATTCGGTGATAGCTGCACGCGGATCATTGAAATGATGACCGACCTTATCGGGATGACTGGCGCAACCCTCACAACGGTTTGCTGGGTTCCTCAAGCGGTGCGCATCATGCGCAACCGCGACACGCGCGCGATCTCGATTGTTGGCTCGGCGACATTTACTGTAGGAATTATTTTCTGGCTGATCTACGGCGTCGTTTTGGCCGACTGGCCCTTGATCGCCTCGAATACTGTGACACTTGTTCTAATGCTCATCATCGTCGCGTTTAAGATTCGGTACGGCTGAGCGGATGCGGCTACTAGGACCACCGCGAACCCCGCGACCGATGCGCGGCAGGGATTTAACAGAACCTTGCGCCACCCGTCGTCGAAATGTCATTTGGGCACAATATAAAATAGATAAATGAATCTCTCGATTCTACTTGCGGGAGTCTGCGCCGTTTCCCTTGCTGTCCATGTTGCTAGCGTCGTTACCGTAATCGCGCGCTTCAAGCGGCGCGATGTGGGCACTGCTGGACTACCGAGCGCTGGCGTGAGCATCCTGCGCCCGGTCTGCGGCATCGAGAATTTTATCGAGGAGACATTACGCTCCACCTTTATGCTCAATCATCCGCGCTACGAAATCATCTTCTGCGTGGCTGAGGCCGACGATCCGGTTATCCCGCTAGTAGAGCGTTTGATTGCAGCGCACAAGCAAGTTGCCGCCAGGCTCCTGATCGGCAATTCGACAGTGAGTAGCAATCCCAAACTCAACAACCTCGTCAAAGGCTGGCACGCCAGCCGCCACGAGTGGGTGCTGATGGTAGACAGCAATGTACTGATGCCGAGGGATCTGCTGCAGCACATGCAAGCCGCCTGGCGTGAGGATACCGGCCTCGTCTGCTCACCGCCGGTGGGGGCAGCGCCGCAGAATCTGTGGGCGGAGCTGGAATGTGCCTTTCTCAACACCTATCAAGCACGTTGGCAATGTTTTGCCGATGCGATCGGGCTCGGTTTTGCCCAAGGCAAGGCGATGCTGTGGCGACGCGATGTGCTCGATGCGGCCGGCGGCATCGAAGCGCTTTCCGTCGAAATCGCTGAAGATGCAGCGGCAACCAAGATTGTACGCGGGCAAGGGCTGCGCGTGCGATTGGTGGAAACGCCATTCGCGCAGCCGTTGGGCCGCCGTGGCGCCGTTGACGTCTGGCGCCGGCAGCTACGCTGGGCGCGGCTGCGACGTGACACCTTCAAATGGTTTTTTGTTCCCGAGATTTTTACTAGCGCGTTTGCTCCGCTTGTCCTTGCTACGTTGGCTGCGGCCCTAGCAGGCTGGTCGGTGCTTGCCATGGTGGCTCCGATCGTTGCCGTCTGGTATGGCGCCGAGGCGCTGCTTGCTTGTGCAGCGGGCTGGCCACTTGCGCTGCGCATAGTCGCTCTCTTCATGCTGCGCGATGCGCTTCTGCCTCTGCTCTGGATAGCAGCTTGGACCGGTGACGAATTCGAATGGCGCGGCAAGGCGATGACCGTCGCGGTCGGCACTACATGAGCCGCACGTCCAAGTGGAGGCTTCTCGATCGCGTCGCTCTCTTTACGATGGCTGCGGTCTTCTGTTCCTCCATCATGGTGCTCGCGAAAGAATTCTGGAATGTAAGCGCGCACGAGGTCGTGATGCGTCTTGCGGTCCTGCCGAGGCAGCAGATCCTTTTCGCCACTGGACTTACCGCGGTGAGTTATATGCTGCTCACCGGCTACGACTTTCTGGCACTGCAATATGTGCGGCGACGGCTGCGCTTTCGCGACGTGATATTTACCTCTTTCACTGCCTTCGCGCTGAGCAATAATATCGGCGTCCAGCTCATCTCCGGCAGTTCAGCGCGTTATCGCATTTACAAAAGCTATGGGTTCAGCACTATCGAGATCGGGGCGATCGTCGTCTTCTGCACTATCGCCTATGCGCTCGGTGTCGTCACCGTCAGCGGGCTCCTCGCACTAATCGATCCGCTCGACATCGCCAACCTTTTACATGTTCCGCAAGCCCTTGTGATAGAAGGCGGATTCCTTTTGCTCGGCGTGAGCCTGGCCTATTTCGCGGTCTCTGCGCTCTGGCACAAGTCTGTCGCCTTTGCGGGCTTCCACTTGCGGCCGCTGTCCCTGCCACTAGCGATCGCGCAAGTTGCGCTGGCCTCCGTCGATGCGGTAGCCGCAAGTACAGTGATCTATGTGTTGCTGCCCGATGATCTCGGCTTGAGCTTCCAGTCCTTTCTTCCGCTCTATCTGATCGCAGCGACGGCGTCGGTGCTAAGCCTTGTTCCCGGCGGCTTCGGCGTATTCGAAACAGCTATGACGATGTTGACAGCACCACCCTCAAAAGCCGCCGCGCTGAGTGCTTTTTTTGCGTATCGTATGATCTATTTTATAGCGCCGCTCTTGATCGCGCTTATCGGATTCGCCGTGCACGAGCTGCGAGGCAAGCGCACTAAGCGTTCTGGCCGAATTGACCGACAGGACAGGGAGCAAGCTCTAATGAGAGCTTGCAGTGCTGACCGCGCCGTCAGCAGGCGATTTTCCCTTGGGATGAAGTAGCGCCCGAAGCGGAACGAACCGGGAGCTTGCCGGGGCTTCTTGCGAAAAGCGCAAAATTGCTTCCAATCGCAAGACAAAAATTTCAGCCAGCATGGTGCCCTCGGCGCAAATTGCTGTCGCTTGTCACATCAACAAACAACAAGTCTATTAGAATTACAGCAGCCGAGAGAATAGATTTAAACTCGCTAGCTTTCGTTCTGTGGAAAATTAAATTTGTGCGCAGCGCGGCTCGTTTACTTCGCCTGTTCACCGGATTCCAAACGTCGGAGACCAGCCCCTGTTAGCAC
>Ga0207817_1000054_pt1 | contig 17089 bp, 15 predicted proteins | sample LuqExpMetageno13_FD_187771 | JGI IMG/M metagenome (GOLD analysis project Ga0207817, IMG submission 187771) | Tropical forest soil microbial communities from Luquillo Experimental Forest, Puerto Rico - Sample 13 (SPAdes) | ecosystem: Environmental > Terrestrial > Soil > Tropical forest ... | reverse complement strand
TTGCTTGATGGCCGCCTTCACCGGCGCGGCATTGCGCTCGAGTCCCCTACGCAAAGAAAAGAAAAGAGCGGAAGCGCTACGATGCTTCCGCCCTTGGTTCCGAAAAATAATGCCGGCTTATTCCATCTTGATATTCGCAGTCTTCACCACCTTTTCCCACTTGTCGGAATCTTTCTTGATCAGGGCGGTGAACTGTTCGCCCGGTAGTGTCATCACGACCAGCTGTTGATCGGTAAATTGCTTGACCGCTGCCGGGTCTTTCATGACCTCGAGAATTTCCGTGGTCAGCCGGTCGACGATCGGCTTCGGAACGCCGGCAGGGAGGACGATGCCGACCCAAGGCGCAATCTCGAAGCCTGGAATGGTTTCGGCGATCGTAGGAACGTCGGGCAGATCGGGCATGCGCTTAGGCTCGCAGACGGCAAGCGCAACCAGTTTCTTCTCTTTGACGTAGGGCCACAGCGTCGAGACGTTATTGAACGAAAGTTGCACCTCTCCAGCGATCAGGCCTAAGGACGAAGGGCCGGTGCCCTTATAGGGGACGTGCAAGAGCTTGATGCCGGTCGCCTGTGCGAACAACTCGGCTTCGAGGTGACTGAAATTGCCGACGCCAGCGGACGCATAACTAAGGCCGCCTGGCTTCGATTTGGCAAGCGCGACCAGTTCGGCGATGTTGTGCGCGGGCAGCGAAGGATGCACGGCCAGTAGCGAGGGTAGCCGGATGACCGACGTCACATGGATGAAGTCCTTCATCGGGTCGTAGGGCAGATTTTTGTAGACCCATGGATTGACCGTCATCGGTGAGTCGGATGTCATCGCCATGGTGTAGCCATCGGGTTGCGATTGCTTTAAGGCCTGCAAACCGACCTGGCCGTTGGCGCCGCCACGGTTCTCGACGATGATCGTCTGGTGCAATCGCTCCTGCAGAAACTTGGCCACGATGCGCGCGACGACATCGGTACCGCCACCGGCCGGATAGGGGACGATCATCCGGATTATCGCGTTCTGCGGCCATCCCTCGGCGATCGACGCCGTCGAAGCGAGACTGAGAAGGCCTGCAGTCGCTACGATTACCCCCGTGAAATTTCTCAATATGCTTCTCATTTTCATTTCTCCCCCATTTTTTCTAATCAGAAGCCTCTTATTGCTTTTTTGTGGACCGGCGCGCGCTTCGTCTGACGGATACCAACCATGCCAGATGGTGCGGTTCAAGCTACCAGCCGTGCGGCTCGCTGTCGAAAAGTCCCAGACGCTCCAGCGCTACTCTGACGCCTTTTTTGCGTTCGGGCGTGAGAGGCCGGTTCGGCAGTCGCGGGGCACCGACTGGCCGGCCCATGATTTCCCACATGGCCTTGGTCGGCGCGGGATATTCGACCTTGGCGAGCTGATAGAGGTCGGAAAACTTGTATTGCAGCTCGAGTGCCTCGTTCATCCGCCCGCTCGTCGTCGCCTCATAGAGGGCCTTCACGTAGCGTGGCGCGATGCCGCCAAAGATCGACATGCAGGCGGTGCCGCCAAGCGTGAAGCAGGGGATCATCCATTCGGTACCAACAAACAGGCCGAAATCCGGCCGCACCTGTCGGGCGGCCTTGCCCAGCTCGAGGTATTTTTCCCAGTTGTGACTTGCTTCCTTCAGCCCGATGAAATTGGGAAACCGCTGCATTAATGTGATTAGCGTCGAGGGCGTAATTCCTACACCGTCCATGAGGGTCGGCGAGCTATAGGCGATGAATGGCAGGGCGGTCGCCGACATGATGGCGGCAAAATGCTCGCATAAGCCTTCCTGCGACGGCTTCCAGTAATAGGGAGCAATCGCCATCACGCAGTCGGCGCCGACCGCTTCCGCGTGGCGAGCGAGATCGACTGCTTGATCCGTTCCCGGCGTGCTGACATGCACGATGACCGGGACCTTGCCGGCGACAACTTCCACCGCTGTCTTAGCCAACAGCTTGCGCTCGTCGCTGGTCAGATTCAGCGATTCCGCAAGATGGAGATTAATACACAACGAGGAGGCGTTGTGGCGGAGCAAGAATTCGATGACGCGCGCAAAGGTATCGACATCGACCGTGTTCTCCGGGGTGAAGGGCGTGACTGGAACGTCAATGATGCCTCGTGGAACGGTCCGCATCGGCTTGGAATGAGGCATGGTTTCTCCGTTGTCTTCAGCTCTTTTCTTCCTATGGGGGCGCCGTCTCCTTGATGAAAATCAAAGGTATGTGGTGCAGACGGGCTAAGGTAAGTCTTATTGACGCCGTTCGTTGCTTCGTTCCGCCAATGTATCGCGCCCGAGAAGAGATGTGCAAATGAACAAGAACGTCACCATGCCCGCAAATGCGAAAGCCTTGGGCGGAAAACCGATTGCCGACCTGCGCGAATGGCTGGCGCGTGTCCAGGGGCTCGGCGAACTCATCCGGGTCACCCAGCCGGTGGATCGCGACGAGGAAATGAGCGCGATCTCCTATCTGGTCGCCAAGCAGCATCCGTCACCCGCCGTACTCTTCGAGCGGCCGCGCGGTTTCGATAACAGCAGCATCGGCGCCAAGCTGTTGTGGAATATTCTTGGGCCGAGTGTGAAGCGCGTCGCGGTCACTCTCGAAGAACCGGCGGACACATCGACGGTCGAGCTGATCCGCCGGGTCAAGGACAAGCTCAAGCGGCGCCTGCCGCCGCGAGAGGTTTCTGCAGACGAGGCGCCAATCTACGAGAACACCGTCACCGGAAAAGATATTGATTTGAACCAGTTGCCGATCCCGCGGCACTGGCCGCTCGACGGCGGCCGTTATGCCGGTACCGGCGACGCGGTGATCACGCGCGATCCTGACAGCGACTATCTCAACATCGGCACCTATCGGATGATGCTGCAAGGAAAGTCACAGGTCGGCCTCTACCTGTCGCCCGGCAAGGACGCGCGCCTGCACATCACCCGCGCCTGGCAGCAGGGCAAGCCGATCAAGGTCGCAGCCGCCTGGGGCATCGATCCGCTGTTCATGTTGGTCGGCTCGCAGACCTTCCCGAAAAATGTTTCCGAGTATGAATACGCCGGCGGCATCAAGGGCGAACCGATCGAGGTGGTCTGCGGCAAAAAGTCCGACCTGCTGATTCCCGCCAACGCCGAGCTGGTCATTGAGGGCGAGATCGGCCTCAACTCGGTGAAGGCGGAAGGACCGTTCGGCGAATTTCCCGGCTACTACGGTCGGCCGGAAGCCGGCTGCCCGCTCGTCGATGTCACCGCGGTACACTACCGCACGCGACCGATCCTCACCAATGCGCTGATGGCAGATTATCCCTCCTGCGAGCAGAGCGGCTTCTTCTCGGTCATCCGCTCGGCGAAGATCTGGGACGATCTCGACAAGCTCGGCGTTCCAGGCATCGCCGGTGTATATTCCCATCCGGCCGCTGCCGGCGGCTTCGGCATGACGGTAATCAGCCTTGAGCAGCGCTATGCGGGCCACGCGGCGCAGGTGCTGGCGCTTGCGGCGCAAGTGCCTGGCGGCGCCTATTACACCAAATGGATCATCGCGGTGGACGAAGACGTCGACCCAACCGACATGGACCAGGTGATCTGGGCGATGGCGAGCCGCTGCAATCCGATCGATGACATCGACATCTTACGCAACACGTGGAGCACCTGGCTCGATCCGACACAGAATCCGCCGGAGAAGCGGCCCTACGGCTCGAAGGCACTCATCAATGCCTGCAAGGAGCACCGCCATCTGCCAGTGTTTTCCAAGCGCACCACGTTGCGCAAGAAGGTTTACGATCAGGTGGCGGCGCGCTGGACCGAGCTCGGGCTTCCAGGCAAGACGCCGGCCGTCAGAGCATTCGAAGCGGACAACAAGGTCACGTATCACGAGGTCGGCGGCTTCGAGCCGGGCCGGCAGCCTGGTGAGAAGAAGCCGAAGATCAAGAAGAGCAAAAAGAATTAAAATTAGAGTGCGCGGCGCACGCCGTCTATTGCCTGGCGAGGCATAGCTCACCTTGCGAAACGCCGGAAGCATGCAACGCGACGGCGGAAATCAAGGCCAAGACCGTGCGCAAGTTTTGCGCTCACTCTTGCGCAGTCACTTGTCGCTGCGGGAGAAGCCCGGACCCATGTCCCAGGCCTGCGAATAGTACGTACGGTTCACGCTTCGGCACCAATTCTCCCAGCCGCGCTCCCAGGTAAAGCCGGCGCGGCCCTTGGTGCTAGCGGCGATTTCGCCATCACTGAGATACGTGACCTCGCCCAGGACCAAAGCTTTGTAGAGAATCTGCGCATTCATCTCGGTGTAGACCGAGCTGAACACCGCTTCGCGCAGTGACCGGCCGACCACCACGCAGCCGTGGCCGCGCATCAATGCGACCGTGCGTGAGCCGAGCGCTTCGGCGAGATCGCGGCCCATCTCCATGTCGGTGACGAGGAGATTGGTGGCGTCGCCGAACTTATCGCGGATATCCCAATTCGGCACGTCGCGGCCGACGGGCGCAGCCATATGCATGACCGCGCAGAAGCACTGCTTCTTCAGCACTGAGAAAGGCACCACGTTCGGGCTGTGATTATGCACAACCGACATGATGTCCGGTCGCGCCTCCAGGATCGCGCAATGGATGAACCGCTCTGAGTAAGGCTTGCCGAGCTCCGGTCCGACCACCTTTCCCTCGAGCGTGAATTCCATGATGTCGTCGAGCTCGACGCAATTTGGCGCACGCGCGCGCGACATCAGGAAATGTTGAGGATTGTCCGGGTGCCGGATCGAAACGTGGCCGAAAGCATCGAGAACGTTCTGGTTGGCGAGTATCCGGTTGGCGGTGACGAGGTCTTCTTTGAGTTGCTTTAAATCGGCCATGCCTCTACTCCAAACTCGCGCCGGTCCCATTCCATGATGGGCGAACATCAAAGACCAAGTCGCGAGTAAAGTCAGCCGATCTTGGTTTTCTCGCGTGTGCCGGTGAGCATCCAGGAGAACATCTCCTTCGTCCGCCGCGCCGTTTCCGGCAACGGCATATTGACGATCGGATACTGATCCTTCCAGTGGAACGGCCGGCAGGCGTCGATGATGGCGCGGCTGTTGGTGAAGTCGCCCTGCGCCTTGCGTTCGGGCGGAATCGACGGATCGAGCGGCGTCGACCAGGCACCGCGGATAAAATCAATCGAGGTTGCCGGATCCGAGCGAGAGCATACCGCCCACATCAGCTCTTCGAGGTTGGACACATCGATGTCGTCGTCGACCACGACCACGTATTTGCCGGCGTAGGCGACCGAACGGCACATCGCGGCGAGATGTCCAGCCTGGCGTGAATGTCCCGCATAACGCTGCTTGATCGATACTGCGGTGAGCTGGCGCGAGCCTCCGGCCTCGTGGCACCAAGTCGCCACCACATCGGGTAGCCCAGTCTTCTTAAGTTCCTGCTTGAGCAGCGCCGAGCGCATCACCGCACGATAGCGCGCCTGTTCCTCCGGTGGGCGTTGCGGAGGACAGCCGAGAATGATCGGATCGTTGCGATGATAGATCGCCTTGACGTCGAGCACCGGTTCGCTGCGCATCTTCGAACCGTAGTAGCCGGTCCATTCGCCGAACGGCCCTTCCGGCGCCACATTGCCCGGCTGAACGAAGCCCTCGATGACCACCTCGGCATTGGCCGGATAGGGCAAGCCGGTATGCTTGCCGAGCACCACCTTCTGCGGGCGGCCGCGATAAGCGCCGGCGATTTCGTATTCGCACGTGCCGTAGGGCACTTCCGTGCAGGCCATCAGGAAGGTGAGCGGATCGCCGCCGATGACGATGCACACCGGCATTGGCTCGTTGAGCGCCTGGTACTTGTCGCGGTGAATCCGCCCGTGCTTGCCGGGCGAGATATAGAAACCGAGGCGCTTGGCGTCGTGGATCATCACCCGGTAGGTGCCGACATTCACCCAGCCCTCGTCTGGATCACGCGTGACATTGAAGCTACCGGTACCGATATAGCGCCGCCCTTCATCGCGGTCGTGCCAGACCGGGGTCGGGAATCTGGTGACGTCCACCGCGTCGCCCTCGATCACGTTTTCCATCACAGGGCCGGTTGCCACGACCTCATAAGCCAGCGGCTTGTCGGAGATTTTCTGGAAATCGCCAAGAAAAGCTTCCGACAGTTCGATCTTGTTGAGATCGGGCGAAAAGCCAAGCGTCATGTTCTGTCGCCGGCTACCAAAAAAGTTGGTGAGCACGCGGAAGCCTTTCGGGTAGCCCGGAATTTTATCGAACAATGCCACAGGTGCTTTGGCATCGTGCTGCAGCAATTCCGCCGCCATCCCGATGTCTTCCTGCCAGGAGTAGCCATTGGCGCGCACCAGCTCGCCAAGCTTGTCGGCCTCCACCATCCATTCGCGCAGATCATCATAGGCCACGCGCGCTTGACGGTTGTTGGTAATGGCAATGTTCATGTGAATTCCTCCTAGGCGATCATTTAAGCATAACCACTATTTATATCAGAAGACTAAGAATTCACGACTGATAAACGGCTATATTTTATCGGCATCAAGCACCAGAATTGATCGCCAGATCAGCTTGTTCCGCCGCATAGGCCTGGTCCATGCGTGATTGCAGGCCGTAGTTGGCAAGTGCCTTGGAAAACATCTGGCGGATAATCGGTTTCTCATCAGCATAATCGATTTGATCACCGCCTAGCCGTTTACTAATCCACGCCTTGGGGACGCCCTGCGAATTACGGATCGCTACGCCTTCGTGCTTAAAGGCTAGATAACGCGCGGGCGTGACTCCGGTATTGAAATGCTGATGGAACCACATATTTGGTGGCACGATCATAGATCCGACGTGCCAATCGTATCGGCGCGGTTCCTCACCTTCGGGCCACATAAGCGAATAACCCTCACCACTGAGGATGATGACATGCGCGCCCGGCCCATGCGCATGCGCTTTCTTATAAGTACCGACCGGAAACTGTGAAATGTGGCTGTTCATCGAGCCTTTCGCCATGTTGAATCGGATGTGCCCCCCACCCGCCCCACGTTCCTTCGCTGCGATAAGCGGCAGATTGACCGCGTCGGCAACGAAATTGGTGTCGAGTAGAAGACCCTTTTGCTCGCCTTTATCGCTGAAATAGTCGGGCTCTCCTGAAAAGCGACTTTTGAAATCATACGCTGTGTTAAAGATGAAATCGATGTCACCGAAAGCATTAATGATCAACGGCGCGTTGGTCACGGCAACATAACGCACCGCATCTTTACCCGAGCCATTGAAATGCTGATGCCAGGTGTTGAGCGGTATAGCGAAGAGGGAACCCGCTTTCCATTCAAAGCTGATCCGCTGCGCAGCATCGTTCCACACCGTGGTCGAGCCACGGCCATCGAGCACAAGGACCATCTCCTCGTACAGTTGCCGCTGCGGAGCCAACTTACCAGCCACCGGAATTTCGCACACGTAACAATCATTGGACGTTCGTGACGCCTCATGGTTGATGAATACGCCATTTCCACCACGCCTCGCCCAAGGCTTTAGGCCGACGGTGTGCAGATTGGGCACGTAATGTGCCGCTATAATATCCAGCCCTTCTTTGCGAACCCACCGCGTATATGGCGTGTCTTTTTCCGTGGCAAATTTTTTTGCCAATTCTTCTGAGACGACCGCATCCTTGGCCATGCGCGACTCCTTTCTGCATCTAAAGGCTTCATATTGTCGTTCCGAAGTGAACAATGGTTGCGGCTTGCAAATTATCACCTCGGCCTATTCGGCGCCGCTCGCAGATCCCGCTCGCAGATCCGAGGCTCATCCTTAACCTCGCTTCTAAACGTCGTGATGACCGATATAGCCGTGGCTATGATGCGCGTGATCGTGATCATGGCTGTGGTTATGATTGTGCGCGTGGTTGTGCTCAGTTAGATGCGGATGTCGAGGGTCTTGGCTGAACACAAGGGATTTAATCGTGACGGGAACTGTTTGCGACGGCAAACGCACGCGGCCGAGGTCAATGTAATCAAAATCCCAAAGCATCACTCCATCAATCACCAAAATTTCGTTGGTGATATTCATCTCCTCGCGCAGGATTGAACCGAGCGTCTGCGCGACATCGCCATCGAGCATTACAAAAAGCGGCCGACCGGCAGCTATTGCGTCGGCAAGACCGCCAGCAATCCCCCGAGCGAAAGAGTGGAGGCGCTCATAAGTTGGGGCGCCCCGCCAACGGAAGGCAAGAGCAACATCGCGATCACAGTCAGCCAGATCGAAGGCGACAAGGTGCTTCTGGATTGCTAGGGCGAGCGCTTCGGACCTGATGATATCATCACATGCGTACGCGGGTTGAATGACCTGCAGATTCCGCCGCGGCAGTAAGCTGCCTGGATTGGAAATATAGCTTGTGTTTCCGCTGAGCTGAACGCTGTACGCGGACGCGCCGAGGGCGGTCGCACGGATGCATTCACCGGCAGGCAACCAGGGCCACGGCAACGCGCCGGACTCGAACCGGCGTCGTAATGCTGTGCCCAGGCGGCGACCCATATCGCCGAAGTCCTGCGTCTCGCGGCCGTAGATATATTCCGCCACGCCACCTGAGAACATTACTCCGTCGATGCGTCCGAGTTCGGAGAGTGGTTGGGTTAGGTAAAGATGGGCCAGCTTGTGCGATAGCGGCCGGTCGATAATCGCAGCAATCAAGGCATCGGCCATAACGTCCGCAACAGCGTCGAGCGCGTTCTCATCGATAGTATCTCCGCGGTTCCAAGACCATCCGGCTTCAGCAGCATGATACTTTCCGGCGGGGTCGAGCCGGATAATGCGCCAGGAATTGTCGACGACTTGGAGGCGTCCTCCAATATGCAAGGCCGCCGTGTTTACGACATGGCCTGCGTCAATGATCGCGAGCTTCGTGGTACCCCCGCCAATGTCTATGTTGAGAATGCGTTTTTGCGAATCGTGCGAAATGCGAGCGGCGCCGGAACCATAGGCAGCCAACATCGCCTCCATGTGATGCCCGGCGCTGGCACACACGAATTCGCCTCCCTCACGGGCAACTACGCTGGAAATTGCCGCTGCGTTCTCTCGGCGCAACGCCTCGCCGGTAAGGATCACAACACCGGTGTCGATATTCTGCGGAAGGAGACGCGCGGAGTTATAGGCTTGATCAATGATCGTGCCGAGCGCCGCCTCATCGATACGTTCGTCGCTTCGGTATGGGGTGAGCGCAACTGGTGACTGAAACAGAGTCTCGCGCGAAAAGACCACGTAGCGGCTGGAAAGCTCCTCACCTAATCGACGTAAATTGAGCCGAGAGAATATCACTTGTGTTCCGGCTGAGCCTATGTCGATGCCAACGCTCAAGAGCGAAACGTGATCTTGCTGCCAAAGCGGATTATCTTCCGGTGAGCCATCCGTTTCGAAATAATCGTGATCGTGATCGGCGTCACCATCGTGAACATGCCGCAGGTACTCGCCAAAACAGTGATCGGCGATGGTATGGGCTTGTTTATCTTTTGGATCCGTTGGATTCTGCATCATGTGTCCGTGGGAGTGACCGCGACATTCGCAATTCCTCACTAGACCGTACTAGCGGATTTAGCCGTGACGTTGCAATGCAACACCTGTCCCTGTAGCTCCTGCCAGACGTTACGCATGGATTGTCGCACATGGATTAAGACCAAAAATAGTAGCAAATGCTTAGGCTGCTAAGCTATCGATCGTGTAGGAGCCGCAACGAAAAAGGGAGGAGGGATCGATGACCAAAAAAATGGCGAGAGGGGCAGCAGCTTCAATACTGATTTTGCTTACAGCGGTTTCACTCGGATTCGCGCAAAGTCCGGCTGAATTTTACAAAGGAAAGAATATTGAGCTTTATATTGGCTACAGCATTGGCGGAGGTTACGACCTCTATGCACGAGTGCTCGCTCGGCACATCGGCAAACATATTCCTGGAAACCCAACAATCGTTCCTAAAAACATGGAAGGTGCTGGAAGTTTGCGTCTGGCCAACTGGCTTGCTCGGGTTGCTCCTCGCGACGGTACAGTCTTTGGGACAGTTGGCCGTGGCGTTCCCTTTGACCCGCTTCTCGGACTTCCGGGAACTCAGTTCAAGGCTCCCGATTTCAGTTGGATCGGTAGCGCGAATAACGAAGTAAGCATTTGCACGTCGTGGGGCACATCGCAAATTACAAAAATAGAAGACGTTTTCACAAAACAGATGATTATCGGAGGCACTGGACCAAGCGACGACACCGTTCAATTTCCGGAGGTGCTTAATGGTGTGCTCGGCACGAAATTCAAGATCATCTCCGGTTATCCCGGCGGTAATGATGTTGTTCTTGCCATGGAGCGAGGTGAGGTTGAGGGACGTTGTGGATGGTCCTGGTCAACGATTACCGCTACTCATCCTGATTGGGTGAAGGACAAGAAAATTCACCTCTTGGTCCAACTCGCGCTGGAAAAACATCCCGATCTTCCTAACGTGCCAGTTATCGTGGACTTCGCAAAAACCACCGAGCAAAGGCAGATCATCAAATTGATCTTTGCCCGGCAAGTCGTTGGCCGACCCTACCTCGCTCCGCCGGGAATTCCAAAAGATCGTCTGGAGATCCTTCGCAAGGCCTTTATGGAAACCATGGTAGACAAGGATTTTCTTGCTGATGCAAACAAGTCCAAGCTGGAAATTGCACCCGTGACTGGAGACAAAGTCGAAGCGCTGGTGAAAGAGATATATGAAACGCCGCCAGCGGTGGCTCAGAAAGCGGGCGCTCTCCTAAAATAAGGAGAGCACGAACCGCGCTTGGCGGCGAACGGCTAGCCGCGAATGCAGGCTCGCTTTAAGGATGCAATATCGCCTGGTGGCAATGCTTGTTTGGAATACCTGGGAAGTCTAACGTAACTAGGCAAGCAGGCGCGGGATCGTTTCGCGAAGCACTGAATTTGCTGCATTGAAGCTTGGCAAGCGTCCGAACCAAGATGCATTCGCAAAGCTTATGACCGCCGAAGGAACTGAGTGAGCGTCCTTTGATAGGAGATGCGTTCTAAAGCTGCCCAGGGAGATCGGCTATGCAGCCGGACATATTGGGGATGGCTTGGCACGCGCTCACTTTGTTGCTCGAGCCGATGCGATTGCTGATCTTGGTTGTCGGCGTTCTGATTGGTCTTGCGATTGGTGTATTGCCCGGGCTCAGTGGCATCGTCGGCTTGGCCCTGCTCATTCCATTCACCTACCACCTGGATCCCCACACGGCATTCGCCCTCCTGCTCGGAATGGCTGCGGTGATCACATCGTCTGATTTCATCACCGCGGTACTGTTCGGTATGCCGGGCCATGTCGGGGCGGCCGCGACCGTCATCGACGGTCACGCGATGGCTCGAAAGGGCGAAGCCGGACGGGCCTTTGGTGCCGGCTTTGCTGCCTCTCTGGCGGGGGGACTGATTGGCGCGTTGGTGCTGGGTGTAAGCCTGCCAATACTGCGGCCAGTGTTGCTGTCTATCGGCTCGCCTGAGTTACTGGGCTTCACTCTTTTCGGACTTTCAATGGTCGCGACACTGAGCGGCCGCGCACCGCTCAAGGGGCTTACCGCCGCCAGCTTGGGCTTGATGATCTCGATGATCGGCTCGCGAGCGCAGGGCGGAACGCTGCGTTGGACATTCGGAACGCTTTATCTTTGGGATGGTGTGCCACTGGTACCAATGGTGCTCGGCCTATTTGCGTTGCCGGAACTCGCCGATTTGGCCATCTTGCGCCAACGCATTGCCGGCGATCACGCGACGAATATTACACTATCGACGCAGTGGCAGGGCGTTCGCGACGTCGTCAGGCATTGGCAACTTGTCTTACGCTGCAGCATTCTCGGCACTGCGCTGGGTGCAATTCCCGGTATCGGTTCCGCGGTCATTGATTGGATCGCCTACGGCTACGCGCAGCGTACCGAAGCTAATGCGCAGACATTCGGCACAGGAGACGTTCGCGGCGTCATCGCACCGGAGAGCTCTAACAACGCCAAAGAAGGCGGGCATCTCGTTCCGACGATCTCATTCGGCGTTCCGGCCGGGGCATCGATGGCCGTTCTACTCGGCGCATTTCTGATGCACGGCCTAACGCCTGGTCCCGAGATGCTGACGAAGCATCTTGATGTAACCTATACGATCGTTTGGAGCCTCACTTTGGCGCACGTGATCGGCGCTCTCATCTGCTTGTCCGGGAGCCGCTGGTTGGCGCAGGTTTCGAGGGTCCGGCCCGAAGTACTGCTTCCGATCGTCTTGTCGTTGGTGTTCATCGCTTCATATCAAGGATCCCACGACTGGGGAGATCTGTGCACCTTGCTTCTCTTTGGAGTGATCGGCTCGTTCATGAAGTCTCTCGACTGGCCACGTCCACCCATGGTGCTAGGCCTTGTTATCGGAGGAATCTTTGAGCGATATCTGTTCATCTCGACAGAACTATATGGGATTGCTTGGCTATGGCGGCCGGTAGTGTTGGTCATCCTCGTCCTGATCGGCTGGTCGCTTTATCGGCCTCTATCAAAACTCGCGATTGACCTCATACAGCAGCTGCGGGATGTCGGCATTCGCCGCTTTCGCATTACTCCCTCAGCGGCCTTCTCGCTCTCTATTATCGCTCTTATTGTTGCTGCCATCATATCGTCCCTAGACTGGCCGCATCCGGCGAAATTGGTGCCATTGACCGCGTCGGTGATTGGGCTGATCACTGCCTCGCTTAACCTGATTTGCGAGTTGTTTGGCTCTGAGCAGACCGCAGCTGATGGGATGACAACGACACCACCTATAGAGAAAGTCTCAATCGCCCCCGAACTGGCGCGTCGACGCGCAATCATCTATTTCGGATGGCTGTTTCTGTTGCTGGGCCTAATCGCTGTGGTCGGTTTTATTCCAGCGATTTTCGTCTTTGTGTTCACCTATATGAACCTGGGCTTCCGCGAAGGATGGCCGAGCTCGCTCGGCTACGCAGCAGCCACCGGTACAGTTTGTTGGGTCGTCTTTAACTGGGCGCTCAACGTTGTTTGGCCGCATTCCTTGGTCGGAGACATGATGCCGATCCTACGCTCCGCCACTGGGTTGCTTTGATGGTAGCTGTATGTCCAATACCTTTCGTGCTTGTTTTCGACTTGCTGCTGTATCGGCTCCTTGGGGAGGGTCACCATGACAGGCCTTTATGATCACACACCAGGACAAGGCCATAACCGTCCTCCACACGACCACGATCACGAGCATGAGGAGATCTGGGAGCGCTGGGCAAAGACGCGGGTCTTCGTGCGACAACTCGAAGGGACCTATAGCAACCTGTATCAGGCACTGGTCGACCAGCCGCGGGTCTATTCGTCGCGCGATCTTCCTTGGAAAGGGGGCCCGCAACTCTACGGCAAACATGTCGTCAGCCCGCAATCCGCGGCTGTCACCCAATCAATCGAAACTCACATCGAAGTGTATGCACCAGGTGCCTACGGGCAAAAGCATGGCCACCTGAACAGCGCCGTATTCTATGTGCTGAAGGGCCGCGGACACGACGTCCACGACGGCAAACGGATCGAATGGAAAGCCGGCGACATCATGATCGTGGAGAATGGGTGCGTGCACCAGCACTTCAATGACGATCCGGACAATGAAGCAATCTTGCTTGTATTCAAGGCGAAGCCCCTATTTCTCTTCATGCACCTGCTGTTTCAAAAAATTGTCTCCTATCCGCCGGACGAACCTCCAAAAGGACACGAAGATTTCAAGCCACCAACCGATCTTTAACTCCACGGTCGATCGAGGAGAAACGACATGAGAAAGGCCTTGGAAGAAGGCGACGTGGCCCAGTTTGGCGAGAAGACGTGTAGCTTCCGCGCTGATGACGTGGCGGCGTCCCAGGAATTCCGGCGCAATTACGAGACGCGACTTAACGTCGTCAACTCCAGCGAAATGCCCTTCGAGCGCAGCGCGGATGGCTTAATCAAGCATCTCGTTCATAGCAAGCTCAATACTAAAGAGTGCTGTGTGGAAGCCTATATGCAGTTTCTCGCCCCTGGCGAGCGCTCCGGCAAGCACCGGCATATGTGGGAGGAAGTCATTTTTGTTGTCGAGGGCGCAGGCTATGACCTTCACTGGGACCTCAAATTTGACTGCCTTGATGCATTCGCCTGGGATTGGAACGCGGAGCCTAAGCGTTTCGAATGGAAACGCGGCGATTTTATCTACGTCCCCCCTTTCACCATCCACCAACATTTTGCTGATGCCAAGACGAATGCTCGGCTGATTGTCATCAGCAATCGTATCGTCAAGGCCATGGGGTTCGATTGGTTCGATCAGCTGGAAAATGCGCCTGGATTTTGAAGACGAAGAATGCGTTCCGCTCACTGTCAATAGAATAGCAGGGTCGTTGGGAAGCGCCGGAACCAACTTCGAGGCCCAACATGACCATGGCCACCTCAACCAAGGTTACATCTAAGCCATCTTTTCTGGAAATTTTTGTGATTACCCTTGGGCACACTATGACCCATTGGTATCCCGCGACGTTTTATTTGCTGTTGCCATTGATCGGAAAAGAACTAGGGCTCAGTTATGGCGAGATCGGCGCGATCATGACATGCCAATATCTTGTCGGCGCCATTTCCAACGTCCCGGGCGGCTTAGCCGTTGATTTCGTTAGCCGCAAGACGATGCCGATGGCGATTTCTATGCTGTGGGTTGGCGTGCCGTACTTACTTATGGGACTAACCCACACATATTGGCTGCTGCTCGTTTGTTCAGCACTTGTCGGTGTCGGCAACAATCTCTGGCATCCAGCGGCAATCCCATTGCTGGCGCAGCGATTCCCCGAAAGACGAGGACTGGCGGTCGCCCTTCATGGGATGGGAGGCAATCTTGGAGATGCGATAGCGCCGTTCGCGTCTGGTGCACTGCTAACTATTTTGAGTTGGCGCGAGGTCGTCATTGTTAATGTTATCCCTGGCCTACTTCTAGCCGCTCTCATTCTTGTTTACGTCAACAGAACTACTGAACAAAGCAGGGATATGGCAGAGAAGAGTGAACGCATGCGAGCAGCCGATGTTCTTTCTGCGCTGCGGACGATGTTCACATCGCGTACCGTTTTGATGGTGTCGGCGAGCTCTGCCTTTCGATTGATGACACAAGCTGGATTGCTTACCTTCCTGCCCGTTTTTCTTGCGACCCAAATGGGTTATTCGCCAATTTGGATCGGCGCTTGTATGCTGGCGCTACAGACCGCGGGCTTTGTCGCGGCGCCAATCGCTGGCCATCTTTCGGACCGAATGGGACGTCGACGAATCATAATGAGCAGCATGGCCATGACTGGACTTGTACTGCTGTTGATGGCTACGATCGGACGTTCAACTGCATTTGTACTTTTTATTTCTGTCCTTGGATTTTTCCTCTTTGCGATTCGTGCTGTGATGCAGGCGTGGATTCTCGACGCGGCGCCTAAAAGCATGGGCGGTACTAGCATTGGAATCCTTTTTGGAACCCAAGCAATTGGCGCAGCCGTTGGACCAGCATTAGGCGGCATTTTCGCAGATCATTACGGGTTGATGGCGACGTTTTACTTCCTTGCGATTACAATAGTAATTGCAAACCTGTTTATCTTTTTCACACCGGTCAGTGAAACCCGATTCGGGACGAATGCAGCGTCTGGGTAGATAAGGTGACGATCAGCTCACCACTTCATGCGCAAAACCCTCACCCGGCAACACAACAAAGGACAATTATGTTGTCTGATGCAAATCAAAGACTCTTCGAGGTTATTCTGCTTGGAAACCGGGTTAGAATGATTTGTTGTCCGGGGATCGGACGGGGGATCTTGGGGAGATGCTAAATGTGACGCATGTTCATTCGCTGACCAAAGAATGGTTGCCTGTTTCAAGTGCGCCATCCGACGCAGACCTTGAAGTCTGCATCATAGATTTTGACGGCATTCTCCACGCATTGGAGTTCCCGTGCCACAAAGATAAAATCGGCTGGTTCGATGCTATGACGAAGAAGCGCCTCGATATCCAGCCGACGCATTGGCGCAGATGGACCTGACGCCCACTGAATCGAAACATTTTTATGTGTTGAACTTTATGGAAACAACCCGCACCCAAACGGGCCAGAAATATCGACAGCCTTGCAAGAGAAATTCGCCAGCGGCGTCAAAGGCCGCGGCTATCTGCACGCCGGGCTGACCTCCGAACTCGCGCTCTGGAAAAGGTAGCCGAGCGCGCGGGGCTGGCGTAAAAATGGGCAGCTTCTTTGTGCTAGATCAAGGCGCGTCCCGCGATGTAGTAATTGTATTGCCGTCGCGCCCCACAATCTTCCATAGGGGAAGGCCATGTCCAAAACCTATGACGCCGACCTGCGCTGGCAGAATATGTGCGCGATGCTCGATCGGCTGGGCCTGGACGCTTCGATGCTCGCCCACGGCCGCTTGGCGAGCGATCTGCGAGCCGCGGTGACTGAATGCCAGTCCTGCACTGCCGATCAGCCCTGTCAGGAATGGCTGACGCGGGCGCCGGAATACGTCGACCGCGCACCGGCCTTTTGCCCCAATGCGGAACTATTCGCGTCAGTGCGTGACATGATCAAGCGCAGCGTCGACGAAGGGCAAAAAGGCTGAGCTTATCCTTGCTGGCGAAATCCCATCCTCGGCAGGAGTTTAACAGGTCGCCATGTCTTTAAGTACAGCGACTTGTACTAACGTATTTTGCGTCGCCGTCGTTCGGCTTCATCCCATGCCGTCAGCGCCTGATAGTCCGGAACAAAGCCGAGGCCTTTCTGCGCGTCCGACGATATGATCGATTGCGATGTAACGACGTCTACGAGCGCTGGCGCATTCTTTATGGCCCTTTCCAATGCACCGTGCAGGTCTTCCGGCTTTTCAACACGCTCGCCATGCAATCCGAACGCCCGCGCCATTCCGGCGTAATCAGAATGCCGTAACGTGGTGCCGACGACGCGTCCGCCATAGTTCAGCTCTTGATCCAGGCGCTCGATATTCCAGGCGGCATTGTTGGAGACGATGAACACGCATTTGGCGCCGTGACGCACGGCGGTATCGATCTCCATGGCATTGATGCCAAAGGCGCCGTCGCCGTTGACCGAGATCACTTGCCGGCCCGGCAGCGCCAGCGAGGCCGCAATCGCAAACGGCACGCCGACTC
>Ga0207817_1000041_pt1 | contig 19604 bp, 19 predicted proteins | sample LuqExpMetageno13_FD_187771 | JGI IMG/M metagenome (GOLD analysis project Ga0207817, IMG submission 187771) | Tropical forest soil microbial communities from Luquillo Experimental Forest, Puerto Rico - Sample 13 (SPAdes) | ecosystem: Environmental > Terrestrial > Soil > Tropical forest ... | reverse complement strand
CCCCGCCGCAGCCCTGGTGCGCAATGCGGAGATCGCCGGAGGTCCGGAGTCGTGCCACCAAGGGACCGCCATTCTTAGCGAATATTGCAGGCGAGATAGTATCGAGCCGCACGTGGCCACCGTGCGGCTCAAGCCATTCATACTTCGCGGTCGGCGTGCAAACAGTGCTAATAGGCCTTGAGGCTCTGGAGGAACGGAGTCACCGGGCTGAGTAAATAGACCCTTTCGGGCCTGCGGTTTCGCTCACCTTTGGGATTTTCAGAATTCCGAACCGCGCCCTCATTCCAAACGCGAACAGATTAAGTGCGATCAAGACTGCTTTGCGCTGGATCAAAAGCGATTCACCCTCGCAATGCCCGCTGTGGCAAATCCGAATGGAGATATTTTCGGCGGGTGGGTCGTGGCGAATATGGATCAAGCAGGGGGCGGGCGTAGAGCGCGCAAAGGGCCGGTCGTCACCATAGCTATTGAAGCCATGACTTTCATCAAGGCGGTGCGGATTGGTGACGGACTGGAGGTTTACACAGCGATCCAGAGCGTTGGACGCACTTCAATGAAGATTTACATCGAGGCCTGGGCAAAGCGCTTCCAGACCCATGCACGGGACAAGGTAACCGACGCAGTTTTCACATTCGTTCACGTCGGCGACGATGGCCGCCCCCGCCCTGTGCCCGGTTTGAAGATGGACTGATGTGCCGGTTTTAGGAAGTTCCAAGCTACGCCTAGTTGACCAAGAGAATGGTGCTGGCGGTGAGCCGATTATTCCCTAAGAGCGATCTGTCACCGCCGCACGCGATCAAGTCCCTCCCGGCCTCGCCCCTAGTTGTAAAAATCGGCTTTCAATCAGCATCCCTCATTTGACGATGCCTGTAGGAAGCGACTCCCCAAAGGGCAGTAGCTTTCGCGGACGGCCCGCGCTAACAACTTTGATCGGCCGAGATGCTGCCCGTGGCATATCGCCACCTTTTCTCTCCGGAGTATGCTTCATCAAAATCATTGAAGCAGCCGGCAAGGAGGGCGCACGACTAGAGGAGAACATGTGATGGCGCGCGTTGCGTTGGTTACCGGTGGAACTCGCGGCATCGGCGATGCGATCAGCTTGGCGCTCCAGAAGGCCGGCTACGCGGTCGCGGCGAATTATGGCGGTAATGACGATGCCGCGCAGAAGTTCAAGTCCGAAACTGGCATTCCCGTATTCAAATGGGACGTGTCATCCTTCGAAGCCTGCGCCGACGGCGTAAAAAAAGTTGAAGCTGAATTCGGGCCGGTGGAAGTGCTGGTCAACAATGCCGGTATTACCCGCGATACGCCGTTCCACCGAATGAAGCCGGAGCAGTGGACGGCGGTAATCAACACGAATCTGGGATCACTGTTCAACATGACGCGCCAGATCTGGGAGGGTATGCGGGAACGCAAATTTGGCCGCGTAATCAACATCTCCTCCATTAATGCGCAGAAGGGCCAGTTCGGTCAGACCAATTATTCGGCCGCGAAAGCAGGCGTCCTCGGCTTTACCAAGGCCTTGGCACAAGAAGGTGCCAAGTTCGGTATTACGGTGAACGCGATCTGCCCGGGCTACATCAACACCGAGATGGTGCAAGCGGTGCCAAAGGATGTTCTGGAAAAGAATATTCTGCCGCAGATTCCGATTGGCCGGCTCGGCGAACCGAATGAGATCGCGCGCTGCGTCGTCTTTCTCGCCGCTGACGAGGCGGGACTTATGACCGGGTCGACGCTAAGTGCTAACGGTGGGCAGTATTTTGGCTAGCGCGCATTCCTTCCGTCTTGCACAGGCGAGAATGACAGCCGATCTCACGCATCAGGAAGAGGCCGCTGACTATTCGGCGCGGTAGTTGGAAATTGCCGGCGTATACTCCGCATTATCTGCGCCGCGCTGACTTAGCTTGTGGATCGAAAACTAGGCGACACGCGACACTAAGTGCCGACTTCTTTTGTCGCAAACAGAGTTCAACCTTTTTAGGATCAGGAATGTAATCGCCACACAGCCTGAGCGCGTCCGGCGTGCAAGCTTTCCTCTCATCGGCTGTCCCTTGATACTGTTGCGCATACCCGCTCGTTACCCAGAACAGCATGCTCAATAAGAGAAAGGAAGGGAGGCTTGGTTTCAACGGTTTTGACATCAAGGCATCGTCATTGAAGTGAAACTTCAGCGCATACGGACGCAACGTACCGAGAACGGAACAAACGATAATACACATACACGATATTCGAGTCATCGACCGTCAAACAAGGGAGTTGATTTAGATCAACAGAGACGTGGATTTCCGCACGGATGCCCTAACGGGCAATTTCGCTCTACCCGTGTTCATGCTAACATTTCCAAGATGACGCATTCCAAGCCCGGCTACAGTTGCATCCACTAAGCAATCGACTTTGAGGGTGGAAGCACTACGAGCGGGGATTAGGCTCATGCTCTCCGCTATATATGTTGTTCTCGCCACAGGCGCACATTTGGTCCTAGTGGCGGAGCGTATGCCTCAGGTGAATTTTGAGGCCGCCTGCCACGCTGCGGCTGGAGCGAGCTGGAGAAGCGAAGACGAGTGCTCGCAGGATGAGAAAACAGCCAAAACCAGACTGGAGCAGGAGTGGGGCAGTTTCGATGCAGACCAGAAGGGCCATTGCATGAGGCTGCAGCAGGTTGGCGGAATGCCCAGTTATGTCGAGCTGCTGACCTGCCTGGAAATGGGCAAAGCTCTCAAAGAACTCAACCAACGTGGGAGAGCAAACCCGGGATGAATCGGCCTAGAGAAAAAGGCCTATTCTGGCGCTAACGGGACGAGAGCCATGGAAGATTCAGTTCTAAACAATCGAACCTTCGATGAAATGGAAGTAGGAGAGTCTGCTTCTTTGACAAGGCTCGTCGGACGCGACGATATCGATCTCTTTGCCGCGGTGTCAGGCGACGTCAACCCAGCGCATCTCGACACAACGTTTGCCGCGACTGACCTGTTTGGGCACGTGGTCGCGCACGGCATGTGGACCGCAGCGCTGGTCTCAGCCGTGCTCGGCACAAAACTGCCTGGGCCTGGGACGATCTATCTTGGACAGGACCTCAAATTTCTCAAGCCGGTAGCACCGGGAGACACTATTACCGTAACTGTCCGCGTTAAGGAGAAACGGCCCGAAAAGCGCATCGTCATCCTTGAGACGATCTGCGCAAACCAGAGCGGGAAAGAAGTAGTCGCTGGAACAGCGACTGTAATCGCTCCTGCTAACAAAATCGAATGGCCTCGGAGCCCGCTTCCTACCGTCAGGCTGCGTCGGAAGGACAGGTATGAGGCTTTCGTCAAAATGGCCCGTAGCTTGTCTCCGCTCCGGGCTGCAATTGTTCATCCGTGTTCTCCCGAGGCGTTGCTCGGCGCCGTGGAAGTTCAGCGTGAAGGCCTTCTCGATCCGCTGCTGATCGGGCCAGAAGATAAGATACGAGCGGCCGCCGAGCAGGCGCAGGTTTCCCTCAAGGACCTCCCGATTGAGCCCGCATCCAACAGTCACGCTGCAGCAAAGCTGGCGGTGGAGCTAGCGGTCGCCGGCAAGGTCTCCGTCCTTGTCAAAGGCAGCCTTCATACTGACGAGTTGCTCGGAGCCGTCGTCGCCCCGGACTCCAAGCTCAGAACGGAGCGGCGGATCAGCCATGTATATGGGATGGATCTTCCGGCCTACCCAAAGCCTTTGTTCATCACCGACGCAGCAATCAATATCGCGCCGAGCTTGGAGCAGAAGCGGGATATCTGCCAGAACGCCATTGATCTATTCCATGCGATGGGAGCGCCAGAGCCTCTCGTCGCGGTCCTTGCCGCCGTCGAGGTGGTAAATCCGAAAATGCCTGCGACTCTCGATGCTGCGGCGCTGACCGTAATGGCAGCACGCGGCCAGATCACAGGCGCCAAGGTGGACGGGCCGCTTGCTTTCGACAACGCCATCAGTTCGGACGCCGCACGCATCAAGGGAATCTCCTCTCCAGTCGCCGGCAATGCCGATGTTTTGCTCGTACCCGATTTGGAGTCCGGGAATATGCTGGCCAAGCAACTTATCTATTTCGCCGATGCGATCGCGGCCGGATTGGTTCTGGGCGCACGTGTGCCAATCGTGCTGACAAGCCGGGCCGATCCGTTGACGGCGCGCATTGCTTCCGCCGCACTGGCGAAGCTCGCTGCCGCGCCCCGTCCACTCAAGGGATTGCTGTCATGAAGGGCGGTCATCTGCTTATGACGTTCAATGCGGGCTCATCGTCGGCGAAAGTGGGTCTGTTCGACATCGAAGGAGATCATGCTCGGCCGATCGCAAAAGGAGCTATTGACTTCCGAGCTGCCCCAGTGCGCTTCCACCTAACACAAGGACACTCGACGCAGGACGCTGCTCTGAAATCCAAAGCGTCGGATGACCTGCGCGAGGTGCTAACCGAGGCGTTTGAGTGGCTCGCCAAACACTTCGATGTGAACCGGATCGGCCTGGTCGGTCATCGCGTCGTGCACGGGGGCGATAAGTTTTGCGGCCCAGTGGCATTGAACGACGCGGCCATTGAAGCCATTGAGGCACTGACTTTTCTGGCGCCGTTGCATCAACCGCACAGCGTCCGTGTCATAAAAGCAATCCGCCAGATGCGGCCTGAGCTTATGCAAACTGCGTCATTCGACACGGCTTTTCACCGCACCAATCGGGACATCGTCCAGCGTTTCGCAATCCCACGAAAGTTTCACGATGACGGAGTCAAGCGCTACGGCTTCCATGGGCTGTCCTACAAGTTCATTTCCAGCCAGTTGTGGCAATCCACGCCCGATTTGGCCAAAGGCAAAGTCATTGTCGCTCATCTCGGCAGCGGTGCGAGCTTGTGCGCTATGGAGGGAGGTATCAGTCGCGATACCAGCATGGGATTTTCCACGCTCGACGGAATCCCGATGGCAACCCGCTGCGGCGCGCTTGATCCGGGCGTGCTGTTTCATCTTCTCGGGCCGATGGAGTACACCCTCCACGAGGTGGAAGACATCCTTTATCATCAGTCGGGATTGATGGGGGTGTCCGGTTTCAGCGCCGACAGCCGCGAATTGCTGGCCAGCGCGGAGCCCGAAGCGCGCGAAGCTTTGGACCTATTCGCGTTTCGAACGGCGGGAGAGATTGCGCGGCTCGTGGCGACGCTTGGCGGCATGGACGCCCTCGTCTTCACTGCAGGCATCGGAGAACACCAGCCGCCCATTCGCGCGGCGATTTGCGGGCGACTTGCTTGGCTCGGGCTCGAGCTGGATACGCGCGCGAACGAGAGCAACGCGGAAACCATCAGCGCCGGCTCCAGCCGTGCCCGCGTCCTGATCATCCCGACGGACGAAGAACAGGTAATCGCCGACGAAGCGGTTGCCACTTATCGAGCAGTTCAGGGCGGCAAGAGCTTCGCGGCGTAGGTGAGCAAGTATCTGAGCGCACCAATTCGGAATGGACGCCTACAAAAAAATCGTAAGCCAGTTTGAGGCAGATCAACACCTTATCCACCGCAATACAGATAGTTGTAATTTGCAAAATCATGCCAGTATGAGGACAAACCCATGTCGCTCGTCAGCGTGACCGCCCCTGAGAAAAGCAGGCCGCCTCAAGCTTCTGAGAAAGCAGCTGCACCGCTGCCATCCACGAAGCCGGCCACCGGTTTGCATCCGCCCAGGCTGGATTTGGCACCTCTGCGTCGTGTTCTCGAGCGGCAGTCCTACGTGTCGCAGGAAGTTGGTGACGTTTTAGATCGCTCCCTTTCCGCCTCGTTGGCTCGCGTGACGGCCGGCCTCTCTCCGCCTGTTCTAGCGGGTGCGTTCTTGGATTGGGCCATGAATCTAGCCGTCTCCCCCGGCAGACGCGGTCAGCTGTTCGAAAAAGCGGTAAAGAATGCCACGCGTTTTGCGCTGTACGCGCGCGCACAGGGTCTGCCGGATAAGCCCGCTCGTTGCGTTGAGCCTCTGCCGCAGGATCGTCGCTTTAATGACGAGGCGTGGCAGCAATGGCCATTCAACGTCATTTATCAGGGCTTTTTGCTCCAGGAGGAGTGGTGGCATGACGCGACCACCGGTTTCCGCAGAGTGACCAAGCAGCACGAGCGCATGGCCGAGTTCACCGCGCGGCAAATCCTGGACATGCTTTCGCCCTCGAATTTCCTGCTGACGAATCCGGTGGCCCTAAAGAGGACGATGGAGCAAGGGGGCAGAAATCTATTCACCGGGGCTCAATATTTCGTCGAAGATTTTGCACGATCGATCTCGGGGAAGAAACCGGAAGGTACAGAAAGCTTCGAGGTTGGCCGCAACCTGGCGATCACGCCCGGAAAGGTAGTGTACCGCAATCGTCTGATCGAGTTGATTCAGTACAGCCCGACGACGGACAAAGTCAGGCCGGAGCCTGTACTGATCGTGCCGGCCTGGATCATGAAATATTACATACTTGATTTGTCTGCGCAGAACTCGCTCGTCAAGTATCTCGTTGAGCATGGGTTCACCGTGTTTGCGATCTCGTGGAGAAATCCAGGCGCAGAGGACCGCGGGACAGGGTTCGATGATTATCGCACGCTCGGTGTCATGGCCGCTCTCGATGCGATCTCCGCGATCATCCCCGATCAGCGGGTGCACGCGGCCGGATACTGCCTGGGCGGCACGCTACTGTCGATCACGGCGGCGACCATGGCGCGCGACGACGATGAGCGGCTTCGGTCGGTGGCCCTGTTCGCCGCACAAACTGACTTCACTGAGGCTGGCGAGCTCATGTTGTTCATCAATGAAGGCGAGATCGCTTTCATCGAAGACATTATGTGGGAGCAGGGCTTCCTCGATTCGACGCAGATGGGGGGCTCGTTCCAATTACTGAACTCCAATGACCTGGTCTGGTCTCGGATAATGCGCGAGTACCTTATGGGCGAGCGCGCGCCGCTCAACGATTTGATGGCCTGGAATGCGGATGGGACGCGGTTGCCGTACAAAATGCATTCTGAGTATCTCCGGCACTTGTTCCTGAACAACGACCTTGCCGAGGGCCGCTACAAAGTTGGTGGAAAACCGATCGCGCTGAACGACATTCGGGTCCCCATCTTCGCCGTCGGTACAGCGCGGGACCACATCGCGCCTTGGCGTTCAGTCCACAAAATCCATCTCTTCACGGATGCGGAGGTCACGTTTGTTCTGACCTCCGGCGGCCACAATACTGGCATCGTCGCCGCGCCTGGAAGTGGTCACCGCAATTATCAGGTAATGACGCACACAACCACTACGCATTACGCTGACCCGGACGCTTGGGCGGCAGCCGCGCCAAAAAAGGATGGCTCCTGGTGGCCGGAATGGATTGGTTGGCTCGAACAGCGGTCGAGCACTCCAGATACTCCTCCTGGGCTGGGAGCAAGCACGAAAGGCTATCCGCCTCTTTGTGATGCTCCGGGCACTTACGTTCTGGAGGGCTAGCCATGTCTCTCGATGGCCTGTTGAGCGGGAAAATCGGATTGGTGATTGGCCTGGCCAATGAGCATTCCATTGCTGCGGGATGCGCGAATGCATTCCGGAAAGCTGGCGCTGACCTTGTCCTCACCTGCACCGAGAAATCGCGGCGCTTCGCCGCCCCGGTTGCAGAGGCTCTCAAGGCAGCGATGCTATCGCTCGACGTTGAAGCGGAAGGCTCACTCGAAAGTGTCTTCGAGTACATCACGAAGACTTTCGGTCGCTTGGATTTTGCGCTGCATTCGATCGCATTTTGTCCGAAAGAGGATTTGCACGGCCGCGTTACCGATTGCTCGCGCGCGGGATTTTCCCTCGCGATGGATATCTCGGTGCACTCGTTCATTCGGATGGCCCATCTGGCAGAGCCGCTGATGGCGGGCGGTGGGTCTTTGCTGACGGTCAGCTACTACGGTGCTGAAAAGGTTGTCGATCATTACAACGTGATGGGGCCAGTAAAATCCGCCCTCGAAGGGACCGTTCGCTACATCGCAGCCGAGCTGGGTCCAAAAGGTATTCGCGTGAATGCGCTATCGCCAGGGCCTCTCAAGACGCGCGCCGCTTCCGGCATCGATCACTTTGACGACCTGATCGACAAGGCTCGCGAACATGCGCCGGAGCGGCGTCTGGTCACCATTGAAGACGTAGGCGCGATAGCTGCCGGGCTCGTCAGCGACTTCGCCCGCAATGTCACCGGCACGACCGCCTATGTGGATGCAGGCTACCATGTGATGTCATGAGCATCAGAAAAACAGAAATCCGACGCTTTGGGGCCGGTTTGCTCGCTGTGGCTCTGTTGGCGATTAGCCCGGACGCACAGGCCCAAACGGCACAGCAAAATCCCGTTGACCGGGCCAAAACGGCGGTCGAGACCCTGATCAATCGGCTGCGCGGTCGCGACATGCCAGAGGGCATCATCAAGACGAATGGGCGCATTGAAGCAACGGAGGTAGACGTCGCGGCGAAATATCCAGGCCGCTTGGTGACCCTGACGGTGAATGAAGGGGACGAGGTGACAGCTGGCCAGGTTGTGGGGACAATTTCGTCACCGGAAACCGAAGCACAGCTGCGCGCTGCCCAGGCGCAAGTCTTGAAAGCGAAACAGGCGTTGGCGGAGGCCAATGCCCTCATCGTCCAGCGGAAGAGCGATGTCGAATTTGCCCGGACCGATTACGAGCGGGCAAAGCAATTGCTGCTCACGGGTAACATTTCAAACCAGATCGCGGACCAGCGACGTAACAGGTTTGAGGCTGCCGACGCGGCCTATGTGGCAGCGAACGCCCAGCGCGACCAGGCCGACTCGTCAATCAAGGCCGCCCAAGCAAATGTCGAGCAACTTCAATCAGTGCTTGTCGATCTCGTGCTCGTTTCTCCGAGAAGCGGACGCGTGCAGTATAGGCTCGCGCGCGCCGGCGAGGTCATCAGCGCGGGGCAGCGCGTGCTGACCATTCTTGATCTCAAGGACATCTACATGACGATATACGTTCCGGCGAATGTCGCCGGACGTCTCATGCTTGGTGACGAGGCGCGCACGATTCTTGACCCGCTTCCGCAGTACGTCTTTCCGAATAGCATCAGCTTCGTAGCGACTGACGCGCAGTTCACGCCTAAAAGCGTGGAGACTGCGGAGGAACGCGAGAAGCTGATGTTTCGGGTCAAACTCCAGGCTGAGCCGGCGGTTCTGGACAAGTACTACCGTTCGGTAAAGACGGGCGTGCGCGGCCTAGGCTTTGTGCGTGTCGATTCTAAAATTCCTTGGCCAGCAGATCTTGCGGTGAAGCTACCGGAATGAGCGCAAATGTCGTCGCAAACGTTGAACACGTAACGCACCGTTACGGAAAGAGATTCGCACTCAATGATCTGACGCTGGATATTCCCGCCAACTGTATGGCCGGGCTAATCGGGCCTGACGGCGTCGGCAAATCCACCTTACTAGCCCTGATTGCCGGGGTGCGGAAAATTCAGGCAGGCAAGGTCATCGCGCTTGATGGAAATATGGCGGCCGAGAGCCATCGACGCGCGAGTTACGGCCGTATTGCGTACATGCCGCAAGGTTTGGGCCGCAATCTGTATCCAACATTGAGCGTGTTCGACAACATCGACTTTTTCGGGCGCCTCTTCGGCCAGGGCACGGCCGAGCGGCACGTGCGCATCGTCGACTTGCTGAAGGCGACGGCGCTCGATCCATTCGCGGATCGGCCTTGCGGCAAACTGTCGGGCGGCATGAAGCAGAAAGCCAGCTTATGCTGCTCGCTGATGCATGACCCGGATCTGCTCATTCTGGACGAGCCGACGACGGGTGTCGATCCGCTCTCGCGCCGTCAATTCTGGGAATTGATCGATTCTATCCGGGAGCGGCGGCCGCAAATGAGCGTGATCGTCGCGACGGCTTACATGGACGAGGCAAGCCGTTTCGAATGGCTTGCGGCGATGGACGAGGGCAAGGTCATCGCACAGGGCGCTCCAAAGGAGATTCTCACCAAAGCGCAAAAGAGCAATCTCGACGAGGCTTTCATCGCATTGCTTCCGGAAGAGAAGCGCGCGCTCCACCAAGAGGTGATCGTGCGGCCCCGCTCCGAAAGCCAAGACCAGACGCCGGCGATCGAGGCGGAGGGGCTCACGCGCCGGTTCGGCGATTTCGTCGCCGTGGACCATGTAAGCTTTCGCATTGGGCGGGGTGAGATTTTTGGCTTCCTCGGCTCGAACGGCTGCGGGAAGACGACAACCATGAAAATGATGACCGGGCTGCTTCCGGTTACGGAAGGGTCGGCCAAATTATTCGGCAAGTCGATGGGAGCCGACGACATGGAGGCGCGGCAGAACGTCGGTTACATGTCGCAAGCGTTTTCGCTCTACAGCGAGCTCACGGTCCGTCAAAATCTCGAGCTCCATGCGCACCTTTATCACGTGCCTGCAAACGAAATCGATGCTCGCATTAAGGAGCTGCTCGAACGGTACGACCTGAAAGAGACGGCTGATGCCAAGCCGGAGAGCCTCCCACTCGGCGTGAAGCAGCGGCTGCAGCTTGCGGTGGCCGTGCTCCACCGGCCGTCCATCCTCATCCTCGACGAGCCCACCTCGGGGGTCGATCCGGTCGCGCGCGACGCGTTCTGGCGCACTCTCATCGATCTCTCGCGCAACGATGGTGTGACGATCTTTCTTTCTACCCATTTCATGAATGAGGCTGAGCGGTGCGATCGGATCTCATTGATGCACCGAGGGCGCGTGTTGTCTGTCGGCGGACCGAAGGAGCTCGTCAAAGAGCGCGGAAGCGCTTCACTGGAGGAGGCCTTCATCTCGTATCTCGAAGAGGCGGCCGCAACGGAAGAAAAAAAGAGACTTCAACCCGAGCCGCAGCTCGCCACCGGCCCAGCGCAAAAAGCCGAACCCCAACCAGCCGTGCAAGATAGAAAGTTCGCTCCGGCACGGACTTCCAAACGAGTAGATCCTGGGCGGATGTGGGCCTATGCCCGGCGCGAGACGATGGAGCTTCTGCGCGATCCGATACGGCTCGCATTTGCGTTCTTGGGTCCTGTCATTCTGATGCTGGCCTGCGGCTATGGCATCACCTTTGATGTTGAGAACCTCAATTATGCGGCTTTCGACCAGGACCAGACTCCGCAAAGCCGCAGGCTGCTCGAAAACTTCTCAGGCTCCCGCTATTTCTCTGAACGGCCACCCATTAGCTCTGCCGCTGAACTAGAACAGCGCATGCGAAGCGGCGAGCTGGCCGTCGCGGTGGAAATTCCATCTGGCTTCGGCCGTGATCTGTCCAGTCTGCATTCGCCAGATGTAGCCTTCTGGATCGACGGTGCCATGCCGTTTCGCGGCGAAACAACAATGGGGTACGTGACCGGACTGACGCTGCGTTACGCGCAGGATGTCATTACGGAACGCCTTGGTCCCAACGCTCCGTCCAACACCTATTTCGGGGGCGTCGATGTCAGCAATCGCTTCCGTTACAACCAGGGTTTCAAGAGTGTCTTCTCTATGGTGCCTGGCGTCATCGTCATCATGCTGATTCTGATCCCGGCCATTATGGCGACCATCGGTGTTGTCCGCGAGAAAGAGACCGGCTCCATTGCAAACTTTCGATCGACACCCATCACCAAATTCGAATTCCTGCTTGGCAAGCTGTTCCCCTATGTGGTGGTTGGGATGCTGACGTTCACGATCCTTGTGATTATGGCCTATGTCGTGTTCCACGTGCCCGTCAAAGGGTCGTTCGGAGCGCTCATATTAGGGGCCTTGCTCTACGTCTTGTCCACGTGCGGCTTCGGTCAACTCGTCTCGACCTTCACTCGAACTCAAGTTGCGGCAGTCTTTGCCACCACAGTTCTTTCCATCATTCCGGTTGTGAACTTCTCCGGGCTGCTGGTACCAGTGTCGACCCTCACCGGCATGGGAAGGGCCATTGGCATGATGTTTCCAGCGGCTTGGTTCCAGCCCGTTAGCGTGGGTACATTCACCAAAGGATTGAGCTATTCAGACCTATGGTTCAATCTGCTCATGCTTGCAGTTTTTGCAGTTGGCTTCTTTGTACTGTCTCTCATGTTTCTGCGGAAGCAGGAGACGTGAGATGCGCCTCGCAATCCCGGCGGCAGATTCAAGCAAGGGCGGTGTCCCAAATGCCGGGCCCGAAGCAAAGGCGCCCGGAGGTCATCGGCTCCGTCAGTTCGGGCTGCACCTAGCAAACATTTACCGGCTGATCATCAAGGAGGTGCGCAGCTTCCGTTCTGACCCCATTATGATGGCGCTTGTCGCCTATTCCTTCACTGTTGCAATCTATGCCGCAGCTACGGGCGCCTCAACCGAAGCGAAAAATCTTGCGATTGGGATGGTGGATGAGGATCATTCGAACTTGTCGCGCAGTATTGCAGATGGTCTCACGCCGCCCACCTTCAAGTCGGTTACACAGATCGCGGCGACGGAAATTGACCCCGCGATGGATGCTCAGCGGTTCATTTTTGTCATCGAAATCCCACCAAAGTTCGAGTCCGATATCCTTTCCGGACGACAGCCAACGGTTCAAATCGATATCGATGCCACCGCGTCCGCCCAGGCGTTTAATGGCATGAGCTACATACAGAACGTCGTGCTCACCTATGTGACAGATTTCGTCTCCGGACGCGAAGGATGGAGCGGTGTACCGGTCAAGGTTGTCACGCGAGCAAAATTCAATCCAAATTTTACGACGAGTTGGTTCACCGCGGTGATGCAAATCGTCAGCAATCTTACAATGATCACCGTGATGCTCACAGGCGCCGCGCTTATTCGTGAGCGCGAGCAGGGCACCGTCGAGCATCTGCTTGTGATGCCTGTGGTTGCCGCGGAGATCATGCTTTCGAAAATCCTGGCGAATGGCATGGTCATTCTGGCGGCAGCGACCCTTTCGTTGTGGTTCGTGGTGGAATGGTGGTTGCAGGTGCCGATTGCCGGCTCGCGTTCCCTGTTCCTGTTTGGGGCATGTTTTTATGTTTTTACAGTTGCAGCCCTTGGCATCGCGCTCGGGACAGTAGCTTCTACGATGGCTCAGTTTGGTCTGCTGTCGATCCCGGTGCTGTTGGTGATGATGCTGCTTTCCGGTAGCACCACGCCGATGGAGAGCATGCCGGTCTGGTTGCAATATGTGATGAAGGTCATCAGTCCGACTCCCCACTTTGTTGTGTTTTCTCAGGACGTGCTTTTTCGTGGGGCGGATTTCTCGATAATCTGGCCGGAGATCGTCGCCATGGGCGCTATAGCTAGCGTTTATTTCGGATTCGCTCTGTCCCGTTTTCGTAAGGTTATCTTCAGCGCGAGCTAATAAGATGGTCAAAGTTGATATAGACGCATTGAGAAAGCGTTTCCAACCCTATGTCATGCGAGTGGGACGGACCGCGTAAGGAGGGTTTCGGTTGGGCAAGAACAAGCAAGAAAGCCATGAGTCGCTTGCTGCGACCAGCGCTTCAGGCAAGTTGAGCCGAAAGGAATTTGAGAAAGAACTCGCGAAGCTGCAAGTGGAGCTCGTTCGCCTGCAAACTTGGGTCCAGGCCAGCGGTGCTCGCATCGTCATTGTTTTCGAGGGCCGCGACACGGCAGGCAAAGACGGTGTTATCAGCCGAATTACTGCTCGCACGAATTCGCGAGTCTATCGCCGTGTGGCATTGCCGGCTCCCTCGGACCGTGAGAAGACGCAAATCTTTATTCAGCGCTACATTGAACATTTCCCTGCGGCGGGCGAGATCATTCTTTTTGACCGCTCGTGGTATAACCGGGCTGGGGTCGACCGGGTCATGGGGTTCTGCAGCCACGAGGAGGCTGAACGTTTTCTCCTGCTAACCCCTGCGGTGGAGCGTGAGGTCGTCGTCAATATGGGGATCATTCTGCGCAAGTACTTTCTTGATGTCAGCCAAGATGAGCAGCGGCGGCGGTTTGAGGCCAGGATCGAAGATCCGGTCAAACATTGGAAACTGAGCCCGATGGACATCGAATCGGTGCGGCGCTGGTGGGACTATACAGCGGCTTACCGGCGGATGATCGAAGCAACGGATACGCCGGAGGCGCCGTGGTACGTCGTGCCGGCCGATGACAAACGGCGCGCGCGGCTAAATCTCATCCGCCATCTACTCGACAGTATACCTTACAAGAAAGTCCACACCGACCTCCCGAAAATTCCGGAGCCGCAAGCGCGTCCGAAAGGCGCTCCCGAGCGGCTCGGTGCAGGTCAGCTCATACCCAACCGCTACTGAAACGATCGGGATACATGAGATCGTCGACGTGCCGGCTCGAGGGCCCGAATTCAGTTGCGTCTTGCCTTTGACTCACGAGTCCACGATCCAAGCGCGCCAACAATACCATGCCGTCAAGAGCGCGAATATCGCGAGGACGATTCGCTCTTGAAGCGGAAAGAAGGCTTTGCTCCGCACCTTAATTGTGAACAGCTCGTAGTGCCCTGCCAGTCCGATGATTTGTGCGATCGCCAACAAAGTGCCGAGGCCAAACAGCCTTTGGGTTGTGCGACCTTCGTCAATAAGCCCGATTGCCGGCAGCATGATCCCGCCTCCGACAAGGCATAACATTGAGAGCCCTCCCACCCAGTCGGACGGAGGCAGCCAGGACATCTCCTTCGGCTCCCTCTCCACCATTCTGGCTTCGCGGTCGATACGCCACTGAAACAGCGTGAGTTGAAAACCGACGATCAAACTTATTGCGAGCCACAGGTCACGGAATTCTATTTTCATGCGTCTGTCTCAACCCGCTAGTCCTGAACCCCACAGCGACTTTGTCCTAAGTTGTGCCGGTCCTCCAAGTTGACCGGATGCTGATTTACTCGACCAAGCTGATCGCTATGGCGGACGGGGAATAAAGACGCGCCACCCACATTCCGGCGGGCACGAGCACACAGCCCCACAACGACAGCGCAAGAAGATACAGCCCCAAGCGCCCAAGCCTTTCGCCTCTGCTCAGTAGCCGAGGCGCAGATCCGACTGTCCTAGACGGCGGCGCAACAGTGCATTCCCTATTCATCGTCACCAGCCCTTGGGGGAGGCACCGTTTCGTCAGCATGGCCCAGCCCCGAGCAGGCGAATTGATGTGCATCAAGTGTCGGTCTGGCCCAAACGGATGTGGCCGAGCCGGCGGGTTCAAGGCAGCTCTTGCCATTCCGGGCTGCGGGACGTGCTCGCTGGCACGCAAGGACCACGTATCACGTGCTCTCCGGTCTGTTTAATCAACGGTGTCCGGGCGGGCGTCGGGAGCGGCTCCGCCACGCTGGTGAAAGCGTCTTGGTCGCTGGTTGCGGGGGGACGGGAAACGTCGTCCATCAATGACAAGTGCGCCGCTTGATCTGCCGCAATGCAAAGTTTAATGCGCGCAGTAGCATTTTTTAATCGATATGCCGCCGCTCGGCGAGTTGATGCCGGTCACCGACGTCACCGAAACCGACAAGGAGATAGAGATCACCGCCGAACTGCCCGGCCTCGGAGAGGGACCTACAGATCAACTTCGCTGACGATCTCCTCACCATCAACGGTTAGAAGATTGCCGAGAAGGAGCAGAAGGACAGATACTTCCGTATGGTCGAACGCAACTATGGCGTTCGAGCGGACGATCGAGTTCCCCGAGGGCGTCGATGCGAGCGCCATCAAGGCGAGGATCGCCAAATGCGCGCTTCAAACTTAGTAAGTGTTGAGCCATGTGGATCTTTTATAGAAGCCACTTTCAGCCACCTCAGCATGGCGATGGAATGTGGACGCCGCTGGCATACGCTGTCGACGTGCTCGGAGCTGTCGCCGGGATTTTTACGATTGTCTGTTTGACATTTGTCGCATGGGTAATCGTACCGCTCGGGGGTCGGGATGGCCCTCCGGCATCCTCTATTACAGAGCGCAGCCGCGCCCTATCTGTTGGGCATCGGTGGGCTCCAGCATCGCCGGGACTTCGATCAGCACGCCGACCACGGTCGCGAGAGGCGCCCCGGAATTGAAATCGAAAGGCTGATTGCCGCGGCAACCGCCAGCTCGAAGAACCCGCTGACGCCGATCAGCGCGAGGGAGCGGCGACGCAGTGCGCCTCACGGACTGCGCGATTGAGCACGTATGGCCTCGTGGCGTTTGCTGCCGGCGTGAACGTGGCACCGCTCAAACAGCCTGCCAAAAACACAACGCCCAACGAGGCCGGCGACCCCAAAACCTCCGAGATCACCCGCCTCGACATAAGCGCAGACTAAAAATTCAGCTGACAAGATAACGGAGCGGCCGAGTTGGCAACAAGTTTCTCCAACCGAGCCGCCAAGCTGATCGCCGGCCAGATTCAAGTGAAAATCCAACCGGGCGTCGACGGTGCGTGACTCCAGAAATGCCAAGTCTCTCGGCAGCTCTAAACGTTGGCTTAGCGATGACGACGAGAGAACTATCCGGCGCTACTCGCGTGCAATCGATTTCGGCACGTCGACCGTCCAGAGTGAGTGCCACTTAGGACAGAGGGCTCTTCCCTGCTCACTTCCAAAGCGATGAAGGTGGAACATGAGTATCGGTCTGACTCTCGCCAGCGGCAGATATTCAAAAGTAGTTCGGTTCGTTGTCGTTAATAACCGTATTCCTTGCAGCGACCAACGCTGCGCACTATGCGGATGCCCCTTCGAGAAAGGCTACGTTCGTGATTTAGAGACGCGACTGCCCTGCTGCGATACTCAATGCTTTGAAGTGCGCGCGCATGAGATCGTCCGCGTTCTCAGGAATCGTGGAAGGAAAGCGTCATGAAATGCTCAAATCCGGATTGCAATCGCGGCATCGGGCTTATCTCTTATCAGCGTGGCTGGTTTGACAAGCAGCGCTACTGCTCAAAGCATTGCCGCTATGCCCTCGCGGCTGAGGCTCAACAAAAAAAGAAGCGACCGCTGCCCAAGCGTTTTGTAATCGCATTCATTGCATTTGTTGGGCTGATTTTACCGGTCACGTTCGCAATGGCGGTTCTGGCGGCGCAGCCTGCTCGCTCGGAAGTGAAACCTTTGCCAGGTTGCGACCGCAACCTTGCGGAAGCGACCGCAAACGTAGCGGCAATGCAGGCGCGGATCAAAAATCTCGCCGCCCTGAACAAATCAGAAAGATGCAGCGCGACGCGTCTCTATTTTTTTGAGTTGGTAAAGACGCGCGCTGTAACCGCACTTTGCAAGGCCGGCGCGGAACGCGACCAAGATCTCGTCCGCTTCGATTCGGACGTCGCTCAGGTTAACGAGGCAATCGCTGCTCGTTGCCTTTAAGGCGACTCTCGCCGTGCGATCCCGATCAGCGCGTGAATCGCAGCATGCCTCTATTGACTAAGCCGCTTTCGGCGCGGGATGCGGCCTAGGTAGTCGAATGTGATAACTGGAAGACCAATCGTTAGGAAGCTGCCAAAGAAGATGGACCCGGCGAGGAGACCCTTCGCCACACTCCCTCTAAACAACCTCACAGCGCCACCGCAAACAAAGCAAACGGCGTGGGCCTCTTGGCGTTTGGAGCCAACGAGCTACGGCTTGCTTTGCATGACGGTGGCATGATGCTTGCGCCAGCAACGTTTCTTGCTGCATTGACAGTTGGGCTCGCCGGGTCGCTGGTCCATCGGCGCCTCAATGAGCCGCGCATCGCCATCACCGTACCGGGGATCATCATCATGGTGCCCGGCCTGTATGCCTTTCAAGCGATCGTTCTGCTCAATCAGGGCCAAATGCTCGATGCGCTTCAGGCAGCCTCGTCGTGCGGTTTCGTCATCGGAGCGATGGCAATGGGATTGGCGGCAGCGCGGTTCCTTAGCGGCCGATGACGGTTTCGCGTCATCACCGCCCGCTACACTGTTAGGCTCGGCCCCAAAAGCGGTCCCCGGCTAGGAGTAGTCGAAAGGACCCGGGATACGGTAGTCAATCCGATCCCGGCCAGCAGCGGGAGCTCACATTCAGGCCGACTCGCAGCTCCGCTCTCAAAAGCGCGGGTGACATCAGTGTTTCGTCGGCACGAACGGACTCATCAGCTCGCCCGATCTGAAGCGCAGCGGATACAGAATAACGGCCTTGCCCGCGTGCTTGAACTGCTCGACGTCATTGCCTTGAACGCCTCGATATTGCACGTACAAAATGCGGGGCTCAGCCCATTCGCCCCTCGAGCCGAACGATATCGGCCCGACCACCGTGTCGAAGGTCGACCTGCGGATGTAATCGGCGAGCTTGTCGTCGTCGAGCGAGCCCACCCCTTTCACGGCCGCTTCGAGGATCTGCATTTCGGCGTACGCGTAGGGCGGCAGGTAGAACCCGAGCGCATCGACCCCGGCCGTTGCCGCACGATGGCGATAACGTTCGAGGAACGACACGATCCCGGAAAATCGCATGGTCGTGAGCCACCCCCATTGAAGTGGTCCGACTTGAAGTATGTCTTTTGGCATCAAGGAGGACCGATATGCCGAGGAAGAGATACAAGCCTGAGGAGATCGTCGCGAAGCTGCGGCAGGTGGATGTGCTGGTCTCGCAAGGGGCGAGCATGGCCGATGCCATCCGCCAGATCGGCGTGAGTGAGGTGACGTTCTATCGATGGCGGCAGGAGTTCGGTGGGCTGAAAACCGATCAGGTGAAGCGGCTGAAACAGCTGGAACTTGAGAACAGCCGATTGCGCAAGGTGGTATCCGACCTCACGCTGGACAAGCTGATCCTGACCGAGGCCGCCAAGGGAAACTTCTAAGCCCCGCGCGCCGGCGCGCCTGCATCGAGCATATCCGAAAGCATCTGCATGTCTCCGAGCGTCGCGCCTGTGCGGCGCTCGGGCAGCACCGCTCGACGCAGCGCAAGGTCCCGCGGGGCCGAGAAGATGCCGAACGGCTAACGGCCGATATCATCGAGCTTGCCCGCCAGTACGGCCGCTATGGCTATCGCAAGATCGCAGCCCTGCTCCGGCAGGCTGGCTGGTCGGTCAGCGACGGCCGGGTAGAGCGGGTCTGGCGTCGCGAGGGGCTGAAGGTGCCCGCCAAACAGCCCAAACGAGGGCGTCTATGGCTGACCGACGGCTCCTGCATCCGGCTGCGGCCTAAGCGTCCCAATCACGTCTGGTCCTACGACTTCGTCGAGGACCGCACGCATGATGGCCGCAAATACCGGATGCTCAACATCATCGATGAGTTCACGCACGAGTGCCTGGCGATCCGGATCAACCGCAAGCTCAAGGCGATCGACGTGATCGACGTCTTGTCCGATCTCTTCATGCTGCGCGGTGTGCCTGGGCACATTCGCTCCGACAATGGCCCCGAGTTCGTGGCCAAGGTGGTTCAGGAATGGATCGCATCAGTCGGAGCAAAGACCGCCTACATCGAGCCGGGCAGCCCTTGGGAGAACGGTTACATCGAAAGCTTCAATGCTCGTCTTCGAGATGAACTGCTCAATGGCGAGATCTTCTACACGCTGCGAGAAGCTCAAATCGTCATCGAGAGCTGGCGGCGGCACTACAACGCGATCCGCCCACACGCATCGCTCGGCTACAAGCCACCCGCACCAGAGGTGTTCATGCCCGCATTCATCGCGTGGCCGGCTCCGCCACGTCGACCGGCTTCGCCGGCCACGCTGGCGCAACCGCCAGCGCCAAACTAACATTCGACCTGGACCACTCAATGTGGGCTGCTCAATCTCTAATAATG
>Ga0207817_1000030_pt1 | contig 21937 bp, 22 predicted proteins | sample LuqExpMetageno13_FD_187771 | JGI IMG/M metagenome (GOLD analysis project Ga0207817, IMG submission 187771) | Tropical forest soil microbial communities from Luquillo Experimental Forest, Puerto Rico - Sample 13 (SPAdes) | ecosystem: Environmental > Terrestrial > Soil > Tropical forest ... | reverse complement strand
AGGCCTCAGAGACCAACATCGGCTGCTCGACCGAGCGACACAGGGCGGCAATCCGGCTGGTTTCGTTGACTGCCGGCCCGACCACGGTGAAATCGAGCCGCTCGGTGCTACCGATATTGCCGTAGAACACCTCGCCGACGTGCAGGCCGAGATACATCTCGGTGACCGGCAGCCCGTCGCGCGCGCGCTGAGCGTTTAGTGCCGCCACCTCGCTGCGCGCGGCCATCGCGGCGGCGAGCGCGGCCGCGCAGGCGTGTGCACGATCGGCAGCGGTGAAGATGGCGAGGATGCCGTCGCCGATCAGCTTGAGCACGTCGCCGCCTTGCGCGTGGATCGCCGAGACGATGACGTCGGCGTAATTGTTCAGCAAGGGAATTACCTGCTCGGGCGCGGAATCGGTGATGCGCGTGAAACCGCGCAGGTCGCTGAACCAGATGACGGCGTCGATGCGGTCGGCAACCCCGCGCATGATGCGGCCGCTGAGTACGCGACGTCCCGCATCGCGGCCGAGATAGGTCTCCATCAACGTCCCAGTCATGCGCGCGAGCGCGGCTGTCTTGAACGCTAGCGCAAGCGTCGGAACCACGCGCGTGAGCGCCGCAATATGGGTCTCGGCGAAACCGTCGGCACGCGCAGTTACCCAGGACGAGTAAATGCAATCCATTTCGCCAATAATGCCTTCAGGCGCGAAGCGGTTGATGATGGCAACGTAGTCGGTCATGCCCGCCGCCCAGTTATCCCGCAGGACGGGAAACTCGTATTCGCTCTCCGCCGTGACACGGCGCCGCAGCAAGCTCTCCCCGGTCTGCAGCATGCGGAAGAACGGACTGGCGCGCCAGCGCATCACCATTTCAGTCTGCTCGACGCCTGACGGGAGATGTAAATCCGCGGTACCTCTCGGCAGGGCAGTGCGGCCGTATTCCTGCACGACGGGCTGCGCCGGGTCGTACCCCCAACGCACTAAGCGGCCTTCGTACACCGGGTGAAGCGTATCGATGAACATCTGCGCGCGGCTGATCGGCAGGCCGGAGACTACGGCGCGTTCACAGAACCCGCTCACGAGCGCAGCTTCCGACTCGCCGCGCAGGCCGGCCTTGGCGAGCCACGCATTCAAGGCGTTAATGTCGTCCTCGGCCGTCATGGGCCCGTATTTTTGTAGGTCATGGGCCCGTTGGCCCTCACGCCAGTTTCGACCGATTACGTTGACTTCCGCAATTAGGAACTTAACCGGACGTATTGCGGACATCGCCAAAACATTGAGTTTGACCCATCTGCGACATTTCCAACGTTACGCCCTGCGCAATATCATGCAATGATGACCAGGTATATCGCACTACTCCGCGCCGTGAACGTCGGAGGAACCGGTAAGCTGTCGATGGCCACACTGAAATCGATGTGCGTTGATGCAGGATTCAGTCATGTCGAAACGTACATCGCAAGTGGAAATGTCATCTTTGAAAGTAACAATAGCTCTGCCGAAATAAAGACTGCCCTAGAAACTCGCTTGTTTCGCCATGTGAATAAAGCGGTCGAAGTCATGGTTCGAACGACGAAGGAAATGGCGGCAGTCCTCAGCGCGAATCCTTTCCGCGATACCGAACCAAAACATACCTATGTAATATTTCTTGATGATCGTCCTCCGCGCGACGCTTTGCGCCACGCAGTTGGGCGCGTCGATGAACAGATGCACCTTGGAGAACGAGAGATTTTCGTGACCTATCCCAACGGCATGGGTAGATCGAAGCTAAAAATTCCGGCTGCTAAGACCGGAACAGCCCGCAATTTGAACACCGTTGCTAAATTGGTTGAAATGGCATCTAGAAAAAGCCGACCACCATAGAAGCGGCTCCGGCCAAACGTGGATCGTACAAAAAGCGCGCAGCAAGCTTCATCACCGCCTGTGGCACAATTCCCCGTCGCAGCTCTAGTGCCCAGCTACTTGAAGCAACCGGTCTTGTGCCAGAACGCAAACCCACAGAACCGGATCCGGAATAATAATCCTCTGGCGTGCTAAACTAATCTGAACTAGGTCGTTGGTTACCATGACGCGCGGCCGCAAGATTGCGCCCGCGGTCCGACATGTTCGAGGGTAGCCGATAAAGCGCGCCATATTTTTCATGAAGATAATCAAGATACGGCCCCATATTCATCGCCGCGCCGGTTGCGCGCTTGATGAGATCGTTCGGCTCGAACTTGCTGCCGTGCCGGTAAAGATTGTCGCTCAGCCAGGTGTGCAGCGCGCCGAATTCGCCGCTGGCGATTTTACGCGGGATGTCGGGATGTGCCTTGAGCGCAGCCGCATAGAACTGCGCGGATAGAATATTGCCGATCGCGTAGCTCTGGAATTGCCCGCCGATGTACCCGGAATACCAGTGCACGTCCTGCAGGCAGCCGTCGCGATCATCGGATGGCGCGATGCCAAGGTCGGCTTGCATTGCCGCGCGCCAAGCCTCCGGCAAGTCCTTCACGCGGAGCGTGCCCTCGAGCAACTTAAGCTCGAGATCGAAGCGCAGCATGATGTGCAGATTGTAGGTCAGCTCGTCGGCGTCGGTGCGAATGAGTGACCGCGCCACCCTATTGATGGCGCGATGGAACGCGGCAAGTGGAACGCGTGACAGCTGCTCTGCAAAAATTCGCTGGAGCAGCGGGTAAAAATGCTCCCAGAAACCGCGGCTGCGCGCCACCACGTTCTCCCAAAGCCGCGATTGGCTTTCATGGACGCCGGCCGAGGCACCTTGTCCGAGCGGCGTGCCATCGAGACTGGCGCTGATACCTTGCTCGTACATGGCGTGGCCGGCCTCGTGCAGCGTCGAGAAAAAGGCGTCGCCAAGGTCGTTCTCGTTGACGTGGGTAGTGATGCGGACGTCGCCAGCGGAAAACCGGGTGCTGAAAGGATGATGCGTGAGGTCGACCCGGCCCCGCTTGAGATCGTAACCCAGGCACTCCACAACACGCAGAGCAAAATCGAACTGGGCCGCTTGGGCAAACGTTTGCCGCAGACTGGAGTCATCGGGGGCAGGCTGCTCGCAGATTGAGCGCACCATCGGGACGAGCTGCTGTCTGAGCTCGCCGAACAGCTCCAGGATCGACGCCGTGGTCATACCCTCGTCTGCGATGTCGATGTGCGGATCGGCGATGTGCTTGTAGGGCGCAAAGTAGGAGGAATATTCCCGGCTCAGGTCCAGTGTCCGTTCGAGATAAGGCACCATAGTCGCGAAGTCGTTCGCTAGCCGCGCTCTCGTCCATGCATCATACGAGGCGGAGGCGTTCGCAGTCGCGCGCGCGACATGGTCCGGCGGTACCTTGATCTTCCTTTGATATTCGCGGCGTGCGACACGGATCAGGCTCGCGTCGTCGGAATCGTACGGCAGACTGTCGCCATGGGGAGTGAGCGCGTCGATTAGCGTGCCTAGCGCCGGTTCGACCGCCCGCTCATGCGCCAGACGGCGGAGCATCGCGCGCTGACGGCCTCGGGCGCCGGCGCCGCCTTCCGGCATATAGGTCGCTTGGTCCCAGTTCAGAACGTCGCCCACCGCATTCAGATCGCTGATCTCGCGTAGACGCTGCTTGAGCTCCACCAGCATTTGCTCGACAACGCGACGGTTGCGCGCAGGCTTGCCTGCGGTCCTCCGCGAGCGAGCGGCTGGCTTCGGTTTGCGAACCTGTTGCACGGGCCGACAGAGCTACCGTGCCGCCACCACCATGATCTCGACCTTGTAGTCAGGCGACGCGAGTTTGGCCTCAACGGTCGCCCGCGCCGGCGTATTGCCCGGCGACACCCAGGCATCCCAAACCATGTTCATCTCAGCAAAATTCGCCATGTCGGTGATCCATATATTGGCCGATAGTAGCTTAGCCTTGTTGGTTCCGACCATGGCTAGGAAGCCATCGATCTGCGACAGGATGCTTCTGGTCTGCTCGGCTATGCTTTTGTCTTTCGGGCTATCGGCAACGATGCCTGCAAGATAGACGGTGTCGCCGTGGATCACCGCCTTGCTCATACGCGGTCCGGTCTCGTGACGTTCGATCTTCATTGCTGATCCTTTCCAGCGGTCACTTCCCATCGATATTCAATCTGATCTGAGCATGCTCGCCAAGACTTTGCGTATCCTTGGTGATTAGTCGAATGAGGATGCTTCGGCTCCATCAGAGCGGATTCCTCGCGTTGACAGCGTGCCGCCGTCGCCGCGCTTGCTCTGCGCGGGGCATTCCTGGACAGGTGATTAATCCATCACGCTAGCGAACGTCCGCTTTGAGGGGCTCAGAAGCGCTCCAATGTCTGCTTTTGACCCACAGGGCTGGACAGGTTTGCAGCTACTCCAGCCCTATCGAGGCCCTGGCTTGAGTCGGTACAATCCCAATAATTGCCTGTCGGGAGGGTGTCCTATGCGGCGGCGCGATTTCATTCGATTTCCATGACATCTGTTCGTAGCCCTCAACGGACATTCCGACTAAAGCACAATGTCTGCATTTCGGGAGTAACCAGACATAACGAAAAGCTTGGAGACTCGGATGACAACAATGACCCCTGATCTGGTGCCGTTGGATGCCCTGCTAAAAGAAAAGTTTCAGAGTTTATTTGGGACAGGAAAACAAAACATCGTAGCCTTAGCTAAAGAGGCATACAACATTCATAGCCAACGTTATCATCGGAGCGATAGAAAATACGACAAGGAGTTTGAAACTTGGTGGAAAATACACGATATGGACCGGATTTTCGGCAACCGGACCAACTGGACAAAATGGTATCGCGCTGGCGAAGCAATAGAAAAGGTCCGGGCAGCATATCATGAACACCTTGATAAGCTGCCGATGAACCGCGATGCACTCTACGAAATCGCAATGTTGCAACCTGACGAATTGCGATTGGCTTTAGAAAATAACTACAGCCGCACTTCCATCATTCAATCCCAGGCCGCGTGGAAACATCCGCGAAAGCCACGCTCCGTGATCAATCACGAAGCTACTGCTAGTTCCATACGCAGTTGGCGAAAAAATTGGCGAGAGCCACGTCGCCCAAGTTCCGAAAAATGCACCATTCCATTTATCACGATATGCCTGCACAGTTCGCTATTTGATTTTGATAAATCCGGTCGTCCTTCTGGCGTGATCGCCCCGGGGCAAGCGGTAGAGATAAATCATAAGATTGTTGATCTATTGAAACCGCTCGATCCTTTCATTCGTGTTGACAGTAAGTTGGAGCACCTCTTGCGAAGCTACGATAAACGGAGAATCGCAGCCGAGAGAAAGGGGCGAAAATCCAAAAAGAAAAAGTAGCCTGTAAATTGAGCGGAGTCTCTCTCCCAGCGCCGAATTAGGCACAGAAAACCAAAAATCAACGTGCTGGATCTTAAAGACAAATCACAATGCAGGCGGAGGCTGGGTCCGTCAACTCGGCAGCGCGGATTTGTTTAGATTCGCCCATCGAAACGACAATTGGCTTTCGATGTCTTTAGACCTGAACAAAGTTCTAAAAGTGAACTTGATTTTTATGGCTCGTCTTCGACAGAACCGCATCATATAATCTTAACCCTCGAAGGCTGGCAGACTCCTTTTTGTGGCCGCGCTCGTGACAACCATCCCGCACCCTATAAAATGCGCGTATGCGGGATTTTTTGAAGCTTCATCCGGAATCGCCTTCTTTCGCAGTGTCAAACATAGAAGTAGTAGTGACGCGCCCGAGCGTTGATGATTTGATCTTGTCCTATATCGTGACTGGCAAGATGAACGAGGTGCGTATGCCGCCTGTCATGCCCGCTGGGCGCGCTGACGAGCTTTGGCGGCATACCTGCTTCGAGGCTTTTGTCCGCGCTTCGTCTGGTGCCGTATATTACGAATTCAACTTTGCGCCTTCGACCCAATGGGCAGCATATCGATTCACCGGATACCGCAGCGGAATGTCTGGGGCGAACGAGATCGGTTCGCTTCCAATCGAAGTTCGATCGAGTCCCGACCGTTATACGTTACAAGCCTCGCTGCCGCTCAATTTGTTGTCGGCTCTGCCACGTAACAGCTTCTGGCGCCTGGGCTTGTCGGCAGTGATCGAAGACACCAGCGACCACCTGTCGTATTGGGCGTTGGCGCATCCACCTGGGAAGCCGGATTTCCATCACCCGAACTGTTTTGCGCATAACTTTCCAGCGACCGTGAAGCCATGAAGTTTGGCATCGATCGACTCATAACCGAGCCTGCATTGCGGGCGCCACTCGCGGGTAAGCGAGTGGCCTTGCTTGCGCATCCCGCGTCCGTCACCGAGGACCTAGCGCACTCACTCGATGCTCTGGCCGCGTGCGGTGACATAAAGGTGAGCGCTGCCTTCGGTCCGCAGCATGGCCTACGCGGCGACAAGCAAGACAACATGATCGAGTCGCCGAATTTCAACGACCCGGTGCATGGCATCCCGGTTTTCAGCCTCTACGCAGAGGTGCGCCGGCCGACCGATGCGATGATGGATACATTCGATGTCATCCTCGTCGATCTGCAGGATCTCGGTTGTCGAATCTATACATTTATCACGACGTTACGCTACGTCCTGGAAGCGGCATCGCGATATAACAAGACCGTCTGGGTACTGGACCGGCCCAATCCTGTGGGCCGGCTGGTCGAAGGGTTGACGCTTCGTACCGGCTGGGAAAGCTTCGTCGGCGCGGGACCGTTGCCAATGCGTCACGGGCTCACGCTCGGCGAGTTGGGTTTATGGTTCGTCAAGACGCTCAGGCTCGACGTCGAGTATCGTATTATTGAGATGCAGGATTGGCAGCCCAGCGCCCCGCCAGGATTCGGATGGCCCTTGGGCGTGCGCACGTGGATCAATCCTAGTCCTAACGCCCCGAACTTGTGGATGGCGCGCGCCTATGCTGGAACGGTGATGCTCGAAGGCACGACGCTCTCGGAAGGACGGGGTACAACGCGGCCGCTCGAACTGTTCGGCGCGCCAGATATCGATGCCCGGGGTGTCATGAATAAAATGGAGACGCTCGCCCCGCGTTGGCTCGACGGTTGTCGCCTGCGCGAGTGTTGGTTCGAACCGACATTTCACAAGTATGCGGGCAAGCTTTGCCATGGCGTACAGATACACACGGAAAATCCCGGCTATGATCACCGAACGTTTAAGCCCTGGCGGCTCCAGGCGCTCGTCTTCAAGGCCATCCGCGCTTTGTATCCGAACTATCCGCTGTGGCGTGATTTCGCCTACGAGTACGAGCACAAGAGATTGGCCATCGATGTCATCAACGGTAGTCCGTTGTTGCGAGAATGGGTCGATGATGTGTCAGCCAAGCCCCAAGATCTCGATGTGCTGGCGCTAGCAGATGAGCAAGCCTGGTTGGACGAGCGTCAACAATATTTGCATTATGGAACGCAATAGAGCGAACAGGCTACTTTAGCAGTTCGCCTCGTTTTTCAAATTATCGGCGCTGCCGTCGACCCAGGTTGCAATGACACCCAGTTCCTGAGTGAGCGCAACAAGATCTGCGCGAGCGCCTGGAATGAGTATCCCGCGTTCATTATCTAAGCCAAGAAATCGCGCCGGCGTCAGCGAGGCAGCGCGCAGCGCGTGATCCAAAGGAATGTGAGCCAGGCTAACCGCATTGCGCACCGCCGAAGCCATATCGAGGTGCGCGCCAGCGAGCGTGCCCTCTTCCGTGCTCAGCCTTCCGTTCACAAGCCTGATCGTTCGGCCAACTAGCTCGAAACGATCGAGCGATGTCCCGACTGTCGGCATGGCATCCGTGACAAGAGCAATCCGGTTGGAGCCCTTCGCGGCGAAGGCCGCCCGAACAGAAACGGGATCGATATGGAATCCGTCGACGATGAGGCCGGCCGTCAACCGATCCTCCGCCAGTGCTACACCGATGATCCCCGGATCACGCGCGCTCAATGCCCTCATTGCATTGAAAAGGTGCGTTACGCCAGTTGCGCCATCAGAGACGGCCTGCATAGCGACGGCAGCGGAGGCCTCGCTGTGGCCGATCGAAACGCGCACACCCGAAGACGCCAGCTTCCTAACAAAGCCGTCTGGAACGCATTCGGGCGCCAGCGTGACCAACGACCGTCCAGCGCCAGCGAGTTCGCATAGTTCAGCCAGATCGCCCGCATCAGGCTTGGCGATCCGATCGGGCCGGTGGACACCTGGACGTCGTGGACTGATGAATGGCCCTTCCAGGTGCAAGCCAAGCACACCGTCCTGCCCGGCGATCGAGCGTGCCGCCGCGATCGCGGTCCGGAGTTGCTCGCGCGTGTCGGTGATCAGGGTCGGAAGACAGGCCGTGGTGCCATAGCGCCGGTGCGCCCGGGCGATGGCGCGCATGGCCACCACTGTCGGCTGATCGTTCAGAAGAACACCGCCACCCCCATTGACCTGCAGATCGATAAAGCCGGGAGCGACAAAAGCACCGGCTGGCAGACGCGTCTGCGGCCAGCTGGCTGGAACCTCCCCCACGGACCCAATGCCGACGATACGCCCATCCCGGACCAACACCGCGGCTTCGCCATGCCACCGCTCGCCGTCAAAAACTCGGTCCGCCTGGATAGCGTGCCGGCCGACGGTTGAAGGATTGGTCGGACTCAGGCTCATCTAGTTCACTCAAGGGCTGGATCAGGTGCGAAACAAATCCAATCTAAGTCAAATTTCGACGTATACCCAGGCAAAAGCGTGCCGACGTTAGTGGCGTTTGCGGATACTATGACGCGCCGCCCTGGTGCAAAGCCGTCGCTGCTTTGTTGTAGTTGAGGCAACGCAAAGAGAAACAACATGGACCGATTGGTCATTCGTGGCGGCAGACGTATTGAAGGCTCGGTCCAGATTTCGGGCGCGAAGAACGCTGCGCTGCCGCAGATTACCGCTGCGCTGCTCAGCTCCGAACCGCTGGAATTATCGAACGTTCCCGAAGTGACCGACGTCGACACTATGCTTGCCATGATGCGGGAGTTTGGCGTGGTTGCTACCCGCGGTCCTGGTCGGAGGCTGGTGCTGAATGCCGGCGGAGCGCGCAACGCAGAGGCGCCCTATGACATGGTGCGTCGCATGCGCGCCAGCATTCTTGTCCTGGCGCCCCTGCTAGCCCGTTTCGGTTCAGCATGCGTATCCCTCCCGGGAGGTTGCGCGATCGGCGCGCGGCCGATCGATCTGCATTTGAGAGCCCTTGAGATGCTTGGGGCTGAAGTCAGTATGGAGTCGGGTTACATTCATGCCCGGATAAAAGAAGATGGTCTGCGCGGCGCCCGCATCGTGCTGTCTTCGCCCTCCGTGGGGGCGACCGAGACGGCGCTGATGGCGGCCAGCCTCGCACGCGGCGAAACTGAGATCCTGAACGCCGCGCGCGACCCCGAGGTATGCGACCTCGCGCTCTGCCTCTCCGCGATGGGAGCTCGCATCGAGGGCGCGGGAACTCATCGGATTCTGGTGCAGGGAGTCGATGCCCTCCACCGCGCCCAGCACGATCTGATCACTGACCGCATCGAGGCCGGGACCTACGCCATCGCCGCGGCGATCACCGGCGGTCATCTCGAGATTCTCGGCGCCCATCTCGAACATCTCGGCTCGGTCGGTGCGGTGCTGGAAAGTGCTGGCGTCCGGATCTGGCCGACCGACCGGGGCCTGATGGTGTTCCGCTCCGGCCCTTTGCGCGCCGTCGACGTTGCTACAGAACCTTATCCTGGATTTCCCACGGACTTACAGGCGCAATTCATGGCCTTGATGACCATTGCATCGGGCGCATCGGTCGTCCGCGAGACCGTGTTCGAAAGCCGATTCATGCACGTACCCGAGCTCGGGCGGCTTGGCGCCAACATTTCGCTGCAAGGCTCGACGGCGCTAGTGCGTGGCGTCGAGCGCCTGCATGGCGCGGAAGTAATGGCCACCGATTTACGCGCATCGGTGAGCCTGGTCCTTGCTGCCCTGGTCGCCGAAGGGGAAACGACCGTCCACCGCATCTACCACCTTGATCGCGGCTATGAATCCCTCGACCGCAAGCTGGTGCAGTGCGGTGCAGAAATCCGTCGGGTATCGGGATGACCGCTGACTCGCTGTTCGTCGGTGTTGACGGTGGCGGCACCGGTTGCCGTACCCGCATCGAGGACGCAGAAGGACGCGTGCTGGGAACCGGGATTGCCGGTCCTGCCGCGCTGCGTATCGGAGTCAGCCGGGCGCTTGCCGAAGTGGAGAAAGCCTGCTGTGCCGCACTCAATGAAGCCGGCCTTGAGGCTGACGCGCTGAACTCTCTGCATGCCGCCGTTGGGCTTGCCGGAGTCGGCCGAAAGGGCGCGCTCAAGGAGCTTACGCTGCAACCGCATCACTTCCGTTCCGTCGTTTACACCGATGACGCGACAATTGCCTGCATCGGCGCGCATGGCGGACGCGATGGGGGCATCGTTATCGTTGGAACGGGCAGCGTTGGTTTTGCCCTTATCGGAGGACGCGAGGTCAGAGTCGGTGGATATGGTTTTCCAATATCCGACGAGGGCAGCGGCGCCGATCTTGGACTAAGCGCCATCCGCCTTGCACTGCGGGCCTATGACGAGCGCACCATCGGCACTAGCCTTACCCGCGACATTATGATGCGCTTCCACAACGATCCGTTCGAGACCGTTGCCTGGATGGATGGAGCAACTGCGACGGACTATGCAACGTTCGCGCCGCTGGTGATGCGTCATGCCGACGCTGGCGATCAGATCGCTCGGCGGATCGTGCGGGACGCCGCGGAGCAGATCGATGAATTGGTGCGTCGGCTCTCGGAATGCGGCGCGTCCCGCGTTGCCCTGCTCGGCGGACTGGCGTCTTCGATGCAGCCGTGGCTCGCCCCGGACGTGCAGCGTAGGCTGGTAACGGTCGAAGGCGACGCGGTGGATGGCGCCCTGCGTCTTGCCCGGCGCGGCATCATAAAGATTTAGTTTGCGCCGGCGCAACGAAGCGAGTGTTGGCCGTGATTACAGCATAACGGAGGTCTGTCATGCGCACCGAGCAAATCAGCCCACGTTACGTCGAGCTCGATTCCTGGCCGACCGACGAGATACTCGCGGCCATATACGAAGGGCAGCTTGAGGCCGCTGCTGCCGTTCGCAGTGCCCTTGGCGCAATCGCGGCAGCGGTCGAGGACGCGGTACCCGCGCTACAGCGGGGCGGGCGGCTCGTCTACGCTGGCGCTGGTACCTCTGGCCGCATCGCGGTCCAGGATGGCACGGAGCTGCCGTCAACCTTTGACTGGCCCGCCGATCGTCTTGTGTTTGCTCTGGCAGGAGGGCTCGATGCGCTGGTCCGGAGTGCCGAGCAGGCCGAGGATAACGAGGCCGCCGGTGCGCAAGCCATGACCGACGCAAAGATCGGCGCCGATGATGTCGTGATTGGCATCGCAGCGAGCGGCACGACACCGTTTACGGTCGGCGCCTTACGGGCCGCCAGCGCGGCGCATGCGGTGACGATAGCGGTCGCCAACAATCCGGGCGCTCCACTATTCGAAGTTGCGCGCCATTACATTCTCACCGAGACGGGAAGCGAGGTAATCGCTGGTTCCACGCGTATGAAGGCGGGCACCGCCCAAAAGATCGTGTTGAACCTTTTCTCGACCGCCGTGATGGTCAAGATGGGTCGCGTCTATCGTGGATTGATGGTGGACATGCGGGCGCGGAGCGCCAAGCTGCGCCAACGCGCAGAAGCTATGGTCAGCGAAATTGTCCGCTGTTCGGAAAGTGACGCGGTACGCTATCTCCAACAGGCAGACGGGGACGTGAAAACGGCCGTGCTGGTCGGTCTGGGGGTCGGACGCAGCGCGGCTTCGCAACTGCTGCAGCGCCACGAGGGCAATTTGCGCGCTGCCATCCACGCGTTCACAGGCCAAGATGATTGAACCGCATACCGAAAGCTCGATGGGCCGCGAGATCACTGAAATTCCAGCGGCGGCCAAGCGTCTTCTAGCGCGTCGCGATGTGATCACTGAAATTGCTGAACGGATCGAGCATGCCAAGCCGCGCATGATAGTTTTCTGCGGGCGCGGGAGCTCGGGTCACGTCGGAGTTTATTTGCGGTACCTCTTCGAAGTCCGGTGCGGCATGCTTGCATCTGCCGCCGCGCCTTCTGTCATGACTGCCTATCAGCGGTCTCCAGATTTGCGCGATGCCCTTTTCCTCGTAGTTTCACAGTCCGGGCGTAGCCCCGATCTCGTCAATGCCACGGAAGTGGCGCGCAAGCTTGGCGCATTGACACTTGCCATCGTCAATGACGAAAATTCTCCCGCAGCCGTCGCGTCAGAGCTGGTCCTACCAATCGGCGCGGGGATCGAACACGCCGTCGCAGCAACAAAAACTGTCGTGCTGTCAATGATCGGTGGGGCTCAGCTGGTGGCGGCGTTAACGCGCGACGACGATCTAGACGGCAGCCTCCAACAGCTGCCGTCGCGACTGTTCAGCGCGCTCGCCTGCGACTGGTCCGCCTGGGCCGACAGCACGGCTGCCGCGGCGGCCGCCTTTATCGTAGGAAGAGGCTACGGCCTCGGTTGCGTCCGCGAGATCGCACTCAAGGTGGCTGAGGTATTGCGTGTTCCTGCGCTCGGTTACAGCGCGGCCGAGTTGCGACATGGTCCCCGGGCATCGATCACACCAGCAACACCGGTACTTGTGCTGCGACAGAACGATGAAGCCGCCGCCACCGTTGACGATCTGATCCGAGACCTGAACGACGCGGGTGCGAGGTTATTTACTGCAGGAGGCGTTGCAGGAACCCTGCCCTGGATCGGGGACGGCCACCCGCTTTGCGATCCAGTTATCATGCTCATCCCGGCCTATTGCGCCATCGAGGCAGTAGCGCGACGGCGAGGTTTCGATCCTGACAATCCGCCTTACCTGACCAAAGTGACGCGTACCTTATGACCCCCAAGCATGTCGCATTGAACGTCATCGCACTCGGCAAAGAGCAAAACCCTTGGACCTGATCAGGTGTGACCGTCAAAAAAATCTGGAAACCCTTAAAGCGACGGATCAGCCTTTGAGGAACCGCGCAAATACAAGCCGCAAGACACGCGCCGAGATTGTCCGTTTCGCCCCAACGCAGGGCTGGCTTGAGGATGTTTGAAATGAGTCGCTTGGGGAAAGCACAAACAAACAGGATATTCGTGATATGGCCATCCTGGCTTTGTTTGAATCGATTGACGAGCAAGACATAGGGCAAGAACGTATAGGGTCTCAACACATATCTCATCGGACACGCTCGGCGGTGGGATACTTAGACAGAAGCGATGCCTCGAAAACCGTCGACGTGACTACAATTGTCGTCAGCGCTAAAACGATACTCCGATGTAAATATGAAATGGATCAGTAAAAATGGATTTCTTAGTCACACAACAACAGCGAGACGTGCGCGATTTGGCGGAGCGCATTTGCGACGCGTTCGACGAGAGCTACTGGCTCGCGAAGGATGAGACCGGGGAATTTCCCGAGGAGTTCTATCGCGCCGCGGCAGATGCTGGCCTGCTGGGCATCGCCATGCCGGAGGAGTACGGCGGTTCAGGGCTCGGCATTGCCGAGGCCGCTGTGTTGATGCAGACAATCGCCGAATCGGGCGCCTGCATGAGCGGCGCTTCTTCCATCCACATGAACATTTTTGGGCTCAACCCGGTTGTGGTCTTCGGCAGCGACGCGCAGCGGCGGCGCATGTTGCCGCCGCTCATCCGCGGCGAGCACAAGGCCTGTTTCGCGGTTACCGAGCCGGATGCCGGGCTCAACATGGCGAAGATTCGCACAAAGGCGGAATGGCGGGGAGATCATTATGTCATTTCGGGACAGAAAGTTTGGATCTCAACAGCGCAGGTTGCCAACAAGATGCTGATCCTCGCGCGCACCACGCCCTATGAGCAGGTCAAGCGCAAGACCGACGGCTTGAGCCTTTTCTATACTGATCTCGACCGCGTGCATGTTGAGCTACGCGCCATCCGCAAGATGGGCCGCCATGCGGTCGACTCCAACATGCTGTTCATCGATGGCCTCAAAGTGCCGGAGGCTGACCGCATCGGCACGGAGGGTGACGGCTTCCGCATGATCCTGCATGGTCTCAATCCCGAGCGCATCCTCATTGCGGCTGAAGCCGTCGGCATTGGCTCTGCAGCCATCCGCAAAGCGGCCGCCTATGCGAAGGAGCGCGTCGTCTTCGATCGCGCGATTGGCGAATACCAAGGCATCCAGCATCCGCTGGCCAAGTGCTGGATGCAGCTCGAGGCGGCCAAATTGATGGTGATGAAGGCAGCCTCGCTTTACGACAGCAAGGAGGATTGCGGGCTCGAGGCGAACTCAGCGAAATATCTTGCCGCCGAGGCGGCAGCCGAAGCCTGCCAGACCGCAGTGCTCACGCACGGGGGCATGGGATATTCGGCTGAGTACCACGTTGAGCGCTATCTTCGCGAATCTTTTATTCCGCGCATCGCGCCGATTAGCCCGCACATGATCCTGAATTTTGTCGCCGAAAAAGCGCTCGGTTTGCCGAAATCCTATTGAGGCGCTCGTCGGCCTATTTCAGGCCGAAATAGGCGCGGCGCAGCGCATCGTTCTCATGCATCATGGCGACAGTGCCGGTAAATCCGATGCGGCCATTGTCGAGCGTGTAGACTTGATCTGCGAGGTTGAGGAAGCGGACATTTTGCTCGGCGACCAGCAGAGCGAGGTGTCTTTCACGCAATTGCGCCAGCGTGCGGACTACCTCTTTGACGAAAAGCGGCGAGAGGCCGGACGACGGCTCGTCCATGACCAGCAAGCGCGGCTTAGCGGCGAGAGCCTTGGCGACACCGAGCATCTTGCGCTGGCCGCCAGAGAGACTGCCAGCCAAGGCGCGGCGGCGCTCGGCCAGAATCGGGAATATCGCGTAGACCTCGTTGGTCACTTGCTGCAGTTCGCTCCTCGGCAGTAATTGCGCACCGACGGCCAGATTTTCTTCGACGGTCAGATCTGGGAAACCGGAGGTGTCTGACATATAGACAATGCCGCGGCGGACCCGCCGGTCGGTGCGCAGCTGCGTGATGTCGGCGCCGTCGAAACGGATATGGCCAGCCCTGGCTTCGATCAGACCCATCAATGTTTTGAGCAGCGTGGTTTTGCCGGCGCCGTTGGCTCCCAGCAGTACAATCGATTCGTTTTGTCTCACTGAGAGATCGACGCCCCAAAGGACTTGGATTTGTCCGTAGCCGGCGGTGAGACCCTTGACCTCAAGCAGCGGCTGGGAGGAGTCAGGCGGCATCCTCGCCTCCCAGAAAGACCTCAACGACATGGGAATTCTTTACCGCCTGCGCCAGCGCACCTTCGAAAATCTCCTTGCCTGCGTTCATCACGATGATGCGGTCCGTGAGTTGGTCGATGAAGCCCATCAGGTGCTCGACGACGAGCAGAGCGATGCCGGAACGCGCCAACTCCCTGAGCTTGCCGGCGATGCGATCGAGCTCGGACGGATTCAAACCGGCTGCAAGTTCGTCGATGAGCAGTAGCCGCGGTCCCGTCGCCAGCGCGCGGGCAAGATCAAGCATTTTTTGCTGCGCGCTGTTGAGTTCTGTGGCCGGCTGATTGCGGAAGACGGCGAGATCGACCTGCGCCAGCAGCGCATCCGCATCGACTGAGCCGTCGTGACGGCGCCCATAGGCGATGGCTATCTCCACGTTCTCGCGCACGGTGAGCGTCGGAAAGGGGCGCGGGACCTGAAACGTTCGATTGATTCCGGCGTGCACCAGTCGGTACGAGGCAAGGCCGCCTATCGGCCGTTTGTCAAAATAGATTTCACCGTCGTCCGGCCGGTAAAGCCCGGAGATCACGTTGATACAGGTCGTCTTTCCGGAGCCGTTGGGCCCGACCAGCCCAAGCACCTCACCCGCTGCCAAGCTAAAGCTGACGCCGTCGAGCGCGCGGAAGCCACCGAACTGTTTCACTAGGCCCTCGACGCGCAATATGGCAGAAGTCTCAAGGGACATTGATTCCCCACTGCCGCAGCAGCGACACTAGGCCGTTGGGCAAGAACAGCACCAGCAGCATGATTAGCGCGCCGTAAATGAGCTGAAAATACTGCGGCGTGGAAATGCCGACTGCGTTGTAGATACCGTAAAGGATAACCACGCCGAGGATCGGCCCGATCACCGTGCCGTTGCCACCGAACAACGCGAAGACGATAGCGAAGATCGTGAACTCGCCGCTGAACACGGTCTCCGGATAGAATACCGATACGTACCAAGCAAAGACGCTACCGGCCAAACCGGCAATGAGCGCGCTCAAGAGCCAGGCGATGATACGCTCGCGCACAACGTTAATGCCAGCCATGCCGGCGCTGATCGAATCCTCGCGAATCGCCTGTAGCGCCATGCCGAAGCGCGAATTCCGCAAATATATCACGAGTCCGAGCGTTGCCCCGAGGATGGCAAGCGTTGCTCCGTAAGCGAATGTCGGGTCAAAGACGCCGCTCAGACTGATGCCGTAGGGACCCTTGGTGAGGCTCTCGAGATTCGGATTAGACACCACCTGGAAGACGGCGAGCGCGGCTGCCAGATTGGCGATAGAAAAATACGCGCCCGAAAGTCGAAAAAGCGGAGTTAAGGTAAGCCCCAGCACCACCGCCGCGGCGGCGCCAGCGGCGAGTGCTACCAGCGGCGAAGCCTGCAAATGAATCACCATCAAGGAAAAGCCGTAGGCGCCGGCGCCGAAGAAGCCGACATAACCGAACGGCAGATAGCCGGTGAACCCGTAAATGACGTTAACGCCCTGCGCGAGCATGATGAAAATCATAAAATTGAACAGAAGCAAGTGGTTGCTGTATACCGTCGGCAAGATCGCGAAGGCGGCGACCACCGGCAGCAAAATCAACGTGACGTGGTGGAGCATTTTAGGCACGGCGCACCTGCCGTCCGAGTAAGCCGCTTGGCCGCACCAGCAGGATCGCCACCAGCAGCACGTAGGGCAACAGATTAGCCCACGAACTGTAATAGCTTTGCATGAACATATAGGACACGCCGTAGATGATACCGCCGAGTAAGGTGCCGAGCGGCTTTCCGAGCGAACCGATAACGATCACCGTGAATGAAGTCACCGTCACCTCGACGCCCATCGCCGGCGTGATGCTACCCAGCATGAAGGGCGCGAATACGCCGGCCACAGAGGCAAGCCCGAGACCAATGCCAAAGGCGATCGCCGAGACGCGGTGCACATTGATGCCTGTTGCGATAGCTTCCTCGCGATGCACCATGACCGCGCGCGTGAGATAACCGAGTCGCGTCCGGTATAGATAGACGTAAACGAGTAGCACGGCGATCCCGCTGGCGATGCCGCTCGCCACCCAGGCGGCCGGAAAGGTCTGGCCAAAGATGTCGACTGGTCCATTTTCGACATGGTGACCGGTCAGTAGGCTGGCGACCGCGACAATTGCCCGTCCGAGTTCGCCGCCGGGGATCGACCGCTCGCTGGTGCCGAAAGCGATGGTGGCCAGCGCCTCGATCACCTGCGACAAGCCGAAGAACAAAATGAACGACAGCATTTCAGGATCTTTTGCCCGCAACAGGCGCGGCACCAACAGGTAATAGAGCGGCAGCCCGACGATGGCGAACACCACGAAGACAATGAAGATCGCTGGGATTGGATTGAGCGAAATCAGTGTGAATAGCCAGAAGGCGAGGAAGGCGCCGAGCATGAGAAAATCGCCATGCGCGAGATTCACGATGCGCATTACGCCGAACACTAGGTTCAGCCCGAGGCCAATCAAGCTGAAATAGAGGCCAAACAGTAGGCCGGCGAGGAGGCTATAGACGAGCATCGGGGCGCCTCATGTTCGAGCGCTCCGATGTCATGTGCCGCTTAAGGACGCGGGTAGATGGGCTTGCCAGTGGACACATCGTGCGGCCAAACGGTGACGAATTTGACGTGGTCGCCCTCCGCGATCAGTTGCCCGAGTGGGGTGATCTCGCCGATTTGCGCGCCGGCTTCGTCGAGCGCGAAGGTGCCGTCCAGCGTCTTGAGATTACCCGACAGGCTGAAAATCGCCTTGCGCAGTTCGAGCTGATCGAGGCTGGTGGCCGCCGCCAGCGCCTTTTCGAGCACGAGCCCGGTGGTGTAGCCAGCCACCGAGTTGAAACCGAATTCGACATTGGTGTTGCCGTATTTCTGTTGCCAGGCCGCCTCATATTCGTTCAACGACATCCCGAACTGCGACTGATATGCGATTTGGGACGACGGCACATAAGTGAACACGTAGTTCAACCCCTTGCTGCCGACATTCTTCTCCAACAGCTCGGTTTCCAGTCCGGGATAGATGCAGAACACGAAATTGAACTTGATGCCGCTATCCTGCACATTTCGCAAGAACGCGATGTCGTTCGAGGCGTAGCCAAGGTGGATCACCGCGTCAGGATTGCTCGCCTTTATATTGTTGAGTAGTACAGTGTAGCTCGAGGTTTCCGTCGGAATGCCCTGGTCGAAGACAATATCAACGCCGGAATTCGCTTCCTTAATGAATTTGCGTACCGCGTTGGCTTGCGTGCCAGTGAAGTCGTTGGTCGCGTAAAGGATCGCCACTCGCTTGATGCCGAGATGCGGGCCATCGTGGGTGATGAAGTCGGCAAGAGGCTTCGGCCAGACGCTTGAGACCGGATCGGCCATCAGGACGATGTAGGGATTATCGGGAGTGAAAAAGGTGGCTCCAGTGCCGGTCTGGTTGATAAGCAGCATCTTATGATCGCGGGCGATCGGTACTGCCACTGAGGTCAGCACCGAGCCGGAATCAGCAATCAGAATGTCGACCTTATCCTGCGTGATTAGCTGATTGTAAAGCGTGGCCGCGGTCGCAGTATTGCTCTGGTCGTCATAGGCGACAAGTTTGAGCGGGATCTTCTTGTTGAACGCCTTAACGAACACGCCGCCCTCGGCGTTCTTCTGGTCGATCCATAGTTTCAGCCCATAATGCACAGGCATAGAAATGCTGGCGAAGCGACCGGACGAAGCATAAAGCGTTCCTAGGCTGATCTCTTTCGGAGCGTCGGCAGCCGGCGCAGTTGTTGCGACGGATATTACTGAGGCAATCAATCCAGCAAAAATCGCATGTCGCGTCATTGGATTTCCTCCTTGATAGCTTTCATTTTTGGACGAAAGTTTAGAGCCATCAGCACATAGGTGCAATCGTGACCTAAACTTGCGCGTTAAGCGAACGCGACCCTGAGGCTTCAATCAACGTTGCACTTGGCGACGTTCGTCGCCCGGGCCACAACGGTCACAGTCGCCCGCGCATCGTTGCTGTGTCTAGGCCGAGGGAGATGACGTCGGCAGCGCAATGAGGACGAGAAAGATGGGGATGAATAATAAATGAAAGATACTGGTGCAACCAACATAATCGGCGGCCCTAAAGAAATATCCGCCGGTCGGTACAAAGGAAATGAAACTTCCCGGTCTGTCTGCTCCTAATAAGCGCACACGGCGTTCACATACGATTATGTCGCAATTGACCCATATCTGCCACAACCGTGAGGCCGGGGGGCGCAGTTGAGTACTAAGTGGCCCGCCGGTCGGAATAAAACTGCGAACAGCTATGTGATTGAAATCTCACTGCCATTTCGTGCTCAAGGCGACAAACGTTCCCAGAAGAACCGCATATGAACTCCTGCGAACATGAGCGCATTAGACCAGTCAAGCGGCGGTGAAATATCCTCGCCATCGGCTGTATATTTTGTCGGAATCCATCCGCTGCCCATTAGCGAATGCCGGGCTGCTGATGGTGAAAGCCATGGCGCGTTCTGTCCCGTCAACCAAAGCTCCTGTCGCTGAACGCAAGAACAACGTGTGCACGCCTCATTTGGATGAGGCGCCTACACTGCGAGATCGACAAACTTGAGAAGTTCAATTCAGCGCGAGCAGCATCTAAACAGGGCGAGATTAAGTTGCATAGTAAAGATTGATGCGTTCAAGTAGCGCTCAAGTCGCGATCTCCTCGTCTCGTCAGATTTATGGGGACGGATGGACCGCGGGGCCGTCCGGGCTCTTGCATCATGCCGAAACCAGCAAGCCCCTCAGATAACGAGACGAAGGTGTCTGCCAACCCTCGGGCGGCACATGCCAACTCGCCATGGCGGCCGTTTCGGCATCCGTTCTTCACCTGGCTGTGGTTTGCAAGCTTGGTCGCCAACACTTGGGACGGATGCGGCGCTCTCGATTCCGACCCCGGATCACTATCTGCCCCTGCTCTACGTGCTTGCCGCCGGGCAGCAAGGCGAATTCATCCGCTTCCCGGTCGAGGGCGTCGATGGCGGGTCGATCTCCATGCTGGCGGTGCAGATCGGATGACCAGCACTGCCATGACGCGCGTGGAGCGGCAAGCCGGTGCGGTCGTCAGCGCGTCGCCGGGTGGCATCGGCGGGTTTGGCGCCAACATTTGCGTCAATCGCTCGTGTTTCTGAACGTGCCGGCCCGTCCAGAGGGAATAGCCGGAACGGTTCTGTTCCTCTGCTCTCCCTCGGCCAGCTTCACCACCGGCGGTGTGTTTATTGTGGATGGAGGCCAGTCGGCCCATTGAACCTGATTGGCGGCCACGGTGGCGAAACGACGACGACAGGAGAGACGCAGATGGCACAGCGCGTATTGGTCACGGCCGGCGCGTCCGGCATCGGAAAAGAAATCGCGATGGCCTTCGCTGCGATTGGCGCCGAGGTCTGCGTCTGCGACATCGATGCGAAGGCGCTCGATTCGGCAGCGAAGGACATTCCCGGCCTGAAGACTATTGTCTGCAACGTATCAAAGCGCCACGAAATCGAGCGCATGGTCCCCGCTGCCATCAAGGCGCTGGACGGGCTCGATGTGCTGGTGAACAACGCCGGCATCGCAGGACCGACAGCGCCCGTCGAGGACGCGGATCCCGACCAATGGGAGGCGGTGATGACCGTTGATGTCATCGGGACGTTTCATGTGACGCGTCTTAGCATTCCCCATCTGAAAAAATCTGCTGCCGGAAGCATCGTCGTTATGTCGTCGCTCGGCGGGCGCTTCGGCTATCCGAACCGCAGCGCATATTGCACGGCAAAGATGGGGCTGATCGGCTTCGCCAAAACGCTCTCGCGTGAACTGGGCCAGTACAACATTCGCGTCAATGCCATCGCGCCGGGAGCCGTCGCTGGCGACCGTATCGAACGCGTTCTTCAGGGCCGCGCCAGCGCAGAACACAAAACGCTGGAGGAGGAAAGGGTCGCCGCAATGAGCATCCAGTCGCTGAAGCGTTTTGTCGACCCCAAGGACATTGCCGCGCTGATCCTGTTCCTGACGTCGGATGCGGGAAAATCGATCTCCGGCCAAGTGCTGCCCATCGATAATGATGCACAGACTTCCGCATAATTCACACAGCGACAAGCAAATCGGGAGAATCGTTCATGGCACAGGGATTGCGCGAGCGACTAATCGGCGCATGGAAGCTGGTATCCTACGTCGAAAGGCCAGTTGACGGATCCGCACCCTTTTACCCCATGGGGGAAGAGCCGCAGGGCATCATCATGTACACGCCCGACGGCTACATGTCGGCGCAGCTCATGCATCCCGGTCGTCCCCAGTTCGCGTCTGGCGACTGGTTTCGTGGCAGCGACGAGGAGATTAAGGAAGAGGCGCTTGGGTACATCGCCTATAGCGGCCCTTTCCACACAGACGAGGAAAAACAGACCCTGACGCATTCCATGTTTGTGTCGCTCTTCCCGAACTGGCTGGGGCAGACCCAGCCGCGCGTGGTGGAGATCGAGGGCGACATGCTCCACCTGAGCTCGGCAACGCCGATCATGTCCGGAGGAAAGGAAACAATGTCCTATCTCTCCTGGAGGCGGGCCGAGCCCAACGTTTAGCGAGGCGGTGTCGATTCGATCGTCTTCGATAGTCTTGCCAGAAGGCTAGGTACTTGCGTGAAGCGTTGTTCTGCCGCGCACATGTCTGCTTTTGGCACAAAGCGGACATTCCAACGCGCCATAAA
>Ga0207817_1000028_pt1 | contig 22834 bp, 24 predicted proteins | sample LuqExpMetageno13_FD_187771 | JGI IMG/M metagenome (GOLD analysis project Ga0207817, IMG submission 187771) | Tropical forest soil microbial communities from Luquillo Experimental Forest, Puerto Rico - Sample 13 (SPAdes) | ecosystem: Environmental > Terrestrial > Soil > Tropical forest ... | reverse complement strand
ACAGTACCGGGCGCTCCGGTCTTCGTCGGCAAAGCGCCGCGATATATATCCAAGCAGCCGGCGCTCGGGATCAATGTCGATCTTAAGGATCACAACGCGCTGCAAAGCACATTTGTGTTTGATGCTTAGGCCGATCGCGGCTCAATGGAGAGACGCCTAATCGATGCGCGCGCTCGATCGACGTGATGTCTGGCTACCGGTCATGGGCAGTCTTGTCGCGTTGGCGTGGCTCACTCTCGCCATATGGGAGCAGAGCCCCTACGGGCGCTATCTCGATCATGGACGCTGGACGGAGATCGGACTTGCTGCAAGCCTATGCCGCGCTTTGCCAGCAGGACCAGTCGTGCTCCCCGCCCTGCTCTACGTAACCGGTTGGCTGTTGATGACCGTCGGCATGATGGTGCCGACGGTGTTGCCATTGCTCACGATTTTCGCGCGTATGACGCAGGACCGACCGGACCGCGGCACACTTATAACATTATTGGTTCTGGGCTACTTATCAATTTGGTCTGCATTCGGGTTGCTCGCTCACTTAGCCGATATGACATTACACTCTGTTGTTGCCGACAACGCCTTCCTAACTTTCAACACTTGGATCGTCGGAGTGATCGTGCTCGGCGTCGCCGGGGCTTTCCAATTCACCAATCTGAAATATCGCTGCCTCGACAAATGCCGCACGCCCTTCAGCTTCATTAACGCGCATTGGCGCGGTGGCGCTGTACGCCGGCAATCGTTCATGCTTGGCGTGCATCATGGCGTATTTTGTGTCGGCTGTTGCTGGGCCATCATGCTTATAATGTTCGTGGTCGGCACCGGCAGCGTTGGTTGGATGTTGGCAATCGGTGCGATTATGGCCATCGAGAAGAACGTCGCTTGGGGCCGGCGACTGAGCGCGCCGCTTGGTATTGCTCTGCTGCTGGCATCAGCCGTAATTCTTGCGCTGAACGTTTGACGACGAAAGAAGCTAAGCGGTTATCCAGGGTATCCCGTACGCGCCGACGCAACTAGAACAAATGTACTGAGTGCGGTGCCAATAGTGCGATTGCCATGAATGCGATGCCTATGAGACCGAGACCTCCAGCGATCCAAGCCAGGATTGCCATTCCGGTGATGATCGTCGCAGAGGCAAGAACGATACCGATCTCGAACGCTGCGCCAGCAACTTCAAAATGGTGATACCTTGCCATCGCCAACTCGCGTCGTTCCTCAGCTTCTTTCGCTCTTGCCGCAAGCTCCTTGCGACCTTCATTTGTCTCAGGTTCTGACTCGTTACGGGCAGCGGTTTTCTGCCAATCTTCAATCTGTTTCTCTTTTGCAGCTTTAATTGCCGCATTGCTTTCGTTTGAGGCCTCAAGCGCTAGTGCTTCAGCCGCAGTGCGCAGAATGGCTACCCGCATGGTCTTGGCTTGAAAAAATGCCCATAAATCTGATGACGCAATATTTTCACTTATAGCATTGGTTTGCGCACTCTTGCTTCCTGCCGACGCAAATGCGAGCAGGAGAGCAAGTATCGCAATAAGAAGGGCGATGCGCTTATTGGAATGCGCTGCGTGCTCGATTTCTTCACTGGCTTCGTGTCCAGCAGCCACCGTTCGCCCCCCGAAATTATTGGATGCGATGCCAGAGACGCAATCGTCTCATCATGTGACATACTAATCTTACGTTTGTTTAGGAGGCAAGTATGTAACTTCTCAACATCCTCAATGGCACGCGCAACAAGAACTGGGTCTTTCGTTAGGTCGACGTGCGCAATTCGGACAATTTTGTTGCGGTATCCATAATCATGTCTATTCGTCGTTGCAGTTTATTTTTTAAATCAGGAATATTCACTTTGTCTGTCACGCGGTAGGCATTGCCGATGCGTTCCACATAACCATACTTCACCATTTCTTGCAGACGCCTTATCACTGTCACCCGAGGCAGTTTCAGGGCGTGTGCAATCTTAGTCGGGGTTACTGGCGAGCACATGACGGTGCGAAGGAATACGTAGATGCCAATGGTCCGAAATGTTGAACTATCGCTATGGCCGGTGAACGCCTCGCCATAATCCTCGTTGATGCTGTGGATCAAGCCAAGATACAGACGGCACATAAGCATCCGCTCTCGTGCCAATTCGATACGGGGGGACGGTCGAAGTTGCTCTATCAAAACAAAGTTGGTGCCCGTTTCAGGCCATAGGTAGGGCTCGACATGCTTCGGGCTTTGCGATCGGGATGCCTGATGATCTCCTTGAACTTCCATGGCGTTCTACTCCGGCCCCAAGTGGGATGCGATAAAATGAGCCTCCTCAATTTTTGCTGAGCATCGACCGTTGGAATGTTACCAACGGTCGATGATGATCGATCAGTCAAGGTTCAAGCAGTCAGGGTTGCGAGCTTGGCTTTCAACGCATCAATCGTTGGCTTTATGATCTCGGCCACGCCAGGGATCGCCAGCACTTTGTCGAATAGCTGGTTAAGCGACGACATCAAGGGATTGACCAACCCGGCGAGCACTTTTCGCTGCTCGTCTGACAATTGCGCAATCATTCCGCTCACCTTGTCGATCTGCGTCGTGACGTCCTGCAATCTGGGCAACGCCGCCTGCGCTGAAGGGGCATCGGTGATGCCGGCGAGCGCTGTGCGCAAGGTGCCGAGACTGTCGGTGATCTGTTTGCCGACATCGATGCCGCCCACCGTGACAGTCTGCACGGCGGTGGCGGCTTGCTGAACTGCCTGTTCTGCCGGTCTCGCCAGCAGGTAGATGAGCAGGGCGGCGATCACCACCGCGGGGATGGCCCAGAGCAGCCAATTAGTCGTGGTGGACGCTGCCGCGACGCTGGAGCGCCGCGTATCGTCGATTGTTCGAGCCACTGACGCAGCGGCGGTCCGTGTTGCTCCGCTGCCTGCTGCAAACGTTTTCCTCGCCGCATCGCCGAGCCCATCGAGCAGGCCTGTACCGCCAAGCAAATTGCCGAAGTCCGAGGGCAGCGCCGCGGCTATCTTGTCCTTCTGGCTTGTGAGGAGACTTGTGATGCCGGCCGCATCAATGCTGCGCGCGCCTTGCTGTCGAACGATCGCGCCCATGACAACCGGCGCCAAGAGGCCTAGCAGAGAGCTGCCCGCGGTCGATCCCAATCCGGAAAATTTTCCGACTGCATTGGCGAGCGCGGTTTGGTCCTGGCCGCCAAGGAGCGACGCGAGCATCTGTGATCCACGCTGGATGACGGATGTTTGATCCGCGGTGCCAAGCATGCCCGAAAACTTGTCGAGCGTACTGACTTCCTGCTTTGCAGCGTCGACAAGCTGTCGCGGACCGCCAGGTTTTGTGGCAACGCCGGCGAACGCAGCTAATAACCCCGGCACAACGGCATCGATGGCGGACGAAGTATCGTTGCGATTAATGCCGAGTGCGCTTGCGACGCGCCCGATCATCTCAGGTGTCAGAAATTTCATAATGAGTGGAATGAGGTCCGTGGCCATTGCCTTCTCCTCCCGCGTTTGTGGTGGTAACGAGATGCGCGTCCGGCAAGGGCAGTGGTCGAAATGAGCGGGGCCCCGGCCGTCCGCTGCGGCTGAGTGTGGAAGCGCAGGCGCTACCGTTCCATTGTACGGGCGTTTATGTGCTCGCTATCGAAAGGCACAGGCCGCCTATACAAACGTTGCGAACATGCTGGCGAATGCAAACATTTGGCCATCTCGCCAATGAATCATTTCACCAATGACTCATTTCAGATGTTGGCTAGTCGTTGCAAGTTGTTAGAGGACGCTAACCCAAGCACTCGTCCGTATTGCAAGGGTATCAGCGAATGCAGTTATTTTGTGAGCCGCCGCCGGTTCCGGCGGACTCGTCTTTTGTAAACACCCAAAACCTTCTTTGCGACCTGGCGGCTACTGCCACCCTTGATCGCAGTTGTTGCCGCGGCGGCCTGAGCCTCCACGAGTGCTTGTATCTTTTCGGTGGACATCCGAACTTTCTCGGATTGGGCCCGGGCGCCACCTGCTGCAAGTCGCATTAGTCGGAGTGCAATTACAGTCTGGGCTTCCAATCCAAGCCGAGCAGCTTGTGATGATAACGCGAACCATGCGTTCCATGTCCGCATAGGGTTCAACATCTGCACTCTCCCAAATGCCTGCCGCACATCTCCTTGCGGCTATGGCTGCAACCGGGGCTGCATTGAACGAGCACGTGTGCCAAATTTAAGGTTCGCAATACAATGTTTCGCAATCATGACATTTCTGTGCCACCGGATCGTAAAAGTGGGGCACATCCCGATACCCATATTCGCGTTTATTCATTATGCGCTGCTCTGTCTACCGTCCAAGAATTATTTATCACCTCACCGAGGGTGCGCACTTTGCATTTGAGCTACTACCTTCGCCAAACCAGTCCTTGTTAAATTAAAGGCTGTCCGTGCCTCCCCGCGCGGTCGGCCTGTATACGACGACCGCGGCGGAATAGCCTAAAGTTGAGTGTAGACCGCCCACGTGTTACTTTTAAGTGCAGTAGAGCAAGGCGGGGAATAATGAAAACGTACTTCTTGATTACATCTTTCGCTATTGGCTCCGCCCTGGCGCAATCCTGCGCAGTCAAAGTGGTGAGCAAGGATGGCAGGCCGCTACGCGACGCCGCCAAAAAGAGAACTGCCTAAGCAATTCAACGGTCGGGAGTTCAAGATGCGTCACTTTGGTACCCTTTGTTTAGCAATCATCGGCGCCTCGATTCTGTCTTTCCCCGTCGCGGCTCAACAAAAGACAGTCAAGGCCTGTCAGGCAGAATGGCGAGCCAACAAGGCTGACAACCAAGCCAAGGGCATAACGGAAAAGGCCTATGTTGCGCAGTGCCGAACGGAGGGCAGCGCTGCCAATCCCGCGCCGGCTCCTGCAGCTTCAACGGCGTCAGCTGCGTCGGCCGGCACGCAAAAAACCGTCAAGGCCTGTCAGGCAGAATGGCGAGCCAACAAGGCTGACAATCAGGCTAAGGGCATAACGGAAAAGGCCTATGTTGCGCAGTGCCGAGCGGGGGGTAGCGCTGCTAATCCTGCGCCTGCTCCCGCGGCTTCAACGGCGTCAGCTGCGACGGCCGGTGGGCAAAAAACCGTCAAGGCGTGCCGGGACGAATGGCGAGCCAACAAGGCTGACAACCAGGCTAAGGGCATAACGGAAAAGGCCTACGTAGAAAGTTGCCGCGCCGGCACAACAGCCGCACAGCCGGCACCTGCTTCGACAACGGCAAGCTCGCCCGCGGCGGCTCCAGCCCCCACCCCAAGTGCAGCGCCCACCCCAAGTGCAGCGCCCACTGCGACGGTGACGCCAACGGGTGCCAATCAATATGCGACCGAAGCACAGGCCAAGCGGCGCTGCGGTGTAGGTACGGTCGTTTGGGCCAATCTCGATTCTAACATCTATCACTTTGCGTCCTACAAAAATTACGGCCACACGAAAACCGGTGCGTATATGTGCGAGAGCGATGCGACCAGTCAGGGGATGCGCGCCGCCAAGAACGAGAAGCATCCATGATCAAAGCGCGAGGTGTGCTCGAGCATAAGACGATCCGCGCCTGGCTATGCGAGTGCGGTCATTAAGGGGGGTAGGACCAACTTTGCGGCTTGCTGAAGGGCGTGCTGCGTTCCTTTTTCGCAGCGGTGCAAGCCGCGATGAAAGCCGGACCGGATCTATCTGGTTTGAGGCTATCGTTATTAGCTCGGCATACGCGCTGTGACTATCGATCATCACCGGGACGTCAATCAGGTCTGATGACTCTGATGATTGCGGCGGTGCTCACTGAGGCACCGAGCGCTCGAAGCTCGATGCATGACCAGGCTGATCAAACTGCAGTTCGAACAAGATATCGGCATCCGGACAGAAATGCGGGGCAGAGCGTACCGACCTAGGCGCGTGGTCCAACCACTCGCGGCAGGTTTTTTTGTACGGACAATCTTCGCAGCGGTGGAGCGCTGTTGCATAGCGTAGGCCCAGTCGCGGTAAAATGCCGCTGTTTGGGTCAATTCCTAGCTTCTCCATCATTTCATAGAGGTGGATTGAACGATGCGCCTGATGGATCGGCGGTTGCTCTTGGCTGTTCAGAGGTGACACCGCAGCCCCTCCTGTCAGAAACTGGGCGCGCTGAGTAATTGTGCGGCCAGCTAGCTGCATTTCAGCACACAGTTGCGATAGCGACCCTTTTTCTTCTCGCTTAGATCAAGCAACCATCCTGTCCTATTAGAAAAGGTACGGGCAGGTTCCCCTGGCATCAGGTAGATTCACGCCTGCCAGCACCACTTCCGAACCTCCAGTTCAGCCGCTGCTTTATCAATTGGCCGGTCTGGGTCGTGGCCTGAGATGAACGGCAGATCTGGATCGTGATCGCAAGCGGCGATCAACGCAGGCCCGCCGCTCGGTTGCCATTCAACCATCCGACGGTTGATCGTTTGCCAACCAGAATTGCAAACAAATGATGTAAACATCCGTCCCTCCATTGAGGCAATTTCAATGTAACGCGCGCTAAGCTTACCGGTCTGTGAGCAAGTTCACGTTCAAAAAGATTTTTTGTTGTGACGCCCGTCACAGTCGCAGCACGTTCAGTTGCTTAGGCTTTGAAGACACTTGGTTCAACAGTACATGCTTACCATGCGGACTCATATTCTCAGCGAGGGCAGACTACTTGCGCTAACCGGTTCTGACTGGCTGCTGCTGCTCGGCGGCATTGCCATTTGTGGAGGGTTTTTGGTGCTGGTTTTCTTCTGAGCTTCGAGCGGTGGGCCAATAAGGTGTGGCCCAGCGGAACTCACAGCCGGCCGGCTAAATGATCTGTTGCTAGATCTTGGGTTGTTGGTTTGGTTTCTCTAGAAAACTGCTCGTAGGCCGCGCGAACGACATCTTTGCCGTAAACTCGCTCAAGACGTCGGACAACAAAGTGGCCGCGTGCTACGGCTTGGAAGTGCTCGATAAATGCGTAATTTACGGCGGCACCGCCGAGCGCACCAATGATCGGTATTGCTTGAGCGGCTGCTTTTTGGGTCACCACGCCACCGAAGCGTGCACTGATCTGCGCGATCAAACGCACCAGCACGGGTGCACCTTCGTCGACCAGGCCCCGCTCTGTGATAAAGCGCGCAGCCTCCGTAACAGAGGTGGCGAGCAGGCCCCGTATGGCAAAATATCCGGTATCCGCGGTCTTGTCGCTCTCTGTGCGGCCACCTAGTCCAAACACCTCGATGCACGCAAGCGCGGCCTCGGGGTCTGCCAAATTCTCTCCCTCGCTGCGGGCGATATCGAGAATTGATCGTAGCATAATTATTGTCGAAACGGGGACCTCAAAGGGTAGCGAAGAGAGACCGAATGCACCGCCCGCTGCGCCCGACGCGACCGCCAACGCTTTGTGCAGCATCACCGAGCTCTCTCGGCCCCGATTACGGATCGTGCTCAGGGCGATCTTTGCAGCGATTTGTAAGCTTTTCGCTGTGGCTTTAGCGATCGCCTGCGATGCGCCCGGTGGTAAGGCCTTGCCAATGAGGTCAATCGGCCTACCAAGCATGCTTGTTAGGCGTGCAGCAAAGCTTGGCACCTCAAGCCATTTTACGGCACTGCGAAGCGCATCAATGTCAGTCTGTGTCAGGGATTCGATCATTCAAATTTCTACATCAATAGTTTTTTCACCCTCGCCATTGGCAGGCACGCGGCTGACGAGACGGTCTTCGATCTTATGTAAGCTTGCGGTTGCCAATAATTGGCATTTCGATGATAAAGATGATAAAAATGACCACTATTACAACTGCACCAACGAACGCTGCCTCCAATACGAGGGGGTTCACGCCGCCTCCAATACGAGGGGGTTCAATAAGACATCGCGTTCAGGATCAGGATGCTTACGCAAATTGCGGTAAGTACCAAGCCAAACAACCGGTCTTCTGCCAGTTCGCGGAACATGGCCGCCTCCTGTATTGGTGTGAAGGCTCATATTTTAAAACGGTCATGGCAATTGGCCTTTGGAAGACGGAAGCTATACCTTCGGACAAGCCCGATAGTTCCATTGGATAATAGATTTGCTTGTCTGAACGATCCTAAATGCATGCAAATAGTGATCTGTTTTCGTTGTTAACGCTGGACGCTCAGCCCCCTCCAGCGCAAAAGAGTGACCCCGGTTCCCCCGCCGGGGTCATTCGTTTTATTCCTGCAAGCGAGCGCGGATGACGCCAAATGCCGGAATGGCTGACGTGATGCTACCGCTGCTCGAATGCCGGTTGTTTGAATTGCCGACCTGATTCGCGCTCAATCTAACGGGCGGCAGAGTTGATCTCAGTGAGTGGTAAGGGCCGCATTGAGGCACGACACCAAGTTTTCATCAGTAAATGGCTTATCGAGAAATCCAATCGCGCCCCGGGCAAGCGCTTCTTCTCGAGTCTTCATCTGAGGAAATGCGGTCACAAAGATAATCGGCAGTTGTTCTCCCTGAGCGATCAATCGTCCTTGTAATTCTATTCCGGTCATTCCGTCCATTTGAACGTCGGTGATCAAGCAATCGACGCGTTGAACAGAGTTCGACTCTAAGAATGCCTCAGCAGAGGCGAAAGTCGCCGCAGCATAACCAAGCGATCGGATGAATCCTGTTATTGCTTTCCGGAATGATTCATCGTCATCGACGACCGCAATTACCGGGATTTTTGACAAACTGCATTTCCTCAATTCGGAAAGAGCTTCGATATACGAAATACATACTATACATACTTGCCAACGTAGCTACCTACTATCGTGTTGTCACCCTACACGAACGTATAGAGTGGTTAAGACTTCGTACGTCGGATTCCTAACGTATCTGCCATTTTTACTAAGTCAGCTAGCGATTTTACGCCGAATTTTTTCATTACATTGCCGCGATGCACCTTCACGGTGATCTCGCTAACTCCTAGCTCAGCGGCAATTTGCTTATTCAAAAATCCTCCAGTCACCAAGGCCATAACTTCTTGCTCGCGTGGCGTGAGCCTCTGAAACTTAGCTCTAAGTTCAGTAGCGGCCTTTTCATTCGTTCGGTTAAGACGGGAGCGGTCCAATGCGATCGTAACCGCATCCAGCAGGTCCTGATCGCGAAATGGCTTCGTTAGAAATTCAACTGCACCAGCCTTCATAGCTTTCACAGACATTGGGATGTCACCGTAGCCGGTAATAAAAATAATAGGTAACTGCTTTTGTGTCTTAATCAGCTCGGCCTGAATATCCAGTCCACTGATTTGTGGTAATCTCACATCGAGAATCAAACAAGAAGGTGCGTCAGGCGGATTCACCGCCAAAAATTCCTGAGCCGTAGCGAAAGCTTCAGTTCGAAAGCCGACCGAGCGAATTAGATTACTAACCGCCCTACGCATTGAGGCATCGTCATCGACGACAAAAACAACGGGTTTGGTGTCTGAAAAATCTTCTTGCATTTACTATGCCAAATTACGCTTAAACATCACTATACCATTGGTTAGCTGGCATTGCGATTTGAAAAATCGACATAGATGAGCCGGTTTTTTTGCTGGGCTGGTCGATTTTTAGCACTTTAAATAGAAAAACTGGCCTCCTGATTAATTAGATTGGGCAACCGTGGTCCGCGGCGGGTGATGGGACAATCAATGCCAGATCACGCCGTGGTCGTACGACTCGAAACCTTCGTATAGGGTGTCCTCACCTTTCCACCGTCAAAATTTACCAACGTTCAGTTTCGCGAGGAGTGTTGCAGTTCTACCCTCCCTGTCAATCGACAAAACTAAATTGATACAGGGAAAGCGCCGTGATCGGAACACTCGCCATAGTTGGCTTCGCCGCCATTACCTCGATCAGTTTTATCTTTGCCGGTCGTCGCATGATTGCAATTGCTGTGGGGGCCGTTGCGTTCCTAAGTAGCGGCACGTTGCAGGCCGAGCCGCTCTTCGGGTTCCTGAGCCCCACACAAAACCAGCGCGCCGCCCTGCAATACGCGCCGACCGATGATGCAACCAGTGAGCCGCAGACGGTTCCGCGGCTTCAGCGGCAGGTTGTTAATTACGTTAGCAACGAAGCGCCTGGCACAGTCATCATCGACACCCCCCACACCGTCCTCTACTTCGTGGTCGGCAGCAACAAAGCCATCCGTTACGGCATCGGCGTCGGGCGCCAAGGCTTTACCTGGTCCGGCGTCCAGCAGGTCGTGCGCAAAACCGAGTGGCCGGACTGGTATCCGCCGCCTGAGATGATTGCGCGCCAGCCCTACCTGCCTCGTATGGTCGCCGGCGGCCCCGGCAATCCGCTTGGCGCGCGCGCCATGTATCTCGGCGGCACCGAATACCGCATCCATGGCACCAATGATCCGACGACGATCGGCAAGCAGGTTTCGAGCGGCTGCATCCGCCTCACGAACGCGGACGTCGAGGATCTGTACAGTCGCGTCCACATCGGCGCCAAGGTGGTCGTGCTGCCGATGCAACAATCGCGCATGGCACAAACGCATCAAGCAAAGAGCATCCTGACAGTGACACACGCGAGCCGTCCGTTGAATCTGTAAATGAAATTATCCGATTGGGTAGACCGGGATTTTTCGGAATGGATGAGCGGTGACCGCAACCTAGATCGCAACGGAATCGTTATGTGGCGCATACAAAACTTCAGCATTCGAGAAATTGTCCCAGCATCAATTCTGAGTGGAGTTATCGCGTCTGGCATCTGCATGCTGACAAATGTGAGCCCTGCCAGCCATACAGTTATGGTTGGCAATTTGATTGATCGAACCGCTAAAGGAGATCGGCTCCAGGTAACGCCGATCGCTGGCAAATCGGAAACTAATTCCACGTCGACTTACGCCCCGCGGTCGAGGGTGCTCGCGCCGATTGGCTGCGAGCCGGCCTTTAGTCCAGCCGTAAAGACAGGTCTCAGGCCAATTTTCAGACGCTGCATTAGCTGAACAGACGCTAACGAAGACGAGTTGGAGGGATACCATGAACAGCTCACTTCAGTTCGCCGACCGAGGTACACATATTAAAATCGTGATGGTGGCTGTTATAGCTTCGATTGTAGTCGTGCTAATTGGAACCAATGCGCGAATGTTTGCTGCAAGTGGTGGAGTGGATCAAGCGCAGGCTGACGCCATTACGATCAAAGCTAGCAAGTCTGCGACCTATACAGATAGTGGAACGTTCAGAGTACGCTGAGCGCGCGAAGTAAGTGTCAATCGGAGCCACGAGGGCAGCAGACCGTCGCCTCAAACCCCCGTCGTTCAAAAGCCGCACATCATTGAGCTCCCCAAATACCCGATTACGACCGGCGCACGTTTTGACGTCCAGAATATAAAGGCTCCACACGGCACTCGAAATTAGGAAATGTAATGCGCATGCGCTATTTTGTCGTCATATAACTGGAAACCAGTTGCAACTCGTACTGTCGGGTGTTTAGTAGAACGCTGCAGTTGCTCATTGCTTGAAGCCTCACCTGCCTTTAAAGATCAACAGGTTGCCTAGTCCCAAATCGTAGGAAATCGTGTTATATTTCGTAGTGCGACGAAGGGGGATGACTTGTTGCAGTACAACCCACCCCAGCAAGTCCAAAGCGATCTGTCTGCCGTCAGCCAACCAATGAGGCAGTGGCCTCGCCTGATTGGCATTTTTGTCCTAGTTGCTATTCTCTTTTTCCTAGCCGCTCGACTGAGTCTGCTCCTGCTGACCAAACCTGACGGCGTCGCTGTTTTTTGGCCCGCTTCCGGTGTCGCAGCCGGCGTCCTGATCGCCCTTGGGCCCACGGCGCGATTGCCAGTGGCGGCCGGCGCGGCATTCGCGACCATTGTTGCCAATACCTTGGGTGACCGGACTCTCACGAGCTCATTTTTCTTTGCCCTATGTAATGCGGGTGAAGCGTTATTGGCAGCATGGCTGATCGAGAGCTACTTTGGTTTGGACTTCAGTCTCGACAGGCTCAGCCATGTCCTGGGAATTTTGGCAGTAGCGATTGTCGCGACTGCCGTTTCGGGAATTGGCGGAACCGTCGTGTTCTTATACTTCCATAACTCGACGGCACCAGTGCTATCCACCTGGCAGCACTGGTTTGCATCTGACGCACTCGGAATCCTGACCGTCGCCCCATTGATGATCGAACTTGCTTCAACGGCGCGCGAACCGCCGACAAAAGGCGAACTCATTGAAGGTGTCGCGGGGCTTGTAGCGCTAGCTGTCGCTAGTGGAGTGGTCATTTTCCTGCCACCGGGGCATTGGGGCATCGCCGTGTCGATCGCGCTACTCTTTCCACTAGTGCTGTGGCTGGCCGCCCGTTGCCCTCCTATCTTTGCGGCGGCGGCGGTATTCATCATTGCCTTTACCTTGGTTTGGATGACAATCTTTGGGTTCGGCTATTTTGGCGATTCTAATTTTCCAATCGAACAGCGTATCTTCGGCGCCCAGGCCAGTATCCTGGCAACATCGCTCTGCGCACTCGTTCTTGCCTCGCTTTTCGCAGAGCGCCGTCATCACGAGGCTGCCCTTTTTGAAGGCCAGGCGCGGCTACAGGAGGCGCTAACAGCTGGTGGGGTCCTAGCCTTTCAGTGGAATGCACGGACCAATTCCTCGCAACGCAGCGACAACGCTGCGCAGGTTCTTGGATTCGCTCCGAACCAAATTTTTTCTGCAAGTGAATTTCTTGCGCAGGTCCATCCCGACGACCGCGCACATCTGAAAGCGCTTATTCACTCTGTCCGCCCTGAGAAGCCTACATATAAGACCGCATTCCGCTTCGTATGCCCGGATGGGCGGCAGATTTGGCTCGAAGAATCGTCAAGAGCGGAATTCAATCCGGTAGGAAAATGTTTGCGTATAAAGGGGCTCACAGTTGATATCACAGAACGCAAGCTATCAGAGGAACGTCAGGGCTTATTGATCTCGGAGCTCGATCACCGCGTCAAGAACTTGCTCGCGAGAGTTGCCGTAATCAGCACGTATACGCGCCAGGGCAGCAAGTCGATTGATCAGTTTGTTGAAGTGCTTGATAGCCGCATTCAGTCCATGGCCAACGCTCATTCGCTTCTCAGCCAGAGTCGCTGGACCGGCGTCAATCTTGCCGATCTTGTTCAGAACCAGCTTGCGCCTTACGGCGCAACCTCAAACATTAAGATCAATGGCCCTGATGTTTCGCTCAGTCCGACGACGACCCAGGCGGTGGCAATGACGCTTCATGAGCTTGTTACCAACGCCATTAAGTATGGTGCGTTGTCGAGTGCGCATGGCCATGTCACCGTAAGCTGGGACCGCCGGCAAAGCGACGGTGCGGCAGCATACGTAAAGATCGACTGGCGAGAGACTGGTGGTCCTCGGGTAGCAAACCCCGTCAAACTCGGGTATGGGACCAACCTCATACGTGATATGATCCCTCACGAGCTCGGTGGGCTAGTTGACCTCATATTTGCATCTGAGGGTGTGTGCTGCAAGATTGAGGTGCCTATCGAGCAGCGGTGAGAGATTCACTGGTGGCTAATGATAGAGAGAGATCTCACTGCGTACCTGCCACCGAACGTAAAATCGCGATAAGTTTTTCTTCGCGGAACGGTTTCTCCAAGATGTATGCCTTTGCCGGGAGTGCCGGGAGATTCGAGTACCCCGAAGTCACGATAACAGGAACACCTTGATCAATTAGTCGATCAATGAGGCCATATGAGCGCTCGCCATGCCGAAGATTGATATCGACGACGGCGGCATCGGGAACGTGCTGGGAAATCAACCGATCGGCGTCGGATGCAGTTGCGACTGGTCCATCTACTTCCGCTTCAAAACTTCGAAGCAGATTCTTCAAGGCCATTCCGAGTTGCCAGGAATCCTCGACCAAGAGAATACGCATTCCCCTTAGATTTGATGAATCTGTCTGGGCCGAGTCGTCGCCGTCTGACGGGGACATTTGATACCCTAATGATACCCTAACGCGACAGATTTAAACCTTCATCGTTAGAAGCTGCGCATTTAATATCGCATCGCCCCTTCAGGATCGCAACCATCGCGCCACAGTGAATGAGGCATCATAACCGCTAACTTTAAGGTTCGATCTGTCAGGCACTGGCTTGTCGCACATACTATTATTTTCGATCGCTCGCAGAATGGAACAAACAGTGCATGGGCTTAAGCATTGGGCGGAACGCATATTTTTCGCGTTCGGCAAGGGTGCGATAGCGGCGTGCTTTGCTCTTGCCCCGTGACTTGAACTGCTCGTTCCAGCAGGTGCGCGCGCTGACCGTGCTAGCGGCAACGTGCTCCGATCTTAGCGTTGTGGACCATATGGACTTAGCTCTCGTTCGGCGCGAAAGACATTGCTATAGAGATTAGCGACCCACTGTCGTCCGTTCGAAGTCACATTGAGGTAACGGATTGCGCTCTGAATATGCGGGGATACAGTGCCCCAATAGAATTGCGGGTAACGATCTGTGAGATCAGCAGGCGAAGCATAGCCAAGTTGTTTGTTCATCCCGACTTCTTCGAACTCATAATAAAGTGCATTGGCTTTGCGTAGATAGTGCGGATCGCCGAGTTGGCCGATAAGATCTGCGGCGCGTACCAGCATGCCTTCTTCAGAGTCGCTATTATTGACACCCGGAGGCGAGGGAAAGCGCGTGAACTCGATCGCATCGGCAATGCGAGTAGCGGCGATCGATTCCACTTTGCCCAAACGTTCGATCACGAACAGCTTTGACCGGTCGACATGATACGGCGTCAGCGCTGCATCAGAGGAGCCACGCGGTAATTTCTCCTTATTGCCTTTAGCATCAATAGTGTATCCGTCAACGCCATCGCCTGGGAGAATGCCACGGACGTATCCAATGTCGTGAAAAAGGCAAGCAATGATGACTTGGGCAAAATCGCGGGCGTTCGTTTGAACTAAAAGCCGTCGCCCCCTCAAAATGTCGTAGCCGGCCAGCGTTACCAGCATCGTATGCTCGACGTTGTGATAGAGCGCGTCACTGTTGCCGATACAATCGATAGCAAGCCTTGCTGCCGACTGAACGAGTTCTATTAGACCGGGGTCCGACGAGCCAAACCGGCGACCCATGTGCTCGGCAAGATAAGAGCCCAGAGCATCCGCTGCTAGTTCGGGAATGGTAAACATTGCCTCCTCCCTAGCACACTAGCGGCGCTCGTACCGCGTAGCTTCGTAACCTACGACATGAATATCGAGATTTTTCTCGTTATAGTCATATTAGCTTAACTCCGCAGGCCGCCGCCATATGATCTCGCATTATCGCCCGCGACCGGCACAGACTTGTCCGGTATCATGTTAATTGGAATAAGAGCCTGAGATCCAGCGTCCGGCGATCAGTTGGGCAGGATTTGAAGGTGGGAAGTTGTCATCGCAGGGTCGGCATCCGCAACTCGTCGCCATCACCTATTGAACAACGTCGAGTTTGACCTTTGCAATGCCCCGGTCGACAATTCCCAACGATTGGGCCGCAGAATAAGAGACATCGACAATTCGTCCGGGAACGAATGGACCGCGATCATTGACCCGAACTGTCACGGATCGACCAGTAGAGACATTTGTCACACGAAGCCGGGTGCCGAAGGGCAACGTAGGGTGAGCTGCGGTCAGCTTGTTCGGATCGAAGGTTTCGCCATTCGCGGTCTCTTGTTCATCCGAATAAAAGCTGGCAACGCCGTATGACGCAAATTGTGTCTCCGGTGCGTGTTTGTCCGTTGCGAGCGGAGTGTGTTTTCTCAGCGCAACCGCCACACGTCTATGTGTCACCCTCGATGCCGTTCGATTATTTTGCAGCGAAGGCGGTCGACTGGCGGTGCGAAATTCAGTTCTGTTAACGTTGGACTGAGCGCAAGCCCCAAGCGCTGCCGCTGTTAATACGACGGCAAACAGCCGACCAAAATTCCGAAAATCGGTGGAGAGCAAAGACGCGGCATAAAGAGTTTGCCATGTGCCAATATCGGGGCACGAATTTCCCGCACACTTGATAGAAGGCATGTGGATCCCCCCGCCCGACGCCAATACCGATAGGCAAAAACGGCCTAACCGTGGCAGACAGAAAGATCACCGCCTCAAGTGTGAATTTTTCGTTTAGGGTGTGATCGATTTGTCACAGCCTGCTTCGAGGGTAATCAGTTTCTTAAAATGTAGAGGTCTTCGCCGGAAGAAAATACCACCGATTTCTGGCGCGCATTTGTTCTGTGGAGCGGAGAACCGCTCATCGGTAGGCGCAATGCCTATAAAAAGTGCACGATTTTGTCCCTTCACCGCAATTAGTTGCGGGCGTCAGCGCGTTTAAGGCTTCTTCGGGACAATTTTAGAAAGGTGGGCTGCCTTGTGCGGCAGCCCACCGATTGGATCAGTTCGGAACTTTTCAGCCTGCGTAGACGATGCGCTGCTGGGCGACTTTCTCCGCAGCGGTCGTCGGCTGCGCAGGCAGCTGAAGCACCGTTGCCCGCTGACCCTGACATAGTTGTGTCAGAAGAACGATGCGTCCGTCCGGAAATTCGAGCGCATCGTGGTGCGTCCGTGGTTCGTGCTTATTCACTTGGCGGAAGATTGCCGTTGAATGGATTAGCGTTTCCTCCTTCCAACCGACAATGAAGTGGTGAGCTGAAAGTTTCACCCCGCCGGAAAACGCAAGCTCCGTTCCTGGAAGAACGCAAACCGCCATTGAAGCGTCTTCCGCTGCAGCGAACCCGCGGGTGCCGGTACCGAAATCACGTGAGGTGAGCTTGTCGCCGACCTTTGCTGGCCGTGACTTGACATTTTGAAGGCTGTAGTCACACATCGCTGGAACTCCCTGGTTGGAAGCCCCTTGAGCCCCATGAAAGGTTAACACGTTCGCCATTCTGGCGCACCAAAAAAAGTTGAACGCCTAAATCGTTAGGGTCCTTGGGCATTAACGACAAAATCAGTTGCTCGTCGGCGCAGCTCACGAGGCATTCAGCCTATGTTAATGTACAACTTCGTAATTTTGTTGCTGACGCTATGGCATGGAAATTCGTGAGAAGTCGGATGCGATTCCTTGTAATACTCTTCTGTTGCTTGTTTTCGGCCAGTGGGTTCGCCGCGAGCGCACAGGATACGTGCCCTGGCAATCCAGACGCGCTTGGCACCAGTCGCGTACTCGCCATCAGCCCGAACGAATTCAAGCAAATCGGCAGCATGCAGTACAAGCAGACACTGCCGCTCGATGACCATGAGGTGGTAATCACCTTTGATGATGGACCCTTGCCGCCATACACCAATGCCATTCTCGATACATTGGCATCGCAATGCGTAAAGGCTACGTATTTCTTAGTGGGCCAGATGGCGAATGCCTATCCATCCATCGTTCGACGCATTTATAACGAGGGACACACCGTCGGCACGCACAGCCAAGATCACCCACTCGTCTTTCAACGTTTGTCTCTCAAACGGGTTGAGGACGAGGTTGATCGCGGAATCGCGTCCGTGGATCGCGCGATTGGCGACAGCCAAGCTGTAGCACCGTTTTTCCGCATTCCGGGGCTCGGTCGCTCCAAAACTGTGGACGATTTCCTCCTCTCACAGCCATTGGTGACTTGGAGCGCTGATGTGGTCGCGGACGATTGGTTCAGGCACATCAAGCCGGAGACGATCGTGGAGCGGGCGATGCGTCGGCTAGAGGCCAACGGCCGTGGTATCTTGTTGTTGCACGACATCCACCCAGCTACTGCCATGGCGCTGCCGACTCTGCTTAAGGAACTCAAAGCGCGCGGCTTTCACGTCGTTCAAGTAGTGGCTAAGGGCGACCGGCCTAAATCTGTGCCCGAGCTGATGGCTTCGCCCGCGACTGGCACACCGACGAAGCCGATGGTCGTCACGAATCGAATCAGTGGCGCGAATGACTCTACGAATCGAAGCCATCACGTTAAAAGAATCGGTGCTCACAAGCGGCATTTAGCCGTACTCCACTCAGTAAAAAACTCTCGACCAAGTCAATTTTGACGCTCGCTCTCAGACGCCAGTTGCTAGCAGCAATTCCAAGTGGGAGACTTCAGCTGTTGACGCAGTGAAGCCAGGCACTCATTGTCCGAGGGCGGTATCCTGCTAGGGTTTCGATCACTTCAACGGGGCTCTTCTCCGGCACTATAATCGTGCCAATCGGCGCTCCTCGCGGTGCTGCAAAACTAGTTTTTGCCAAGGTACATTTTAGCCTACGAATTGGAGCAACGCGGTGACAACGAATGAGAATGAATCATTTGAACGAAAACAACTCAGTACGACATTGATTGAGTTTGCAATACGACTCGCCGTTCTGGCAATTCTTCTTTATTGGTCTTTGGTCCTCATTCGTCCATTCATCACAATCGTTATTTGGAGTGCAGTGCTCACTGTCGCACTTTATCCAACGTTTGATTGGATTGCCTTGCGGCTTGGAAATCGGCGCCGACTGGCAGCAATTTTGATTACGATCATTAGCTTGCTAATAGTCATGGGGCCGGCGACGTGGCTTGCACTTGGATTGATCGAAAGTATTCGATCGATATCCGGAGGAATCGATTTATCGATCATTGCATTGCCGCCGCCGCCAGATTCCGTGAAAGATTGGCCATTGATCGGCGAATATGTTTATCAATTTTGGAATCTAGCCGCGACCAATTTAAAGGCCGCTTTGGCGGATTTTGCACCTCAATTGAAATCACTGGGCAGCGGGGTGCTTCGTATTGCAGGGAGTGCCGGCACAGGTGTGCTCCAGTTTCTTATTTCAATAATTGTTGCTGGATTTCTCTTTCGCCCAGCACCATCGATTGTCAACAACATCAGAATGTTCTTAAGAAAGCTCGCACCAAACCGAGCCGGACAATTCGTCGATCTTGCCGGCGGGACAATTCGTGCGGTTTCGCGGGGTGTTGTTGGTATCTCCGCGTTGCAGGCTTTGCTGGCGGGTTTAGGATTCATGGCGGTGGGGGCTCCGGGTGCATCGTTGCTCACCTCTGCTGTCTTGATTCTCGGAATAATACAAATTGGTCCATCGCTTATTATAATTCCGGCTATTATTTGGAGTTGGTTTGAGATGGAGACGACGAAGGCGCTGCTTTTCACAATTTACATGCTGCCTGTTAATTTTTTGGATAATATTTTGAAGCCTCTCGTTATGGCACGTGGATTGAGCACGCCCATGCTGGTGATATTGATCGGGGTTATCGGCGGTACTCTTAGTTACGGAATTACCGGGCTCTTCCTCGGCCCGATTGTTTTAGCGGTGGTGTGGGAGCTATTTGTCGCGTGGATAAAAGAGGGCGACTTGGTCTAGAGCAGAAACTACGCTTGGTGCATTAGACGCGCTACACTAATGGAAGAGATGGGCCGTCGTGCTTCTGCCAAGCGCGCACCCCATCCGTTATCCGTTCATGAAAGTTGGATGGACCGACGATAGACTCTATCCCAGCCAGGCGCAGATCGTCCCGGACAGCATCGCGCACGCGCGCGAAAGCGAAGGTGATACCTCGGGTGCGTAGCTCTCTGATGAGACTTAGCAGTTCGTCGCACGCAGTGACATCAGTGTTGTTGACCGGCTCGAAATCTAGAAGCACTCGCTTTACCTCTGGCCGCGCAGCCAATGACGCTTCCAATGCCTGGCTCATGCGGCCAATGCTCGCAAAGAACAGATCGCCGCCTATTCGCCAAATGAGTAATCCCGGAAAAGTAATTGCCTCCGGATGGCGCTGGACATCGCGATAAGCTTCGGTATGCGGAAGCTGACCAAGCACCGCCCCTTGCGGATGGCTGGTTTGGTAAATCAGGAGTAGTATCGATAGCACGACGCCCAAGGCGATGCCCTGCAGCACGCCCAACGTCAGCTCTCCAGCAATGACGATCATAGCGTTGGCAAACGACCAGCCGCTACGGGCGAACAGGTTCTGTAGGTACCTGGGCTTCGTAAGATGTAACATCGCTGCAATGACGATGGCGGCGAGCGCTGGATCTGGCATGTCGCGGAACAGAGGCGTCAACAGAATCAGCGTGAGGAGGCAAAAGACCGCGGCGACAAGATTGGCGACCTGGCTACGGGCGCCTGCGCCCATGGCCACCGAAGTCTTCGATAGGCTGCCGACAACAAGAAATCCCCCGAAAAGGCCACTCAAAATGTTTGCCGGTCCGTGTGCGACCAATTCCTGGTTCGGATCAATGTCGCCGCCGCTCTCCATGGCTGCGGCTTTCGCTGCGCCAAGCGCCTCCGCATAGCCGATCAGCACGATAGCGAGCGCACCGGGGGTCAGCTCCTGCAATATTGTGCGGTCGAAGTGCGGTAACGTGAGGTGAGGCAGTCCGGATGGGAGGTGGCCGACCACGTGCACACCAGTCGCCTCTCCACCGAGCAAGCCGATAACGATTGTGGCCGCGGCCATGACGACGAGTGCTGCCGGTACGGCAGGCGCCAGGTGGCGAAGCAATAGCATTGCTACGAGGCAGAGTACGCCGATTAGCGCTGGCGCGAGCGAAACATCCGGCAGATGCTGCAAGACATGCCAAAGTTTCGTGAAAAAGTTGCCCGACGCGCCGCTGATGCCAAGCAGATGCGGCACTTGGCCGATGATGGTGACATAAACAAGTCCTTCGATGAAGCCACGCATCACCGGCGTGGAAACGAAGGCGGCCACCCACCCCATGCGCATGACTCCAAAAGCAAAGAAAAAAATGCCGATGAGGACAGCGAGGGTGGAGGTGAGCGTATTAAAGTCCGCAGTGCCCTGCGTCGCCACGGCACCAATGGTCAGCGCAGAAATCAAACCAGTAGCGGTATCCGGTCCGACCACAAGCTGACGCGAGGTCCCGAGCAGCGCATAGGCTACTAGTCCTGGGACTATTGAGTAGAGTCCCATAATGGGAGGCACGCCAACTATTCCGGCGTAAGCCATGCCCTCAGGCACCATCACCGCCCAGAGCGCGAGACCGGCCAAAATATCCGGCAACAGCCAATCGCGCTGGTAGGTACCTATCCATTTAAGGAGCGGTAATGACCGGCGAACGAACGAGTCAACATTGACCGAGACAGACATATCCAAACATATCCAGGGTTAGCCGCTGACGAGGTGAACTGAGCGAGCCCGACGCTTATACCTCCGACGGCTATTGGATTGTGAGTAACGGCTATGGCGGTACCCTACTTGTTTATTGGTCTATCTTTCAACTAGGGTCTCTTGTATCGCAAAGCATGTTGTCGATATGAAACGCACGCAGGAAATTGCACAAACGGCATTTCCCGGTAGCGCCGCCCACCTTGTTTCACGGGAGAACCGAGTAGCGGTCGGCAAGGCGTTACGCGACAAGGTTCCGCGAAAGCAGCACGGTCGATGGAAGGAGGCCAAGGGCCGGCCAAACCCGATCGATATCCTGCGGGAGTCGGACGCAAGCCGAATGAAGGAGCTCGTGCCGATCCGTTACGATCGAATGCTGCAGTCGCCTTTTTCCTTCTACCGAGGAGCTGCAGCAGTGATGGCCTTCGACTTGGCGCAAATGCCCAACACAGATCTCAAGGTACAGGCATGCGGCGATTGTCACCTCATGAATTTCGGCGGCTTCGCCACACCTGAACGCAACATCATCTTCGACGTCAACGATTTCGATGAGACCCTACCTGCTCCGTGGGAATGGGATGTAAAGCGGCTTGCGGCTTCAATTGCACTCGCTGCGCGATCTATTGGACTCACCGATGGCAAGGCCCGCGATTGTGCCAGCACTTCTGCACGCAGTTACCGCGAGCACATGGGGGAATTCTCCAGAATGGACCCGCTTCGGGTCTGGTACACGAAGATTACCGTTGACGATGTTATTGGAGCACTACCAAAGGCGGCGCGGAAACGTGTTTTGAAGCATATAGACAAGGCGGCGTCGCATAGTAGTTCGGAGATGGACTACCCCAAACTTGCCGGAACAGTGGGCGGGCACATCCGCATTACCGACCATACGCCTTTGATCTTCCATCCAAAGGCGTCCCGCGCTCCTGAATTTCAGGAAGCACGCGAACAGATTTTCCAAACCTACCGTGAATCGCTGCCCGATGACCGGCGTATGCTGCTCGATCGCTATCGGGTGGTTGATGCGGCCATCAAGGTCGTCGGCATCGGCAGCGTCGGGCGGAGATGCTGGATTGCTTTGCTGATGTCAGAGGACAACGAGCCGCTCTTCCTGCAATTTAAGGAAGCCGTGGAGTCAGTATTGGAGCCTTACGCCGGGAAAAGCGCGTATAGCCATCACGGTCAGCGGGTAGTGATGGGGCAGCGTCTCATGCAGCCTGTTTCGGATATTTTCTTGGGTTGGGTGACGGCTCCGAACGACCGGCAATTCTATGTGCGTCAGCTACACGATGCGAAGATCAAGCCACTGGTCGAGACGTTTAATGCTGAAATGTTGGACGTCTATGCAGGGGCCTGTGGCTGGGCGCTCGCCCACGCACACTCGAAGATCAGTGAAATATCGGCCACCATCAGCGGCTATCTCGGCTCGTCAAGTGATGAATTCGACGAAGCCATGGGTAAATTTGCGTTGGCCTACGCAGATCAAGTTGAGCGCGATTATGCCGCTCTTAAGGTTGCAGCGAGGAATGGTAAGGTCCCGGCCCTTCAGGAGTCTTAAGTGTCTGATCCGACGGGCATCCTGCATTCGTATACCGTAGCGACAACCGAAGGGGGTAATTGACAACCAGTTGGTAAGTATTCTCTTCAGGAGCTCCTGCAATTGCCGAGTTCCTGGTTACAACCGGCGACGTGGTACGACATTATTAAAGCAAATTGAAAGGCGACCCACGCCGAATTCCCACGTCTCGCTCTTGCTGGTATTTCGCAAAGTGTAGGTGGCTGACCGCCAGCACCACTCGTTCGGTGACCTCGTTTTGCGGGCGCACGAACTCAAATTATTGTCCTACAGGATAATTGTAG
>Ga0207817_1000022_pt1 | contig 25272 bp, 25 predicted proteins | sample LuqExpMetageno13_FD_187771 | JGI IMG/M metagenome (GOLD analysis project Ga0207817, IMG submission 187771) | Tropical forest soil microbial communities from Luquillo Experimental Forest, Puerto Rico - Sample 13 (SPAdes) | ecosystem: Environmental > Terrestrial > Soil > Tropical forest ... | reverse complement strand
ATGTCGATCGTTCCCCGACAACATGCGCTTAAGCCACTGAACCTCCTCTGAAGTGCGCCTTTATCGGCGGTTTAAGGACCCGCCCGGGGGATGTCCGTGCCGCGGCGGAATTGTGACATTGTTAAATCTTCGAAAGGCGGGACTAGGCGCCGAGCGCGGATTGTTTTTGGACACAGCGGAACGATTCGTCCTATCCTGACTATCGCGCCTTCAGAGGAGCCCCCTTGCAATGTCCCGGCCCATTCGCGCCCTCGGTATCTTCGCTTCCGCCCTGCTGGTGACCGCCCTCAGCATAACGCCAGCAACCGTTTACGCCATGGGCACTGACAATCCGCCCCGCGACAGCAGCAAGAAGAAAAAGAACGATGGCAGCGCCATCGAGCAGCAGGAACAGAAGCTCGCCTCGGAGAAGTTCTTGCGCGATTATCGCGCCGCCCGCCAACTGATCCTCGGTGGCGACTATCAAGGCGGCATTGCCGCCATGCACGCACTCGGTCGCGACGACCATCCCGACGTCGACAACTATATCGGCTACTCCTATCGCCGCATGGGCGATTATGAGGATTCCAAGATCTGGTACGAGAAGGCGCTCGCAGCCGATCCCAACCATGTGCGCACCTGGTCCTATTACGGCATGTGGCAGATGGAGCAGGGCAACCGGCTCAAGGCGCTCGAAGATCTGCAGAAGGTGAAGCTGATCTGCGGCAACACCACCTGCGAAGAGTACCGTCAGCTCAACGACGTCATCGAAGGCAAGGCGACGTACTGACCGCCATCGAAATCAGCAATGCGTCATCGCCCTTACCCGGCGATTTTGTTTTAGGCCGAGGTCTCGTCCACGATCCATTTGTGATAGGCAGACTCGGCCTGCTCCACCGGCAACACAATGACGCATGGCGTCGTGTAGGAGTGCAATTCCTTCACTGCGATGCCGACTGCGTCGGCCAGCGACGCGCGTGTCTTCACCAGCATCACCGCCTCCTCCGCCCGCTCGATTTTGCCCTGCCACCAGTAATGTGAGACCATTCCCGGCAGGATATTGACGCAAGCTGCCAGGCGCTTCTCGACGATTTTGCACCCCGCCTGCTCCGCCTCGACAAGCGAGGGCCAGGTCGTATAGACGAGCACCGCACGTTCCATAATCTGTAACCCCTCCATGAGCCTAAAGGCCAAGCGCTTCCGCGAGATCGCCTTCGTCGCCAGCCAGATGCCGGAGGCGCGCGAGGCCCGTGAGCGGCTGGAGAAGCTCTACGGCAACGCCGAGCCGGGCAAAGCCGACGTCATCGTCGCGCTCGGCGGCGACGGCATGATGCTGCAGACCCTGCACAAGATCATGAAATCCGGCAAGCCGATCTATGGCATGCATCGCGGCACCGTAGGCTTCCTGATGAACGAATTTTCGCTCGATCACTTGGTCGACCGGCTCAACGCAGCCCACATCACCGTCATTCACCCGCTGGTGATGCGCGTGCGTGATGCCCAAGGCCACACATTCGAGCATCGCGCGATCAACGAGGTGTCACTCTTCCGCCAGAGTGCGCAGGCCGCGCACCTGCGCATCCTGATCGACGGCAAGGAGCGTCTCCCCAATCTCGCCGCCGATGGGATGCTTGTGGCGACGCCGGCGGGCTCAACCGCCTATAACCTATCGGTACAAGGTCCGATCATCCCGATCAATGCACCCCTCCTGGCGCTCACCCCGATCAGCCCGTTCCGACCGCGGCGTTGGCGCGGCGCCTTGCTCCCGGATAAGGCCAAGGTCACCGTCGTAGTGAAGGAGGCCGACAAGCGGCCGGTCTCCGCGGTCGCCGATTCCGATGAGGTGCGCTCGGCGCATCGCGTCGATATCGAAATGGATCACAGCATCTCGCTCAACCTGTTGTTCGATCCCGGCCACAGCCTCGATGAACGTATCTTGCGCGAGCAGTTCGGTTTCTGATCGGAAGTCGGGAATGCCAAACTTTGATTTCTTTGTGAACGGAAGGCGCGTCAGCGTATCGCTCGACAACGAGGAGACGCCGCTACTCAACGTGCTGCGCAACGAGCTCGGCTTGGTGGGCACCCGCTTCGGTTGTGGCCTCGAGCAGTGCGGCTGCTGCATGGTGTTGATCGACGGCAAGCCAGAGAAGTGCTGTGCCAAGCCGGTCTGGAGTGTCGCCGGCAAGCGGGTCGTCACCGTCGAAGGCCTTGGTACGCCGGAACACCCTCACCCACTGCAAACCGCTTTCCTCGACGAGCAGGCCGGCCAGTGCGGCTACTGTCTGTCAGGTATCTTGATCTCGGCAAAGGCACTGCTCGACAAGAACCCTTCGCCGACCCGCGCTGAGATCGCCGCCGCGCTCGACGACAACATCTGCCGCTGCGGCTCGCATAACCGCATTATGCGCGCCGTCGAGAAAGCTGCGGTGCAGGCGCGCGCGGGAGCTAGAGCATGAACGCCCCGGAGTGGCCCGGCCCGCTGAACGAAAATCCGACGCTCGCGCGCTGGGTTTCCTTTCCGGCCTCCGGCAAGGTTGCCGTCAACACCGGCCGCGTCGAGATCGGCCAAGGCGTACTGACCGCGATGGCTCAAATCGCCGCCGATGAGCTCGACGTGGCGATGTCGCGCATTGAGCTGCACTCCGGCGATACCGAGCTCACGCCCAACGAGGGTTACACCGCCGGCAGCCAGTCGATGCAGTTCGGTGGTGTGGCCATGCGGCAGGCCTGCGCCGACGTTCGCGCGCTGTTCCTTGACCAGGCCGCCAAGGTGATCGGCTGTCCAGCCAGCGAGCTTTCAATCCGCGACGGCAGCGTCCTACGCAAGGGCGCTGCCACCGGCCAGGACTATTGGACACTCGCAGCCGCGGTCGATCTCAACATGAAGGCAACCGGCACGGGCAAGCTCAAAGCCCTCGGCCAGATGCAGCATATCGGCGAAAGCGCTGCCCGCCTCGATTTGCCCGACAAGGTGTTCGGCCACTCCATCTTTATCCACGATATGCAACTGCCCGGCATGGTGCATGCCCGGGTGGTGCGCCAGCTCAACCGCGGCGCCACGATCGGCGCCATCGACGAGGAGGCCATCAAGCGCGCCGCCAAGGCACCGGTCGAATTCGTGCGCAACGGCAATTTCCTCGCCATCGTCGGCGGCGACGAGACGGCGGTTGATCTCGCAGCGGCAGCCGCGCTCAACGCGGTGAGCTGGCAGAACGTCGAGGCGCCGACCGCACTGCAGGCGGAAGCCTCGAGCCTGCAGCAGCAGCCCTATGTCGACCGCGCTTTCGGCGCGCCCGAAGCAGGTGAGCCGCTGGGGCGCCAGCGCTTCGAGGCGACCTATTCGCGCGGCTATCTGGCGCATGCCTCGATCTCACCCTCCTGCGGCCTTGCCGAATATCGCGACGGCCATCTGACTGTGTGGACGCATTGCCAGGGCGTATTCCCGTTGCGCTCGGCGCTGGCGAAGGCGCTCGGGCTCGATGTCGCGAAGATCAACGTGCATCATGTGCAAGGCTCCGGCTGCTACGGCCATAACGGCGCCGACGATGCCGCCGCCGATGCTGCCATCATCGCCATGCGGATGCCCGGCAAGCCGATCCGCGTTCGCTGGCGGCGCGAGGAGGAATTCGTCTACGAGCCGAAGACCCCGGCCATGATCGTCAAGGTGCGTGCGCTGCTTGACGAGGTCGGCAAGCCAACCGATTGGACGCAGGAAATCTGGAGCCCGACCCACAGCAAGCGCCCCGGCGCCGGCGGCGTTCTGCTCGGGGCCGTAGCGCTGCCCAATCCGATGCCCGAGCCGCCGCCGAACGACGTACCGGAGGCAAGTGGCGGTGGCGCTACCCGCAACGGCGAGCCGCTTTACGACATCGGCGCTAAGCGCATCCTGCACCATCTGATCACCGATGCACCGGTGCGCACCTCGGCGCTCCGGAGCCTCGGCGCCATGCCGAACGTGTTTGCGGCGGAGTGCTGCGTCGATGAATTGGCAGCGCGCGCGGGCCAGGACCCCGTCGCTTACCGGCTGTCGATGATCTCCGACAAACGCGCGTGTGCAGTGATCGAAACGGTCGCCGCGATGGCGAAGTGGAATCCGAAGGAACCCGGTGGCACCGGCACCGGCCGCGGCATCGCCTTCGCCCGCTATAAGAACAAGGCTGCCTACTCAGCCGTGGTGGTCGAACTCGCGGTCGACTTGGAAATCCGTCTGCGTCACGTCTGGTGCGCGACCGACGCCGGTCTGGTGGTCAATCCGGACGGCGCGATCAATCAGCTCGAAGGCGGGATCATCCAGTCGGCGAGCTGGGTGCTCAAGGAGCAAGTGCGCTTCGACCACGGCATCGCCTCGTTCGACTGGGAGACTTACCCGGTCCTGAAATTCAGCGAAGTGCCTGAGATCGACATCGAGTTGCTCAACACCAAGGACGAAGTACCGCTTGGCGTCGGCGAAGCCACCGCCGGCCCGACCGCTGCCGCCATCGGCAATGCCGTCTCGCACGCGCTGGGAGCACGCATCCGCGACCTGCCGTTCACCCGCGAGCGCATCATGGCGAGCCTGCTGCAGGCCTAACTCGCCAGTACAGTCGAAGTCATAGTCGGGTGGGTTTTTACGGCAACTGGTGTTTAACAGCCTACGCCTGGTGGCCCGTGCGCGACGTCGGCGCGTATTGGGTTGTCGTCGATGACCGGGAAACGCGGTCTTTACGGGCATCGTGAATGTGGTCGCGAATTTGCGCCCAGCACGTCAATACGGTTGGATGCGCGTCTTTAACAGGACAGCGGCAACTCGCGCGCATCAGCAGGAATATTCACGATAGATCGATTGCGCCCTAGGCCACCAGCCGCGTGTCTTCGAGCTGCGCCAACGGCGGCGCGACATGATCCTCCGCAACCAGATCGTCGCAGAACATACGCGCTTCCTCCCGCGCCGCCTCGACGGCGAAGCGCCGCAGCAGCGCCAGTAGCAAAGCGAGATCGCGACCGCGTTCCTGAGCGCAGGCTTCCAGCACGCGCTCGACCATGCGCCGCTTGAGCCTCGCCACCCCGCCGTGCTCGCCAACCAGCATGCCCTCGCGCATGGCAGCAATCGCCTCGCGGAAGGCCGGGTAGGCAACGTCGGGCAGCCCGGCTTTAGTATAGAGCGCGGCAAAGCCGGAAATATTGCGGTCGTGGATGTAGCTGGTGAGACGTTCGATCGGTACGCCAGATAATTCTACCAGCGCCTCCTCGAAGAGTACGACGTTGCCGGAGAGCAGCGCGCGCAGGATCATCCCGGCGGTTAGCTGGCCGCTTTGGCGCAGATGCTGCACCAGCGCGCTGACCTCTTCGTAAGGAATCTCCGCGGCGAGTGCGACGGTCGTTTTCTCACAGGCCTCGCGCGCAGCACATTCGGCGTGCTCGGGCCCCATCCATTTCCGTCCGGCCACGAAGCCGGCGAGCGTCTGCGACAGCTTTGACAGCAGCGCCTGGCGGATCGCCATCGGCAGGTCATCGCGCCCAAGCAGCGACTCCCGGATCGCCGCCAGATGGCCGAAGCGTTCGACGATGCGATCGATCGAGAACGGCGCGATATCGGCGTCAGGATTTTCAACGAGCGTGAGGCAAGCCTCCGCTGAGCCGACTTCGGCGATGGCGGCGGCGAGCGAGCGCGGCAACATGGCGCGCCCGGCGATCGCCATCTGCGCTTCGGGCTGACTGGTGGCGATCAGATCGACCAGATCCTGCTCCAGTAGAAGCGGCGAACGCGCGAGGAGCGGCATCGCGATGTCGGGCTGATCGGCGGCAAGCGCATGCACGATGACGCGCGGCGCCTTCCGCGAAGATGCGAAGACTTCCGCCAACGCGCGGCGCACCAGTGGCGAAGGATCATCGAGCAGCATGATCATCGCACCTTCGGCGGCAGCGCGATCGTCGGGCGACAGATCGGAATGAAGATAGGCCCGTGCCAGCGCAGAAGTAGCCTCTGCCCTTTCACCGGGCGGAGCACGGCGTACCCACTGGAGGAACTGACGAACAATCATGAGACGACCGACGCGATAGCCTTCAATTCAAATTGACGGTAGTCGCAAGCCTAGCCAAGGAGGCTTAACAAAGTGTTCACCATAGAAATTGAGAGCACGTTAACGAAACGCTAAGCTCCCCGCGCTCGATCCGCGAATAAATTGGATATAGGAACGGTTTGGCCGGCGCATTGGACCGGGTCCCGAGATTACTCGCGGCCGCGCTACCGCGCTGACCACGCGGTCGGTGAACATGGACTGGAAGAACGGCCGCGCCTTGGGCGGCCGCGCGATCATCGGTACCGCGGCCTCCGGCAGCGGCGGTTAGCCTGCGCCATAGACTCGCGTGTCACCAGCTGGGTTGGGCGGCGACGCTTGCGTCCGGCCAGGTCCGGACTGGTGCAGTCCGTGCGCGGAAACGGGGTGGTTGTCCGGTTCGACGATCAGCAGATCGTCGAAGCGCGCGCCGGTCTAGCGCGCCGCGTCGCGGGTCGCCCCGGCGACCCTGGCCGATGCGTTGGCTATAATGGCATCGATCGCCCTGACGGGCCTTGCGATCCCGGGCCTGAAATGCGGGCCGTTCGGAAATCTGTCGATCCTCGGTAATTATGGTACATGAATTGTAACAGCGGCGGGCAAATAGCCTGTCTCGAGTGGAGGAGCCGATGGGGGAAACGGTCCAGCGGCATAAGCGCGGCGGGCTTTATTTCGAAGCCTTCGAGGTCGGCAAGACCTACGAGCATCGTTATACCCGCACCGTCACACAGATGGACAACATGTTGTTCTCCAACATGACGCTCAATCCGCAGCCGCTGCACATCGACCGGCACTTCTGTGAGCAAGAGACCGAGTGGGGTCAGCCGCTAATGAACTCGCTGTTCACGCTTGGGCTGATGATCGGCATTCAGGTGTCCGACATGACGGTCGGCACTACGATTGCTAATCTCGGGATGACCGACGTGAAATTTCCTAATCCGCTGTTCGAGGGCGACACCGTGCACTGTACGACGCAGGTCGTCTCGAAGCGCGAGTCAAGATCGCGCCCCGGCGCCGGCATCGTCACCTTCCATCACAAGGCGTTCAAGCAGGACGGCACGCTAGTCGCCGAATGTCAACGCAATGCGTTCATCTTGATGCGGCCGAAGTGATGCGTTCTCTGCTGTTCGTGCCCGCCGACGGTGGCTCTAAGCTTGACAAGGCAATGGCGAGCGGCGCCGACGGTGTCATCATCGATCTCGAGGATTCGATTGCAGCCGCGAGCAAGGAATCGGCGCGCAAACTTGCGTTGGATTTCTTGAAGAGCGCGCAATCGCGCAGGGATCGCCCGCAGCTGTTGGTGCGGATCAACGGCCTCGATACCGGAATGACCGACGCCGACCTCGATGCCGTTGTGCCGGGTAAGCCCGATGCCGTCCTGCTCCCCAAGGCGGAAGGCGGCGCCACCGTCATCCATCTTGACGCCAAGCTGACCGTGCGCGAAGCACTCGCCGGCCTGCCGGAAGGCGAGATCAAGATTTTGGCGCAGACAGTGGAATCCCCCGCTGGACTGTTCAGCGCCGGCAGCTATCGCAATTGTAGCGCGCGCCTGATCGGCATGACCTGGGGCCCAGAGGACCTTTCCGCCGAGCTCGGCGCTGAGGCGAACCGCGAAATCGACGGCACACTCACCGAGCCCTACCGCATTGCGCGGGCGATGTGCCTCTTCGGGGCGGCGGCGGCGAAAGTGCCAGCGATCGAGACCATCTACGTCAATTTCCGCGACACCGACGTGCTGCGTAAGGACACCGAGCTAGCGCGCCGCGACGGTTTTACCGGGAGGCTCGCCATTCATCCCGCGCAAGTTCCGGTGATCAACGAGGTGTTCACGCCGAGCACGGCGCAGATTGAAAAGGCCAAAGCGATCGTTGCCGCCTTCGAGGCGAAGCCCGGCGCTGGCACTGTCGGTATCGACGGCAAGATGTACGACCGCCCGCACCTCGCGCGGGCGCAGGCGTTGCTGCAACGGGTGAAATAAATCTGGTACTTGCGAGCGCGGTTAATGGCCGGCCCGACATCGCGGGGACACCTGTTCCGACAGTTGGGGCCGCCGGATCAGGGCAAACGTGATCGGCTTAAAAATTTTGGCGGTTAGTTATTTCATTTCACCGGGGTAGACATTTCTTGGGTCGAACGTCTTCTCAGCGTCGCGGAATTCAAGTTTCAGCGCAGCTTTCTGCCCAAGCGGCAGCGCCCGGTAGAAGCATGAGCGCCGTCCGGTGTGGCAAGCGCCCTCGCCGACCTGTTCGACCTTGAGCCAGAGCGCGTCCTGGTCACAGTCGACGCGCAGCTCGATCACGCGCTGCACGTGTCCGGAGCTTTCGCCCTTGCGCCACAGTTTTTTGCGCGATCGGCTGTAATAAAAGGCTTCGCCGCTTTCGACCGTCTTGCGCACGGCTTCCGCGTTCATTTGCGCGACCATCAGCACGTCTCCCGATTTGGCGTCGGTGGCGACCGCGGTGATCAGACCATCGGCGCCGAACTTGGGGGTGAAGGCGAGGGATTCTTCGATATTGGTCTTGTCTGCCATGGCAATCCCACGTTCTCGCAATCAATAAGGCGATGCACGTCATCTTGGACCGCCGGGACAGGCCCGGCGATAACTCGGTGTGAAATTGTAACGCCGACTAGCGACTTCAGCGGCTTATCGCTGCTGCCCACGCAGCATGGTAATAAAGCGAACCTGCTCGTTCGGGTCGTCGCGAAACGCGCCGGTGAAATGCGTTGTCACAGTCAGGGCGCCGGGCTTCTCCACGCCGCGCAGCGACATGCACATATGCTCGGCCTCGATCAGCACGGCGACGCCGCGTGCCTTCAGGATTTCGTCGATCGCGGTCGCGATCTGCGACGTCAGATGCTCCTGGGTCTGCAACCGCTTGGCATAGACGTCGACAAGCCGCGCCAGCTTCGACAGGCCCACCACGCGCTCCACCGGCATATAGGCAACGTGCGTCTTGCCAAAGAACGGCATCATGTGATGCTCGCAATGCGAATTGAAGGCGATGTCCTTCACCAGCACGAAGTCGTCATAGCCGCCCGTCTCGCTGAAGGTGCGGTCGAGCACGTCCACTGGACATTCGCGGTAGCCTTGGTAGAGCTCTTCGTAGGCGTCAATCACGCGTTTCGGCGTATCGAGCACACCCTCGCGATTCGGGTCGTCCCCGGCATAGGCGATCAGCGTGCGCACGGCGGCCTCCGCCTCCTCGCGCGATGGGCGTGGCTCAACCGGCGTCGGTGGTACCCGCACATGCTCGGACAAGCCCTGCTTCGGCCAGGGCTTCACGTTGGCGTTCTTGGCGTCCATAACGGTCTCTCCGTTCGACCGGCGCGGGGCGCCGGGAGTGTCACCGGGGTGGCCGCGTCAGTAGCCCGGCCGCAGATTGCTTTAGTCCACTGCGGGGCGTCTGGACGCCGCATTCCCATTCTACGTGGCCCGATAAGCCAGCGGCGGGAACCCCTTCCCGCGCCGTCGGATCTGCCCCTATATAGGCGTTTACACGGTCGAGGCAATCTCGCAATCCGGGCCAACCCTTAGTTCCGAAATGCTTAACGACGTTTACAACGCCAAAATCCTCGACTTGGCGGCCAATATCCCCCACCTTGGCCGCCTCGCCGCGCCCGATGCCAGCGCCACGGCCCATTCCAAGTTGTGCGGGTCTACGGTCACCGTTGACCTGAAAATGGACGGTCCGCTGGTGTCGGATTTCGCCCATGAGGTGAAGGCGTGCGCGCTCGGCCAAGCATCCTCCTCCATCATGGCCCGCCATGTGATCGGCGCGAAGGCGGCTGAGCTGCGCGAGTTGCGTGAGACCGTGCGCAAGATGCTGAAGGAAAACGGCCCTGCGCCGACCGGCAAATGGGCCGATATTGCCATGCTAGAGCCGGTGCGCGACTACAAGGCGCGCCATGCCTCCACCATGCTTACGTTCGACGCAGTGGTGTCGGCGCTCGATCAGATCGAGGCAAAGAGAGCGCTAAAGCAACCGGCGTAGTTACCGCGCCGAGGCCAAGCCGCCGGTCTTCGGTGACTGGAGGTCGGCGCGATTGTCGATCGCCTTCAGGCAGTTCGCGGCAAGCCGCGGCAGGTTTGCCTGCGCGCCGGTGTTGCCGAGACGGATGCCGGTCAGATTTCCGGCGATGCGCGTTTCGATCAGCATCGAATGGTTGCCGACCGCAGCAAAAGTGTCGATCAGTGCGGCCGGCACCGTACCAGCGGCACGAGTGATGCGCTCGTCTGGATCGCTGAGGTGCTCCGACGACACCACCTTGAGCGAAGCGGACATGAGGCCGACCGAAACAGTCACCGTCACCATGCCTGCATCGGTCGGCAGCGCCACGCGGTCGCCGTTATAGCGGTGTTCAAGGTAGCTCACGTCATAACGGTCGCCGGCAGCGCCGCAGGCGACCATCAGATCGAAACTGCCGACCTCGTCGCCTTCAATGGTGAGCGTATGGTGCCGCGCCAAAGCCGTCGCCCCGGCATTGTCGACCATGGACCAGCGGTGTTCGCTGATCTTGCTCACGTTCTCACCATTGACCGCGGGCGGCCTCGCCAGCGTCTTAGCAACCGGGGCCGCGGCAACGGTTGCAGCCACCGGTGGCGCAGCCGGCTCTTCGGTCACGAGCTTGGTGCTGCGCGTTTCGTCGGGCGTCAGCGCATGCATCGGCTCCCACGGCGGAATGCGCAGCGACAAATCGAGCAGGTCGATCGAGGCGCCCATGTCGACGGTATATTGCGCAAGTTTGCCGATATCGTGCTGCACCAGCGCGATGTCCTCGGCCGAATAGGTGGCGGCGGTCGGATCCTCGCGGCGATCGCCGAGCCAGATCTGATGCACCATGACACGCGCTTCCGGCGGCACCGAGCGGTGCACGCCGCCGAGCAGCACGAAGGCGCACATGGATTCGCAGTCGGCATCCGGCACGAAGCGTCCGCGCGGGCGCTCCTGACCGCCAGGGACGTCCACGATGCGGCCCACCGTGGTATCGAGATTGAGACGGCGGATTTCGCGGCCGAAGGCGATGGCACCCAGCACCGAGCCGCCCTCGGAGTCGAGCGCCACGGTGGCGCCGGTGAGGTCGCGGCCTTTCGCGAAGGCAATGAAGTCGCGCGGCGTGTCAGCGGTGACAGCGCCGATCGCCGAGACCCAGAGCTTGCACTTGGCTCCGCACGTTTCAACGGGACCTTGCAGCCGCAGTTCGAAACGCATCGGCAGCGTGCGATCCGCGACTTGCGCCGATGCCGGCAACAGCGGCACTGTCGCCACCGAAGCCAGCACAACCGCAAAACCCAGAGAGTGAGTCATTCTTTCTCCCCTTGCTTGACAACCGCGCTCTGTTCTTGGCGTGGTGGTCCCACGTTCTCGCTGAGCTTCGACGACCCCTCGGCATTGTGTGTACGCTGTTACGCCTATGTTGTTTTGCTGCTGTCGGATTCGGGTCTAGTGAAAAAAATCCCTATCGACTGCCGTTTTTATTTTAAACATTACGACGAAATGTTTTTGCGGAACTTTATGGCCAGAGTGGGTCAGAATGCGTTCGGTCTCATGGGGCTGCCGCGGCTGCTCGGGCGCGGGCTGGTGGCACTTTACCGGTACACCCTGGCGCCGTTGATCGGGCCGCGCTGCAGACATCTCCCGAGCTGCTCGGAATATGCCGACGAGGCGCTTAGCCGCTTCGGACTCTGGGCCGGTGGCTGGATAGCGCTTGCGCGCTTCCTGCGCTGCCAGCCCTGGGGCACCCACGGGCTCGATTTCGTGCCATCCGCGTTGCCGCCCGGCGCGCGTTGGTACCTGCCTTGGCGTTTCGGCCGCTGGCGGGGAACGAATGAGCATCCGCCGAGCTAGTTGCGCGCAGGGAACTTGCTGCTATATCCCTCCCCGTCACGCTTACCTGCATTCGTAGGCAGCGAGTGAGCAAAGGAGCCTTCTATGGTCGCTTTGACCTTCCCCGACGGCGCGCGTCGGGAATACCCCCAAGGAACAACCGGTCTTGACGTCGCAAAGGGCATCTCGCCCTCACTGGCCAAGCGCACCGTCGCAATGGCACTCGACGGTCAGCTCGCCGATCTCATCGATCCAATCGAGCGCGATGCCAAGATCGAGTTCATCAATCGCGAGGACCCGCGCGCGCTGGAGTTGATTCGCCACGACGCCGCGCACGTGTTGGCGGAAGCCGTGCAGTCGCTCTGGCCGGGCACGCAGGTAACCATCGGACCGGTGATTGAGAATGGATTCTATTACGACTTCTTCCGTAACCAGCCGTTCACGCTGGAAGATCTGCCGATCATCGAAAGGAAGATGAAGGAGATCATCGCGCGCGACAAACCCTTCACCAAGGAAGTTTGGTCGCGCGAGCAGGCGAAGAAGACCTTCCGCGACATGGGCGAGATCTTCAAGGTCGAGCTAGTCGACGCCATACCTGCCGATCAGAAGATCAAAATCTACAAACAAGGTGACTGGTTCGATCTCTGCCGCGGCCCGCACATGACGTCGACGGGCAAGATCGGCAACGCCTTCAAACTGATGAAGGTGGCAGGCGCCTACTGGCGCGGCGACAGCAAGAACCCGATGCTTACGCGCATCTACGGCACCGCCTTTGCCAAGCAGGAAGACCTCGACGCCTACCTCAAGCAGATCGAGGAGGCCGAGCGCCGCGACCACCGCCGGCTTGGCCGCGATATGGACCTGTTTCACTTCCAGGAACAGGCGCCCGGGTCGGTGTTCTGGCACGCCAAGGGCTGGACGCTGTTCCAGCAACTGGAGGGCTACATCCGCCGCCGCCAGCAGGAATTCGGCTTCATCGAGGTGAACTCGCCGCAGATGATGGACCGCGAATTGTGGGTCACCACCGGCCACATCCCGACCTACAACGACATGATGTTCCTGACCGCCAAGCGCGAGGAGGACGAGCGCGTGTACGCTATCAAGCCGATGAACTGCCCCGGCCACGTGCAGATCTTTAAGAACGGGCTCCGCAGCTATCGCGAATTGCCGGTCAAGATTGCCGAGTTCGGCAAGGTACATCGCTTCGAGCCGTCGGGTGCGCTGCACGGGCTGATGCGCGTGCGCGCCTTCACGCAGGACGACGCGCACATCTTCATCATGGAAAACCAGATCGCCAAGGAGGTGCTCTCGGTCAACGACCAGATTCTGTCGATCTATCGGGATTTCGGCTTTGACGACGTGCGCATTAAGTTCTCCGACCGGCCCGACAAGCGCATCGGCGACGACGCGGTGTGGGACAAGGCGGAGGCTGCGCTGATAGCGGCGCTCAAAGCCTCCGGCCTCCCGTGGACGCTGAACAAGGGCGAAGGCGCCTTCTACGGGCCGAAGCTCGAATACGTGCTGCGCGACGCTATCGGCCGCGAATGGCAATGCGGCACCGTGCAGGTCGACCTTAATCTGCCGGGGCGGCTCGGCGCGTTCTATATCGACGAGCATTCCAACAAAGTGACTCCGGTGATGCTGCACCGGGCGATGTTCGGCTCGATGGAGCGCTTCACCGGTATTCTGCTCGAGCATTATGCCGGGCACCTGCCGTTGTGGCTCAGCCCGTTGCAAGCGGTTGTAGCCACCATCACCGCGGACGCCGACGACTATGCGAGAGAGGCTACAGCGGTGGCGCGCAAGCTCGGCCTGCGCGTTGAGAGCGACCTGCGCAACGAAAAGATCAATTACAAGGTGCGCGAGCATTCGCTCGCCAAGGTCCCCGCGCTGCTGGTGGTCGGCAAGAAGGAAGCTGCCGAACGTACCGTTTCGGTGCGCCGGCTCGGCCAGGAGAAGCAGGAAGTGATGCCCCTCGAGGCGGCGGTCATGGCGCTCGTCGACGAGGCTATCGCGCCCGATGTGCGGCGGTTAAAGTCCTCTTAGCGCGCTTCCTGTGTCGCCTTCTTGAGAGAGCGCATCACGTCGCCGCGTGAGATCATGCCGAGGAGCTTGCCGTTACCCAATACCGGGAAGCTGCGCACTTTTAGGTTCACCATCAGTTGCAGCACACGGGTGAGCGGCATCGCCGGCTCGACAGACACGACGCCCTCGGTCATAACCTCGCCAACCGTGCGCTTCATCAGCTCGTCGTAGCTCGGCACCAGCCTGCCGGTGGTGAAGGCAAAACCGCGCAGGAAATCGAATTTGGTGACGATGCCGAGCAGCTTACCGCCTTCCACGACCGGCAGCGCGTCGAAGTCGTACTGCTCAAACAGGCCTTCGAGCTGAGCCATGGTGCACTCGCGCGTTACGCTCTTGACCTCCTTCGTCATGTATTGCGCGACAGTCGATTCAAGGAAGTGGAACATTTTCGTCAATCCTTTTGCATCTCGCGGCAATGACGCCGGCATTAAATAGAGCATCAACCGACTTCAGGGGGATCGAATGATGCTCCGCACGAACTTCATTGCGGCCGCACCTTTCCGGTCATGTTGACGCCAGCCTTACCGCTTTGCGCCAGGCTATCGAGCGAATCATACAGCAGCTGCAGGATGTACCGGCCGTTGTGGTAGGCGCCGCCCGGATCGCGCACCGAGAAGGTGTAGTTGTAAACCGCCTCCAACAGCCGCGGCGTATATGCGATGTACTTGTTGCTCATCTTGATCTCTTCCGGATCAATGCGGCCATTGCCGTTCGTATCCATATACCAATAGGGAAACAGCGCCGTGGTGAAGGCGATCGGCGTGCCGCCGACGCTCTTCGAGTAGGTTAGGATCGCCGCATAGAGCTCCTTCTGCATGTTGGCAATCTCGCGCGCGAGCCCCTCTTCGCGGCCGTTGCCGTCGAAGTCGCCTTTCGTCGACATGCGGATGTTGGCGAGGTCGGCGACTTCCTTGACGCCGTCATGGCAGCCGCCGCAGCGGTCGATCTTCAGTTCGCCGGTATGCGGCTGGTGGCAGCCAGTGCATGTGCTCACATTCGGCATGTGCGCGAAGCGGCCGGCGTATCTCTTGCCCTCATACTCATAAGCCACTTTCGCTTCAGTGCCGTAAATCGTCGCCCCCGCCGGAAAATAGTGAACGTGCAAGAAGTTGAGCTTGGGATCAGGCATATCGAGCGGCAACCCGGCTATCGCCTTGTTCACGCTCGCCGTCGATTCGCGACCCTGATGACACGTCATGCACAGGTTGGCATCGTTGTTACCGGTATCGATGCTGATGCCGCTGGCGAAGTTGACCTTCGGCACGGTATGTCGCGCGTAGGTAAGCATGTCGGCGTGGCAATTGGTGCAGGCAAAGCCGTTCTTGGCGTGCGGCGCGGCGGTGTTCTTGCCCTCCTTCAGGTACTCCGGAACGCTGTTGGCACCGTGGCAGCGCGCGCAAACGGCGGGAATTTCCGCTTCCTTGTCCCATTCATGAAACGCCTCTGCACCGCGGTCGAAGTGGCCTTTCCAGAACTCAAGCTTGACGCCGACTTCGGTTTTCTCGTCCGACCAGCCGGAACTGGCGATGAGCAACGCCCCCGTGGTGAGTGCAATCACAACTGTGATGGGTGTTGTGGTGGGTGTCCGCCAGTGGCGGAATGCGCGCATAAGTGTCTCCCTCTCGCTCGGGTTTATGCGGCGTCTTCCTCGCCGGGAAATCATTTTTTTGAACCTTCGACGGAAATGTGTGACGGCTTGCGCCGCACGCCTTGATCTCAGTCAACGTCGGCCCGGCTCAGTGCCCCATAAGCAGCATCAGGGTAGAGATGAGGCCGGTAACTTACCTCCCCTGGCTGACAATATAGGCAGCCAGGTCAGCCGCCTCACTGCGCGACAAATTCATGTCCGGCATCTTGGGATGCGGCAACAGCAGGAACAATGCGAGCGTGGCGGCATCGAGCCCGGGTGTCTTGGCAATGGCCGAAAACGGTGCGGACTGCGTGTTGCCCGTGCGCTGGTCGACGCTAACCACATGGCAGGCAGCGCACCAGCGTCTGGCGAGTCTCTCGCCGTTGGCGACATCGGCGGCGGACGCGGCGTTGAGCGGCGTCGAGATCGAAAAGAGCACGGCAAAAAATCTGAACATGCGGCCTCGAAGCTTGGCGGAATCGATCTTACTGGATGGTTGCGCGGAAATCCGCTGTGACGCAGCCCAATAGGGCAGGTAGCAGCCTCACCGCGCCAACACCTCAACGTCGCCGTCGACGCCAGTGACTACCTTGAATTCGCGCTCGAACACCTTGCCTTCGTTGCGCGCGATGGCGCGGTATTCGCCTTCGGCGAGGATCACGCGGGGAAAAGCGCCGATCGACTCCTTGATCACGTCGCCGCCCGGCGTGAGCACCGACCAGGCAGTGTTAGCCAACGCTTCGCCGCCCTTCTCCGCGACCAGCTTGAGCGTGATCGCCGCGGCGCGGTGTGTGACGGTAATGTCGGTGAGCTTGCCCGCCGCGACGCGGATGTCGGAGCGCACCACGGAATTGGCGTCGCCATAGTTCGACACAATGTAATACGTGCCCTCCGGCACCACCACGATGTTACCGGTCATTACGTGCTCTGCGATCGGCCGCTGGTCGCCGGGCTCAAACTGGCTGCCTCTGTAAACGTCGAAATAAACCTGCCCCGCCGGAATGCGTACGTCGCCGACTTTGCCCTCGAGCCGCAGCGCTCCGGCTGGCAGTTCGAACTCCTCATGCACGGTCTGTCCGCTCAGGATCACCGGCCGCACCGCAGTGGCAAGCCCGAAGCCGACATGCACGATGTAGCTGCCCGTCGGCAGCACCAACGTGGGCGCTGGCGAGTTGTCTTCCTTGATCAGCTTGAAGGCGCCGGTCGCGTCCGGCTTGGCGCCATAGACGCGCCAACTGAGCCCGCCGCCGATCGCCGGTGCTTCCTTGCCGAAGCGCGCGCTCAAGGCTAGCAGCGCCTGTCCGGCCGGCACCATCGGCACGGCGCTCGCTGGACGTTGCGTGCTCGGCGGCCAACCCGTCTGCGGCGGTAGTATGGCGCCGCCCGAGCCGATGTCGCCACGAGGCGTCGCAACCGGGGGTGCCGCGAGCATTCCGCTCGTCGGCGCGGCGGAAAACAGCGAGTCTTGCCCAAGTCCCTGCGCGCTGACCGCACCTGGCAAGAGCAGCGGCAGCACAATTGCAAATGCTAACCTATGCCCGCGGGCGAGTCCGAATCCAATCTTCATGCCCGGGCTTTCTCTGCCGGAATCACGGCGAATTCAAGCCGCATGGCGGCGTTTGCCGGCTTGGCCGGCGCTGTGCTAGTCGCATTCGACTTTAGCAGAGGTTTTGATGCCGGACGCATTGCGGTTGCTGCAGACTCGCCGCTCGGTCAAGCCGATGGAATTGAGCGGTCCCGCCCCGACCGTAGCCGAAATCGATACGCTGCTGTCCATCGCCTCGCGCGTGCCCGACCACGGTAAGCTCGCGCCCTGGCGCTTCATCGTGTTCGAGGGCGATGCGCGGTTCGCCGTCGGCGAAACAATCGCGGAAGCCTTTCGCGCCGACCGCGCCGACGCCACGCCCGAGCAAATAGAGTTCGAGCGTAAGCGGCTCGCGCGCGCGCCACTGGTGATTGCAGTGGTCAGCCGCGCCGGCCCGCACGTCAAGATTCCGGAATGGGAGCAGCAGCTCTCGGCCGGCGCCTCCGCAATGAGCCTGGTGCTGGCGGCACATGCCTTGGGCTACGCGGCGAGCTGGATCACCGAATGGTACGCCTATGACCGCCGCGTACTCGACAAGCTCGGTCTCGCACCGAATGAACGCATCGCCGGGTTCGTACACATCGGCCGTCCGGCCAAACCCCCGGAGGAGCGCGACCGGCCGAAGCTTGCGAGTATCGTCACGCGCTATTCGACTTCAAACAGCTAATGTTCTACGAGCCCAACAAGCGCGGCAAAACGCGTACTGCCGCACGATCCGTTCAAGGCCATCGTGGCGCCGCGCCCCATCGGCTAGATCACCTCGATGGAAGGGCCAGGTGAATTGCGCGCATCCTCGATATGGCGGCGATGAAGCCGCCCGGTGCGGCTGCGACCAGTATGCCGCGCTGGAAAGCATCTTTGCGGTGCGGCGACCGCTCAGCACGCGCAGCGCGCAACCAACTGGCCGTTCGTACCCTTAACCATAATGTAATCACGAGAGCGCACGCTCGCTGTCACGTTTCGGTCACAAGACTCCGCTTTTCACCATGTTGACCTGAAACGTTTGCCCGGTGGCTGGCCCGATCTGACAATTGAGTGCGGGAGAGAAAATTGGTGTTCGAAGGATTATTAACGCGCGTCCGCAACGGCGATCGCTCCGCCGAAGCTACCACGTCTGTCCGGCGGTCCACGGGGCGTCCGACCATCGGGCTCGCGCTCGGCGGCGGTGCCGCGCGAGGCTTTGCCCATATCGGCGTGATGCGGACGCTCGAAGCGCAGGGCATCGTGCCGGACGTCATCGTCGGCACGTCGATCGGTGCCGTTGTCGGCGGCTGCTACGCCGCCCGCCAACTCGACGGGCTCGAGGAATGGGCGCGCGCACTGACAGTGCGCGGTGTACTCAGCTATCTCGATATCAACCTGTCCGGCTCCGGTCTCATCCGCGGCAACCATCTTGCCAACAAGCTGGAACGCGGCCTCGCCGACAACCGCATCGACGACTTGCCGATCCGCTTCGCAGCCATCGCCACCGAGTTCAATACGGGCCACGAGATCTGGCTGACGCGCGGCCGGCTCGCCGACGCTCTGCGCGCCTCCTACGCCTTACCGGGAATTTTCCCGCCGGTGTTGATCGGCGGACGCTGGCTGGTCGACGGCACGCTGGTCAATCCGGTGCCGGTGTCGGCGGCGCGCGCGCTCGGCGCGCGGCTGGTAATCGCGGTCAATCTCAATGCCGACCTGTTCGGACGCGGCACTATTATTGTTAGCCACGGCTCCGACGAAAGCGACGAAATCGCTAAGGCGCTCGCCAAGCCAGTCGGCCTGCGCGGTTTGTTCGGCGGCGAGCGCTCGCTGCGGCGGCAACTGCTCGGTCGCCGCGGCCACCCCGGGATTCCTGCGGTCATGGTAGAGGCCTTCAATGTGATGCAGGACCGCATCACCCGCGCGCGGCTCGCCGGCGATCCCGCCGACGTGATGATCAGCCCACGGCTCGGCCGGCTCGGCTGGTTCGATTTTCACCGCGCCGAAGAGGCCATCGCAATCGGCGCCGAAGCGGCGGAAAAGTCCATCGAGGCGTTGACAGAGGCAATCAACGCGCTGTCGGAGCCTTGTGACGGTAATGGCGCCGCGAAGTGATCAGGCCGCGGAAAGACAAACCGGCTGATGCGCCGTCGACGCATTGCTTAAGGCGGCGTTGCACCAGCGTCGTCGAAATGCTCATCCGCGGCCGGATCGAACCAGGAAAACAAGAATAGGCCGGCGAGAAAACCGCCGATGTGTGCCTGCCAGGCAACAACCTGATCGGCGCCGGTCATCGGCACGGAACCGAGGCCAAACAGGATGTTGATGCCGAACCACACCGCCAGGAAGGCCAGCACACGCAGATCGCTCAGCACGCCGACGAGTGAAATCGCTGGCACGCGATAGGCGGTGTCATCGGTTTGTCGCAGGAAGCCAAGCGGGCCGCCGCGTTGAAAAACAAATCGCATCGCGGCCGCCATGGTTCCCGAGATCGCCGCCGAGGCGCCGATCATCGGGAATTGCTCGCCGGCGTGTGTGAGCAGATGCATCGTAGCGCCCGCTGCCGCGGTCACCGAAAAAAATGCTAGGAAGCGGACCGCGCCGAACCGCCGCGCCACCGCGCTGCCGAACGGCAGCAGCCAGATGGCGTTGATTCCGAGATGCATCCAGTCGGCGTGGATAAGCGAGTAAGTGACGAAGGTCCACAGTTCCGCGCCGAAGCCGCCTGGCAACGCGCCGCCGATCGCGCCTAAGCTGTCATAGCGCGCAGGAATGAATGCAAATGTGAGCAGGAACTCGACCTCCTGTTCGTCGGTAAGCGCGAGCGTGCGCACTAGATGTAGCAGCGCCAGTACGGCAAGCACCGCAATGACCACTGGCGGAATGTTGAAAAGCGGTTCGCGTCTCAAGTGGGGATCCAACGCTTGGGCGGGCGAGTCCAGTTACGCCGCTTGACTACCCATCGCAAGCAACAAACGAAAGAAAAAGCGAGGGTTTTCGCCTTCTCTATAGCGTATGGATCGGTCACGACCCTTCGCGCACGCATCTTGCCAGCAATTCGATTCCGCTCTTAACGCTAACGCGTGTCGGGGGCCCGCGTGGGACCTCGCGGCACGACGCATGCTCCCATCGGTGTCATCAGGGCGAAAAGCCGGCGCGCATGTCCCGCACGGGGACAAGAGACGCCGGCATCGTCCCGCGACGACACAGGTGGCGTACGTAAATGAAAAACGCATCAACGCGGCTCGTTTACGACTACTGGAACAAGAAACGCGGCGACCGATTGGCGCCCCAGCGCGCCGACATCAATCCGACCGACATTCGTCACGCGCTCAGCGACACTTTCATGCTGGCTGCGGATTTCATCAATCAGCTTCGCTTCCGTCTCGCCGGTACCCGCGTGTGCGCCTTGTTCGGCCGTGAAATCAAAGGTGAAGCCTTTGCCGAACTGTGGAACGACAAAAGCCACAAGATGATCGAAAAGCAGATCACGATCGTTACAAACGAAGCGACCGGGCTGGTCGCCGGCGTGACCGCGCATACCGAGGATGGCCTTACGGCGGATCTCGAGTTGCTGTTGCTACCCCTCGCCCATATCGGCCATGCCCGAACCCGTGCCCTTGGCGTCCTGGCGCCACTCGTGCCCCCCTATTGGCTCGGCACCACACCTGTTGCCAATCTTGACCTTGGCACCCTGCGCCACCTCGGCCCCGACGCCGAAGGTCAGCCCGCGCCGCGCTTCATTTCGGGTCTCAACGACGTCATGCTGAAGCACGGCTTTGTGGTCTATAGCGGCGGCCGCCAGAACCCTTCAGGCGAAGCGGCCAGCTAACGACCCGTTAACGATAAACTCCTAGGTTAGTGGCTACCGGCAATTTGCGCCAAAAAAAGTCAGCCACAATATGGCTCTACCAGTGACTAAACCGAAATCGCTGCCCTTGGCGGAAGAGCGCCGGCGGCATCAGCGCGTGAAGGTTAACTTGCTCGGCCGCTATATGCTGGCCGACCGTCGCGAATTTCCCTGCCAGGTAGTGAACATGTCGCCTGGCGGAATCGCCCTCGTTGCGCCGGTCGCCGGTAACCCGGGCGAGCGGGTGATCGCTTATGTTGATCACCTTGGCCGTCTGGAAGGCAAAATCGCGCGGAGGCTTGACAACGGCTTTGCCATGACCATCGAGGCGACCTTGCGCAAGCGCGACAAGCTCGCCGCTCAACTGATCTGGTTCGCCAACCGCCACATACTCAACCTGCCAGAAGACCGCCGTCACGGCCGCTTTATCCCGCGCAAGACGTTGGCGCGGTTAATCCTACCGAACGGCAACAACGTGGGGTGCCGGATCATCGACGTTTCCCAGTCGGGAGCTGCAATCGCGATCTCGCCCGAGCTGCGTCCGCCGGTCGCCGCCATAATTACCGTTGGCAGGATCCTGGGCCGCGTCGTGCGCCACATCGAGGACGGTTTCGCAGTCGAATTCACCCGCCTGCAGCATCCTGATTTCATCGAAGACAACATCACCGGCCAATAGCGGCCGCATCATGTAAATTTGCTACGCGGTTGCGGCCACTTGCCCACAGTGCTGCATTCGGGCCGAATTTTTTGAGCAGCCAAAAAGGTAAATAGCGCCCCACGCCGATGCGCGAGGCCGCTTCAATGCTGCGCTGGCCGATTAATGTATAAAATTTTAGGAAAATTGCATTTTCTAATAATTTAAGCGAATTAAATTCTGATTTTCACTGTATTAGACTCTTTCTTTACTTATATTATCTTCGAAATTACTTTCGCAACTTAGAGGTGCTGCAAAAATTTTGTGGGAATTGTGGTCCTATGCGACGGGAAGGGGCCACAACAATGGGCGGGCGTTTTAAACAGGCTCTGGCAGGTGCGGCCGCGATGGCCGTGGCGGTGGGGAGCGCTACAGCAGGCGAGCGGGTTGCCTATGGTGGGCCGCCCGCGGCCCATGAGCGCGTAAGTTATATCGCAGTCGGTGAGATCACGCGCCCGCCGATCGGCTGGGTCGAGTTCTGCATCGCCTACAAGCCGGAGTGCGACACGAAGCCGTCGGCGCCGAGGGACGTCGTGCTCACCGCCAAAGCGTGGTCCGACTTGGTCAAGGTCAACAACTGGACCAACGAGAACATCAAGCCGATGACCGACCTCGAGCATTGGGGCGTGGTCGAGCGCTGGAACTATCCAGACGACGGCTACGGCGACTGCGAGGATTATGTGCTGCTTAAGCGGCGGATGTTGATGCAGGCAGGCTGGCCGCGCGAGGCGCTGCTGATTACCGTGGTGCGCGACAAAAAGGGTGACGGCCACGCCGTGCTCACGGTGAAAACCAACGAGGGCGAGTTCATCCTCGATAACCAGGAGGCCCAAATACTACCCTGGAATAAGACCGGCTACCGCTTCGTGAAGCGGCAGTCGCAATCGGATCCGAATTTGTGGGTGGCGCTCGGCGAGGCGTATGCGCCGGCGACCGTCTCGGCGCGCTGATCCAAGGAATTCGCGGTCCCGGTCACGTCCCCACCCCTCCCCGTCCCCAGACCGGGTTCGCGAGCGGCCGGCCTCCCCCAGGGTCGGCCGCACATTTTTGACTTCATTGGATTTTCCTTGCTGATCCGCCGTCGACGAAACGCTACTAGAAATAATGTCCTACCTACAAATTGAACCGCCAGCGTGGCAACTGTTCTCGCCTCTTGGTGCAATGCTTCGGATTCGACGGCGCAGCACGACTCACTAGGTGAGCCTTGCGATTATCCTAGGCCCTGTAACGAGTCTATGACAGCTTCAGGATTCATTTTTTCGGTTTCTTGCCCCTTTTTTAACGTACCGGCGCCTCCACCACGCCCGAATCGGTGGCATTTAAATGGCAATCCTCGGCCAGAGAAAAATTGAGACATGGCTCAGCTTAAAATCAGAACTCACGATTTCCCCGCGCGACGGGATACAGCTCGCCAACTCATTGAACAGGCCAGTAGCGCGCTAGTCTATCTTGGGATTGTTGCGACTTTTGCAGTCGTTAGTTTGATTGCTTGCGTGATTTGGCTATTAATCTGAGTTCCCCCCGCCTGCCATCGGCCGCGATTTGTCAACCCGATGAGAATTTCGATGAGCTGCACAGGGCTCATTATAAAATGAACGGTAGTTCTTAATTGTGCAGATAAAAAGTTGGGGGATCCTACCGAAAAAAACCGAAGTTCCATTACGAAGCTACTGCGACATTTTTGGTGCGGTAATTTTCTTTTTCGGTGTGCAACCGGTCGATGGTGTCTGCTACCTCTTTCCAAAACTTTGTGTCCGCTTTTATTGCCTATTTGCTTTAAACCCGTTGCAACCTCTCTTGCTCGTTTGCTCGTTCCGTCAACGAACTGATCCTTGAGCGCTCGCGTCGCTATTGTCCCCTGGGGAATTCTGAAATAACGCGCGCCAAAACGCGGCAGTGTAACGGCGCGATTTCGCGCGTCCCCGGCCGGGGCGAGTGAACGAGTTCACACCCTCTCGCGATCTAAAATGCTTTGATATTTGCCCTTCGCGCGACATTTGCTTAATGGGAGCTTTCAATATGCACATTCGAGGCGTGATCGTTGCTTCCTCATTAGCTTTATCGAGCTTATCCGCCTTTGGTCAGGCAGAAAATCCCTATGATACGAAATCTGAGTTCCATCAATTTGCCCTTTCGGGGAAAAAATCACATTTGGCGAATTATGCGAGCGTACAGGTAGGCTGCTCGTTGTCAGATTGGACCGACATTTCGATCACCAAGCCCCCTTTACATGGCGAGGCAATATTAATTGATGCGAGGGTGGCTATTTATTTTGCAAAGGAAAATCCGCGTTCCGGATGCAATGGTAGGTCAGTACCGGGGCGAGCTTTGGAGTACACACCAGCGCAAGATTACAAAGGTGCGGACGAAATTGTTGTAGAGACTATAAATTCAGATGGCATGCACGGTACCTTTATGTATCACGTCACAGTGCAATGATTTTGGACTAGTGCGCCTGTAATGACCCGCGCCGAACTCTTGCGCCACGCTCTCTCACAGACACTCCGCAGGTGCACGCGGGCCGACAGAAACTAAAACTCGACGAGGAAACCCGCTGGCAAATCGCTGGCGAGGCAATTGATGTGGGCCGTTACGGCGGCTGGAAGGCGCGCTCTATGAGGAAGCTCCAATCTCCCATCCGAACGAGGCAAACGACAAGCGCGAATGCCGAAAGCAGCAAGCAGAAGCCGGAATAATCCAGCCAAAAAAGAGCCCCGCCTGCAGGGACGGATGCGAGCGGGGCGGCTGGCAATGATCAGAGGTCAAATTGGGGACTTGCCAGCCGTAGGATTGGATACAGGACGCCCGACCACTGCAATACATCGCTTGTCATACATCGCTTGTCATACATCGCTCGTTATAGACCGCTCGCGGCGCCTCCTACGCCACGCGCGATAACAAATTGGTCATGAAATCGCGTACCAGACGGCCTTTTGCTGTAGCCTTTCAAAGTTCCAGAGCGACATGTTCCGCAACTTAACGCGACTGGGTAGGGTTAAACTCTGTGAACCCATGACCTACACCGAACTCCTACGCCACCACCTCTCTCAGGCGCTCCACAAGGTTTTACGTTATCTCCTCGGCATCCTGGCATTATTCGCAATCATTACGACGAATGCTCGTGCAGATTGCGTGTGCCGATGTGTCAATGGACGCATGGTGCCGTTGTGCAGCAATGTGACCGATACGCCTCCGTTCTGTCCGCCATCAACATGTCCGATTACCTCTCCTCCGGGTGGGTACTCAGGTGCTGCGCCACCAGTAGGCACACAACGGTGCTTTCAAGCACAGGTATTAAATCCAAATTCAGGGCAGTATGAATGGCAGACTATTTGCCGCTAATCATAGTCACCCCCTACATTGCGCTGACCCAGCGATGTTGACCGGACATCATGTCCGAACACTGATGTTCGGCGTGTTCGTTTACTAGACCTCCCTGCCCGCCATCGGCCGCGATTCGTGCCAAATGGCGCAATCAGGATTTTAGTCACGATTGCGGTGCGGCTGTTCACCATGACCGAACGGGGATTCGTAGCTGAAGCGGCTTGTAAGGTTTGGTCTTGAGGGTTGTCTTTTAGGGAGGCAGCCTCTTTTTTTTACAAACTGGGCGGTCCCGGTGTTTATAGTT
>Ga0207817_1000017_pt1 | contig 26388 bp, 27 predicted proteins | sample LuqExpMetageno13_FD_187771 | JGI IMG/M metagenome (GOLD analysis project Ga0207817, IMG submission 187771) | Tropical forest soil microbial communities from Luquillo Experimental Forest, Puerto Rico - Sample 13 (SPAdes) | ecosystem: Environmental > Terrestrial > Soil > Tropical forest ... | reverse complement strand
CAAGCTCGCCACCGATATTGCCGGCGCGCCGCGCGAGACGCTTGTGCGGGCTGCCGAGCAGCTCATCCGCAAGTTCTTCGAGTTCGAAGCAACCCTGCTGGAAGTCAACCCGCTGTTCATTCGCAGCGATGGATCATGGGTTGCGGGCGACTTGAAGTTCGCCGTCGACTGCAATGCCCTCGTCCGCCAGCCGCGCCTTTGTGATCTCATTCGTCGCCGCGCCGATGCCTATCCCGAGATGGAGCTTAAGCTCACGCACGGTTTTGATTTCATCGTGATCGATCGCGAAGGTGAGATCGGTCTGGTGACGACCGGTGCGGGGCTGAGCCTGCAGGTCCTCGACGAGCTCGCGGCACGCGGGCATAGAGCGTTCAATTTTTGCGACATTCGAACCGGTCAGCTGCGCGGCGATCCGACACGACTTATTCATGTGCTTAGATGGATCGCTGCTGGGCCGTCGGTTCGTTCCGTACTGATCAACTTCTTCGCCGGCATCACTCACCTCGGCGAGATCGCCCATCTGCTGGTCGCAGCGTTAAAGGCGGTGCCGGAGCTTCGCGTGCCGGTGACCGCGCGCCTTATTGGCAACGGTTACGACGAGGCCATCGCCGTTTTTGCCGCCGCCGGGAACCCGTTACGGGTTGAACCTGATCTCGATCACGCGATCGACTTGGCATTGGCTCCGCTGTTGGGAGCCCGCCTGTGACCACGGCCATTATCACCGGGCCGATTACACAATTCGTCGACCCGGACGTCAAAGCAATCGTCCAGGGAATGACCGGCCGCAGTGGTCGTCTCCATTCGCAGCTCATGCGCGCCTATGGCACGCGGATCGTGGGCGGCATCTCGCCCGCAGGCGGTGTCGATGCCGTCGACGGCGTTCCGCTCTTCAAAACTTGTGCAGAAGCGGTTGCCGTTACAGGCGCCAGCGCTAGCGTCGCTATGGTCCCGCCCTTGGCGGTTCAGGCGGCGATCGAGGAAGCTGTCGCGGCCGGTATCAAACTGATCGTCACCATCGCCGAAGGCATGCCGGTCGCCGACGGCGTGCGCGCACTGGAGGCCGTGCGCGCGGCTGGCGCCCGCTGGGTCGGGCCGTCCACCCCCGGCCTGGCGATTCCCGGCCGGCTCAAGCTCGGCTTCCTTCCCGACGTATCGCTAGTTCCCGGCCCGTTGGGCATCATGGCCAAGAGTGGCACACTCTCTTACGAAGTCTGTCATCGTCTCGTTGGGCGCAACCTCGGCCAGAGCCTGTGGGTCGGCGTCGGCGGTGACTTGGTCAAGGGTACGCGATTTGCCGATCTCCTGCCGTTCCTGCTCGCCGATCCCGACACCAAGGCGATTGTCGTCATCGGCGAGATCGGCGGATCCGAGGAGGAAGAGTTGGCGGCGGCCATGCGCACGCACATCTGCAGCAAGCCGGTCTATGCCTTGATCGCCGGCCGCACCGCCCGCGAGGGCGTAACCATGAGCCACGCCGGTGCAATGATTCTGGGTAACGTCGGCACAATCGCATCGAAAACCCAAGCGCTCAGGGGTGCCGGCGCCCACGTGTTCACAAAGATTCGAGATTTGGTGGATGCCGTAGCCGATGGGTTCGGCCAAACGATGGGAGCCTAGGCGTGCAGCTGATGCTGTCAGAAGATCAACGCCGTTTTGTTCGAACCGTGCGCGATATCACGCAGAACGAGTTCAAACCGCGCGCCCTCAAATACATGGATGGCACCTTCCCCTGGGAGAACATGCGGCAACTGGCGAAGCTTGGTGTTCTCGGCATGGCAGTACCGGAGGAATATGGTGGTCTCGGTCTGCCGGTGCTCGACACGGCGCTCGTGCTCGAGGAAATCGCGAAAGGCTGCTACGTCACGGCCATGGCGGTGCTTGGCGAAGTTGGCGTTCAGACGCGCATCATTTCGACCTACGCCCCAGTACACATCCGCAAACGCATCCTGCCGGCCGTGGTCACTGGCGACTGCATTTTGGCGATTTGTATGACAGAACCCCACGCCGGTACGGACGTCGCCAATTACAAGACCAACACCGACATTATCGGCAACACCCTGCGACTCAACGGCGTCAAAACGCTCATTAGCCGGGCTGACGAGGCCGGCATGTTTGTTGTCTTCACGCGCATTAACAAGCAGCCGGGGCGGGGCGGCATTGGCTGCGTGCTGGTTGACAAGGGCACGCCAGGACTGACCGTGAGCGGCACATTCCACACGATGGGCGGCGAGAATCTACACGAAGTTCGTTTCGAAAATTGCGAATTGCCGCTCGAAAATCTGGTGCTGCGTGACGATGGCTTCGTACGCCTGCTCACGGCGTTCAATACGCAACGCTGCCTGAACCCGAGCATTTCGCTCGGCCTGGCAGAGGGCGCTTTCGAGGAAGCCGTCCGCTACGCGCGCAATCGCGAAGCCTTCGGCCAGCCGATCGGCGATTTCCAAGGTATGCGCTGGAAGCTTGCCGAGATGTATAAGGAAATAGAGACCGGCCGTAGCATCCTCTATCGCGCTTGCGCCAGCGCCAACCCATTCCCCGATCCGTATCTAGCTGCGATTGCGAAGATCTTCTGCAATGAGATGTCGTTGCGCGTCACCAGCGAGGCCATCCAGGTACACGGAGGCTATGGCTTTACCGATGAATATCCGGTGTCTCGCTTCTATCGGGGCGCGCGTTACGGAACGCTCGGCGGTGGCACGTCAGAAACGCTGCGCGAACTGCTCGGCAAGCGCATTATATCCGGGATGGATGAAAACGATGGTATCCTAAGCTTCGGAGCCTTATGAGCGCATTTTCAGACTGACGGTTTCTCGTGGTGACGATGAGAACAAGTCATTTGTGGACGCAGTTTCGAAAAGATTAGCTTGTGAAGGGATAAAGCCATGATTAGAGCCCTTGCGTTCCTTGCCGCAAGTTTTCTATTCGCGAGCTCAGTGGTCCTTGCGCAAACATATCCGTCCAGACACATCACTCTCATCATTCCGTTTGCAGCCGGAGGATCGAATGACATTGTCGGCCGTGCCATCGGCAAAAAGCTTTCCGAGGCCTGGGGACAGCCAGTCGTGGTCGAGAACCGTCCAGGCGCCGGCGGTGTTATCGGTGCCTCCGTCGTCGCCGCCGCGCCGCCAGATGGCTACACGTTGCTGCTGGTGTCGTCGACCTTCACGATCAACCCGGCGATCAAAAAGAGCATGCCGTTTGACACACTCAAGGACTTTACGCCCGTCGCCTTTATTGCGCGCTCACCGCTTCTCGTCACCGCGTCGAACAATCTCCCGGTGAATTCCATGAAGGAACTGCTTGAGATCGCCCGAAGCCAGCCGGGTAAGATCACCTACGCGTCATCCGGTCCGGGCAGCATCAATCAGATTTCGGCCGAGTTGATCGCGCTTTCGGCTGGCGTAAAATTCGTTCATATCCCTTATAGAGGCGGCGCGCCGGCGCTCAACGATCTCCTCGGCGGCCACGTCGATATCTACGTGTCGAGCTTGCCGCAGGTGCTCCAGATGGTCCATACCGGCCAAGCGAAGGCCCTGGCGGTGACAAGCCTCAAACGATCGCCGATCCTGCCGAACGTGCCGACTGTCGATGAGTCGGGCATTAGCGGCTTCGATTCATCTTCCTGGTGGGGCATTGTGGGTCCGGCCGGGTTGCCTCCGCAGATCGTTGATAAGCTCAACGCCGAGATTGGCAAGATGCTGACAGCGCCAGAACTCGTTAGGTTCTTGGAAACCGAGGGCGCCGAAGCCGAGACCATGAGTCCTCAGCAGTTCGGGGATTTGATGCGCAGCGAAACGCAGCGTTGGATCAAGGTCGGACGGGAGGCTAATATTTCGATTGAATAATGTGACGGTTGACCTGTTCGACCACAGGTTCGATCTACGCGAAGATGGAATTTGGCCTGACGCAGGACGGCGCTCAAACCGTTTTTTGCTTGCCCGGGATGCATCGAACGATCTGTAAAGCGTAAGGCCATTACGGTTGATGAAGAAACTAGCTGGGGAAAGGTTTGGGCTACAAAACAGTTTAAGGAGAACTGACTATGAAAACCAACGGATCGGCCGTCTGGCAGGGCGGCCTCAAGGATGGCAAGGGCGCGATCTCGACCAAGAGCGGTGCGCTGAAGGACTATCCGTACGGCTTCAGCAGCCGTTTCGAGGGCAAACCTGGCACCAACCCCGAAGAACTCATCGGGGCGGCCCACGCTGGCTGTTTTACCATGGCGCTGTCGCTCATATTGAGCGAGGCCAAACTCACTGCGGAGCGGATGGAGACCACCGCTGAAGTTACTCTCGAGAAGGTCGCGGACGGATTCGCCATCACCGCCGTGCATCTGGACCTGAAGGCCAAGATACCCGGTGCGGATCAGGCCAAGTTCAACGAGCTTGCCAACAAGGCCAAGGCCGGTTGCCCGGTTTCCAAGCTGCTGAAGGCCAACATCACCTTGGATGCAACGCTCGTCGGCTGAGTGCCGCGATAGGCATCTGTTGCCGGCCGTTCTTCGATGTGCGGCGCGGATTTAAAGCGCAGGTGTGGCATGGTCGAATTCAACACTGAGATTTCGGACCCGCTCTATCTCGAGGACCTTCACGTGGGGCAGCGTTTCACCTGCCGCGCCCACATCATCGACGAGGTGCAAATCAAGGCGTTTGCCCACCGGTCGTATTGTGTGACTCAGCGTTTGGCGCACAAATAGAATGCACCTTGTGCCGGGCGGGGTTTGCAACCACGGGGGCCCATTGGCCGAAACTGCCGCCGCTATTGTTGCCGCCCACAAGGATGGTCGTATTGCACCCGGTGACACTGTTGCGGTCGCTTACGAGCGCCTGCGCGCGCACGGTGACCCTGCCATATTCATAACGCTGCGTGAGGAAGCAGACGCGGTGGCAGAGGCGCGTGCGCTGACAGATGCTACTCTGCCGCTCTACGGCGTACCGCTCGTGGTGAAAGACAATATCGATGTCGCCGGTATGCCGACGACCGCGGCCTGTCCGGCCTTCGCCCATACTGCGCATCACGACGCAACCGCGGTCGCGCGCTTGCGCGCCGCAGGTTGCATTGTCATCGGCAAGACCAATCTCGATCAATTTGCCACCGGCCTCAATGGCACACGTTCGCCTTACGGCGTGCCGCGCAATGCCATCAAGGTTGAGCTGATCCCCGGCGGCTCAAGTTCGGGCTCGGCCGTGGCGGTCGCCTCCGGGATCGTGCCCTTGTCGCTCGGCACCGACACCGCCGGATCAGGGCGTATTCCCGCGGGTCTCAACAACATCGTCGGCCTGAAGCCGAGCCTCGGGCTAGTGTCAACCTACGGCGTCGTGCCGGCATGCCGCACGCTCGATTGCGTGTCGGTATTCTCTCTCACAATCGAGGATGCCTGGACCGCCCTCACGGTCATCGCGGGTCCGGACGACAAGGATCCTTATTCACGCAGGCGAGCGCTCGGCGAGCTTGGTGCCATGCCGGCGCACATTCGTCTTGGTGTGCCGCGAACGGGGTATCGGCAGTTTTTCGGCGACCGCGACTTCGAAGCGGCCTATGATGCGGCGCTCGCCCGTTTCGCCAAACTTGGCTGCGTTATCGGCGAAATCGACATCGAACCGTTTTACGAAACCGCGCGGCTGCTTTACGAGGGGCCATGGGTTGCCGAACGCGCCATCGCGGCAAAGCCGATACTCGATTCTGATCCGGATGCGCTGCATCCTGTGACGCGCAAAATCATCACTGGCGGCCTCAAGCCAACGGCAATGGACGCCTTCACTGCTTTCTATAGGCTCGAAGAATTGCGCCGTGTCGCCGAAAAAACCTTCGGTCAGTTGGACGCGCTCGCGTTGCCGACCGCGCCGACTGCCTACACAGTTGCGCAATTGCTCAGCGATCCGATCCAGCTCAACAGCAGGCTCGGCACCTACACGAATTTCGTCAACCTACTCGATCTGTGCGGGCTCGCAGTGCCGGCTGCGTTCACCGAAAACGGAATACCCTTCGGAATCACTTTGCTTGCACCGGGCGGCCAAGATGCGTTACTCGCGAGCATCGGCCAAGCGTTCCACGCCGATACAAGACTGCCACTCGGAGCATTAAAGGGGTAGTCGGCCTGACTAGATCGTCTCGGCATAATGCTCATATTCGTCGCGCACCTTGATGATGTGCGCGTACATATTTTGCGCGGCGAGCACGCGTTCGCCACGCAGGATCGCCTGCACTACGCGATCATGCTCAGCATGGGATTTCGCCAGCCGCCCGAGATTGCGGAACTGGGCGCGGCGGAACGGCTGCACGCGCCCGCGCGTGGCGAGCGTTAGTTCGGCGAGGTAGCTGTTGTGAGCGCCTGCATATATTGTCGCGTGAAAGGCTTCGTTGACCTCATAATAGCGTTGCGGGTTGCCCCGCTGAATCAGCACACGTAATTTCTCATGCGCGTCCTCCAGCGCGCGCCGCTCGGCTCCCCTCATGCGATCGGCGGCGTAACCTGCGCACAGCGATTCGAGCTCCGCCATCACCTCGAACATGCCAATAAGGTGCTCATGCGTTGGCCGCGCCACCACGGCGGCCCGGTGCGCGCGCACCTCGACTAGCCCGCTTGCCGCCAGCATCTTTATGGCTTCGCGCACCGGGGTGCGCGAAACGGAGAAACGGCGTGCAAGCTCGGTTTCGTCGAGCGCTGCACCGGGCGCGAGCTGGCCGCGCACGATGTCGTCGGACAAACGCAGGCGCAGCTCCTCCGTCCGCGTGCGGCGCGGCCACTTTACGGTCTGATCTTCGGCCGTCAGGGCAAAGCTCATCGCACTGTCCCGCGCGCGCCATTCATCAGGTTGACATGTGCCGCGACGCGACGTCGCTCGAGACCAGCGCCTGCTCGTACAGTCACGACCTCCGACAGGTCGGTGTTCATCGTCTCACCCTCCCAAAGCCGGCGGCGTCGGCGCCGCCACGATGTTCATCGTTTCGAGAGCATGTGCAATGCGCAGGGCGATATTTTCGCACCAGGGTGCGGCGATGATCTGCACCCCGATCGGCAAGGGTTTGAGCGGCACCGGCACGGCCACGACAGGCAGCCCAATGAAGGAGATCGGCTGCGTGTAAATGCCGAGATTCGGCCGCACCGGCATTTCGATGCCGTCGAGCGTGAAGCTCTGCTGACCAATTCTCGGCGCAGTGCAAGGCGTCGCCGGCGCAAGGATTGCGTCGCAGCGCGCAAACAGCTTGAGTACCTGCTCGCGGTACCAGCGGCGGAAAATCTGCGCCTTGGTGACCGCAACCGCCGGTACCATGGCGCCCGCGATCAGCCGGTCGCGCACAGCGGGGTCAAAGTCGCGTGCCTGCTTCCGTAGCCGATCGAGATGGAGCGCGGCACCTTCGGTTGCGGTGATCACGTAGGCCGCAGCGCGGGCGCGCGCGGTTTCCGGGATCTCGATTTCGTCTTTCGCGCCCACTGCCGTCGCCACGCGCGACAGTGCTTCGAGTGCCTCCGGGGATGCGCCTTTCTTGAAATAACCGCCCGCGACCACAATCCGCAGCCCGTCAAACCCGCGCGGGAGCTGTGGCGTTGCAGGCTCCGGCGCGCGATCAGCGTGGGCCGGATCATTGGAATCGGCTCCTTGCATGGCATCGTAGCTGATCGCGAGATCGCGGGTGGAGCGCGCGAAGGGCCCGAGGTGGTCAAGGCTGACTACAAATGGAAACGTACGCGCGCGCGACAAACGACCGTAAGTCGGCTTCAGGCCGAAGATGCCGCACAAAGACGACGGTACCCGGATTGAGCCGTTGGTGTCGGAGCCGAGCGCGAGCGGCACCATGCCTCCGCCTACCGCGCTCCCCGAGCCGCCGGAGGAGCCGCCGCTCATGCGCGTCAAATCATGCGGATTTCGCGAAGGGCCGTCGTGCACGTTCTCGCCGGTGAAGTCATATGCGTATTCGCCCATGTTGAGCGCGCCGACGAGCACGGCGCCGGCCGCTTCCAGCCACTCGATCAGCGTTGCATCCCGCTCCGCCGGCGGATGAGCGCGGTTGATCTTCGAGCCAGCGACGGTGGCAAGCCCCTCAACGTCGAATAGATTCTTGACCGCGAAGGGAACGCCTGCGAGCGGCAGTTTCTTCTTGTCCCGGGTGGCGTCGAGAGCGCGGGCCTTGGCACACGCACGCTCGGCCGTCACTGCGGTGAAGGCATTCAATGAGGGATTTAGCCTCGCGATGCGCGCTAGTGTGGCATCGATCACGGCCGAAGCGCTGACCTCGCCAGCATTCACAGCGGCCGCAATTTGCGTGGCGGTTGACCAGCGCGTTTCGGTCGGGACCGGCGCCATAGCTTAGGCCTTGAACACGGGTGCGGGCCCCACCTCGTCCGGCAGCTTAAATTCGGCGACGGTCGCTGCGTGTTTAAGCGTGACCTCGAGATTGGTTTTTACCGCCGACTTCCACGCCTCGTCCAACGGCAGAGCGAGCGTAACGGCTGCGGCCTCGATAAATTTATCCAGAGGTTCCGTCATATTCGCCCCCGGCTGAGCAATCACAATGGCGGGTGAGGAATAGCCGCCAACAAATCGCGCGTATACTCGGCCTGTGGCTTGGCCAGCACACGCTTGGTCGGCCCCTCCTCGACGATCTTGCCGGCGCGCATCACGATCACGCGGTTGCACAGGAGCCTTACCACGTTGAGATCGTGCGAGACGAACAGATAACTTATTCCAAGCGAGTCCTTGAGGTCCTGAAGCAGATTAAGCACGATGGCCTGCACCGAGACATCGAGCGCTGCCGTCGGCTCGTCGAGAATGATGAGATCGGGCTTCAGCGCGATGGCACGCGCTATGCCGACGCGCGCCTTTTGCCCGCCTGAAAGTTGATGCGGGAAACGATCAAGCAATTCGAGGGGCAATCCCACTTGCTGCGCAAGTTCCTCGCAGCATGCGCGCAACTGGCGGCGCGGCATTTCTGCCAGCCGCAGCAGGGGATCCGCGATCGCGCGCGCCGCGGTGAAACGCGGATTGAGGCTGTCGGTCGGATCTTGGAACACCATCTGGATGCGCTTGCGCATCGGCAGCTTTGCAAAATGGCGCGCCGGGAATTTGCCGATATCCTCGCCGTCGAAGATGATCGAGCCTGCGCTCTTTTCAATCAGCCGCATCACCATCATCGAGGTGGTGGACTTACCGCAACCAGATTCGCCTACGAGGCCGACGCTTTCGCCACGGGCGATTGAAAACGTGATGCCGTCGACGGCACGGAAGTTTTCGCTCTCCGGCAAAGGCCTCTTGCCGAACAGCCTTCCGAGCACGGGGCCTCTGCCCTGGCGCGGGTATTCCTTGACTAGATTCTCGACAAACAGCAGCGCGTCCTTTGGGACCGTTTCCTTGACCGGCGGCGCCGCTTTCGCGCGCTCGCCCTGGTCTTCCGGCAAGAGCTCGCGCAACGACACGCCTAGTCGCGGCGTCGCACGCATCAGCTTACGGGTATAGGGGTGCGCGGGCTCTTTGAAGATTGCATCTGAGTCCGCAGTTTCGACTATATGGCCCTTCTCCATCACGACGACGCGATCGCAATAGGCGGCGGCAAGACCGAGATCGTGTGTGATCAGGATGGTGGACATGCCACGCTGTTGCGTGAGCTCGACCACGAGATCCATCACCGCTTTTTGGGTGGTGACGTCGAGCCCGGTGGTCGGCTCGTCGGCGATCAACAGTTGCGGCTTGCAAGCGAGGGCAAGCGCAATCACCACGCGCTGACACATGCCGCCGGAGAGCTCGAACGGATAGGCATGGTACCGCTCGCGCGGGCGCGCGATGCGCACCAGGTTGAGCATCTCGACCGCCTTTTCACTTACTTGGTAGGTGTCCACCTGGGCGTGTTGGAGCAGCACGTCCTCGATCTGTTTGCCAATCTTGCGGATGGGGTTGAGCGCCGCGCGTGGGTTCTGAAAGATCATGGAGATCTCTCGGCCGCGCATGTCGCGCATTTCGGCCTCTGCGGCTGTGCGCAAGTTCATGCCGGAGAAGATCACGGTGCCGTCCACGATGCGTCCGGCGCGGTCGAGAATGCGCATCACTGCATACGAGGTCACCGATTTGCCTGAGCCGCTTTCACCAACGATACCGACCGTTTCGCTCTTTGCGACGGTCAAATTGACTTGCTCGACCGCTCGCACGACGCCACGGCGCGTCTGGAATTCGACGGTTAGGTTCTGCACGTCGAGCAGCGGCAAGGTCTTGCCATCTCGGGCCGGCACCGTCCGCTTGAGCATTACGTCCTCCGCTGCGGATCGACCAGATCACGCAAGCCGTCGCCAAGCAGGTTGAAGCAGAACACCGCTAGCATTAGCGCGGCGCCGGGAAACAGCGCGATCCACCATTCGCCCGAAATGATGTTGGCTGCGCCCTCCGCCACCATAATCCCCCACTCCGGCGTCGGCGGCCGCACGCCGAGCCCGATGAAGGACAGGCCGGCGGCATTAAGGATCGCGTAGCCCATAGTGAGAGAAATCTGAACCATCATGATCGGCATGATATTTGGCAAAATGTGCATCAAAGGAATGCGAAACTCGCCGTTGCCGGAGAGCCGCGCTGCTTGCACGAAACCTGCCTCGCGCCGCACGTTCGCCTCCGCGCGCGCGACGCGAGCGTAAAGCGGGAAATTGATGATGGCTGTGGCAATAACTATGTTGGTGACGGTGTTGCCGAGTGCGGCGACGATACCCATCGCCAGCACAAACAGCGGGAACGCCATGATGGTGTCGGCGATACGGGAGACGATGCGGTCGGTCCAACCGCCGAAATAGCCGGCTGCGACACCGGCAAATCCACCCATAGCAAAGACCAACGCGACGGAGGCAAGCGCAATCACGAAATCGAGCCGGGTCGCCACGACGACGCGGCTGAATATATCACGGCCGAGCTGATCGGTGCCGAACCAGTGTTCGAGCGACGGCGGTTTGAGGGTCACCGTGGTATCGCTCGCCAACGGATTATACGGCACCACGTAAGGGCCGATCAGCGCGCAGAGCGCGATCAGGACGAAGAGCGTGAAGGCAAACCCGGTGACCGGATTTTCCGACACGACATAGCGGGCGTGGCGCAGCATAGAATTGCGCTGCCGCTTGAGCACGACCGCGGCAGCCTGGCTGATGATTGTTGCACTCTCGTTCATCCTTCCAACCTCACGCGCGGGTCGATGATGCCGTAGAGCACGTCGATCGCCATATTGAGCGCCACATAGAGGATGGCCATTGTGAGCACAAATCCTTGTACCGGCGCGAAGTCGGACGCGATCAAGGCTTCGACTGCGTAGGAGCCGATACCCGGCCAGGCGAACACCTTCTCCACCAGCACGTTGGCGCCGAGCAAGAAGGAAAACACCATGCCGAGCGTGGTGACGACTGGCAGCATGGCATTACGGAAGGCATAGGTAATGATCACCGTACTAGTCTTGAGACCGCTTGCGCGCGCTGTGCGCACGAAGTCCGAGGCGAGCACCGCCAGCATGGAGGCGCGCGTCATGCGCGCGATCGGCGCTAGCGAGAAAATGCCAAGCGTGAGCGCCGGCAGGAGCAACTGGGAAAGGGCAGCGCGGAAAGCCTCGAAATCTCCCGTGAGCAGGCTGTCGATCAGGTAGAAGCCCGTATATTGCGCGGGTGCGGTGTAGAATACGTCAAGCCGTCCGATCGGTGCCGGTGCCCAGCCGAGCCTGAAATAGAAGATGTAGACCAGCAGCAGCCCGGTAAAGAACACCGGCAGCGATACACCGACCGTCGCGACGATGCGGCATAAATGATCGATCCATGAGCCTTGCCGCACCGCCGCCAGAACGCCGAGCGGCACTGCAATCAGCATCGAGAGGAGGAGCCCGGTGAGCGTAAGTTCGGCCGAAGCCGGCAGTCGGCTGGTGATCTCCGTGCTCACGGGGCGGCCAGTGGAGAGCGAATTGCCGAAATTGCCGTGCGCGAGATCGTTGACGTAACGTAAGAACTGCTCGGGCAGCGGCCGGTCAAAGCCGAGCTGTTTGCGGATGTCGGCGATCGATTGCGGTGTCGCTGCCGGCCCCGCGAAATAGACGGCGGGATCGCCGGGCAACACACGCGTGAGCAGGAATGTTACGATAATGACCCCAATCAAGGTCGGGATCACCGTCACCAGCCGCTTGCCGATCGTTGCCAACATTAAGGACACCTCCTCCGGCGGCGCATGCTTGGCGTTTCTCGGACTCGCGATGCGCCGTTCTGCGGGCAGAACGGTTACGCTTTAACAATCGAGCGATAATCGACCTGGCGATGAAACCAGTAGCAGTAACCGGAAATGTTCTTCTGCGTCGCCACGTTCAGGAACGGCTGGAACAGCGGCACGCGCGGGACCTCGTGCCAGGCCTTTGAGATGAAGCCCTTTACGTCGGTCGAATAGCTCTCCTTGTCACCTACAGCGGCCGCGGCACGCGCGCCGTCGATGAAGGCGTCCATCTCCGCGCTGACGTAGCTCGGTGTGTTGAAGATGGCGTTCTGGCCGGAATAGCACCAGAAGAAGAAATACTCCGGATAGTCGAGCCAGCCCGAGAAGAAGTTGACCATCATCGGCATGGTCTTTTTGGCCATCTCGCTGCGCCAGTTCGAACCTGGAACTTTATTGATGGTTGTCTTGATATCGATCTGAGCAAGGCTTTCTTGGATCAGTTCGGCGATTGGTTCGGAATTCACCGCGTCGCCAAGGTCGAAGGAGATGGTGGTATCGATCGCGCCGGCGCCCGACTCCGCCATCAAAGCCTTGGCTTTCGCCATGTCGGTTTTGTAGGCCGTCGGCTGCGGCCAAGCGATGGTCGACACATCGTTCGAGGAGCCGCCAAACAATGGATTGCCGACGCCGAATATCGCGGCGCTAATGATCTTGTCGTAGGGGATCGCGTAGGCGATCGCCTGGCGGATTTTCTCGTTGTTGAAGGGCGGATGGACGACGTTTAGCTCAAGGCTGTACATGCCGTTGCCGATCGGATTGGAGATCATCGTGAGCTTGCCCTCCTTCTTCATCTCGGAGAAGTCCTTGGCGGGCAAGTCGAAGGAGATATCGGCGTCGCCGCGTTCCATCAACGCGCGGCGGTTGCCGGCCGAGGGGATCGTGCGCCAGATCACGCGTTGGATCTCTGGCTTCTCGCCGCCGACCCAATCGTCAAAGCGCTCGTAGATAGTTTCGACGCCCGGCTTCCAGCTCACAACTTTGTAGGCGCCGGACCCCGCGGTGTTCACCTTAGTATATTCGAGCGCCCAAGAATCCTTTTCGGTCACGTGTTTCTTGAGCAGGCCGGAATTGTAGATGCCGGGCACGATCACCGCGAGGTCGGGAACCGTCAAGCGATCTTTTTTTATGAAATCGACGCGAAAGGTTGCATCATCGACGACGACGAATTGCTCCTTTTTGACAAGCGAGCCGGCCTTCATCTGCACGGTCGGGAAGCCCCCGACGCTGACCGCGCGGTCAAACGACCACTTCACGTCATTCGCGGTAACCGGTGTGCCGTCATGGAATTTGGCGTTTTTTTTCAATTTGAAGGTGACCGACATGTCGCCGATGTTCATATCGTCGGCGAGCTCGCCCTTTAACTTGTCGCGGTCGTATGAAATCGAGCCGTCGGAGAGCGTCTTCTTCTCGTGCGTGATGAGGCGGTCGTAGCAGTTCCAGGAGGTCTCATATCCCGGCCGGTTGGTGCCGATCCCGTGGATATCGAGATTGTTGGGACCGTTTTCAGTGACAAGCAGCAGCGTCTCTTTGCGCGAAGCGGCTTTGGCCGCCGAGAAAATCGCCGGCGCCGTGATGGCGGTGCTCGCGGCCAGAGCCGTCATCGATCGCAGAAATTCGCGGCGTTTCATGGAAACCTCCCGGGCTGATTGGCTGGACAGATTTCCGCAAGAGCCGTGCCAAGACCGACGACGAGCGGCCTTCGGCCTAAGCCGCTGAACTTCCAGGCATATTGGGAATCCTCTCTGCCGTGGGCAACCCGAACTAATTGCATACAATTCGAAAATATTGGCTACAAATTAGGCAACCATCAGTACATGAGTAGGCAACCATTAGGAACGAGTATGGACCTTATCGAGCGAGCCCAGCGCGAGGCCCTCGCCACGCCGGCACCGATTCGCTCGGGTCTGCTTCCTCCGTAACCGCTGCTTGGCAATAGCATGACCACCACAGGGATGCGTTGCGGCACCCTTCCATGCGTGGGCCCGGAGCTCGTCTTCGCTCGCGAAGGGGAATTAGATCATCAGTCGCCCCGGTGTAACTGCGTTCACGAGCGCAAATACTCTCACGGGCGCGCTTGCCAACAAGGTCTCCCTCCCGAATCGGGCAGCTTGTCGTGCTGGTTTTCATCACTTCGAGTTTTCACCGTAGAACCTACTTATCAAAACACGTACACGAAAGCCAAAGCGAGTGCGACTGACTCTGGTTCTATTCTGTGCTCTGCAAGAACATTAACTTGCAAAACACCCGAATCAATGCGATTCAAAAATCGTCCGAAAAGGCTACGCGGGAGAGACTGCTGCCGACTCCTCCGACAGCAGCGCCGACGGAGCAACCACCCCGGAATCTCTCAGGCACCAGGACCGCGTGGTTGGACGATCTGGAGAGAGACGCTTCATTGCGTCCACCGAAGGGGACATTCGCGCCGAGAAGCGCGGGTTAAGCTCTCAGGTACCGCGACAGATGGGGATCAACGGTCGGCTTCGGCCGATCTGGTCCATGTCTGAACGCGGGAGGCTCCCTCGTGGCACACATCGCCATTATTGGTGCTGGTATTACCGGCGTTACTACTGCTTATGCATTGCTCGATCGCGGTCACGACGTGACCGTGTTCGAACGCCACCGCTACGCAGCGATGGAAACGTCTTTCGCGAATGGCGGGCAGCTCTCCGCGAGCAATGCTGAAGTTTGGAACCATCCATCAACGCTCCTGAAAGGAGTGCAATGGATGTTCAAAAGCGACGCGCCATTGCTTTTGAACCTCAAACCGAGTTGGCACAAATATTCGTGGCTCGCCGAATTTATTGGCCAGATTCCACACTACCGCAGAAACACAATTGCCACTGTCCGGCTGGCGCTTGAGGCAAGACGGTTAATGTTTGCTTTGGCCGAGCGGGAAGGGATCGACTTCAACCTCGAGAAACGGGGCATTCTGCACATCTACCGCGACCGCCAAAGTTTCCAGCACGCCAGCAATGTCAATGTGTTGCTGCAGGAGGGTGGGCTGGAGCGCCATGCGGTGACTGCTGCGGAGATCAAACAAATCGAGCCGGCTATTCACGGCAATTATTATGGAGGCTTTTTTACGCCGTCGGATGCCACCGGCGATATTCACAAATTTACGCGCGCACTTGCTGCTGCCTGTGAGCGCCGCAGCGCACGGTTCATTTGCGATGCACAGGTAGAACGTGTGTGTGTCGCCAACGACGGCGTCTCGTTGATGTGGCAAAATGCGACCGGCAAATGTGTTGAGGTCGAGGAAGCTACTGCTGATGCGGTCGTTATATGCGCCGGCGTCGCAAGTCGCCGCTTTGCGTCCATGCTCGGCGACCGGGTCAATATCTATCCAGTGAAGGGCTATTCAATCACCGTGCATCTCGATGATGCAGCTAGTCGCGAGGGCGCTCCCTGGGTCAGTATCCTCGATGATGACACCAAGATCGTGACTAGTCGGCTGGGGCCTGATCGTTTCCGTGTTGCTGGTACGGCCGAGTTCAATGGCTTCAATTACGATATCCGCAGCGACCGCATCCGGCCCCTTTTTGCTTGGACCCGTCGTCTCTTTCCGAACGTGTCGACCGCGCGCGTCGTGCCTTGGGCCGGGTTGCGGCCAATGATGCCGAGTATGCTTCCGCGCGTGGGTCCGGGCCGCTGCCCTTGGGTGTTTTACAATACCGGTCACGGGCATCTGGGTTGGACTCTCTCGGCTGCCACAGCGCGAATTATCTCTGATGTTGTTGAATCCTATTTCCGGACACGCTCTTCGATCCGCCCGGTTAGACTTCGGCGGAAAGCAGGTGAGCAAGACGCACTAGCCCAATCTCGATAGCGCATCGGTTGTCGCTGGGCGTACAATACGTTGCGCGTGCCATCGCCCATGTAGCGACCAAGCACGGTCTTGTTGCGAACGAGCAGGCATCGAATTGGGCGGGACCGGGTTTGTTTCGGGGCGCGGAAACGCTAACCGAGGCAAGGGTCGACTTTGTGTACCAAATTGGTCGCAACAGGTTCCAGCCCCTTGCGTCAAAAACGACTTCGCCGAAGCCACCGCATGTTTTTGAAGTCGAGGTGTCCTGCCTTTATCTTTTGACCCAAATCAACTGATTATCCTTGTAGCCAAATAAGAGACACCCGGGATGCACCAAGGAAGCCAATGTGGCGGTGAATAGCGTTTCACAAACTGAATCAGTGTTTTCCAAACCCACGACGCGAAGATCACGTGTTCGGTGGTTTGTCCTTTTTCTAATCAGCGTGATGTATCTTATCACTTACATGGACCGCGCGAACATTTCCGTCACAGCGCAGGCTATGTCAGTGGAGTTTGGATTAAGCAAAACAGAAATGGGTCTAGTTTTTTCAGCGTTCGCATGGGCATACGCGCTAGGTCAAGTACCGGGTGGATGGCTTGCAGATTATTTCGGGCCGAAGAAAGTTCTCCTAAGTATTGTTTCGTTCTGGTCGCTCATGACTGCCGTGACCGCCATGGTCAGCGGATTTTTTTCACTTTTTATTGTCAGATTCGTCTTTGGCTTAGGAGAGGCTGGAGCTTTCCCGACTGCTAGCCGGGCCATGCAGCTCTGGTTTCCGAAACAGGAACGTGGCTTCATTCAAGGAGTGACACACTGCTTTAGTCGGCTGGCGGTCGCTGTCACACCGTTCGTTGCCGTGGCGATTATGTCCGCATTTGGTTGGCGCTGGGTATTCTATTCTTTTGCGTTAATTGGAGCCTTATGGGCTATTTGGTTTGCGATCGTTTATCGAAATCGTCCTCAGGAGCATCCCGGGGTTAATGCGGCAGAGCTGGATTACATACGCGGAACAGAAGATGCGGCAGTACATTCCATGGACAGGCAGACGGTCCCCTGGAAGCGCATCATGACTTCGCCAAACATGTGGTACATCGCGGCGGCTTACTTCTGCTTCTTCTATGGATCATTCTTCTACGTAACATGGTTTCCCACGTATCTTCTGGAGTATCGACATCTTTCTCTTCAGTCCGTCGGCGTGTTGGCCACTATACCGCTAATCACAGCGATGATCGGAGACATCGCGGGTGGCATCCTGACAGACAGTTTGTTCAAGCGAACCAACCGTTTGACATTTTCAAGACGTGCAGTCGCGGCTCCGGCTTTGCTAGGAGCAGCCGTGTTTCTTGTGCCCGCGGCAACCGCTAGCAGCGCCCTAACTGCGATCATCTGCCTTGCGGCCTCGAACTTCTTTTTGGAAATGGTGCTGGGTCCAGCCTGGGCGGTGCCGATGGATGTGGCAGGTCCATCAAGCGGAACTGTAACCGGCGTCATGAACATGACGGGAGCAGTCGGGGCTTCGATTTCACCGTTGGTATTCGGCATGCTCGTTCAGCGTGGTTCTTGGACGGCACCATTTTTGGTCACAGCCGCGGTGCTGATTTTAGGCGCTCTGATTTGGATCTTGCTTCTTAATCCTGAGAAATCCGTAGTCAGTGAGACAGGTAACTAAGTCCTTGAATGGCAAAGGCATACAATCAGCGATATCCATGCCTACACGCAACAGCTGGCAACTCCGAAAGGTCAGAAGAGGGGCGCTTTTTTTAACGGAGAGCAGCAATGTCCGACAATGGCCTCGTGTCAGTACAAAGCCGAGTTTCCGCGCGCGAGACACTTGACCGCTTATTGGCGGCGCTTGCCGAACGAAAGCTTGCAGTTTTTTCGCGTGTCGATCACGCTGCCGGGGCTGCCTCGGTTGGATTATCATTGCGACCAACCGAAGTCGTCATTTTTGGCAATCCCAAAGGCGGCACCGCGCTGATGCAGGACCGGCAGTCATCCGGCATCGATTTGCCGCTTAAAGCTCTCGTCTGGGAGGATGCCGACGGCAAGGCTTGGCTCACCTATAATGATCCCACCTGGGTCGCAAAGCGCCACGGCCTCGGCGCTGTAAGCGAGTCGGCGGTGAAAGCGATGGCCGGATTGCTCGGTACAATTGCACAGGAAGCAACAAAATAATGAAATCAGTTCTCTTTAGAAACGAATTCACAATCGAGAGCATCAATGATCAAACATTATAGCGATCACGCGGCGAACGAACGCACATTTCTAGCTTGGGTTCGAACTGCAATCGCAGTGATGGCGTTTGGCTTTTTGATCGAAAGATTTGATATTTTCTTGGCTGTGATGGCTGCGGGAGCTCAGTCACACTCGTTCGCCCTTCATGGGCAGAAATTTGCGAATGAAGCGGGTCTCGCCTTCATTCTTCTCGGCCTTGCGATGATCGTCGTCGCAGCTATCCGATTCTTCCGGATCGCGAAAGAGATCGATAAGGATGAAGCAGTGACAAGCTCTGACTCACTTTTCGATCTAGTACTCGCGGCGCTTCTCTTTTTGCTGGGACTTTCTTTATTTCTGTATCTCGGCCGGGTGATATTACCTTCACTCTGATCATGGAGGGTGCTGGCCGCTACCACGACTAACGCGTTTGGCTCTAGGGAAACAACAGCGGACTCAGCGGATGGATCATCTTTACTTGGATTGCGTTGCCAACCCTGGGCGTGCTTACTCCGCTGCTTCATCCGTTGCACAAGCCACGCCAATCGCCAACGCTATAAGCCTATCGATATGTCGGTCGCTCTAAGTGGCGCGTGTGGCCTCGAACAAGAACCAGCTCCGTCGCTCTGCCTCATCGATCCAGGTCTCGAGTAAACTCGCGGTAGCTACGTCACCGTGCTCGTCGCACAGGCCGTGCGTCTCGCGCATGCGCGCCACCAACTCCTTATTGTCATCACGCAGCTCGGCAAGCATATCCATCGGCGTCACGAAATCTGCGTTATTATCCTTGATTCGCTGCAGGCGGCTAACGTGGCCGATTGAACGCAACGTCGTACCGCCAATTTTTCGCACACGCTCGGCCATATCGTCCGTGGTCGCGAAGATCTGCTGGGCCTGCTCGTCGAGCAGCAAGTGAAAGTCTCGGAAATGCGGACCCGAGACATGCCAATGGAAATTTTTTGTTTTCAGGTACAACCCGAACATATCCGCAAGCAAAATATTGAGCGCCCCTGCAAGGTCGCGTACCGCATTTTGCTTCAAGTCGGTAGGTGTTGCGAGCGGAGCGGTCTGCAGTACTTTGGCTTCTGCTGGATTCATTTGTGATCTCCGTCTGAGTCTTTGCTAAAATTGATGTGTCTTCAGGTTATGGAAGACATTCGGCGCACCAAAAAATGGCTCAAATGATGCGCCGTTTGGTCACCGTACTCGTTGGGATCGCGCGCCCCCGCGCGGCCAGCCCTTTTATGCTGCCCTCTGCGCCCCCTTACGCTCGATGAAGATAAGCAGGTCCTGATTAACTTTGTCCTTCTCAGTCGTGCACATGCCGTGCGGTGCGCCTTTGTAAATCTTTAGCTCGGCACTCTTGACCAGTTTTGCGGAGAGCATCGCGGAGCCTGCGATTGGCACGATCTGATCGTCGTCGCCGTGGAGAATCAACGTTGGAACGTCGATCTTCTTTAGGTCCTCCGTCATATCGGTTTCGGAAAACGCCTTGATGCAGAAATAACTCGCTGGCATACCTGCCATGATCCCCTGCAGCCAAAAAGACTCGCGAACCCCCTCGGATATTTTTGCGCCCGGTCGGTTATAGCCATAGAACGGCATGCTGAGGTCGTTCCAGAATTGCGACCGATCGGCGAGTACGCTCGTTCTGAGTTGATCGAAGACCTCCATCGGTAGACCGCCAGGGTTGTTCACGCTCCGGAGCATCACGGGCGGTACCGCGCCGATGAGAACGGCCTTAGCTACACGTTTGGTGCCGTGACGTCCGATATACCGGACGACTTCGCCCCCGCCGGTGGAGTGGCCGACATGGACAACATCCTTCAAATCAAGCGTTTGGACGAGCTCCGCTAAATCGTCAGCGTAGGTGTCCATGTCGTTGCCCTGCCAAGGCTGGTTCGATCGGCCGTGCCCGCGACGGTCATGGGCAACGCGATAACCACGCGAGGCGAGAAAGAACATCTGATCTTCGAACGCGTCTGCGGTAAGCGGCCAGCCATGGCTGAAAACGATCGGCTGACCCTTGCCCCAGTCTTTGTATTAGATCTGTGTGCCATCTTTGGAGGTGAAAGTGCTCATGGTCGGTCCTTTCTGGTGGGCGATCTATAGAATTGCTGTTCTTGACGCAGATCGTGAGGATTGGCGGAGTCGCGCGGCCAAAACCGCCGTACGTCGCTCGTCTTAGTGACGGCGCAAATAATGTTGCGGCCTCATAGGTTTGTTCGATTTAGTGTGCGCCCGCAGAACACAGTTCTCGCGCTTTGGTTCCTTAGAGAACAAAAAAATTTTTTGGGTGGGTCCGACAAACGCTTGCCAGAATCAGCCTGTGGACCACCCATGGTCCAATTCACGTCGACACCGCAACTTGGCCGCCCGGCCTGCGAAACAAGACCTACCTAACCGCCTCTGCCGAATGCCTTTTTGGCGGCGGCAGTATCGCAGCTGCTGCTGCGGCACCGGCAGCGGCGAGAATGGCGGCGACGATCAGACCGGTCTGATATCCTGCCGCGTATGATGCGATACCAGCAGAAAGCGCGACGCCAGAAAGCTGCGCGACGCGGCTTATCGCATTGTTGATGCCAGAGGCGAGTCCCTGGTCCGCATCCGTGACGCTGGCGAGCACCGAGGCCGTGAGTGGTGCCACGAGGACCGCAAAGGAGATGCCGAGCAAGGTCATCGGAGCGACCACGCCAATTACTAATGAGGCTGTCTTACCGAGTGCCAGCAGTAACATGGCAAGCGCTGCGCCAATGGGTCCCACAATTAGCATCACACGCGCGCCGACCTTGTCCGCCACCGCGCCAAAGGGCTGCGACAGTAGGCCGACGCCAAGGGTGAAAGGAAGGAAGGCGAGGCCGGCAATGGTCGACGGTAAGCCACGCCGGTCGATGAGATCGAAGGACACCAGAAAAAACATTATGGATAAAGCCGCGTAGATCAGTACTGTCGCGACATTCAGCCCGACAAAGGTTCGATTGCTCGTTAGCCGTGGCGGCGTCATCGGATGGGTGGTTACGCGCTCCCAGAATGCGTAAACGGCAAGCGTCGCCATGCCCAGCAAGGCGACCCCGGCAATGGGTATGCTGTCCGCGGCGACATTCTTGTCCGGGCCGATCTGGCTCATTGCCCAGGCCAGCGCACCGAGTCCGCTAGCGAGAAGGACGGCACCAACGAAATCGAACCTGCGTGGTTCATGCCGATCAACGGGCGCGTATCCGACCAACAGGATGGCCGCGATCAGCGCCAAGGGGGGATTGATCGCAAAAACCCACTGCCAGCCAAAGCTTTCGGTCAGCCAACCCCCTAAGACCGGCCCGCCGGCGGTGGTGAGGGCTGAAGCCGCCGCCCACACGCCGATCGCGCGGCTTCGTTCATCTTTCGGGTAGATCGCACCGATCAGCGCCAAGCTCGACGGCGTAACAATCGCCGCCGAAATCCCCTGCGCGACGCGGCACGAAATCAGTAGGCCGATGGACGGCGCCAGGGCGCAGGCAGCCGATGACACGCCGAAAATAAGGCAGCCCACGCTTAGCACGCGTGCCTTGCCGTAGTGATCGGCGAACGCGCCTCCGATCAACATCAGAGCCGCCAGCGCAAGCACATAGCCATTGAGTACCCATTGCGTCGCGCCAATATCGGCGCCAAAAAAAGCGCGCACTTTTGGCAATGCCACGGTCAATGCAGACCCATCGATGAATACCATTGACGACGCTAGGACGCAGGCGGTGAGAACCACCCGGCGGCGCCGCGAAGTAATCTCGCGACCGAGCACACGCGGACACGGCGCGGCGGAGATGATGCCGCGATCGCATGGCTCGACAAACGGCTGCGCCATACCGATCGCCACTCTAACGAAGCTGGACGGTAGAAGTCGTCACTTCTTCAGATACCGTCAAAAAATGACTGGTCTTTTGGAAGTTTTACATGTTGTGAGCCTCGTCATAAACAGCCGCAAGGTTTTAAAAAACTCTCATCCGATTGACGAGTGTTAGGTCTTCAAGCCAACATTATCTAGCCGCGCGGGCGTTTATTGTAGCTTGCCCGCTTGGATCAATGTCTCCAACTTTTGATCGAGCCGTTGATCTGCTTCTCGAGAGACATTCCAACAGAGGAATAATTCCAAAGACTGCAGCTTGTCGTCGCGCTAACGGAACACGGGATGACCGCTAATGGAATCGCCAGTCGCGATTTCAGCTTTCGTGCGGCCCTCGGATCAGTTTGATGGCTGCTTCGATGTGCCTCCAAGTTTCGGCCTCTTCCTTTTGGCCTTGCTGCTCGAAGACGGAAGCCTTTTGTGCGGCCTCAACAACTGCGTTGGCACCATGTGCCTCGAGGAGTTGCCGCGCATAATCCTGTAGTTCGATTTCAGTCATTGGCATTGCGTCATACTCCTTTTTCGTAAGATTGGTTTGAACACGTCAGCCGCGCACTTGGCGGACGGTGGTTCACGTGTACCAGACTCGAGCGTCTGTCAGTGGGCTTGAAAGGGAGTGCGCCCGATGCCCAAATCAGCCATATCAAAGTAGGCCGCTTCGTAAGGCGGCCTACGAAGATCGACCTTGTTTGAGCGGTCAGCCCACATAAACGCCCAGCTTTTGGGTATCGGTCTTAGCTTCGAAACCCCGCTGGGCAGGCAGTTGAAGCACTGTTGCTTTCTGGCCTTCACATAGTTGTGTCAAAAGAACCACGCGCCCATCTGGAAATTCGAGCGCGTCATGATGAGTCCATTTTTTGTTCTTGTTCACTTGCCGGAAGATTGCTGTCGCGTGATTTAGTGTTCGCGCCTTCCGACCGGCAAAGAAGTGGTCTTCGTTAATCGTCACTGCGCTGGAAAACGCAAGCTCGGTTCCCGGAAGAACGCAGACCGCCACGCCAGCATCTTCCGCAGCCGCGAAGCCAACTGTGCACGTACCGAAGTCACGCGTCGTCACTTTGTCGCCGACCGTTGCTGGCCGTGACCTAACGTTGTGGAGGCTGTAATCACACATTGCTGGAACTCCCTACCAGAAGCCCTTCAGCCCCACGCAATAATAGCGCGTCATTGATTTCGATTAAACAGGGTTGCTGACCAATTTCGAACCCGCCCATTGGGCTAGAAAAGAGCCTACGATAGGGATAGAGCCATCCGAGCTGCAGGAGGCGTAGGAGGCGTAGGAGGCGTAGGAGGCGTATGTGAGCCAGCGACAGTTAGCGGCCGTGAGCGCCGTTAGGGGAGTTTGACACTTTATTTAATTGAAATACCTGTATTGTGGGCACTTTCCCGGGCCTACCACGCAGTCCCCAAAATCTCCGCTGCCATCCGACGCATCTTGTTAGTTACGCGCGTCTTCGAGTTGGCGTTGGCTCTTACTTTGGATAATCGGAGCGGTTGTCGGGCCAGCGATTGAATTTCAATCTACTACTGCTGAGCCACGTTAGCGTTTGTCTTTTTTTTCAAAGAACGTCGCTTAAGCAGCTGTCTAATTTGGGCTGGCGTTTTGCCACGAACGTCATAGCCACGGCCTTCCAGTTTAGCGAGTGCGGCGTTTCTTAATTCCGCGAGTGTTTCACGCAATTGTTTACGGTAAACGGCGCGGTCATCAGTCATGAAAAACTCAAAGCAATTTATTTAACCACAATTACACAGCATAACTTAAGAGGCGTGCGAGGCATTGGCCGAAATCAAATTTTCTCGAAAAGCCTACCTTGCAGCCGTATGGAGCCAGTACCGATTGATGGAAAAATGCAATCCTTTCAATGCATTTGCATTGCCGCTCCACCGATGGGGTCAGCCGGTGCAAAACGGGGATAATTCCGTTTTTGTCATAATATGAAGAGGCAATACGCTTTTAAGATGGCTCCAAAAGATAACTGAACGGGGGTGTGCAAAGGAGGGCTAAACAATGGCCGCTTCCTCTCGCCTGCCAGCCCGCTTTCCCCTTGGCACCAAATATGTGCTCGAAAGCCGAGGATCGGTCGTGCGGCGCTATGTCGAGCTTCCTGGCGGTCACAGAATAAATCTTAAACTCCGAAAAGCGTTGACCTGCACCTGCGCGGCACAACGAGGGGTCGGCATTGTTCCGGACCACGATCCTGAAGCGCTTGAGGCATCGCCATTTGACCGGCGTGTTTCCGCGTAATCGAACTGGATTGGAGGATCACATTGCAGCTGTTCCCCCCTACCGCCCCTTCACCAACGGCAACCATCGCGCGCTGCCCGCAATGTGGTGCATCAGCGGCTATCAGACTTATCGAGCCGGACCTGAACGATACGCGTAAAGCACGGCACTTTTTTGAGTGTGAAGAATGCGGTTTGCCCCGCAGCTATCTGTTGAGCATGACGTAGCGCGGCTTGAATGCCGAGTGTTGACTAATTAGCGCTGCGCGCCCTTCTGCCGCTGGTGGATTTTTCCACGATCAAGCGCTCTATTGGTGCGGAATCGCAGGCTCTAGTACCCGAAGTTAAGCCTTGCCCTCGAACTTGAATGAGACCTTTACCTTCGCGCGATAGGCTTCGACTTTCCCATCCTTGAGTTGCATATCAAGCTGCGCGATTTCTGCAATCCTAAGGTCTCTCAATGACTTTGCGGCGTTGTCGACCGCAGTTTTCGCAGCCTTCTCCCATGATTCCGGACTGGTACCGACTATCTCGATGATTTTGTAAACAGAATCTGGCATATTTTCCTCCTGTTAGCTCATTTGGTCGATCGTTGATGTGCATGCAGAAATCTTTGAAGGCATAAACGCGGATTGCAAACGACAGGTTGGTTTGGTCATAGTCCTGATTAATCGTTTCCGCTAGCGCTGAGACCGTAATTTTTTGGCGCTTGGCAATTTCTCGGAAGCCGTCCCAGAAATCGTCCTCCAGCGACACGCTAGTATTTCGCTGCCGGATTATACTTGAGCGTTTCCTGAGTACTGGCAGTGTTTCCATAACCAATACCTCCTTTACTTTTGCGTCAATCGTATGAGGAGGGCGCTCGCGCGTATTACTTGTGGTTTAAATCAACAGAAACGGACATTCCCATCACAAGAAGGGGAAAAATAGTCAGTCCCGTAAGAACACCAGCCATCTCCAAGATATTGGCAGGTAATCCGTTGACTAGTCCGCTAAACTGCAGCAATGCGGCCAAGTCGATAATAACCGCGGCCACGAACATTATTATGAAAACCGCACCAAAGAGCATCGATCGGAGGCTAAACTCACTATGCGGTGCTGTAGGCTGTCTCACGGCAATCTCCTTTCGCGCACAAGTGCAATAAGCGAAAAATGAGATTGGCAAAAATACAACGCTGTTATCAGTGAATCACGCAGCAATGCTGACCTGTTTTGACAGTTCTTCTAGAACTGATTTTCTTTACAAATGCCAAAGTGCCCATTGCTGAGACTGAGCGCGATTGCAATCCACACGCCTAGATACTGCGGCGCATAGCGCGTGGGCAACATTCTAGTGCAGAGGGAATTGGGGCTCGCTCTGTGTTTCGCGCGGAGCTTTGGGTCAATGTGGTTTGCTTGATAGAACCACCCTATGGCGACTTCGATGTCGCAGAGTGGACGCCGTCCACAGCACCAGTAGCGGACAACAAGGAAGGACCACTATGCCGAAAATCGTGACCGTCCTGTTCATGTTCGTTGCGGCGTCAGTTGCGGCTTTCGCGCAATCGGCGCCGACGGCCCTAGTCGTGAAGGACCTGGCGCCGACGGGCAAGCTTCGCGCCGCGATCAATTTCGGTAATTCCGTCCTGGTGCAGAAAGGTCCGCGCGGCGAGCCGCTTGGCGTTACGCCCGAACTTGCCACCGCGTTGGCCAAACGGCTCGGCCTGTCGGTCCAGTTCGTAATGTATCAGGCGGCTGGAAAAGTGTTCGAGGACGCGACGAAGAATGCCTGGGACATCGCGTTTATCGCCATCGACCCGGTGCGCGCCGCGGAAGTAGACTTCAGCGCGCCTTATGTTGTTATCCAGGGCACCTATCTCGTGCGTAAGGATTCGTCGCTCAAAGACGTGGCAGACGTCGATGTGCCGGGCGTCAGGATCGGCGTCGGTCTCGGCTCCGTCTACGATCTTTATCTCACGCGAACATTGAAAAACGCAGTACTGGTCCGTAACCCGAGCGGCGGCGGCGCCGGCGGTATCGAGCCATTCCTCGCTCAACACCTCGATGCTGCGGCGGG
>Ga0207817_1000015_pt1 | contig 26554 bp, 26 predicted proteins | sample LuqExpMetageno13_FD_187771 | JGI IMG/M metagenome (GOLD analysis project Ga0207817, IMG submission 187771) | Tropical forest soil microbial communities from Luquillo Experimental Forest, Puerto Rico - Sample 13 (SPAdes) | ecosystem: Environmental > Terrestrial > Soil > Tropical forest ... | reverse complement strand
CCCATGCTTTCAAATGTGCTGGCGGTGCCCAGGCGGATGCGGGCGAAGACCGCGAAATCCTCGCGGTATTGCGCGATCCATTTCGCCACTTGGTCGTAGCGTGCCTGATGGTTGGGGTCTGGCAAAAACTCGTCGAACAGTTTCAGCGAGTCGCGACTAGTGAGCAAACCCCGCTTGACATAGGTGCGCCCGCTGGGAGCATCGACTCCCATCTCGGCAATCCAGGGCGGCACAAAATCGAAGGTGATCTTCTTTGGATTGTAATAAGTCTCCTTCATGGAGGCGCCGGACTGCAGCGACTGACCGGCCGTTGCTGCGCCGCCGGTCGGGAAATGATAACCGAAACCGTCCATGCCCAATGCGCGGCATAACTCACCAGGCGTGTAATCGGTCCGACCTTTCATGACCTTGATTTGAATCTCTTCCTCGATGTCGTTCTCGACCCAGGGGACCATGTCCGGTTGGCCGCGTCGCAGGGCCATCATGACCCGCTCTTTCGGTGTCATCTCATGCTCCTGTTCCCAGTGCTTTTGGCTTGAATGGATAACGGTACTATCCAGATCTGGAAACGCGCCCAGATGAGGCAAAGCTTAGTGAATTAGGGCATTGCACTTTTCGACCGCGCCGTAAGCGTCCGCGCTGTAGAAGTCGGCGCCGATCTCGTCGGCAAATTTTTGCGTGACCGGCGCTCCACCCACGCCGATAACGATCGATTTACGCAAACCGGCCCCTTCCAATGCTTGAATGGTCCGTCGCATATTTTCCATTGTCAGCGTGATCAATGAGCTCATTAGCACCGCTTGGACCGAATCCTTCTGCACCGCCTCGATGAATTTGTCCGCCGGTGTATCGACGCCGAGATCGATAACCTCGTAGCCGCCGCCCTCGAGCATAATCTTGACGATGTTTTTGCCAATGTCGTGGAAGTCGCCGGCGACCGTGCCCAGGGCGACCTTGCCGCGCTTTTCATAAGTGCTTTTCATCAGATGCGACTTCAGGACTTCCATCGCCTCGGACATCGCACGCGCGGCGATCATCATTTGCGGCAGAAAAAACTCGCCACTCGAATATTTCTCGCCGACCACGGCCATGGCCGGGATAAGGCTCTGTATCATAATGTCTTTGGCATCGACACCCGCTGCGAGCGCGTCCTTGATTGCTTCGACAAGTTCGGCACGTTTTCCTCGAATGCATTTGTCTTTGATATTTTCTAACGCAGCAGTCACGGCAGAACCTCCTTGTCATGCGCGAAAAGCGCGGGCCGCGATTGTCCGCGGCCTGCACCAACTATTTTGTTTTCGCCAGATCCTTCTTCTTGACGCCGGCTTCCGGGAACACCCACATGGCCGCGACCATAAAAAGGGCGGTAATGATGACGAATGTCGAAAATTCAGGACGAATCGGCGAGCCGTGCCAATAGGCGAGGATGAAGGCTACGATCAGAGCAATCGCCGATATGATGGCTTTGACATCGTTTGGCATGGCAACAGCCCGTTCAATTCAACCCGACTGGAACGGCCGCCGCTTCGTCCGGTCGCCGCGGACGGCCACGCAGATTGCGCTTCAGGTAGCGCGTGTCATAACCGTTGAAGAGGTGGCCTAACAAACCGCGATCGAGATCCGACGTCCCAAACAGCCAATCGGCAATCGGGAATGTGAGGTTCATGTTGACCTCCATCATCAGCCGGCCGTTGTGGTGCGCCGTGTGGTGCCGCCGCAACGTGTTCACGAACGGGCAGTAACGCACGAACCAGTTTTCATCGACGTGACAGCAGAAATGCATGAACTCGTAGATGAGATACATGCCAGTGGTCACGGCCATGAACAGCCAACCGACATTCGGTGTGAACAACATTCCCAGAATCACGCCAATCGGCAGCGACATGAGAATGAAAACCACAAGTGCGTACGGCGGAAACACGGTCACGCGCCAGTCCTTGTGGTCGCGGAAACGCATTTCTTCGTCGGTGAAGAACTGATGGTGATTGAGCGTGTGGCGCTCATAGACCGACCGCAGCCCTTTGATGTTGACCGGCCGGTGCATGACGTATTTGTGCACGGCCCATTCGAACAGGTTGGTGAACAGGAAGGTGAGAGGAACAGTGAGCCACTCGAGCGGCGTCACGTTATTGATGTGCTCGGCATAGATATAAAATGCCGCCGCGCCCATGGCGTAGATAATCGCGACGTGGACGTAGCCGTCGTACCAGCCGATGATCCTCGATCGGTACTCTTGGCGAAACTCGATCTGCCGTTGACTAATCATGGTCGTTCTCCTTCGACTCCGGCATACCATTTCTTTCGATGGGTTGGGGCACTGATATATTACAAATCTATCACATGGGCGATCCGAATACAATCAACTTGAGGGCTCGGCGATAAGCCCGGTTCCTTCCACGACTCGCGCCACGGCCGCGTCTTTACGCGCGTTTTCCGGCTTGCCCGAGAAGATGATCTCGCCGCGCTCGATGACGTACAGCCGGTCGGCGAAGTCGGGGACGTGATGCACGTTGGATTCGGCGATGAATACGGCATGGCCGAAACGGCGAATGGACGCGAGCCCCTCGACAATGGACGGCACGATGGCGGGCGACAGCCCCTCGGTCGGCTCGTCCAGGATCAGGAGCCGGGGTCCCAGCGCCAGCGCTCGCGCGATCGACACCATTTTACGCTCGCCGCCGGAAAGCGCGTGTCCATCGCGGGCGCGGTACCGCTCGAGTTTGGGGAAAATCTTGTAGACATCGGCGGTGCGGTCTTCCGCGGTGCGTCCGCTTGTTCCGATCCAGGTAGGCATCGCGATGTTTTCGGCGACGGTCAATTCACCGAAGATCTCGCTTTCTTCCGGTGCAAAGCCGACGCCCAAGCGCGCGATCTGGAACGGCCGCAGTCCGATCAGCTCTTTGCCGTCGAACATGATCGATCCTGACGTCGGTTTGCGAAAACCCATGACGGTGCGGAACATCGTTGTTTTTCCCGCGCCATTGCGCCCTACGAGGCACACCAGTTCGCCGGCATTAATCTCCAATGAAATACCGCGCAGCACGCGGCTGCCTTGGATATCGACGACAAGATCGCGGAGCGTTAGCATCAGTGTGCTCTGCGCTTTCCGACTACCGTTTCGACAACCGTTGTGTCGGCAAAAAACTGCTTCGGCGGTAGGTCGGCAAGCACCTTGCCCTCCGAGAGCGCAATGATGCGGTTAGAGTAAGCCGCGATGAGATCCATGTCGTGTTCGACGAGCAGTATGGATTTGACGCCGGACTTTTTCGCCGCAGTTATCATGGTCTTCATGATGCGATGTTTGTCGGCCGTCGATACCCCTGAGGTCGGCTCATCGAGGAGAATGACCTGGGGATCGAGAGCGAACGCAGATGCGACATCGAGAAGCTTCTTCTCACCTTGAGACAGAGTCGCAGCGGTGACATGCAGCCTGCTGTGCAGGCCGAAGATTTCCGCAATCTCCTTCACCCGTGCGACGACGGCTGCATCGGCAGCAAACGAAGTGAACAGCTTCCAGCGCTTCCTCTGACGGGTGATGACGGCGGTGCTGATCGTTTCCGCGACGCTGAGCCGTGGGAAGATCTGAATGAGTTGAAACGCGCGCGCCAATCCGCGCTCTGCGAGGAGCACTGGCCCAACCCCAGCAATATCGCTGCCCATAAAAAAAACATTGCCGGCAGAAGGTTTGAGCAGGCCAGTAAGCACATTGACCAGTGTCGTCTTGCCGGCGCCATTGGGGCCAACGATGGACACCAACTCGCCTTCCTGTAGCGAAATGCTGACGTCGTCGAGCGCACGGAATTCACCGTAATATTTGCTGACGCCATGCGTTTCGAGCAGCGCGGTCATAATCGTTGCTCCGGCGTGAAATATCGCTCGATATCTCCTACAAGCCCGGTGATGCCGCCGGGAAGGCTAATAACGATGACGGCAAGAATGGCGCCCATGACGAACCGCCAGTACTGCGTCAGCGACTGCAATTGATCCTGCAGCAGGGTAAAGGTTAGCGCGCCGATGATCGGTCCGAAAAAGTTGGATGCACCGCCCAACACCGCCATGAACACGAGCTGGCCGGACTCCGTCCAATAAGCGATCTCTGGATCGGCAAGTCCTACGCGAAAGCCGAGGATTGCTCCGCCAGCAGCGCCGAAGGCAGCGGAAAGAGCAAAAGCGGCCAGCCGAAAACGGTGTACGTGCACGCCGAGATACTCCGCCTTGCGGGCGTTGTCGCGGATGGCGTTCAGATGCAAACCGAATGGCGAATGCACGATGCGCCACATCACGAATGCGGCGATCACCAGTAAGCCGAGGGAATAATAGTAGAAAGGTCCGGCGAGGAATTCGATCTTGTTGTACTGCGCGAATTCGAGGCCGAGGATGTTCATGCGCGGCACCCGCATGCCGCTATCGCCGCCGGTAACGTAGTAGAACTTGAACAGAAACGAATAGAACAGCATCCCAAAGGCGAGCGTCAGCATGCCGAAAAATATTCCGACATAGCGCACGCACAGAAAGCCGATCGGCAACGCGATCAATGCTGATGCGAGCATCACAACAAGCAGCACAACCTCGAACGACTTCAAGCCTAGAACGCCGGACATGATCGCAGCGCCATAAGCGCCGAAGCCGAGGAACATCGCATGTCCGAACGACAATTGGCCGGCGCAACCGAATAGAAGGTTGAACCCTAGCAGGGCGATACCGTAACCGAAGAACGGGATCATTAGGCCGACGTAATAAGACGGCACGATCTTTGGCAGCAGCGCCAAGATTATCAGGCCGGCCAGAGCCGTGATCATCGCCCGGTTGGCATTCATGCCAGCGATCTCCCGAAAAGGCCCGCGGGACGAAAGATCAAAACGCTAATCACGATCACGTAGATTCCGATGACTTCGAGCTCCGGAGCGAACACGATAGCAAAGGCACGGATCAGGCCGACTATCAGCGCGCCGATCAGCGCGCCACGCATCGAACCGAGCCCGCCGATAACGACCACAGCGAACGCCTCGACGACAAATTCAATTGCCATGGTGAGGGAGGCCGCGGCGGTCGGAACTACCAACGCGCCCGCGGTGGTGCCGAGCACAACACCGAGCGTGAACACATTTGAATAGATGCGCCGTACGTCGACGCCGAGTGCTTCGGCCATTGTGCGATTTTCCGCCGTCGCGCGCAGGATGCGGCCGTAATTCGTGCGCATCAGGAAAGTGCTAAGCGCGCCCGCAATGATAATTGCGGCGAGGATGACCATGAGGTTATAAACAGGCGCACTGAAATCACCGACGCTGATCGTGCCGTAGATAAGGTAGCCAATATCAAGTGATCGCGGATTGGCGCCCCAGAAGAACTTAAATACGTCCTGGAACATCAACACGAGCGCAAAGGTCAGCAGCAGCTGAAAACTCTCGTCTCGATTATAGACAGCCCGCAGCAAGCGCTCGGTCGGCGGGCCAATAACGCCGAGCAGCAGCCCAGCGACGATTAGCGCAGGCAAGATCAGCCAATGGGTAATGCCGAATTCGTTTGCATAGCCGATGCAGGTGATACCGAAATAGGCACCGAGTGCGTAAAACGACCCGCAGGCGAGGTTCACGATTTTCTGCACGCCAAATACGAGCTGGAGTCCGGCGGCCACCAAAAACAAGACGGCGGCGTGAAACACGCCGCCGACCAGGATATTGGCAAACGCGGACATTAGATCCGGATTCTAGGCTTAGATTTTAAACTGGGCCGTTTTAATCCATTCCCAGAAGTTCGCACCAGGGGGCTTCTGCAGGTTGGTGGTGTACATCGTCTCGAAGCTGCCCAGTGTCACGAAGTCATATTTATTCTGATGGGTAGTTAGGCCCTGCACGAAAGTTTGCTCGGCGATGTGGTCCTTGCGCCAGGAGCCCTTGCCGCCGAGGCTTTCCACCTCAAGGCCGATCATGGCCTCTATAATATCGTCCTGCGACGGCCAGCTTGCATTCTTCGCCTTGGCCGCTTTCTCGACTGCCTCCTTGTAGGACACGATCGCGAAATAGGCGCGTTCGGCTTCCCATTCCGGATAGTCTTTGTAGGTCTTCTCGTACCAAGCGACGAATTCCTTGCCGACCGCCGGGTTGTTCGGGTTGGCAAAGTAGAGCGTGTTGTGGCCGAAAATCATGCCTTCCGGCGTGAATTCCTTCTTCATCAGCGTGTGCTGCCAGCCAGCGGCCGGGAACACGAGCTTGGTGCCTTCAGTCAATCCGGCAGCATGCGCCTGCTTCATGAATACGGGCAGATCGGCGAACAGGAGCGACGAGAAGATCAAGTCGGGTTTTGCTGCCTTAAGCGCCGCTACGTAGCTGGTGAGATCCATTGTGCCTACTTTAGGCCATTGTTCGGTCACCACCTTGTGCTCAATGTTAAAACGTTTGAGCATCGCAATGAACGCTGCCATGTTGTTGCGGCCGTACGAATAATCCGGATTGATACCGGCAACGGTGGCGAATTTTCCCTTCCAATATTGAAGGGTGAGCAGCGAGGACATGATCGCCTCACACTCATTATCGGTCGAACGGAACAGGTAATGCGGATTTGGCATGGTCTCGTCCACGCCGTTCTGCGTAGTGCCATCCCAGTAGATTGTCAGCGCACGCGCTTCCTCCACCGCTGGACCCAAGGCGAGGCCGACGCCCGTCGAGATAATGCCCTGCACGCAGTCGACCTTGTCCTGCTGCACGAGCTTACTGAAACGTTCGATCGTATCCTTGGGCGAGGATTCTTCCTCGATCACGAGTTCGACTTTACGGCCAGCGATGCCTCCCTGAGCATTGAAGCGTTCGGTCGCCCATTGGGTGGCACGAATGCCATTCTCGCCCGGACTCGCTGCGATGCCGGAGCGCGGCGCGAGAATGCCGATACGGACTGGTTTGTTTTGGGCGATGGCCGGGGAAAATATCTCACCCGCAGCCGATAGTGCGCCGATGACGGCGGTACCCTGTAGAAGCTTGCGACGTGTGATGGACATATATTCCTCCCGTTTTCTAAGGGCTTAGCGATAGCGCCCTAATATTCTTAGTAAGCTCGCATGCCATGATATTACCAGCATGTCAGAAACAAGCCGCGACTTCCTAATTGCACGCCCGACTAAGCGGCTATTTTACGCAGGGCGGAATCGATTTCATCGCCACTCAGAGTCCAATCATTGTCGAGATTGGCGACAACCCGTTGCATAAACGGCTGCGACAGGCGAATTGCCTTTTCATTTTCACCGAGATAATCAACCAGAATTGCCAGTGCCAGTTGCTGGGGACTTGCGCCCTCATAGGTCCATTCAAATCCGTACTTGCTGAAGCACTTTACGTCATAGTGCTCGTCAAGACGCTGTCCGTTGACCGTGACAGTCAGCCCATCGATTGTGCGCCTTCCCTCGTATGTTTTCATGGTCTTATATAGATACTGTTGCGCGAGTGAAGTTTTCGACATAGGCCATCAATTTGTCGGCGGCGCGCACTGCCCCGGCGGCGTCGCCATTGGCGATGGCGCGCGCTTGATTGGCATGCAATCGCGCACACAATGGTAGATCGGCCGCCTCGCGATAGTGCATGTACCAGAAGCGCCTTGATAGGCCTTGTAGCAGCTTCATGGAACGTGCGGCGAAGTCGTTATGCGCCGCCTCGACCAATAGCTGGTTGAATTCCCGGTCAAGCGTCATGAACACCAGTGCATTGTTGGTCTTGGCCGCGTGATCCATGCCACGTGCGATCTCGGATAACCGTGCCCGCTGCTTGCTGGTAGCGCGCTCCGCGCCAACCCGGCTGAGTAGCCGTTCAAGTTCGGCGCGGACTTCCAGTGCAAGCAACTGAGTGCGTGGGTTGAGGTCGGTGACGAGTATACCCTTCCGCGGCAGGATCGTGATTAGGCTTTCACGGGCGAGCCGCTGCAGCGCCTCGCGGATTGGCGTACGGCCGATCTTGATCGTCGCCGAGAGACCTTGCTCAGAGACTATTTCTCCAGGCCTGAGCTGTAGCGTCACGATCTGTTCCTCGATCAGGCGGTAGGCCTTTTCCGTCAGCGTCTGTGCGGGCTGCGTGGTCGATAACTCACGCGCGGGTTTTCTTGATCGGCGCTGGGCTAATGCGGTGCGTTCGCCCGACAGCGCTTTGGATGACATCGCATTAGCGGAACGTCCCATGTCAAATTTGCCGACGTTTTGCGATCATTGCAACGAACTTGTCGTATTCGGCATCGTTCACGGCATATGAATGATCGTCATCCGGAAAAGTGCCCTCTTTGACTTCCTTCACATACTGCTTGATTCCTGCCACCGCCACTTCCGTAAGTTTGGCATAGCGTTTGGTGAACTTGGGTTTGAAATCAGTGAACACGCCGAGCAGATCGTAGCATAACAAAATCTGACCGTCGCAGCCGACGCCGGCGCCGATGCCGATGGTCGGAATTGTAAGCTGCTCGGAAATGAGCTTGGCGATTTTTGCCGGCACGGCCTCAAATTCCAGCATGAAGCACCCGGCATCCTCAATTGCGAGAGCGTCCTCTAGGATTTTCATGGCCGCTTCCGCCGTGCGGCCTTGGATCTTGAAACCGCCAAACATGGCGATGGTATGCGGCGTTAGCCCGATATGTGAGGCGGTGGGAATTCCGGCATCGACGAGAGCCTTGAGAATATGAGCCTGTGACTTGCCGCCCTGCGGCTTGACCGCGTCGCACAGCGCGTCCTGCATGAAGCGGGTGGCGTTGACGAGCGCGCGATCGATCGTGTTGTAACTCTGGTAAGGCATGCAGCCGAGCGTAAAGGTATTCGGTGCGCCCCGCCGTACCGCCTGGGCATGCATAATCATCATGTCCATTGTGGCCGGAACCGTATTTGGATGGCCGTGCGCGATCATGGCCAGGCTATCGCCGATCACTGCAACGTCGACCCCGGCCATTTCCGCCCACTTGGCCGACGTGTAGTCGGGGACGGACATATAGACCATCTTTTCTCCCGATTTTTTCGATTCGCGGATTTCGCTAATCGTGCGTTTCTCACGCTTTCCTGCAGCTGCCCCCTCAGCACCTTTGACGGTCGGTTTGACCGCAGCCCTATTTTCCGCTTTCGACATGGACAATTCCCTGACACGCAGCCCTTGTTGAAACCGCTGATATATATCTCGTATGTTACGGAGCTTAATTTTGATCGGTCAAGGGATAGGAGCTGCACCAGAATAAAAAAACAGGACGCTTTTCGTGCCGATTGCCGCCTGGCTATTATTGCTGCTGTTCTCTGCGCTGCTGCTGGCTTTATCCTTGCAAGGATTGGCGGCCAGCGGCCATTTCCCTTATGAGCACCGCTCAACCGTGCTGCGGCGCGGGCTGGGGCGGATGCTGCTCTTTGGCTCGATTGCGACCGCCTTAATCTGCCTAGTCGTCGGCGTCACGGTGACGTGGCGTTATGTCCCCTGGTACGCGGCGGTCATCGGTGGCGGGGGCGCTATTCTAATCGCCCCGCTTGCCTTGCAGCCTCTGCCGGACCGCTTCGTAGACGGGGCTAGTGCCTTGATCGTGTTCAGTGGCGCCAGTTTGGTTTTGACCGCGGCGATGACCTACATTGTCGTCGCCGGGATCCGCCAGTAAACGCTGCATCTTGGAAGCCTCTCGGCGTACTGAGATCGATCTTTGAGACGCCGGTTACCTTGGCGATTACACATCAGGCAATGGCAATGGCGGTACTGACAATTGCTATCATGCATACGGAGGGACCGGACTTCGTTGGACGCACAGTTTGCGCGGCGGCCAAAAAATTTTTCAAAAAACAACCCCATGCAAAGTAGACCCTGGAAATTACGGGAAATTACGTCACAAATCGCAAAGAACCAGATAGTCGATTTTCCGTAATGATTTTTAATAATCTTTTTAGCTTTAACTCAAGGGGAGCTCTCCACTATTGGCGCCCAAGCTCGGTGCCAATAGGAGCGCTACATGGAGAAATCAGTAAATCATCTGCAAAAAAAGACAGCAGATACAGAATCGCCAGCCGCGATAACAGAACCTATTCGACAGAACATCAAAAGGCCTCGGCTTAAGATCGAAAAACAGACGCCTTCTTAGGACCTGTAGTCATGAAAACCCCGAACAAGACCGATCAACTGATGGCGTCAATAACATCCCACGATAAGTAATCACAATTATAATCTACTTATCCGCTCTGGCTGCTGCTGGATTGGCAACCACCCAGCGGTTTCCTCATCGCCGGTACTGATATAGATCCGGCTAGTGACCATCCTAGCTGCCGTGGGACTGTCGCAAGGCTCCCACGGCTGTTAGCTCGAAATCATATATCGGCAGTTAGTCCGCTTCGGTACGGCTTACTTCTTTACGAACGCGCATTTGCTCTGGTCGAGCGGCTGTACCGCATCGGTTGCCGGGATGGTCCTCAGGACTTTGTAGTAGTCCCACGCGGCCTTCGACTCGTCTGGTTTCTTCACCTCTACGAGTAGCATGTCGTGAACCATGCGACCGTCTTCGCGCACGAACCCTTTGGCGAAGAAATCATCGACCTTTATCTCGCGCATCTTCGCCGCCACTGCTTTGCCATCGGCGCTTCCAGCGGCCGCGATGGCCTTTAGATAATGCAGCACGGCTGAATAGGTGCCGGCCTGCACCATGCCGGGCATGCGACCCGTACGATCGAAGAAACGCTTGGACCATGAGCGCGTTTGTTCGTTCAGGTCCCAATAAAATGCTGTTGTAAACATCAGGCCGTTCGCGACCGGTAAGCCGAGCGCACGAATGTCGCTCAAGACAACCACAAGACCCGCGAGCTTTTGTCCGCCGGCTGCGATGTGAAACTCGGCCGCCTGCTTTACCGAATTGATCGTGTCGGCCCCGGCATTGGCGAGGCCTATGATCTGCGCCTTGGATGTGGAAGCCTGTAACAGGAACGAAGAGAAGTCTTGGGTATTTAGTGGCGCGCGCACCTCGCCGAGCACAGTGCCGCCGTTTTCCTTCACGACGCGGGAGAGATCGGCGGCCATTTGATGCCCGAAGGCATAGTCGGCCGCCAGGATGAACCAGGTCTTGCCGCCTTGCTCTACGATCGCGCGCGCGGTTCCAACCGCCTGGGAGTAAGTATCGAACGCCCAGTGAAAGCCGGTGGGCGAGCAATCTTCATTGGTCAGCCGCGTCGTCGCTGGGCCGACAGACAAGGTAATCGTACCATGGTCGTTGGCGATTTTTTGAACTGCGAGCGCGACTGCGGAATTTGTCAAATCGGCGATGGCACTGACATTTTCGAGATCGAACCAGCGGCGTGCTATGTTGGCTGCAAGGTCCGGTTTGTTCTGGTGATCGCCGATCACGATCTCCACCGGCTTTCCGAGTACCTTTCCGCCAAAATCCTCAACCGCCATCTGCGCGGCGGTGACGGATGTCTTGCCGCCGAAATCGGCATAAGGACCAGCCTGATCGTTGAGAATGCCGATGCGCACCGCTGTCGGCGTTTGCGCCGAGACGGGCGACAGCAACACGAAAGCCGCGCAAAGACATGCGGCCGGCGAAATGAAACGCATGATTTCCTCCCGGTCGATAAAATTATTAGCCCCGACGGACTGCATAGCAGCGCCATCAGCCCAATATACCGATTGCGAACGTTCTGGCCTGATGTAGATCAATAAGGCAGGAGCACTGATAGAATTTGATCAAAAGGGCGTCGGAGTCGTTACATTCGACACTCGACCAGCTGTACACCGTCCCTTCCGAAAATCACATCGGCACACATTGATGGTGTCGTCCGGGCAAAATTGCAATAAAATTGCAATAGCGACGATTTACCCATACCGCTGGACTGTTCGACGCGATGGTGCAGAGGCAAGTCCCCGGACTCGTCTTCCGATCCTGCAAAATCAAGACCCACATTGCGAATGTCTCATAGCCGCTGTATTTCCGGCGAGGTCTGTCGCATAAGTTGTCCTAGCCGCTTTTGCGGGAGGCGAAAATGCAAAACCTAGTGAGGAAACTCATCGTTGCGTTAGGCATGCTGGGCTTCGCGTCGGTGATCGCGGTAGCCCAAAGTTGGCCGCAGAAACCGATAAGAATGATCGTTCCTTTTCCGCCCGGCGGTGGCACTGATTTTGTAGGGCGGCTGGTCGCAAAACATCTGTCGCAACGACTCGGTCAAACGATTTTCGTTGAAAACCGCGGCGGCGCGAACGGTACGGTTGGTCTGCAGGCGTTAATGCAGTCAAACCCAGATGGCTATACGATCGCTACCACGTCCGATACACCACTGACGGTCAATCCTCTGCTATATGAGAATTTACCTTATGAGCCGTTGCGAGATTTCGTATTGGTGGCAACGGTGGCACGATCTGCAGAAATGCTGGCAGTGCATCCCTCCATTCCAGCACGCAACGTACCCGAGCTTATTGCGTTTGCGAAGGAAAATCCCGATCGCCTAAGTTTTGGTTCCGGCGGTGTCGGCAATTTCAGCCATCTTGCAATGGAACTGTTCTCACTCGAAACCGGGGTGAAATTGCTGCACGTGCCCTACAAGGGCACGGGTCCTGCGGCCATGGCACTTATTGCCGGCGATGTACAAATAGGGTTCATCCCCGTCCAGACCTTGCTGCCGTACGTCAAATCGGGGCAATTGGTCGCCATAGCAATTGGTGAGCCACAACGGATGCCGAGCCTGCCCGATGTTCCGACGGTTTCCGAGACTCTGCCAGGCTTCGAAACGGCAGCGTGGGAGGGTATTGTTGTTCCTGCGGGGACACCAAAAGAGATCGTAACACGGCTTAGAGAGGCAACACTTTCCATAATGCGTGATCCCGCGATTGCTAAACAATTTACAGACCAACAGAAAATTGTAATGGCGCTTGGGCCGAATGAATTTGCTGATTTGATCCGGAAGGATTCTGCCAAGTGGGAAAAGGTGATTAAGGCTGCCCACATTAAGAAAGAAAAAGAATAAGCCCGCGCAAAATTTCAAACGGGCTTTTATGATCGACGAATTTAACGTTCGGTTGCATCCACACGTTGCAAATCCGCGGGTTGCCGAGCGGCGGCAACCATCCCGTTTTCGGGTGTCGCCTCTAACTTGTTTCGGGAAGTCGGTTTTTGGGCGGATGAAATGAAGGAGGGCGTATGTCTCGCGATATCTACCTTGTCGGAAGCGTGCCGATGGCAAGCGCGCGGGAAGTGTTTGAAAAGGTAAGTGCGGCACTCGGGACCCGAATCAAGCGACTTCCGGATGGCGAAACCGGCGAACGCGCCGATTGGATCACGTGGCTTGAGCCCGTCTTTTCCGAGCACCCAGCGTTTCAAAAGTCTGGCGAATTCTTTCGCGTGCACGCGACAGGCACCGGGCGCGAGCGCTACACGCTTAAGCCAGGCATTAAGCCGCAAGACGTGCGCTTCGAGAACTTATTCTACGCCGAGGTTGCCAAACAATCGTATGCCGAGTTCAAGCGGCTCAAGAATGCCGGAAAGATTCCTTCAGGCACTAAATTCCAGGTCGATCTGGTCCCTGCGCATTCGGTTATCTGGCTGTTTCTGGTTGATGCGCTGCATTCGCCGATCGACCCGATTTATAACGATGCGTTGAAACGGGAAATCGATAAAATCGCCGCCGCCATTCCTCACGATCAGTTAGCGATCCAGTTCGATGTCGCGTCCGCGGTCTTCGCCCGCCTCGAACGTAACGAATCCTCGAGTTACGGCCGCACCAAAGCGGAAATGCAAGAGACTTTCAGCAACATTCTAGTCGAGCTTGGTAACCGCGTGCCGCGTGATATCGATCTGCTCTATCATCTTTGCTACGGCGATTCAGGCCATAAGCACGTCGTAGAGCCGAGCGACATGAGTGATATGGTTGAATTCGCCAATCGTCTGTCCCGGCAGATCAAGCGTCCAATACAGCTCATTCATATGCCGGTGCCGCGCAGCCGCGCCGATAACGCATATTTCGCGCCTCTGCAGCGATTGCGGCTGCGTCCCGAGACCGAACTATGCCTCGGGGTCGTCCATTACACTGATGGTGTTGGAGGCACGAAGCGGCGCATCGAGGCCGCTAGCCGCCACGTCTCTCGTTTTTCGATTGCGACCGAGTGTGGCTTTGGTCGCCGCGACCCAGGTACTGTCCCGGAATTGCTACGCATTCACGCCGCGGTCGCCGATTTAAGCTGACGCGATTAATTATCAAAGGTCCTGAGTGCGATGCGCATAGGCGGAATCCCAAAGCTTTTCTCGATCCTCATCGAATATCAAATTTGGATCGCCAGGTGCCGTGAACCAAACGCGACGCCGAAGCTCATCTTCAAGCTGGCCGGCTGCCCAACCCGCATAGCCGAAGGCAACAAGGCTCTTGCTTGGACCTTTATTGTTGCTCATGTCCCGTAATATTTGGCTACTTGAGGTCATGAGCACATGCTCGTTAACAGTGATGGTTCCTGGCCCTCGATACTCCGAACTGTGGATTACGAAGCCAATTTCCGGTTGGACAGGGCCACCGACAAAAATACGCACTTTTCCCGTAACGTTCGTGCCCTTCTCGCCGAGCATCTCCAGAATGTTTGCTATTGGAGTTTCTTTCGTTGGCATATTGATGACAATGCCCATTGCGCCACCTTCATCGTGGCGCACTACTAGTATTACGACATGATCGAAGTGGGGATCCTGAATCGTGGGCGAGGCAATCAACAACTGACCAGCGAGCGAAACACCCGTGGGTGTCTCGGCGCAGCATGGTCGTGCGGCATTGAGAGATGTCGCCGGAACGGCAAGGGCTGCGAGCGCCAAAATTAGGCGACTTAACCAATTCAAAGACATGCGCCAGGTCCACATCACGCAGATAAGTACGGCCAATGTTTCGCCAATGAAACGCGTAAACCAAACGCGAACAAACGTCACCAACTGTCTTCGTATTCATCAGGATTTATGGGCGTTTCCGCGAAAGAGGCTCGCGCATAATGGTCTGGTTGGAGGTTCGAGCCTCTATGGGATAGGCAGGCCGAGGCGGCCAGATTGGCAGCATGTCAAGATAGGGCAGACCAGCCGCCGACGTACACCGGATTGGGTTCCCCATTCTCATAATCGAAGCCGCTCTTGCGAGCCATGGTAGAAGCGCGCCAGCGCTCGATCACCATGCTAACCAAATCGCGGCTGATTTTGGTGCCGGCATAAGAGCGGATATTGCCGGCCGCCTCATTCTTCGGTTGCCGCTCTGGTGGCAAGTTTGTGAAGCGCATGCGCGTCGGCAAGGCCACGCCGCGACCGAAGGTAAATACTTCGCGGGTGCCAAGGGACGGGATGAACGACAGCAGCTTCATCGCTGCGTCCGACACTGCAGATCGAATCACACTTTGGTCGCGATCATTAGAAAGGCGCATAACGAAGAACGTCGAGCATTGCGATAAGATTGTAGGGTCGAGCTCCATTGGTCGCTGCGTGACCAGGCCGAGATACACGCCGTATTTTCGGCCTTCTCTGGCCATGCGTGCAAGCGCGCGACTCGTTGCGCTGGAACCACTCTGCTTGTCGGCGGGCGCATAGTGGTGTGCTTCCTCGCAGACGAAAAGCAGCGGCGCAATACCGCCGCTCCACAGCCCGAAATCGAACGCCATCCTGCAAAGCACCGACACTACCGACTCGACCACCTCGGTCGGGAAACCGGCGAGTTGCATGACGGTCATTGGCTTTCCCTCCGGTGGCAGCCGGAACAGATGGGTGAGAATTTCGGCCATGCTGTCGCCACCGACATTGGCGTTTCCGAACATGAAGGAGTAGCGTGGATGAGTACGAAAGGTCTCAATACGCCTGATCAGCTTGTGGTAAACCATCGCCGAATATCGGTTTTCCAGTTTGCCCATGCGCTCATCGAGTAGTTGGATGAGATCCTCGATGCGATAGGGCACTGGCGTATCGGCGGTGAAACTAGTGCCGGCTGCGGTACGCTTCCTGGGTATCGAATGCTTATCAGTATGGTCTTGCAGATAAGCCGACTTCGCCAGAGGGATGAGTTCGGAGAGAATCCTAACTTCTTCACTGCCGTGAGGCTGACCGCCGAAAAATGCATCGACTATTTCCTCGAAATTGAACAACCAGAACGGTAGCCGCAGATTGTCCGGCGTTAGCACCTGCGCCTTTTCGCCGAAACAGTGACCATATTCGCTATGAGCATCGACTAGAAATATGCGTAGATTTGGTCGCATATCGAGAATCTTTTGCAGGATGATGGTAACCCCGCAAGATTTTCCGACGCCGGTGCCGCCGACGATGGCGAAATGTTGGCTCACCAGGTGATCAATGTTGATATACACACCGATAGCGGCGTTCTGCTGCAACTCGCCGACGTGAGCATGGTCGGCGTCGGCACCGCCATAGATCAGCCGCAGTTCGCGCTCGCTAAGCACCAGCGCGCCATCACCGATGTCCGGATAGTCCATGACGCCGTGTTGGAAGTACTCATCGCCGTCCTCTCTAGAGCGAATCTCCCCGACCAGATCAAGATGCGCAAGGTTGCGAAACGTCTGTCCTCCAGCCGACGCAAGCATTGCGTTCTCGCCGATCTCGGTTACCAGCCCGATAATCACGACTTCGCCCGCTACGACGCCCATGAATTTCCCGACCGAAGGATGTTCGCGGCCGGCCTGGATTATGTTGAGTTCGACGGTAGCTTGTGAACCCGACACAGCCACCACGCGGCCGATCAAATCAATGCCGACGCGTGTAGGCCTATGAGCGTGGTACTGTAAGGTTGATGTGTCCATGGTTGCCTCGGCGGGTCCGATGTGCCGTCATTAAGATATCACAGCGTAATGCCGGGCTAGTTAACACGCCGCTTATGCCAAGCTGCATATTTAAGGCTGATCGCTAGAGGCTCTTTATAGCCACTCGCAACGCTTCGTCGGAACGCGAGATAAGATGGTGACAAGGTTAATGGTTATTCAACCATAATCTTGGTCCACGGGCTGACGCGTGCGACCAAGCGAACAACAGAGCTCTGTAATTTCCAATTGCAATGAGCGACCGGACTCCAATCATGCAAACAGTCAGCACAATCGGGTCTTGATATAGCACGGGTGAGGTCAGGCGGGCCATTGCAACTTGCAGCCAGTGTCTCCGACAGGCGCAGCTGCCTTTGCGCCCGGCACTAGTTCCTGCGCTGTGAACAAATTATCTGGGTCTCCTTTGGGAGGGTGGGCCTCACCGACGAAAATAGTGCTCATAAGCTCGTGGTCTCCTGGGCGATATTCTGGGAGAAAAGGCTGCAGTGCAACCTCGGGCGGCAGTTTAAATCCGGAAAGCGCACGCGCTAGCTTAACTGCATCCAATGTCTTCTCCTGGTTCGCTATCAATGCCACTGTGTGCACCGATGCATAGCCTAACCAGTTGCGCGCAGTGGCCGCTCGACCAGTGCGCTGTTTTATCGCGGCGTTGAATTCCTTTACGTGCGGCGTGTTTGGTTGGTTCCACCACCATTCCATTGTCCACCAACCGATACGCGCTTCGTCAGGCATCGCCCGTAAGCTCTCCAACTCACACAGCGTGCCTGCAACCGTCATTTGCTTATCTAGTCCAAATTGCACGAACTGCTTGAGGCTATTGACTTGGTCGGCACCCGCCATGACATTGACGATCACTTGGGGACCGTAGGCCTTGGCTTGGATCAGGTATGCCGAGAAATCAGGAGTCCCGAGGGGTATGAGAGAACCAGCCGATATACCACCCCGCGCCTTGAGCAGTTTCTCAAAACTTGCCTGCACCGAGTGCCCATAGGCATAGTCCGGCGTAAGGAAGTACCACTTCTTGCCAAATTTTTCGAGGATAATAGACGCAATGGCATTCGCGTCCATTGTCGTTGAGTTGCACACGCGAAATACGTTCCACGAACAACTCGACCCAGTAATCGGATCGGTGTGACCACCCGAAACAATGTGCAGTATTTTCTTTTCGCTGGTTACCTGGGTCATCGCTATGGCGATGCCGGAATTTACGTCGCCAATAATGAAATTCACCTGATCACGCTCGATCAACTTGCGCGTCTTTTGCACACCGGTGCCCACATCATTCGCCGAGTCTTCAACCAATAATTCGACGGGCCGACCGACAATGCCGCCTTTTTTGTTTAATTGATCAGTGGCGAGCTTTGCTCCCTCAACCTCGCCGAGCGCTATAGCTGCGTAGACGCCGGTCAACGGGTCGACTAAACCAATCCGCACTGGTGTTTCGCCCCGTGCCCGAATTATGAACGGCGATGTGATCTGGAGGGCGGCAATGGACGCGCTTGCTTTCAAAATAGTTCGGCGATTGACGATGCTGGAACATTGCGAAACTTTCATATCGTCCTCCCAGAGCAATTTGCATACCCGTTAGTCAACCTGATTATTGTTTATCGACCGTCAGAATAATCCATTTTTGTTCTTGCTGCCAGTTGCATATGCCGGAAACGTAATCAGCATTATTGGATAAGAAATCACGTAAATTAGCCCCGCCGATCGGGAACAATGACGAGATGATCCTTGGCCAGAACTGCCGCCACGGGCGCCCACAAAATCATCGCAGGTGATTAAGCACGAAGTGACCGGCTCAGCCCAAGTTGCTATTGAAAAGTTCGAAAGCGGACTCGATATGCTCGGTGTGAGACTTTCCGCTTATGACCCGAGCGGAAGTATCGGAAAAAAGCGCGTTTCACGGCGACGGAACTACCCTCGCCCGAAGCGCGACGCTCACATCTCGATGTGCCGTGACCACGTGATCGCGCATCAGCCGAGCGGCTTTGTCAGTCTCCCCCGTGATCATCGACTCGAAAATGGCTTCATGCTCTTTCCAAACTCTTCTGGCAAGACCGGGCAGACGCAACGTCTGGCCCATGGCGCGTCGCAAATGGTGCCAGTTAAGGCGCATCGTCTCGAGGATCAACGAATTGTCAGACAACTCATAGATCAATGAATGAAAAGCCATGTCGGCCGCGATCAGTGACTTGGGATTTCTTTTCGCGGCGGCCGCCTTGCCGCGCGCGATCACCGCCCGTCCTTCCTGCGCGGCGCGCTGGTCGATGTGCGCGACCGCGAGCGTGACCGCGAGTGGTTCAAGCGCGGAACGAAACTGATAGATCGCGTCAAATAGCTTTGGATCCAGAGGCGCGACGGAAAGACCGCGGCGGCCGGCCTCACGCACAAAACCCTGCGCCTTGAGCACAAGCAGCGCGCTGTGGATCGGCTGGCGCGAGACATTGAGCCTTTGCGCGACGCCGCCCTGCGTCAGGCGTTCGTCGGGCTTGAGCGTGCCATTGCAAATCGCATCCAGAATCGCTGCGTAGGCCTGATCCACCAACTTTTTCGGCGCGATAAGTGATTCCACGAACAACCCTCAGGACGCTTGCTCGAATTACAGAATACCGTATACGATAATCCACTACACCAAAGAACGCAAAATGACATAAGGGAGGAGTGCCCGTGACCACGCCCATTCGCGTTATGCTTGCGAAGGTTGGCCTCGACGGCCACGACCGCGGCGTCAGAGTCGTTGCCCGCGCGCTGCGCGACGCCGGAATGGACGTGATCTACACAGGGCTGCATCGCACGCCCGACGAAGTCGTCATCGCAGCCATTCAGGAAGACGTCGATGTCCTCGGCGTCAGCCTGCTGTCTGGCGTGCAGATGACGGTGTTTCCGAAAATCTTTGACAAGCTCGAAAAAGAAGGCGTGGACGACATCATCGTCGTCGCTGGCGGTGTCATGCCCGTGGAAGATGTTGCCGCCCTTAAGGAGATGGGTGTGAAAGAGGTCATGCTGCAGGACACGCCGCCCCAAACGATCGTCGAAACGCTGAAACGTCTTGTTGCCGAACGCGGTCCCCGCTGAGGAGTCGTTTCGATGGAGCAGTGGTCTTTTCCGCCAGCATACGACGAGGATTACCTGCCGCCGCCGGCGAGCCGCTACTGGTTCCCACGCCGCGAGACCATGCAGGCAGCCGAGCGCGAGAGCGCCATTCTCGAACGTCTCAAGCTCGTCTGCGGCTATGCCTATGAGAACGCACCGTTCTATCGCCGCAAGTGGGATGAGGCCGGATTCCATCCGAGCAAACTGAGATCGCTCGAGGACTTCGAGCGCGTGCCCGTTGTGCAGAAACGCGACCTGCGCGACGCGCAAATACGCCAGCCGCCGTTCGGCGATTATCTTTGCATCCCTGAGAACGAAGTCTTCCACATTCACGGTACCAGCGGCACGACGGGCCAGCCCACCGCGTTCGCAGTTGGGCGCGCCGATTGGCGGGCAATCGCCAATGCACATGCGCGCATCATGTGGGGCATGGGATTGCGGCCGGGCGACACGGTCTGCATCGCGGCCGTGTTCTCGCTCTACATGGGAAGCTGGGGCGCGCTCGCGGGCGCCGAACGGCTCGGTGCAAAGTGCCTTCCCTTTGGCGCTGGCGCAACAGGAATGTCAGCGCGTTTGGTGAAATGGCTAAACGCCATCAAGCCCACAGCGTTCTATGGAACGCCAACGTATGCGCTGCACCTCGCGCAAGTGGCCGCGGACGAGAAACTCAATACGCGCGATTTCCGGCTCAAGATCATGTTCTTTTCCGGTGAGCCGGGCGCTTCGATTCCCGGGGTGCGCGGCAGGATTGAGGAGCTTTACGGCGCGAAAGTCATCGACAGCGGCTCGATGGCGGAGATGACGCCTTGGATGCACGTTGCTGGGTCGGAGCAGACGGATGGCATGCTGTGCTGGCAAGACGTGGTCTACACGGAGGTTTGCGACCCGAAAAACTTCCGCCGCGTGGGCTATGGCGAGCGGGGCACGCCCGTATACACACATCTAGAGCGCACTTCGCAGCCGATGATCCGGCTTGTTTCTGGTGACCTTACGGTGTGGACGGACGGCGAATCCCCGTGCGGGCGTACCTACCCACGATTGCCGCAGGGCATCTTTGGACGCATCGACGACATGTTCACGATCCGCGGCGAGAACGTCTATCCGAGTGAAATCGACGCGGCTTTGAACGAGATCGCGAACTATGGCGGCGAGCACCGCATCATCATCACGCGCCAAGCCGCCATGGACGAGCTTTTGCTACGCGTCGAACCCGACGCCACCACCTACGCAAAGGGTGAAGCCGAGATTGTACGCTTTGGCGCCGAGATCGAGCGCAAGATGCAAATGTTGCTGGGGTTGCGCACGCTCGTCGACGTGGCTGCGCCGCAATCCATTCCGCGCACCGATTTCAAGGCGCGCCGGGTGATCGATGATCGCGAGATCTTCCGCGAGATGCTACAACACGTCGAGGAAATGAAGGACCGCGCATGACGCGCAGCTCGCTGGAACTTATCGAACACGTCAAAGCGGGCGCGCCCGCTGCGATTGCGCGGCTCATTTCCCGCGCGGAAGGCGGCAAGCCAGATGATCGCGAGGCGCTCGCGCAGATTTATAAACTTGCCGGCCGCGCGCATATCGTCGGCATCACCGGCGTGCCCGGCTCCGGCAAATCGACGCTCGTTGGCAAGCTCACGCAGACGCTGCGCGCCCAGGGGCAGAAGGTTGGCGTCGTTGCGGTCGATCCATCGAGCCCCTATTCAGGCGGCTCGATACTGGGCGATCGCGTGCGCATGAGCGAGACGACAATCGACCCCGGAGTTTACATCCGCTCGATGGCGACGCGCGGGGCAAGCGGCGGCTTGGCGCGCGCGACGCTCGAGGCTGTCGATATTCTGGACGTTGCCGGTTTCGACACGATCATTATTGAGACCGTCGGCGTAGGGCAGGACGAGGTCGAAATCGTTCGCGCCTCGCACACAACGGTCGTCGTGTCGGCGCCAGGCCTCGGCGACGAGATCCAGGCGATCAAGGCCGGAATTCTGGAAATCGCCGACATCCATGTTGTGTCGAAATGTGACCGCAGCGATGCAAATCGTACGTTGGTCGATCTCAAGCAGATGCTGATGATCGGCGGAATGCGCGAGAGGTCGGGATGGGTCGTTCCTGTCGTCGCCACGAGCGCGCTGGCCAATAGCGGTCTTGAGGAGCTCGCCGCAGCAATCGAGAGACATCGCTTGATTGCTTTCGACGAGCCCGGGCGTAAACGGCGGCTCGCGATCGGCACGTTCCGCCTGCGGAAGACCGCGGAGACCCTGCTGCTCGCACGGATCAGCGCGCTCTTGGATGAGGCGGCTCCAGCATTCGCAGCGCAACTCGCCGAACGCAAGTCCGATCCTTATTCGCTTGCCCAGGAATTCATTGCGTCGCTGAACGACGGTTCCGAGGGAGTGTTCCATGAACGAAATGTTCGATCCCAAATCGCTCGGTAGTCTTGAGCAAGAGTTTGCCGATTGGGAGGCCAACGAAGTCGCCGCCTTCCTGCGCAAACAGGCCGAGCGTAAGCCGCAGTTCTTTAGCGGCAGCGACATTCCGGTAAAGCGCGCCTATACCGCCGCCGACATTGCCGATGTTCCTCTCGACGACATTGGTTTGCCTGGCCGCTACCCGTTCACCCGCGGCCCTTACCCGACCATGTACCGCAGCCGCTTCTGGACGATGCGACAAATCGCCGGTTTCGGCACCGGCGAGGACACCAACAAGCGATTCAAATTCCTAATCGCGCAGGGTCAGACCGGGCTTTCCACCGATTTCGATATGCCCACGCTGATGGGCTACGACTCCGACCATCCAATGAGCGACGGCGAAGTCGGACGTGAGGGCGTTGCGGTCGACACACTCGCCGACATGGAGGCGCTCTACGCCGACATCGATCTCGAAAAGATTTCGGTGTCGATGACCATCAACCCGACCGCCTGGATCTTGCTCGCGATGTATATCGCGCTCGGTAAGAGGCGCGGCTACGACCTCAATAAGCTGTCGGGCACTATTCAGGCCGACATCCTGAAGGAATACATGGCGCAAAAGGAGTTCATTTATCCGATCGCACCGTCGGTGCGCATCGTGCGCGACTGCATTGCCTATTGCGCCGAACACATGCGGCGCTACAACCCGATCAATATCTCCGGCTATCACATTTCCGAAGCTGGCGCTTCGCCATTGCAGGAGGCGGCGTTCACGCTTGCGAACGGCATTGTCTATGTGGAGGAAGTGTTAAAAACGGGCATGAACGTGGACGCGTTCGCGCCGCGCCTTGCTTTCTATTTCGTGTCGCAAGCCGATTTTTTCGAGGAGGTCGCGAAATTCCGGGCGGTTCGACGCTGCTGGGCAAAGATCATGCAGCAGCGCTTCGGCGCGAAGAATCCCGAATCAATGCGCCTGCGCTTTCACTGTCAGACCGCTGCGGCAACGCTCACGGCGCCGCAATATCAGATCAATATCGTGCGCACGGCGCTGCAGGCGCTTTCTGCCGTACTGGGCGGCTGCCAGTCGTTGCATACCAATGGATATGACGAAGCATTCGCGATCCCGACCGAAGACGCGATGCGTATGGCACTCCGCACGCAGCAGATCATCGCCGAGGAAACGAACGTCACCAACGTCATCGATCCACTTGGTGGCTCCTATTATGTTGAGTGGCTCACCAGCGAGTACGAGAAGCAGATTTTCGAAACTCTCGATTACATCGACGCCAACGGTGGCACTATCAAACTGATCCAGGAAGGCTGGTTTCAGAAGCAGATCGCGGATTTCGCATACGAAACTGCGCTCCGGAAGGAAAACGGCGACAGGCCGGTCATCGGGGTCAACAAATATGTCATGGCCGAGGAGACGCACCAGATCGAGACGCATCCGTACGATCCGATGGTGGCCGAGCGGCAAGTCGCTCGCACGCGGCGTGTCCGCGCGACGCGCGGTGAGGCGAAGGTGCAGTGGCTGCTCGATGCACTGGTCGACACTGCAAAGGATGAAAAAAAGAACGTTATGCCGATAACCGTCGAACTCGTCGACAACGGCGCCACCATGGGGGACATCGTCGAGAAGCTGAGAGGGTTGTGGGGGACTTACCGCGAAACGCCGGTTTTCTAACCTTGTGGGCCTGCTTTTCTCGCTCTATCACTGCTTAGTAATCGGCAATCAGGGGCGACGGAATTTTATGCCGCTGTTCAGTTTCCATGGAGAAAAGCCGGACATGGCACCTGTAGGTCACTGCTACGTTTCGGAAACGGCTATCGTAATCGGAAGAGTGCGAATAAAAATCGGGGCCAGCATTTGGTTCGGCGCGGTACTCCGAGGCGACAACGAATGGATTGAGATCGGCGAGCGCACAAACATCCAGGATAACTGCACGCTGCACACTGATCCCGGATTTCCTCTCACGATCGGTTCGGGGTGCACGATAGGTCACAATGCAATTCTTCACGGCTGCTCAATTGGCGACAACACATTGATCGGCATGGGGGCGATTTTGCTTAACGGGGCCAAAATAGGTAGCAATTGCGTTGTCGGCGCGGGCGCGTTGGTCGCTGAGAAAGCGGTGATCGCTGATAACAGCGTGGTCGTCGGGATGCCCGCACGGAGAATCCGAGAGGCCGACGAGGGCACGATCAAGTTTAACCAGCGGTCCGCCGAGGTGTATTTCGACCGGTGGCAAAAGTATGCGCTAACTTTAAAGCGTCTGCAGTAGAGGTCGCGTATCGCGCCATACGGGCTTTTACAGGACGCGGTCCACGGCTGTCGAGCGATAGCGGTAGCAATGGAGCAAAAGAGGTGATGCTTCAAGGTACACCGTCGCAAGTCGTCGTGGATACGCTGGAGCGGTTCGTCATTGAGAGGGACGCTAGATAGCGAGCAATGCGTGACTGAAAACGATTCGGGACCTCCTGTTGCCGAACTCATTGCCGGCGTATTGCGTCGGCACGGTGTAGAGCGGGTGTTTGGCCTTTGCGGTGGGCACATCATGCCGCTGTGGATAGGAGTGCACACCGCCGGCATTCCAATCATCGATGTTCGCGACGAGCGCGCGGCGGTGCACATGGCACAAGCTCATGCGGAGTTGACGGGACAGCTGGGCGTTGCGTTGGTCACGGCAGGACCGGGAATTACCAACGCGATCACCGGAATTGCAAATGCACAAATTTCGCGTGCACCAGTGCTAGTCTTGTCCGGGACTGTGCCCGGTCCGCAGATCAACAGAGGGGCTTTGCAGGAGCTAGATCAGTCGAATCTAGTGCGGTCCATTACCGTGTATGCAAGCACGGTCTCCGATTCGTTGCAGGCTTTGTACGAAGTCGAAAATGCCGCTGCTCGCGCTTTAGGTTTGATTGGCGAACCGGGTTGCGCGTTTGTGGATTTCCGAGCCGACGTTTGGGCGGCCCAATCTTCGCCCGCTTCGCAAGTACCCTTAAAAATTCAACTGAGAATCCCTACGTGTCTTGATAAAGATGTGATATCTCAAGCCGTTGAACTCTTGCTCTCGGCAAAAAGGCCACTCGTGATTTCTGGTCGTGGTGCGCGTAGCGCCAAACAGACCTTGCTTCGTTTCCTCGACCGATTGGACGTCGCTTACATCGATACCGGGGAGACAAGGGGCCTCGTGCCTGCGACACATCCTGCATTCGTCGGAGCCGTGCGCTCACGTGTAATGAATGAAGCCGACGTTGTCGTAACCGTCGGACGCAGGCTCGACTTTCAACTCGCCTATGGATCTCCGGCTATCTTCAAGCACGCGCGGTTCATCCGAATAGCGGATATACCATCCGAGCTGCGCGACAATCGGCGCGGCGTCGTCGAGATTTTCGCTGATCCTGGCGAGTCACTGGATGCAATCATAGAACTTGCCGGAAATCGTCCGGTCGTGCGCGACAGACAATGGCTGCGCAGTCTACGCCAGGAACATCGCCTGCGAAGCGAGCAACTGAGTCAAACCATGGCGAACGCTGCTCCCGGTTCCGACGGGCGGATGCATCCGTACCGGCTCCTTGGCGCGATACAGGCGCAACTGCCGCCGGACGCGATCCTTGTTATCGATGGCGGTGATTTCCTGAGTTTCGCTCGTATCGGACTATCGGCGCCGACGGTTTTGGATCCTGGCGCTTTCGGCTGTATCGGCGTAGGCGTGCCGTACGGGATTGCTGCGAGTCTAGCCTGCCCAGAACGGTCTGTTGTAGTCGCCTCTGGCGATGGCGCTTTTGGATTTAACGCCATGGAGCTTGATACCGCCGTGCGGCACAAGGCTCGCGCGGTCTTTATCGTGGGAAATAATGGCGCGTGGCAGATTGAAGTACACGACCAGATGGTCAGATATGGGAAAAGTGTAGGCACTCGACTGCGGTTCTCCGACTACGCAGCTATGGCGCGCGCATTCGGCATGCGTGCGGAGCGTATCGAAGACGCCAATGACCTTGCAGGGGCTATCACGCGTGCGCTCGCTCAGCCCCCTGCGTTGCTCGACGTCGTAATCACTCCCGAAGCCGTGTCGCCCGATGCCAAATCGGGACTTGCGACGGTCCCGGACCTGCAGGCGCTAGCGGTTTGGGACCAAGCCGAACGCGAATGGCGGGCTAGACCTACCCGGGTTAAGAGCGTGTGATCGGCACGCTTCGACGCGAGTACTTGGATCATGTGCTGATCTTCGGTGAACGGCATTTGCACCAGGTGCTGAGGTTATACTCGCTTTATTACAATGAGACCCGCACGCACCTAGGATTGGC
>Ga0207817_1000002_pt1 | contig 34008 bp, 30 predicted proteins | sample LuqExpMetageno13_FD_187771 | JGI IMG/M metagenome (GOLD analysis project Ga0207817, IMG submission 187771) | Tropical forest soil microbial communities from Luquillo Experimental Forest, Puerto Rico - Sample 13 (SPAdes) | ecosystem: Environmental > Terrestrial > Soil > Tropical forest ... | reverse complement strand
AGAGCACCCGTTCCTCGGCGACCAAAACCCTCCCATTCATTCTTATCCGTGCGTACCTCGCGGCGCCGGAATAAGCTTGAGACTGCGTATTCCCTGCGCCCTCTGACCAAGACACCTTCGATATCGGCCGGACCGGTCATCAGCACTTAGATCCTTGGTAGCCAGCATTTGTTTCAACCAAGAGTCGCGCGGCTTCGAGGCGTGGTGGCTGCTTCCAAGGCTTTCGGCACCTTCACAGCCATGTCACGTGCAAAATCATTCGACTTGAATTTTGGCAGTTTTAATCACCGCCCCCCATTTCAAAATCTCTGCGTGCTGGAACGCGCCAAACTGCTCCGGAGTAGTACCAAGGAGATCGAGTCCTAAAGCTGCGCAACGTTGGATCACGTCGGGTTCATGCAATGCAAACGTCACTTCTTGGTGCAGACGACTGATGACATCGACCGGCGTACCTCTGCGCACGACCATGCCGTACCAGTTCACAACTTCGAAATCCGGTAGCGTTTCCTTTGCCAATGGCACATTGGGGAGCGCCTCGACCTTCTGCGGTCCCGTGACCGCCAGCGGACGGATTGCCCCAGATGCAATATGAGGCTGAGCAATCGCAAAGGCATCAAAGACATAGTGAACTTGGCCACTGATCAAATCAGTGAATGCCGGCGCGCTGCCGCGGTATGGTACATGCACGGTGCGGATAGAGGCCTGGAGGTTCAATAGTTCTCCGCAGAGATGTGGCAGCCCCCCAATACCGCTTGATCCGAAAAGCACCTGACCTGGGCGTGCCCTCGCGATCTCGATCAATTCCTTGAATGATTTTGCCGGCATCGTGGGACCGACAACCAGGACAAAGCTCAACGAGGCAACTTCCGAGACTGGTGTGAAGTTGCGCTCAATGTCCGCTACAGGGCGGTTCGCGTATAACACCTGGTTGATGGCTAGGTTACCTGTAGTTCCGAACAATATCGCGTGGCCGTCGGGTTCTGCTTGGGCAACGGCTTGAGTCGCAATTTGTCCGTTGGCGCCCGGACGGTTATCTACGATGACGGGCTGGCCGAGCCGCTCACTCATCTTCGGCGCAATGAGACGCGCTAGAATGTCAATGCCGCCGCCCGGCGGAAACCCAATAATGATACGAATGGGCCGGCTCGGAAAGGTCTGCGCCCAAGTGGAACGAACGAGAAGCGGAGCTGTGACTGCGCCCATCAGAAACCGACGGCGCGTTCTTGAAAAAGGCATCGGCCTTTATCCTACGTACAAACGCTCTACTGTTATTGTTTGGCCGATTGTGAGATTATAGTTCAAACAGGGTCAAGATCTTGCTTACCACAGTAAGAATCGTAGTGCGCGTGAGCAAAAGCACGCGAGACTTTTTCGGGTAGGTGAATTGCAGCGTTGTATAACACCTGCTGCGATTATTCAGTCGGTCTTGGAAGCCGCGCACATAGGCTGATTAGCAGGATTACGGCGATCACGACAATGACAGATAGCTTACAGTTTGCTCCGCTCCGTATCGGGCTGATGGTGCCGAGTAATAACACAACGATGGAACGCGAATTGTTGGCCTGGTTACCAGCTGGTTCGACGGTTACGACCGTAAAGATCCCGCGAGGTCCGGGCTTACTGACCCAGGAGACCATACCGGCTTATCGTGACAACGCGATTTCTCTAGCCCGCCAACATTTTGGAAAAGGCCAATTTGATCTGATCGCCTACGGCTGTACGGCTGCCGGCTTTATCTTGGGTCCATCCGGCGACGCGGCTCTTTCAATGATGCTGTCGGATGCAACCGGACTACCGATAGTCACAACGGCACGCGCAATGGTGAGCGCCCTGCAACATGACAAGGCACGCCGGGTTGCCGTCGTGACGCCATATAATGATGTCGTGAACGAACAATTGACGGCATTTCTTGCGCATGGCGGTGTCGAAGTCATCCGGTTAGAGACCTTTCGTGCACCCGACGTCGCCTTCCTTGGGCGCATAACCGCTGAAGAGGTGCGCAATCTCGCACGTGCAACCATGGGGCCGGATTGCGACGCGCTATTCATTGGCTGCTCGCAGCTCCCTACTTATTCGATCCTCAGCGATCTCAAACGCGAATTTGATCGTCCGGCGTGGTCGTCGATCAGCGCCACGGCATGGAATGCCGCGAGTCTGCCGCTCGGCGTATGATCTGCGGACGACCGCGTAGAGCACAATGACACGACGCAAACCGCGACAAAACGGCTGCGCAAAGACGCTGTAACTACTTGAATCCGAACAAACGCGCCGGATTGTCGGTGAGAATGCGCTTCCGCATCGCTGGGTCGGGCGCCCATTCGCGCAACATATTGTAAAGCTGGATGGAGCCAACCTTGTCGTGAAACGACAGGTGCGGAAAGTCACTTCCCCAGATCAATTGATCAGGCGCGGTCTCGATCAACGCCTCCGTGAACGGCTTCACGTCGGTGAAGCCCAGCGCAGTCGAAAAACGATAGATGCCGGTGAGCTTAACCCAGCACCGCTTTGAGCCGTCGCCGACAAGCTTCAGGAATTCCTGGAAGCCTGGCTGCCCTGGTCCGTCCTTGGCGGGAAACAGGCCCATATGCGCAACGGAAAATTCCAGCGGCAACTCTCGCAGCACCGGCATCAGTTCGGTCACTAGCCAGCCGGGCGTGAGGAAATCGAGATGCCAGCCGATCTCCTTGCAAAGTTTGGCAAGCCGCGCGATGCGCGGCTTCATCGATTCGGCCAAGCCGGCCTCTGGCTTGCGCACCGGCGAGACGTTCACACGAATGCCACGCACGCCCAGTGCATCAAGATCAGCCAATTCCTTGTCGTCGGTCTTGGTTTCGTCGAGATCAATAATGCCACGGCGTACCGCCGGATCGAGCTCGCGCATGGCATCGAGCATGCAGTCATTGTTGAAGCCGTAGGCGCTCGGCTGTACGAACACGTAGCGCGCGAAACCGATCCGGCGCGCCAGTTTCAGATAAGCTTCGAGGGGTTCGTGCGGCGGCGTGTAGCGAATGTCGGTGCCGTAAGCGTATTTGCCGGGCGGGCCGAACACATGGAAATGCGCATCGCACGCGTTCGGTGGCGCCGTGAATGCCGGTGCGAGTCCTGCATCGGGATCATAGGTGCTGTCGCTCATTATATTTCCTTAACTTGGAAAGGCGGTTCTGCGCAATGCAACTAGCAGGCTTTGCACCTGGGCGGCGTTGCCGCTAGGCCGGACAGTCGCGGACGACTAAATTGCGAACCAATCTCGGGCCGGCACTTTGAGGATGGCATTATTGATCAAGATTGATTTGGATCAACTCACAAGCGTAATGCTTGCGGTCGAGTTCTATACGACGGTCAAGACGATGTACACGCAGCCCTAGCCGGGGCATCAGCCGCGTCGATGATAAAGCAAAAACAAATTGCAGTGCTATGCACGCTCGACACCAAGAGCGAGCATGGTGCTTTCGTCGCGAGGATCATCGAAGGCCGTGGGCATGCAGCCATGCTGATCGATATCGGCGTGCTCGGTGAGCCAGGCTTTGCTGCGACGATCACGCGCCGCGAGATTGCCGGTGCGGCAGGCGCGGATCTCGACGCGCTGGCAGCTGCAAAGGATCGAGGAGCCGCGCTTAAGGTCATGGCAGCAGGCGCCGTGGCGACGGTTACGAGGCTGCAGCGCGACGGTTTGCTCGATGGCATCATCGGCCTCGGCGGTGGTTCGGGAACAGCCGTAGCGAGCGCGGCTATGCGCGCGCTGCCGGTTGGATTTCCCAAAGTGATGATTTCGACCATGGCCTCTACCGGGAAAGCGGCGAGCTATGTTGGCGCTCGCGACGTCGTCATGGTCAACACGATCACCGACATCATCGGGATGAACCCGATTTTGCGTAGCGTGATGGCGAATGGTGCGGCAGCTATTTGCGGCATGGTCGAGGTGGGCTGGAGGATCGAGAGCGTAAGGGACGGTCCTCAGCGTCCGACCGTGGCCATCACCGCTTTTGGCGCAACAACTCCGGCGGCGATGCGTTGCCATGAATTGCTAACGAAGGCTGGTTGCGAAACGCTGATCTTCCACGCCAACGGCACCGGCGGCCGCGCTATGGAGGAGTTGGTCGAGCAGGGTGCGATCGATGCGGTGCTTGATCTCACAACGACAGAACTGGCTGATGAGCTTTGCGGGGGTTTCTTAAGCGCCGGTCCACTGCGTCTGCAAGCGGCAGGAATACGGGGGATCCCGCAGGTTGTACTGCCGGGAGCGCTCGACATGGTCAACTTCACAACGCCAGATACGGTTCCGAGCAGGTACCAAAATCGGCTGTTGCACGCGCACAGCCCAAACACAACGCTGATGCGGACCACAGCCGAGGAAAACGCTGTTCTTGGACGCTGGGTAGGCGGGAAGCTTGCACGTGCCAAACGTCGGGCGGTGTTAATTCTGCCGCTTGGCGGATTCTCCATCTACGACCGCGCCGGTGGAATATTCTATGCGCCGGGATCTGATCAGGCATTCATGGAAGAGGCTGCGCGATCCCTCGGCGATCGTGGCGAAATTATTCGGATTGATGCCAATATCAACGATGCGGTCTGTGCTGAAATAGCTGCTGTACGTCTTTTGGACATGCTGCAGCCGCAGGATGTCTCCTTTGTTCACTGAAGGCCGCTGGCGCTGGGATTATCAGAAACCAAAGACATCAGGAGGATGACATGGGGCAGATTACCCTTGCGAAGGCGATCGCACGCGTACTGGAAAGAATGGGCACGGAAGTCGTTTTCGGCGTGAACGGCCACGGAAATTGGGCGCTGCTCGACGCGGTGGTCAATGACACGAAGATCCGGGGGGTTCCAGCTCGCGTCGAAGATCAGGCCGTGCAAATGGCTGATGGGTATTGGCGCATGCGCCGCTCCGCACCGCTACCCGTAGTCACGACCAGTGTTGGTCCTGGCAATATGAACATTGTGCCGGCTGTGGCGACCGCGTTCTATGAATCCATTGCGATGCTGGTCATCGCGGGCGCCGGCGCGACGCATTGGTTCGATCGCGGAGGGATGGAGGAGTCGTACCGCAATGGACCGGAAGACTGGGTCGCGGTGCTCAAACCGATCACCAAAAAAGCCTTCCTGATCACCCGGCCAGACAACGCCATCGATATGATACTACGCGCTTATCAAGCCGCGATCTCAGGGCGGCCAGGCCCCGTCGTCATCCAGATTCCTTTCGATATTCAGCACACAAATATCTCGGACGACCTGCCTGATCCGGCGCCTTACCTGAACACGCGTCCTCCGGCGCCTGATCCGCAAGGTGTGGCAGAGGCCATGAAACTCATATCCACCGCCAAACGGCCCATGATCGTGGTGGGCAGCGGCATCCATAATGCGCGCGCTTATGACGAGCTGCTAAAATTTTCAGAACTCGGCGGCATACCCGTTGCAACCACTCCGACGGGGAAAGCGAGCTTCCCGGAAACACACCGACTATCGCTCGGCTGCATTGGTCGGGCGGGAACGGGCCATGCCAACAACGCGGCCAAACGCTGCGACGTTGTCATCGGCATCGGAACGCATTTCACCGATATCGACACGGGTGGTTGGACGCTATTCGACATTCCAAACAAAACGAAGCTCGTGCATCTCGACATTGATTGCAGCGAGCTTAGCCGCGCCTATCCCGCCACCGTTGCACTGACCTGCGACGCGCGGCTCGGGCTCGCCGCGCTGAGTGGCGCGGCCCAGACCACAGGATTGAAAGAGCACAGCGAATGGCTCGCCGAAATCGCTGCCGAGCGCAAGAATTGGGAAGGATCGGTGGCTGATCAATGTACATCCGACCTCACCCCGCTGCACTATGCGCGCATTTGTCACGACACCGCGGAGGTCGTCGCCGCGAAGGATCCGCAAATGCCCATTTTCTTTGACACGGGACATCTGCTGAGCTTTGCCCCGCCTTTCCTCAAGGCTTCCTCGCGCTACATCGCGCATGACGGCTTTTTTCACCGCATGGGCTGGAGCGCCTCGGGGATCATCGGGGCAAGCATCGCGCTGGGCAATCGCCCGGCATTGGCGCTGATCGGCGACGGTTCCTTCATCATGGGTGGTACGGCGGTGGCTACTGCCGTCGAGCAGAACTTGCCGCTTACCTGGGTCGTGCTCAACAACCGTTCGCTGCAAATCGAGCGTGAATTGATGTTCCGTCTCTACGGTCGCGAAACCTTCTGCGATTACCGCAAGAATTCGAGCAAGGATTTGTGGAACCCGGACATCGGCAAGTGGGCCGAGGCCATGGGTGCTCATACGTTACATGTCGGGCGCGCTGCCGACTACGCGCCAGCGCTCCGGCAGGCGCTCGATAAACGCGCTCCGACTGTCATCGACGTTGACGTGTCGCTCGAAGTCAAGGGCTATCGATCCGTTTGGTATCCCTATCCCACAGACTTCTATCAGGCATGGTCACCACGAGCAGCCATGTCGCATGCTTAACGCACAAAGTATCGGAAAAGGCATGCAACAGGGAAAGGAAACACACGGAGGAGAATCGCAATGAGAAACTCTCTTTTACGTCGAATGACGTTGGTCTGCGGAATTTCTGCACTGGTACTAACTGCGATGCCCGCGCACTCGGCGGAGGCGGTTAAGCTCGGTGTGGGACTGAGCATGACCGGTCCGCTCGCCTTTCTTAGCCAACAGATGCTGCAAGGGATGAAGGCGGCGGTCGATAACGTCAACAAATCGGGTGGCGTAGGCGGCGGTCGCATAATCGATCTAGTCGTGCGCGATCACAAGGGTGTGCCGTCCGAGGCCGTGGCGGTGACCAAGCGGCTGATCGAGGAAGACAAGGTCGCCATCGTGGACATCGACCTGCCGAGCACGGTGGCAATTGCCGCGGAGGCGGTAACCAAGGAATCAAAAGTACCGCAGATCGCTGGCTTCACCTTTGCGCCCGCGGCGGTCAAGCAGGGCAATCCATATTTCTTCCGCGCCTGCACTAATGCCGACTTAATTGCGGACGCGCTGGCGCGCTCAATCATCGATGAGCCAAACAATAAAACGATCGCCATGCTGGCACCTAATGACGATTACGGTCGCAGCGCTATCCAGGCACTTACCGCCGCGCTCGAACGGCTCAACGGTCCCAAAGTACTCTATGCTGACTATTACGAGCGCACGCAAAGCGATTTCAGCGCGATCCTGCTGAAGATGAAATCGCTTAACCCTGACAGCCTGTTCATCGACGTCCGCTATCCGGCCAGTATCACTGTACTCAAGCAGATGGTCGAAGTCGGACTGAAGAAACCGCTGTTTAGCAGCGTCAATTTCTACAACGCCAAGCTCGCCGAACAAGCAGGATCGATGATGGAAGGCGCGCAGCTTTCCGTCGCCTGGGCTCCGGTATTCGACGATGCCGCTTCAGTTGAATTCAAGAACGCGTACGAGGCTATGTTCAAGCAAACGCCTGACGATTCCGCTTCGCTTGGCTGGACCGTTGTAATGGTCGCGGCGCACGCACTCAAGTCGGCCGGCGGCACCGACAGCGAATCCATCCGCAAGGCGCTGTTGAATATTAATTATATCGGTCCGCAGGGCGTGGTGAAGTTCGACAGCAACGGTGAGGCCAACGTTGCTGCGCACGTCTTGCGATTCAAGGATGGACGCTACCACCTCGTGCGCTAAGCCGCTGGCTCGGCATGTTTGAGCTCGCTCTTCAGCAGGTGGTCAACGGTCTCTTGGTAGGCGCCATCTACGCTCTGATGGCGATGGGCCTGATGGTGATCCTCGGCATTCTGCGGATCATCAACATGGCCCAGGGCGAGCTCTACATGCTCGGCGGCTACTTCTGTTATGTCGCGGTGGTGACGCTCGGCGTCGGCTATTTCCCCGCCGTCATCCTCGCGATGATCGCGACCGCCGGCGTCGGCGTGATCATAGACCGCTTGGCCGTACGTCCGCTGCTGCGGCGGCCGTTCTACATGGTCTTTCTGTCGACTTTCGCCGTGTCGATGATGCTCGAGAACGGCGCTGAGCTGGTTTGGGGACCGGATCCGCAATCGATCCCATCGCCGTTTTCGCCGATGCCCATTGTCATCGGCCCAATATTTCTGACGAGCCAGAAACTGTTCATCTTCGCTGTCGCCCTGGTAATGATCGCTGCCTTTGCGGCTTTCCTGCGCTGGACGCGCAGCGGCATGGCTATACGCGCGCTGGCGCGTGATCGCGATGCAGCGCTGTTGATGGGCATTGATGCGGATCGGATGCAATCCTTCACCTTCGGCCTTGGCTCGGCCTTGGCGGCTGGCGCCGGTGCGCTACTTGGCGCGATGTTCAATGTCTACCCGACGATGGGGCAACTGCCGTTGCTGAAAGGCTTCGCTCTCGTCGTCATGGGCGGGATGGGCAGTGTTGTTGGTGTCTTTGTTTCCGGCCTGATCCTCGGGGTGGCGGAAGGCCTGACGGCGGGCTTCCTCTCAACAGGCTACGTCGATCTTGTCGCCTTCGTCACCATGCTCGCAGTTTTGATGGTTCATCCTGAGGGCCTATCCCAGTGGGGTAAATCCCGTGTCTAGGGCTGGCATTTGGCTGCTGTCGCTGCTTGCTCTGGCGCTGTTGCCCTCGCTGATGCCGAACGCTTACGTGCAATATGTCATCAATTCATCACTAATTCTGGCCTTCGCCACGATCGGGCTCAACGTCATTTTCGGTTATGCCGGGCAGCACGCTTTTGGCTTTCCTGTCTTCTTCGGCGTGGGTGCGTACGCTTCGGCGCTGCTCGCGACGCAGGCAATTTTCCCCGTCGGCCTGGCTATTCCATTCGGCAGCGTCATCACCGGCGCCGTCTCAGCGGTGATCGGCTTTTTTTCTTTTCGCTTGCGCGGCATCTATTTTGGTGTCGGCACCATTGCGTTCGCCTATGTCATCTACATCATTGCGCAGAATTGGGTCGAGCTAACGCACGGGCCGATGGGAATTCCCTTGGTGCCGCCGCTGAGGTTGTTGCCTGAGAGCGTCGGCGTGGTCGGCCGCGATGTGCAGACCCGGATTGCCGTCGTCAGCACCATCGCCATTATCATCTTCGGACTCGATCGCTTACTGCATTCGCCGATCGGGCGTGCCTGGCACGCCGTGCGCGAGAATGAAAGCCTTGCGTCCAGCTTGGGAATTTCACCGCTGCATTATCAGATGGCGGCCTTCGTATTAGGTGCTGTCATCTCTGGGCTGGGAGGCGGTTTTTACGCGCACTATGTCGGCTTCATCAGCCCAACCGAGCTTGGCTTCCATTATATCGGCGTTGTCTTCATCATGCTGATCGCCGGCGGCGCCGGCACGTTGCCCGGTCCGATCATTGGCTCAGTCGTCTTCGGCGTTCTTCCAGAACTTCTGCGCGTCGCCGAAACAGCGCGCAATCTGCTGCTCGGACTCATTCTACTTTTTTGTATCGCGGTGGTGCCCGAGGGGCTGACAGGAATCTGGAACCGCCTGCGACCAGAGCGGAAGGCGGCGAGCGACAGGCCGTCGGTAGCAACTGTACCGGACGTAGCGGCTGAAATTGTTTCTCCGGCCACGCAAACTGGCGAACTCAAGCTCGGTGGCGTATTCAAACGCTTCGAAGGGTTGACCGCGCTCAGCGACGTTACGCTTAACGTACAGCCCGGAGAGGTGGTCGGCTTGATTGGGCCCAACGGTGCCGGCAAGACGACACTGTTCAATATTATTACGGGAATGTTGGCGCCGACGGGCGGCGATGTCTTCTATTGCAATCGCGAGATCGGTGGCCTGCGGCCTTATTCGATCGCGGCGCTCGGGGTGACACGCACCTATCAAATCACCAGCTTGTTCCCCGAGCTTTCGACACAAGACAATATCCGCGTCGCGACTCATCTGCGCTCGTGCCGCAGCGTGCTCGCGGCTTTGTTGCGCAACAAGCGATTCCGTGATTCTGAGGCGGCTATCGATCAAACGGTTGATCGGATCCTGCAACTTGTACGGCTGCAGAGCCGCTACGACCTTCCGGCCTCGGCACTCTCGTATGGCGACCAACGTCGCCTTGAGATTGGCCTCGCGCTGGCGACCGGAGCTGGACTGATTTTGCTTGACGAACCGGCGGCCGGCCTCAACGCCGAAGAAACGGATGAATTGTGCGACTTGATACGCCGGCTGCGAGCTGCAGGCTTTACGATCATCGTGATCGAGCATGACATGCGTATGGTGATGGGTCTTTGTGACCGCATTGTCGTACTCAGCCTTGGTCGCATTATTTTCGACGGCACGCCGACGGCGGCCGCGGCGCACCCGGATGTCATTGAGGCTTATCTCGGTACGGAGACGGCCGATGCTTGAGGTCATTGAGCTGCATGCTGGATACGGACGAATGGCCGTACTGCACGGAATCTCGCTGACCGTCAACGCCGGCGAGATCGTCAGTTTGATTGGCAGCAACGGCGCGGGAAAAAGCACGACGCTGCGCACGATTTCCGGGCTGGTGGCTTTGCGCGACGGTGAGATCCGTTTCAAGGGGGCCGCGCTGCGCAATCGTCCTGCTGAGGTCGTGCAATCCGGTATTTCGCAGGTGCCCGAGGGACGTCGCCTTTTCTCCGACATGACCGTGCACGAAAATCTATTGCTCGGAGCCTATACCTGCGCACCGGGCGAGCTAGCGGAACGCCTCGAGCAAGTCTACGATCTGTTTCCCCGCGTGCGCGAACGTTCCCGTCAACATGCAGGTTCGCTCAGCGGCGGCGAGCAGCAGATGGTCGCCATCGGTCGAGGGCTGATGGCAAAGCCGCAGCTTCTGATGCTGGATGAACCGTCGATGGGGCTAGCGCCAAAGTTGGTCGCGCAGCTTGCCGAAATCATCAAGAGGATCCGCGGTCTCGGCGTCAGCGTGCTGCTGGTCGAGCAGAACGCACGTCTCGCTCTGGAGATCGCCGACCGTGCCTATGTTCTGCAGATGGGCACGATCGTGACACAAGGGCCGAGCGCAACCTTGCGCGGCGATCCGTTCGTTCGCCGCGCGTATCTTGGTCTCTAGCCATGACGGTGTGGTGAAATGACACGTCCTTCGCGCACAAAAATCCTCGATCGCTTGCGGCGTACGATTGCCGCCGGTGAACCTGTTATCGGCACGGGTGCCGGAATCGGGCTTTCGGCCAAGTGCGAGGAATTGGCGGGAGCCGATCTCATTATCATCTATAGCTCCGGTCGTTTCCGCATGGCGGGGCGCCCGTCCAGCGCGGGATTGCTAGCCTATGGTAATGCCAATCGGATCCTTCTCGATATGGCGAACGAGATCCTTCCGGTCGTCCAGGAGACCCCGGTCATCGCCGGCATCAACGCGACCGATCCCTTCGTAGTGTGGGAGCCGTTTCTCGACGATCTGAAGCGAATGGGCTTTGCCGGTGTACAGAATTATCCGACCATCGGCCGCATCGACGGCGATCTGCGCGCCACGATGGAGCAAACTGGCCTCTCTTACAGACGTGAAGTCGAAATCATTTCATTGGCGCACAAGGCGGATCTGCTAACCACACCATATGTTTTCAGTTCAGCCGACGCGCAGGCGATGGCGGCGGTAGGCGCCGATATTTTGGTATGCCATCTCGGACTTACTGCCGGCGGTCATACCGGCGCGCAAACCACGATGAGCCTTGACGAATGTGCGGCTCAAATCGGCGACTGGACTGCAGCTGCAAAGGCGGTTCGCACCGATGTCATCGTCCTCTGCCACGGCGGACCAATCGCGACGCCAGACGACGTCTCCTACATCTTACGCAAATGTCCCGATTGTCACGGTTTCTATGGTGCGAGCAGCATCGAACGGCTTCCGGTCGAAAGGGCAATCACCGAACAGGTCCGCCGCTTCAAGGCCATCAAACGATAGAAGTTCAACACACCAGATAGTGGACTGAAAAGATGAGCAACCTGACCGCTGACTTGGGAAAATTCCTCGCAAAGATTCAATTTGATGACTTGCCGACCGACTCATTGGCGCTCGTGCGCGACGCATTTACCGATACGATCGGTGTGATTATGGTCGGCATCGAGGAGCCGGTGGTTGAAATCGCGCGCCGCACGTTCATCGAGCAAGACACCGGACGCGAGGCGCGTACCTGTTTGTCGTCCGTTTATGCCAGCGCGCCGAACGCGGCGCTAATTGGCGGCGTCGCTGCGCACGCGCTCGATTACGACGATCAGTCACTCTCCGGTCATCCGAGTGCAGTTATGGTTCCGGCGCTGCTGGCGGAAGGCGAAATGCTCGGCTCAAGCGGCCGCGATCTAGTGACTGCCTATGTTGCGGGGTATGAAGTTTGGGCCGAGCTGCTCCGGCGTAGCTCGAATTATCACCGTAAAGGATGGCATCCGACTTCGGTCTTCGGCGTGGTAGGCGCCGCCGCCGCGACCGCAGTGCTGCATCGCCCGCCAGCGGACCGTGCCGCAACCGCGCTGGCAATCGCAGCGAGTCATGCCGGCGGTCTTGGCGCAAATTTCGGAACGATGACGAAGCCATATCATGCAGGACGCGCAGCCCGTGACGGCTTAGTGGCGACGCGCTTGGCGGTGGCTGGAATGACCGCAGGGGCCGACGCGTTAGAAAATCCGCAAGGCTTCCTTACTGCGTTTTCACCGGACATGACGCCGGATCGGGATTCACCGACACGCGTCGGCACAGAATGGTACCTGGTGAGGCAGCGCTTGTGCATCAAGAAATATCCGACCTGCTACTTCATGCATCGATCTTTCGATGCCGCAGTGAAAATGCTGACCGCCCGCAAGGTGAAGCCACACGACATCGCTGAAATTGAAGTGACCATGGGCAAGGGGCAGACCAGCGTGTTGGTCAACGAGCGACCGCAGACGGGTCTTGAAGCCAAGTTCAGCGAGCAGTTTGCGATGGCCGCCGCCGCTATTTTAGGACACATGGATGTAGCCGATCTTACTGACGCCGTGGTGCAACGGCCCGACATCCAGTCCTTCTTCCCGAAGGTTAAGCTCAATCCGGTAGACGAATACGACCCCCGGGATCCGGCTCACTCGCCGACCGAGCGAGTGGTGATCCGTCTCAACAGCGGTGAAATGCTCGACAGTGGTACAATTGCGAGAATTCGGGGCCATGCTTACGACCCGCTTAACCGTGACGAGCTTTGGGAGAAGTTCAGAAGCTGCACCGCGCGCACGCATGCGGAGAAAGACGCAAAACGGCTTTTCGAGACTCTGCAATCGATCGACACTTTGCCTTCGGCGCGGGACTTACCGAGCTGCAACAGGATCTTCGTTAAAGACGGTCGTAAGAAACTAAGCCCGCTTACCAGTGCGGTCGCTGGACGCTGAATGCAACCGATTCCACATCCGCTTAATTTCAGCTCGGCGGGCTTCCTTCGTTCCGGCGCGCCGACCGCAACTCTCAGCCCGCTTTAGCCGTGAGCCGCGTAGCTTTTATTCCGCGCCACGCGCCGAACCCTGAGGCGGCGAGGGCCTTTCTTTGCTATGTACTCTCGCCGCAGGGCCAAGCCAGCATGGTAGAGGGTGGCTTGATAGCTCTCAACACTTCACAAGTGCACACGGTTGCCTCGATTCCACTGGATGAAAACTTCACCCGTTTCATCGACACGACGTTGCGGGCCAGCCCTTTGGCGCGCTGGCGTGCAGTCGTCGGTGGCCCCGCCGTCAGTACCCGAGGAACAAGATCATGAATCGCCGGTGCCTGCTTCGTACTGCCGCTTTTGCACCCTTTGCCGTTGTCGCCTCCGCCTTTGGTCAGTCCGATTGGCCAAACCGTACGGTGCGCATCGTGGTGCCGTTCGTGCCCGGCGCCTTTACCGACACATCTGCGCGCCTGATAGCGCATGAGCTCTCGGAAAAGATCGGCCAACCCGTAATTGTCGAAAATAAAGGTGGCGCCGGCGGAACTATCGGAGCTTTGGAAGTAGTTCGTTCGGCACCGGATGGTTACACGCTGCTGCTGACCGACACCTCGCTTGCTATTTCTCCGGGTCTTTATCCCAACCTCGGTTACGATCCGGTCCGCGACTTAGCGCAAATCAGCCGCATTGCGGTGTCCCCGTCCATTCTTTTGGTGCGACCCAGTCTTGGACCAAAGACCCTCTCCGAGCTGGTTGAGTTCGGCAAACAGAATCCCGGCAAGCTGACTTTTGGCTCCGGCGGCCCTGGATCATCAGCACACCTTGCCATGGAACTGTTCCTCAACGTGGCCGGGATTAAGGCGCTGCACGTCCCGTTCCGCGGAGTCGCTGCCTCAATCACAGAGACGGTGGCCGGCCATATCGATATGACGATTGCTAGTCTTGCTGCGGGCTTGGGGCACGTGAAGGGCGGAACGCTGCTCGGTCTCGCAGTTTCCGGCGAAAAGCGCAGCCCCCTCCTGCCGCAAGTACCGACTTTCATCGAGGCAGGCGTGCCGCGTTATGACATGACTTACTGGTGGGGACTCGCAGCGCCCGCCGGTACGCCGCGGCCGCTCGTCGAGCGGCTCAATCGTGAAGTCGTGCGCGCCTGCGCTCAGCCCAAGCTGCAGGAAGCTTTCCTGCAGCAAGCTGCCGTCGCCATTCCCTCGACACCGGAAGAGATGACGCGCGATCTTGAGCGCGAGATCTCACTCTGGCGCGGAATAATTACGAGTGCGAACGTGAAGATCCAGTAGCATGAGGGCACTCTCCTGGTTCTGCGACCGACATCAACCAGCCGCTTCCAGAATCAGATTCGCAATCGTCTCAGGCTGCGATATCAGCGAAACGTGACTCGCCTTGACCTCGATCGTCTTAGCGCCCATTCGCTTTGCCATGAAGCGCTCGAGATCAGGATTGATGGTCCGATCCTCCGTGGACACGGCGTACCAGCTAGGCTTTGACCGCCATGCCGCGTGGGCGGTTTTGCCCGTGAGCAGGGCCTTATGAAACGGCCACTGCACCGCGAAGAGCGCCCTTGCCTTCGCTTCCTGCAAGTCGCCCGCGAAATCACGCAGGAAAGCCTCTTCGCTGAGGCGCCCCTCATCGCCGTCAAATATGATGCCGGCCGACGCCGGCGGCGTCGGAAACGTCTTGGCCAAGGCTGTATAATCTTCGTCAGCGTCCGGCGCTCGCGCCGCTACATAGACAAGCGCCGAGACGTTCGGATGCACACCGGCGTCGGTGACGATCATTCCGGAAAACGAATGCCCGGCTAGAACCGTCGGCCCATCCTGGCGCGCGAGCACGCGCTGGGCTGCATCGACTGCTTCGGGGAGCGTTGTCAGGGGGTTTTGCACAGAGGTCACGTTGAGCCCCGCACTCTGCAATCTCGGAATCACTTCGGACCAGCTCGAGCCATCGGCAAAAAGACCGTGCACCAGCACGACATTTTTTGCCTTGGGCGTAGTCTGCGCGAAAGCGGCAGGTGGCAGAAGCGAACTTGCCGCCGTCGCAGCCGTCAAACCCACAAAAGTACGCCTATCCATGTCGCCGTCTCCTTAGTAGTTGTCCACCGCCGCGTTTGCAGCATCCAAAAAATTGATCCGCCAAGATATCGGCGCGTGCTTCAGTTCAGGGCGTAGGTGCGTAGTGAGTAAAAACGTAGTCGTGATCTTTGGCAGGCAGGTGGCAGGGGAAGCAGGTTTTGTGCAGCGCCTCATCGCCAGGTTTGCCGTTCGTGAAGTCGGCGTATCCCCAGCCGCCGGACGCGGCGTACTTTTTTGAGTCCTTGACCATGAATTGAACATTCACGGCGGACCCGGCGAAGGAAGATTCGAGGCCGGCGCCGGGAAAACCGCTGGCTAAGATCTTGTTGTCTGCATCCGACGAGACCTCATTCCAATGCAGCGCGGCAATGATTGATCCGTCCGGGAACGGGAGCTTCCCTTCCCGAAAGGCCGTTATCGCGATATCGTTGCCCAATTGGGCGCGCAACTGCTTGAGTTTGTTTCCTGTCAGTTGCTTGACTGAGATCAAGTGCCAGTCACGGTATCCTTGAGGAAGTTTGATCCCGTAGATCGGCGCAGCCTCGCCGTGCGATTGTCCAGATACAGGAGCCGTGGTGGCGACCGCGCCGGCCAGCGCGCCAACCGCAACTAGCGCGAAAATAATCCGTTTCATGGTGATCCCTCCTTCAAGTGTTGCCAGACGCCTGCTCTCGTGCGCCCGGCTATCATTTTTTATCTCAAGCCGGACATCGCGGTAACCGCGATATTAAGATCGCTCTGCAATCTAAACCACAAGCACAAGCTGCCTAAAGCCGAACATGGCGCAACCGCAGTGCATTGCTCACCACACTGACCGACGACAAAGCCATAGCCGCCGCTGCGATGATGGGTGAGAGCAGGATACCGAAAAGCGGGTACAACACTCCTGCGGCGATGGGAACGCCCGCCGCGTTGTAGATGAAGGCAAAGAAAAGGTTTTGCCGAATGTTTCGCATCGTTGCTGCAGAGAGCCGGCGCGCGCGCACGATGCCGGTGAGGTCGCCTTTTAACAGGGTGACGCCGGCACTTTCGATTGCGACATCCGTCCCCGTTCCCATGGCAATACCGACTTCGGCCGCCGCCAGCGCGGGTGCATCATTGACGCCATCGCCTGCCATCGCGACTTTGCGCCCCTCGTGACGCAGCTTTTCGACGACTGCGCTCTTTTGATCCGGGAGAACCTCCGCTTCCACGTCGCTGATGCCGAGCCGTCGAGCCACAGCCTGCGCTGTCGTTTTATTGTCGCCCGTGAGCATGACAACCCTGACGTGATCCTGCGTGAGAAACTTTAGCGCGTCAGGCGTTGTCCGTTTGACGGGATCGGCAATTGCGATAATGCCGGACACCTTTCCATCAACAGCAAGATAAATGACCGTTGCGCCCTCACCACGCAGCCGCTCTGCGTCCGCATCTAGTTCGGTGGTTTGAATGTTCAATTCATGCAGGAATTTCGGGTTGCCGATGACAACGCGCCTGCCCTCGGCAACGCCTATGGCACCTTTGCCAGTTGGTGCGTCAAAACCTTTAACCTGGGCTACCGAAATGTTTCGTTCATTGGCAGCTTCGGCGATGGCCTGCGCCAGCGGATGTTCGCTTGCCTGCTCGACGCTCGCAGCGAACCGCAAGAGTTCACTTTCATTGAATGCTCCAACAGGAACGATGCTGATGACCTTTGGTTTACCCTCTGTGAGCGTTCCCGTTTTGTCGACGACGAGAGTGTCAATCTTTTCCATCCGCTCGAGCGCTTCGGCATTTTTAATCAGGACTCCCGCGCGGGCACCGCGACCCACGCCCACCATGATCGACATAGGCGTCGCCAGTCCGAGAGCGCAGGGGCAGGCGATGATGAGAACCGTGACCGCAGCGACAACCCCGTAAGCAAACCGTGGTGCGGGTCCATAGATAGACCAAGCCGCGAATGCGATCAGAGCGATAAGGATCACTGTCGGCACGAACCAGCCAGATACCTGATCCGCAAGCCTTTGAATTGGTGCGCGCGAGCGCTGCGCAGCCGCAACCATTTGCACAATTTGCGCGAGCATCGTGTCACGGCCGACCTTCTCGGCGCGCATGATAACGCTTCCCGTTGTGTTAAGCGTGCCACCAATCACTTTGGAGCCTTTTTCCTTGGTCACCGGCATCGATTCGCCGGTCACCATCGATTCATCGAGTGATGAACGGCCCTCAACTACCTCGCCGTCGACGGGAACCTTCTCACCTGGGCGTACACGCAATCGATCGCCGACTATAACCAAGTCGAGTGAAACCTCCTCCTCACTGCCGTCGGCATTGAAGCGGCGCGCCATTTTTGGCGCGAGATCAAGTAGGGCACGGATCGCACCGGATGTTTGCTCGCGTGCGCGAAGTTCCAGCACCTGTCCAAGAAGAACGAGCACGGTGATGACCGTGGCTGCTTCAAAGTAGACCGCAACCGCCCCGTCCGGGCCACGAAATGTTGGCGGGAAAATGCCGGGCGCGATAATCGCGACCACACTATACAACCAAGCAATGCCCGTCCCCATCGCGATGAGCGTAAACATGTTGAGATTGCGTGTGACTAGAGACTGCCAAGCGCGCACGAAAAACGGCCAACCGGCCCAGAGGACCACTGGGGTGCCAAGCATAAATTGAAGCCAGTTCGACCAGATTTGGCTAAGAAACATATGCAAGTTGGTGATGTGACCTCCCATCTCCAATGCAAGCACAGGAATGGCAAGCACGAGTCCAACCCAAAAACGGCGGGTCATGTCGACAATTTCGGGGTTTCGTGCCGGTTGGGCGCTCACTACCTCCGGTTCCAAGGCCATGCCACAGATCGGACAACTGCCGGGTCCGAGTTGGCGGATTTGCGGATGCATCGGACAGGTGTAGATCGCGCCCTCAGGTGCAGCCTCAGTCTTCGATGTCTGCAAGCCCGCTAAATATTTTCGAGGATCAGCCGTAAATTTTGCGCGGCAACCGGCTGAACAAAAGTAATAGTTCTGTCCTTTGAATTCATATCGGTGCCGGCTGGTATTAGGATTGATCGTCATCCCGCAAACCGGATCATGCACCGCTTGGTTCGATCCAGGCTGATGCGAGCCAGGGCTCTTTTTTTCTTGAGTAGCTGGAGGATGTTGCGCAGCCATGGCGATTGTCCTTCCCGGGACTTGCCAATAATACCCGTATGGGGTATATAACAATCATGCAAAAAGACAGCAAGGCATCCTGCGCGAAGCGTCTTAGTCGCATCGAGGGCCAGGTGCGCGGTATCGCACGGATGGTTGAGGAAGACCGCTACTGCATCGACATCGTAACGCTCATCGTGGCGGTTCGTGCGGCATTGCGCCGCGTCCAGGATGAGATTCTCCGCGATCATGTGTCGCATTGCGTGTCACACGCAATTGCGTCCGGCAACAAGGCCGATCAGCGACGAAAAATCGCCGAACTGATGGACGTTATCGCACGCGCGGAGGTGTGAGGACGAGGATAAACTCCCCTGCCGCTAAACGAAAGGGAACTTCGCGGCATGAGAGCGATTCACCATGTCGCGCCAAGCCGCTTGTCGACTGTTCATAAAATGTGTCTTCGATCATCGGCCTGTTTGAAGGGTAACGTCAGGCGGCGTCATGTCCTTAGTGACGTGCGCTACACCGAGAAAAGCGGGTTTAGCCCTTCCGCCATGGTCGGATGGGTAAGAACAGCATCGCGCAATACGGTGTAGGGAAATCCGGCGAGCATCGCCATCTGCACGACGGCCATGACTTCCCCCGCTTCAGGCCCGATCATCGTAAAACCGATAATGCGATTATCGTTTGGGTCGATCAGCGCTTTCAAAAATCCCCGTGTTTCCCCAGTCGTCCGCGTTCGCAGCACGGCAGCCACGGGTAGTTTAGCAACTCGTACCGCAACACCGAGGCGCTTCGCTTCCGTTTCTGTTAGGCCAACGTGTGCGAGCTGAGGATCTGTAAAGAGGCAATACGGGACCAGTCGGTCGCGTGTGTTCCGATTTCCCCCCGCGAGATTGTCTCGAATGACTCGAAAATCATCCAAAGAGATATGCGTGAATTGTGGACTGCCGGCGGATTCGCCGATGGCCCAGACATTTTGTGCGGTCGTCTCCAAGCGGTCGTTCACTTTGATGTAACCACGTCGGTCTAACTCGACACCGGCCAATTCCAATCCGATTCCAGCGGTGTTGGGCGTGCGGCCAGTTGCTATGAGAATATCGCTGGCCTGAATTGTCTTGTCCCCCGACGGCGTGCGTACGATCAAGTGCACACCTGTGCCGGAAAGGCCCCGCACGCTAACAATCTCCGATGAAATCAAAACGTCTATGTCTTCGGTCGTAAAAATCTGGTGGATCTCGGTGGCCACGTCTGGATCTTGGCCGGTGAGAAGCTGCGAACCGTTATGAATAACCGTCACCTTGCTTCCAAAACGACGGTAAGCCTGAGCGAATTCAAGACCAACGTAACCACCACCGATTACGATCAGGTGCCCGGGCAGACGATCCAGTTCGAGCAAATCAATGTTCGTTAGTGGGCTGGTTTCACGCAGACCGGGTACCGATGGAATTGACGCATGAGTGCCGAGATTCAGAAATATCCGTTCTGCGGCCAGCGTTCGGCTGCCACCACCGTCATTGAGATGCACATCGAGTGTCTTGGGAGCCGTAAACTTCGCTTCACCCATGACAAGTTCGGCACCTGTTGCCTTGTAGCGTTCTAAATGCATGACGATCAGGCCTTCGACCATCTCCCGTTTTCGTTGTCGAACCGCGGCGATATCAGATGAAACGCTGATAGCCGGAATCCCAAATTTAGTTGCGTGATGAGCGAGATACCCGACTTTGGCGCTATGGATTTCGTTCTTGCTGGGAAGACAATTGACATTCGGGCAGGAACCACCGACCCAGCGTCGTTCGACAACAACCGTTCGTTGGCCGGACTTTCCTAAATGCCAAGCAAGATATTTCCCGCCTTCACCGCTTCCGATAATTACGTTCTCATACCTCTCGTTGCTCATTTTGCAATCCTTCTGCTAAGAGTCGCCAGATCGCAGATCACAACAGATAAATCGGCAGAATTAGCGGCTTCTTTTTTTGGCAAAATGATAGAGGCCGCCCGCTGCTAAGGCGGCCTCTTGCTTGCGCCCAGACCATGTGCGCGGAGAAAACTCGGAGGTCGGGCAAACTACTGCAGCGGCCGTTCACCCCAAAAGATCGTCAGGGCCACGGCGGTTGCTGCACTGTTAGGTTCTTCATATTGGGATGCCCGACATCAAGATCATAGATCGACACTGTGTTCTGAAGCGGGCCGCCGGTCGCTTCCGTGAGGCCAACCGTCCTGCTCTTGGCCACGATCAGGAGGGCTAAGACCACGGCGACGACAGTTAAAATGGACGTCGTTCGCATTGGGTCGGCTCCATTCCTTGGATTGCGATTTCTCCAACTTAGGATGGAATGAGAGCGCTCGCTGTGATCGGGTTCACTGAACAGCGATTTTTATAAGACTTTTATGCGCGGGCAGAATCGCCTTCCGCTTATGGACCATAAGCCACGAAATGTGCGGCCGTTTTACCCAAGCCTACACCTGGCGCGAATTGGTTGCCCTCTACGGGCTGACGCAGGCGGCCACGAACTTGCAGCCGCGCTACAACATCGCCCCGACCGCCACCATCGACCTGCTGAATGCTTTTGCAAGATGCCAACAGTCTAATGCAAGGGTTGGTTTGATTCTGTGGGGAAAATAAAATGAATTTTCAGACCGCTATATCAACTATATCAACTGTCTAGCGAAGTATGGAACTTGCGATGATCTCTGGCACTCGGCCTGAGGGAGCGACGCGGCCGCGGGTTTAGGAACGTTATCGCCCTCCACGGAGAAGGCACGGTGCGAACTCGGCTTTGGTGCGAGCGTTCGATTGAACGCTGCCGCGTGACAGCGCGTCGAACAGTTGCCTGAGTACGCTGACATGGTCTTCTGAAGCCAATTGAAATAATACTCCATCGCGCCTGAGTTCGTTTTGAATAATGCGCGTATCGATATCCGCTTTTGACGGATTCTGTTGAAAAAGACCCAAGCTATTGACCTAGAACGGCCAATTAGAGAAGCGAGACATTCGCCAGCGTGATTAGCATGTCTACTTTGTTGCTAGATTCGTCCGCGTAGGCGCAGCAACCCTATGGCTTATCAGCGAATGCGATTGCGTCCTGAGCTTGCGTTGCCCACCTAGTCTCCAGACTGGCAGAGGAGGTTCCGATGGCTGAATCCGTAAGACCGCGCGTCGTAGGCTTCAACCACGTCGCGCTGGAAGTGGGGGATATCGAGGAGGCGCTGGCGTTCTACGGCCGTCTCTTTACGTTCAACCTCCGCGGCAAAAGCGACTCCATGGCCTTCATTGACTTGGGCGATCAGTTTATTGCCCTTCAGAAGGGCCGCAGGCAGCCCGCGGACGATGGTCGCCACTTCGGTCTGGTCGTCGACGATAAGGAGGCGGCTCGCAAGGCGCTCGAGGCAGCTGGTGTCACCCCTATCGATGGCCCCTTCCTTGACTTTCGGGACCCCTGGGGCAACCGAGTAGAGATCGTCGGCTACGATAATGTTCAGTTCACCAAGGCGCCCAATGTGCTGCGCGGCATGGGTCTAATGCACTTGGCCAAGAACGAGAAAGCGAAAAAGGAATTGGCTGAGAAAGGCATGGCGCCGGAGTAGACCTGATACAGCTTTGGGTCATATCCGATTGCCAAAATTAGATATTCGCGATCGCGGCTTTTACTGCAACTAAAGCAGCAACGAACGTTAACGGAATCGCACAGAGCCACGATGGAATAGCTGACATGTTGCTTCGATTGCGTTCCAATTAATCGTCCAGCTGTAGGACGCTTGTTTTCTTATCAACTAGGAGGAAAGAACAATCTTATTGTGATCAACCATTCGCCGTTGGCGCGGCCGATTTGCAAAATCTGCAAATCTGCTGTCCAACTGAAGAAAAACATGCTGGATCAAATGCAAAGCTCTCTTCGGTATTGGACACTCGATTTTCAGAATAAAGAACTCACGCACGACTGACTACAACGTGATTGATGCGCAACAAACCAATCACAATATCTCCACAGCGGTAAGTCGTACCTTCAGGCTCAGGATACAGAGCTATGCAGCATGCCATCACTGTCATCGAGCAACACACTCTCTTTCTAGTGTTTCTAAGCAACCTAGTCGCTCGTGGCGGCTTGCCCCTACCAATTGTTCCGATACTGGTGGCAGCCGGAGCGCTTGCCGCTCAGAAGCCTGATCAGATCATTCAAATCATCATTGCGAGCGTCGGTGGTAGCCTGCTCGCGGAGCTCTGGCTTTATTGGTTTGGCGTCCGTTACGGCCAGCGTTTCCTGGTGTTACTCTGTAAAATGTCGTTGTCGCCGGATTTTTGTGTCCGTCAAACGGAAACGGTGTTTACCAAGCTGGGTCCCTGGTCACTGATCTTCGCAAAATTTCTGCCGGGGCTTTCGCTTATTTCGGTGGCAATGGCCGGCATCACCAACATGTCGTTGCTTGCATTTTTCCTGCTGAACGGGCTCGGTGGGCTCCTGTTCGTTACCGCGTTCGTGGTGCTCGGTGTGATTTTTCAAGATGCGATCACGAGTGCGCTCACTACCCTTGCGGAACTGGGCGCATTCGGCATCCTAACGATTGTTGCGGGGTTTGGACTCTATCTGTTGTTTAAATGGTGGCGGCGGAGATTATTTCTTCGTCAACTTCGGATGGACCGCATTACGGTTTCGGAGCTTCGCCAATTAATCGACGATGGCCAAGAGCCTGTCATTCTCGATGTGCGGCCACAGCATGTTCGCGTGCAAGACGGCATAATTCCTGGCGCCATTTTGGCGCATCCGGTAGACATCAATCCCATCATAAAGGGTTATTCCCGCAATGCAGAGATTATCGTTTACTGTGCGTGCCCGAACGAGGAATCTGCTGCCACCGCCGCAAAACATCTCAAGCAAGCAGGATTTAAAAAAATTCGACCGTTGCTCGGTGGGATTGAGGCGTGGGTGCAGGCAGGACACCCCATTGAACGTATCGACCTAACGAAAGAAGCCGCTTGAGTTCGCTCGGGACCAGTTGGGTGATCAGTTGGGAGGTTTTGTTCCCCTTTCGAGCTTTCTGATCGCGCAGTGCTGCGGGACTCGGCGCATTACTTTTTCATCCGTGAGCAGACAATACGCGCGGTTTCCCGCGACTGCGTGGCGATCTTGGTGCCGCAACACGAACGCCTTCTTTTGCTTCTCCCAAACGGAAGTGGTGGCATGGAAGCGGTAGACGCGAGGGTTTAGTCGAGCGCCTTGTGTGCTCGATAGGCCGTAAGAAACATTTGAACCGCGATGGAGACGACGTAACGGATTCGCTCCTCCGTCGGCGGCTTACCGAAATTGAAGAGCATTGGCTTGAACGTTGTCGCCCCGAACGCCTCAATAAGTTGGGCCGCCGCAACCTCGCAGTCCTCGATTGCGAGGACACCCTGTTCAACCTTGCTCTTGAGATAATCCGAGAGCATGGCGATGCCGCGGGCGGGACCGGTTTCGTAATACGCCCTGCCGATCTCAGGCATCCGCTCTGCGATGGCGATAACGGTCCGCGCGGAAGACGCCTTTTCCGGGCGGCAGACGAACCTCAAAAAATCGACGCCGAGGCGGGTCAGCGTTCCTTCAACGTCAACGTCATCGGGGTCAACTTTGAAGAGCGTTTCGGCCTGCGCCCCGCATTCTTCGCCGCAGATCGCTTGGAACAACTGCTCTTTGTTTTGGAAGTAGACGTAGAGTGTCGCTTTCGAGACGCCGGCGCTCCGGGCGATGTCATTCATGCTGGCGGCATCAAACCCTTGCTGAAGAAAGGACGCCCGCGCGCCCTCGATGATCTGCCGGCGTTTTGCACTATCCTCGGCCGCTTGAGGCACCGCTTTTTCTTGAACTTGGGTCTTCATTTTTGTTTCCTCCTGAGGACCGAATGCCAATTTCTCCCGCTGTATCAATCCTTTAATGCCGAATATCAACTTTCGTTGACTGAACCGTTCAGTCATATTGACACGCTGTAACGGCACGCCCAATATATGCGCTGACCAAACCGTTCAGTCAACAAATAAGTGGAGTACCAACGTGGGTCAATGGTTTGCCTCGTCACTTTTCACGAACAACACCGCTAAGCGATCGCGCCGTCTGGCAATCATCGTGCTTCTTGCTTTGGCAACGACTGCTTTTGCTGCGAGCGCCGTCACAAAATATTCCCGCGACGCCCGAGCCAACACAGTCCCGGCGGCGTCAGCCGGTGTGCCTGTCACGGTCAGTCGTCTAGAGCCTCAAGCAGTTAACCCCTTTGCGGAATTTTCGGGCCGCATCAATGCGGTCGACTACGCCGAGATCCGACCGCAGGTCTCCGGGCGTATCACCGAAATCCGGTTTCATGACGGGGAGCATGTGAGCGCGGGCGACATTTTGTTTGTTATTGATCCAAGGCCCTATCAGGCCGCGGTGGACAAAGCACAGGCGGACCTGCGAACCGCGATCAACAACGCCAAATTCGCCAAAGCCGAACGGGAGCGCGGGAGCCAGTTGGTCAAATCGAATTGGCTGTCACAGGAAACATTTGATCAGCGCACTAATACCGATGAAGTGGCGAAAGCTGCGGTGCAGTCTGCCCAAGCCGTCCTGGAATCGGCGCAGATCAATCTCGACTATGCTTATGTCAAGGCGCCAATATCGGGCCGCGTCAGCCGCGCCGAAATCACCCTCGGCAACCTGGTCGGATCGCCGACCGCCCCGCCACCGGTCCTCACCTCGATCGTGTCGGATAATGGCGTCTATGCTGATTTCGAGGTCGACGAGCAGACGTATCTGAATAACGTCGGCAATTACGGCCAGTCGCACGAAGAGCAACAAAAGATCCCCGTCGATGTCGTGGTCCGAGGCAACGGAGATCGCGTCTATCGCGGCCATATTTTCAGCTTCGACAACAGGATCGACACGGGCTCTGGCAGCATTCGCGCCCGCGCGCGTTTTGATAATACCGACGGCGGCCTCATTCCTGGCATGTTCGTGTCGGTGCGCATGGGCAATGGCGTGATCGGCGATGCGCTTTTGGTGCCGGAAAGCGCAATCGGCAACGATCAGAGCAAGCGCTTTGTGTTTGTCGTCGGTGACGGCAACAAGGCGGAGTATCGCAGCATCGCGCTCGGGCCGCAGGTCGACGGCAATCGCGTCGTGCTGACTGGTCTCAAAGCAGGCGACCGCGTGATCCTCGATCACCTGCAGAGACTCGCACCGGGCGCTTCGGTCGTGCCCCAAATGGAGCGCAGCCGAACCGCAAGCAACTGATACGACAGCAACGTATCCAAAAAGCCGGGCAGAGCAGGGAGCCTAAGATGTCTTTGTCCCGATTTTTCATCGACCGACCGATCTTTGCCGGCGTCATTTCGGCGGTCATCTTCCTAGCCGGCCTGATCGCAATTCCGCGGCTGCCGATTTCGGAATATCCCGAAGTCGTGCCGCCGTCGGTGCAGGTGACTGCCCAGTTCCCCGGCGCCAATCCGGTGACTGTCGCCGACACGGTGGCGACGCCGCTGGAAGAGCAGATCAATGGCGTCGAGAACATGCTCTACATGTCATCGCAGGCGGCAAGCGACGGCACGCTGACGCTCACTGTCACGTTCAAGCTCGGTACCGATCCGAATCTGGCGCAGCAGCTCGTACAGAATCGTGTCAATCAAGCGTTGCCGCGATTGCCTGACGTGACGCGCAATCTTGGCGTAACCACGGTCAAAAGCTCGCCCGATCTCACCATGGTGGTCCATCTTCTGTCGAAGGACAAACGCTATGACATGCTCTATCTGCGCAATTATGCGACCCTGAACGTCAAGGATCAGCTCGCCAAGATCGAAGGGATCGGCAGCGTTCAGCTGTTCGGTTCCGGCGATTATGCGATGCGCATCTGGCTCAATCCGCAGAAAATCGCAGAGCTCGGCTTGAGTGCCGACGATGTCGTCAATGCAGTGCGGCGGCAGAACCTCCAAGTCGCAGCGGGCCTCGTCAACGGGCCGCCCTATAGCGACAAGGGCCAGTTGCAACTACCGATTAAGGTCGAAGGCCGTCTGGCTGACGCCGAGCAGTTCGGCCAGATCGTGATCAAGAATCAGAACGGCGTAGTGACGCGGTTAAACGACGTAGCCCGCGTCGAGATCGACGCCTCGCAATATAGCCTGCGCTCGCTCCTAGACAACAAGCAGGCGGTCGCCATCCCCATCTTCCAGGCACCCGGCTCGAATGCGATTGAAATCTCCAATCGCGTGCGCGCGACCATGGAGGACCTGAAGAAAAATTTTCCGGATGGGCTCGATTACAGCATCGTTTACGATCCGACCATCTTCGTGCGCGACTCGATCAAGGCCGTGGTGCATACGCTTTTGGAAGCGGTGGCGCTGGTTGTGCTGGTCGTGATCCTATTCCTGCAGACTTGGCGGGCCTCGATCATTCCACTGCTGTCGGTGCCGACTTCGATCATCGGCACCTTCGCGGTCATGTATCTGTTCGGCTTCTCCATCAACGCGCTGTCTTTGTTCGGGCTGGTGCTCGCTATCGGCATTGTGGTCGATGACGCGATCGTCGTGGTGGAGAATGTGGAGCGCAATATCGAGGCGGGTCTTTCGCCACGCGCCGCAACCTTACAGGCGATGAGCGAGGTCACCGGGCCGATCATCGCGATTGCGCTCGCGCTGTGTGCGGTATTCGTACCGATCGCCTTCATCAGCGGACTGACCGGACAATTTTATCGGCAATTTGCGCTCACGATCGCCTTTTCCACCGTAATCTCGGCGTTCAACTCGTTGACTCTATCGCCAGCGTTATCGGCGTTGCTGCTGAAGGGGCACGATGAGCCGAAGGATATTTTGACCCGCGGCATGGAAAGGGTTCTGGGCCCATTTTTCCGCCGCTTCAACCGCGTGTTCCAGACCAGTTCGAAAAATTACAGCCGCGGCGTCGGCAACATTCTCTCGCACAAACTCGGGGCGGTAGCGATTTACGCACTTTTGCTCGCGGCGACCTTCGTGGTCTTCCGCATTGTGCCGCCCGGTTTCGTGCCGCTGCAGGACAAGCAATATCTCGTGAGCTTCGCGCAATTGCCGCAAGGCGCGACGCTTGACCGCACCGAAAAAGTCATCCGCGAAATGTCGGACATCGCGATGAAAGAGCCGGGTGTGGAGAGCGCAGTCGCTTTTCCGGGCCTTTCGATCAACGGCTTCATCAACAGCCCTTCGGCCGGCATCGTTTTCGTGACGCTCAAGCCGTTCGAGGAGCGCACCAGCCCCAATTTATCGGGCTTTGCGATTTCGCAGAAATTGCAGGCCAAGTTTGCCGGCATCGCCGATGCGGTGATTGCAATCTTTCCGCCACCGCCGGTCAACGGGCTCGGCACCATCGCGGGCTTTAAACTCCAGGTCGAGGATCGCACCGATCAGGGCAATGAGGCGCTCAATCGCGTGATGGGCGAAATCCAGGCTAGGGCGGCCAAAACGCCGGGTCTGATGATGGTGTTCTCCAACTTCAATATCCGCGTGCCGCAGCTCGAGGCCCAGGTCGACCGGATCAAGGCGATGCAACTGGGTGTAGAGGTGCAGGACATTTTCGACACCATGCAGACTTATCTCGGCTCGATCTATGTCAACGACTTCAACCGTTTCGGCCGCACCTACGAGGTTATTGCGCAAGCCGACACGCCGTTTCGGACCCGGGTCGACGACATTCTGCGGCTTCAGGTACGAAATTCGTCCGGCAAGATGGTGCCGCTCGGCGCCTTTGTGAACATCACGCCGACGACCGGACCGGATTCTGCGCTGCGTTACAACGGATTCCGCAGCGCGGATCTCAACGGCGTCCCTGCGCCTGGTTATTCGTCCGGCCAAGCGCAGGAAGCTATCGGCAAGATTCTCGGAGAGAGCTTGCCCAAAGGCATGCAGTTCGAATGGACCGACCTAACCTATCAGGAGATTCTTGCTGGCAATACTGCGGTACTGGTGTTTCCACTTTGCGTGCTGCTCGTTTTCCTGGTGCTGGCCGCACAATATGAAAGTCTGATCCTGCCGCTCGCCATCATTCTGATCGTGCCGATGTGCCTGTTCTCGGCGATCACTGGCGTGTGGCTCACCGGCGGTGACAACAATATCTTCACGCAGATTGGTCTGTTCGTGCTGGTGGGGCTTGCCTGCAAGAACGCGATCCTGATTGTGGAATTCGCACGCGAACTAGAATTTCAGGGCCGCCGACCTCTGCAGGCAGCGATCGAAGCGGCACGGCTGCGGCTGCGTCCGATACTCATGACGAGCTTTGCGTTCATCATGGGTGTGGTGCCGTTGGTGCTGTCGTCGGGTGCCGGTGCGGAAATGCGCCATGCCATGGGGGTGGCGGTGTTCTTCGGCATGCTGGGCGTGACCTTCTTCGGCCTGTTCCTGACGCCGGTCTTTTATCTCCTGCTGCGCAGCTTGAGCGGCATGCGGCCGCTCAAGCAGCATGACGAGAAACTGCCGACCCTAGCGGCAGAAATGCGTTCCGTTTTACCGCGTGCCACGTGAGCTTCTCCATTCATGGAAGTGCTTCCCAAACTTATCCTGTTGGCGATCGGCCTTGCCTTTGTTTTGACCGCTACGAGGCCCGACGCAACCAATGTGCGCAAGCACAGAAGGCAGGGCGCAGACCGCTACGGTCGTTGACAATTCGCATTACCGCGGCACCAACCTGTTTCCCGCTGGACCGGTCTATAGTGGATCCGATTACATCGGCGACGATCCGGATCCGTTCATCGCATCATGAATTGGTTGGTCGGGCACATCATGGTTCTTGGGGTCGAAATCCAAAATTAGATGTTGTTGGCCGCCCTTATTTTTGCTTTGTGGATGTTCTAGATAATTGCAATGGAGCCGGTTAGCGATCAATTTCCAAAAATCATAAATAAATTCCAGAAAATCACTTTCCCCTGAAAAAGCAAAATTAAGTTTTCAAAAATCAGAAAAGTAGAAAAAATAAAAAGCTAGCACCTTGTTCCCGCGTTCTGGTCCCGAGCCTGCCGCGATCAGCCCGGTAATCATGAGATCTAATAAGATCTGGATCTAAAAAATTCTATTGTGACCGCGATGGTGGCTGCGACTATTGCAATCAGGAGGACCAAATTGGAGTTATTGCAAAAGAAACGCATGCGAAAGCAAGTTTGGTCTGCCCAAGCGTAACCGTGGAGCTGATAGGCGGCGGCGGCTTTGAACCATCCTCCCAGCGCAATCAGAACAAGAGCAAGGTAGGGCATGATTTTTGACCTCGACAGCGACTCCGATTACTTTAATTGTAGGTCTCGCACCGCTATTGTCCCAAAGGGCTAACGGAAAAATAAGTGATCGACACTCCCATCAGACCATCCTGAACCTTGCCCAAAGCCCGAGTTCGAAGCTCTGCGCCCGCAGTCAGACACGCGGTGACCTTTGCGCAGAAGTTTGAGCAGGCAATCGGCAATTCAAGAGGAGCCTGCCGCGTAGCTTTCCTTGTTTCGATCGGCCGCCGTGCTAGCCTGATCCTTCAAGCGCGCCCGATATCATCGGACACAACGGAGGAGGATATGTGCTTATCGAGGCTCCTGCGGGCCAGCGCCGTGCTGCTGGCGTTGAGCACCGGGGCCGCAGCTTCCGACGATTATCCAAACAAGCCAATCCGATTGGTAATCCCGTTTCCGCCGGGTGGCAGTAATGATGTGGTCGGGCGCATGGTCGCGCAGCGTCTGAGCGACAAGCTTGGCCAGCAGGTTTTTGTCGATAACCGCGGCGGGGCCGGCGGTACGATCGGCACCGACATTGCAGCCAAAGCGGCGCCCGATGGCTATACGCTGTTGGTGGTCTCGCTCGCTCACGCGGTCAACGCCTCGCTTTACAAGCTGCCATACGATCACGAAAAGGCCTTCGCCCCGGTCGCCATGTTCGGTAGCGGCACCAACGTGGTCGCCGTTAATCCGGAATTGCCGGTGAATTCGGTCAAGGAGTTGACTGCGCTCGCCAAGCAGAAGCCGGGCGAATTAAATTACGCCTCGGCTGGCGTCGGCAGCTTCCAGCATCTCGGCGGCGAGCTCTTCAAGCTGATGGCCGGAGTCGACATCGTGCACGTGCCGTTCCGTGGCGGCGGCCCCGCCATGATCGACGTGATGGGCGGCCATACCAAGATCGTCTTCAGCTCGCTGATCCAGACGACGCCGCACCTCAAAGCCGGCAAGCTCAAGGCGCTGGCGACGGGCGGCGCCACACGCAATCCCGTGTTGCCCGATGTGCCGACCGTCGCCGAGGCTGGTGTGCCGGGCTACGAGGCAAACAATTGGTGGGGCATGCTGGCGCCCAGCGGCACGCCGTCAGAGATTATCGACAAATTGAATAAGGCTGTGTCGGCGGCGCTCGACGCGCCTGAGCTGCAGGTGCAATTTGCCAAGGAAGGCGCGACCGTCATCAAGATGTCTCCGGCTGAGTTCGGAAAATATGTGGAAGCCGAAACGGCCAAATGGGCCCGCGTCGTCAAGGAAGCGCACATCACGGCGCAATAGGGGTCGGTGGCAAGGGCGGGGCGGAGCAATCGGGCTTCCAGGAATTCCTCCAACTCGTTGCCGACGGCTCCAAGCGCTGCTGGGTCAAGCTAGCGGCATCTACCGCTTCTCTGCCGCGCCGGGTTTCGCCGACGTTTAGCGATTATGCTCTACAACATGCTGGGCGATTCGTTGCCAGACCCCGCGATGCCTAAGCGCATCTTCACCTACAACCCGGCTCGGCCGAAAATAGCTACAGCGTCAGCTCGAAGAGCGTGGTCTTTTGCATGTCGTCGCCATACCAGGCGCTAATCGCTGCCTCGCGCTTGTCGATATATTTTGTCTGACCGTTTTCCAGCACCATCGGTAAGTCATGGCCCGGCACCACGATGTTGCAGGGGCGCTGACGCCACAGCGTCCAGATCATATCAATCGATTTCTTGCTGATGGCGGCGTCGTAGGTCATGTCGGTCGTGCCAGACACGAGCTCGGCGCGGTTCTTCGCCGCGTCGCCAGTGAAGATTACGTCACGCTCAGACGTACGCAGCAAAAAGACGAGACAGCCTGGCGTGTGCCCGGGCGCAAGATGAGCGGTGATGCCGGGGAACACCTCTTCGCCTTCCTGCGCCGTGTACAGCGTACGCCAGGTGTTAAGCTCGCGCATGTAAAGCTCTGGCACCGGCGTCTCGCCCCACGGCTCGTCGAGCGACCACGCCAGTTCCTGTGCGCCGATGACAATGCGCGCGTGCGAGAACAAGATCCAGTTCACCGAGTGGTCGTGATGCGAATGGGTGAGAAGGAGATCGGTGACGTCGGCTGGCTGCAGGCCACGATCCTTCAGCCGCTTGAGGAGCATGGTACGCATGCCGAACGAGCCCGCGTCGATCAGCGCCGTACGTGCGTGCGCGCGCAAGAGCACCACGGTGCTCTAGCCGAGCCCCCCGTGGCAGACCGACTTACCGGGGAAGCCCTGCACCACGATGTCGATATCGTAATCGCCGACTTTCATGGTTGGCCCAGCGGCGCGTTGAAGACGGGCAAGAGTGGCAGGCCGGCCCTCTCAGCTTCCTTCTGCATCGCCGCTACTTCCTTGGCATGATAGGGCACGCCGGTGCGGCGATGCTTCGCCTCGAAGCGGCGTTCACGCTCGCCCGGCATGATGACCTCGTCGAAGCCTTCCGCGGTCGGATTGGCGTGCACGCGCTGCACCAACTGGTCCATGCGCTTGGCGTATTCGTCGCGGCTGACAAACAGGTCGGGCTTCAGCGCCATGATGAAGTGTCCGACATTCTGCGGCGCCTCATAGTCCTCGAAATGGTTGCGCACGTTGCCGCCATAGGCCGCGCCGGAGATGACACCGCCCATGAGGTCCATCAGCATCGCCAGGGCAGAGCCTTTCGGCCCCCCGATCGGCTGCACGGTGCCGCCGGCGAGCGCGGCATTCGGATCGGTGGTCTGCCGGCCTTGCGCGTCTAGCGCATAGCCGAGGGGGATTTGCTGGCCGCGCCGCGCCGCGCGTCGGATCTTGCCGCGCGCGGCAACCGCCGGTGACATGTCGAGATCGAACGGCAATTCCATACCGCCCGGCGCTGCCACCGCGATCGGGCTTGTGCCGAGTAACGCCTCACGGCCGCCCCACGGCGGCATCGCGCGCGAGGCATTGGTAAAGACTATGCCGATGAAGCCTGCCTCTACCGCCTGCAGCGAATAATTTGCGGCCATGCCGAAGTGCGTGCTCTTGTACGCCGAAACGATGCCGACTCCAAATTCGCGCGCCAAGTCCATGGCCTCGTTCATGGCCTTGGTGGCAACGACGAAGCCAAAGCCATCCTGGCCGTCGAGTGAGCCCACCATTGGCGTCACCCGTTTGACCGTGAGATTAGGCCGCGGATTGATCAGCTTCTGGCGCACACGGTCGAGATAATGCGGCAAGGTCTGCAGACCGTGTGTGTCATGCCCACGCAGGTCGGCGCGCACTAGGCACTGCGCGACGCGCGCCGCGTCCTGTTCGGGCAGATCGTGCGCGAGCAGCAGGCGGCGGCCGAAGGCTTCCGCCGCGTCCGCATCGGCATAGAATAGGCCCTGCGCCGCTTCCGGCTTGGCGGCTTCGATGGTTGCGCTCATGACGGCCCCGCTCAGCTCCCGGCCAGCGCGTAGGCCTCGGGGAAGAACATGTCCTTCCACGATTCCGGCTTCTTTTTGATGCGGCCAACTCTGTACATGAAATCGACGATCTTCATAATACTGACTGGCGTCGTGGTGTAGTCCACATCGGGATCGGCCACCATCTTCTCCAGCGCGTCGAGCGAGTTCTTGTCTTTCGTCGCGGCCAGATAGATCTGCGCGGCGTCGCGCGGATGCGCCTTGATGAAGGCGTTGGCTTCCTCGAAGGCGGTAACGATCGCTTTGCACAGCTTCGGATTAGCATCGTGGAATTTCTTCGTCGTCACCAGCACGCCGTTGGTGTGCCGGGCACCAAGCGCGTCATAGGATTTCAACACTTGATGGATGCCGGGCGTTGCCAACTCGTAGTAGTAGAACGGCGAGCTCGCGAAATGCGAATTGATCTCCGACTGACCGGACATCACCGCCGCTGCCGCATCGGCGTGCGAGCGCGTTATGGTGATCGAGTCGAGCTTATCGTAGTGGTTGGGGCCCCAGATTTTGGCGGCTTCGATCTCCAGCGCGATGGCGTGGCCAGTGAGCTTCACCGCGGGCAGCGCGATCTTGTCCTTGTCGGTGAAGTCGGCGATCGTCTTCACGTTCGGATTGCGCGTCACCAGCACGTAGGGCATCGACTGCATGGCAATGAGCGCGCGCGCCTCCTGCGGCGTGCCCGAGGTCTTGTCCCAGATCGTCGCCAGCGTCGGCACGCCCGGGCCGATGAAATCGGCTTGTCCGGCAAGCAGCGCATCGAGCTCGGTCGCCGGCCCCGCGCGCTGCGTCCATGTAGTCTTCACGTCGCCCAAACCCATCGCCTTTGCATTTTTCTCGATCAGCTGCTGCGCCTCG